>Ga0187810_10000799_pt1 | contig 11364 bp, 7 predicted proteins | sample NC_wetland_sal_i_9_FD_132963 | JGI IMG/M metagenome (GOLD analysis project Ga0187810, IMG submission 132963) | Wetland sediment microbial communities from Neuse River Estuary, North Carolina, USA - ASW_5 | ecosystem: Environmental > Aquatic > Freshwater > Wetlands > Sediment | place: USA: North...
CCCTCATCCTCGAGCTTGTGGACCTCTTCGGCAACCTCTGGCGCTACCTGGCCCTCGGAACGCCGGCCTACGACATTCTCCGAGTCATGGTGCTTTATCTGCCTTCGAGCCTATCGAGCGCTCTCCCGATAGCCCTGCTCTTTGCCTCCGCCTTCAGCCTGGGAAGCCTCTACGCGGACAACGAGCTGACGATCGTGTTCGGCTCCGGGGTATCGCTCGCGCAGTTCATGGCGCCGCTTTTCGTCATAGCCGCCGCCCTCTGCGTCATCGGGTTCTTCTTTGACGATCGCGTCGTGCTCCAGACGCTTCGCGAAAAGAACAGCTATTCGAGCGTACTTCTCAAACAGAAACCCTCCCTGAGCAACGCGGACGTATCGGTGATCTCAAGGGGTGGGCGGGTGGTCTACCGAGTCGACTACTATGACGACCAGGCGCAGGTGATCTCCGGCGTCACGGTTCTCGAGCGCGACGCCGAAGGCCGGCCGACCGAACGGGTGGAGGCTGCCACCGCGCGCTGGGACGGCAGCCACTGGGTCCTCGGCAATGTCCGGCGTTTCTTCCTGCGGCCGGACGGCTCCTGGGGAGAGGACTCCTACGGGAGTTGGATCGAAGCCGGCATAGATGAGCCGCCGGACGCCTTCAAGAGCCAGAATCGCGACCTCGGCGAGATGAGCGAAACAGAGCTCGGCACCTACGTGGCGTTTCTGCGCAGGGCGGGCCTGCCCTACGCGTCCGCCTTGGCCGAGCGGCATAAACGAATCTCCTTCGCCTTTACGCCCCTCGTTGTCATCCTCCTGGCCGGAGCGGTTGGCGGTCGCTACAGGAAGAACGTGCTCCTCATGAGTCTGCTCGCAAGCCTACTCGGGGCGACCGGCTACTACGTGACCCAGATGGTATCCATGCTCCTCGCCAAGACCGGCGTTGTAGACCCGCGCGCCGGGGCCTGGGCTCCCCTCGTCATTTTCATGACGGCGGGTTATCTGTTGTTTCGACGGGCGCGCACCTAGAAGAGCGTTGAACTACCCAGAAGCATCGCGACATCGCGCCATGCTATCGCTGGAGTGAAAGGTCTGACATGCAGGGAACGAGTATTTTCGTGGAGGAGACGGCCGACAAGGAAAGCCGCGCGCGAACGGGCGCGGTGCTCCTTCCACACGGAAGAGTGAACACGCCGGCGTTCATGCCGGTCGGCACGAACGCGACGGTCAAGGCGATAACGCCGGAGGACCTCGCCGAGATAGGCTTCTCTATCATCCTGGCCAACACCTATCACCTCTTTCTTCGACCGGGGCACGAGGTCATTCGAGAGGCCGGGGGCTTGCACGGCTTCACCGGGTGGCGCGGCAACTTTCTGACGGACTCGGGCGGGTTCCAGGTGTTCTCGCTCGCGCCCTTTCGCACGTTGAGCGACGAAGGGGTCAAGTTCCGATCGCATATCGACGGCGCCAAGCTCTTTCTGAGCCCCGAGGATGCCGTCGAGGTCCAGTGCGCCCTCAATAGCGACATCCAGATGCAACTTGACGTTTGCGCCCCCTGGGGAGCCGAGGAAGAAGAGGCGAAGAAGGCGCTCCGCCTGACAAGCGAATGGGCGCGCCGCGCGAAGGGAAGATGGCTCGAGCGCCGCGACGACGGATACCGGGGCGAGCTCTTCGGGATCATCCAGGGTAATTTCTACAAGGAACTCCGTGCGCAGAGCGCCGATGAGATACTCTCATTGGATCTCCCAGGCATCGCCATAGGGGGGCTCTCCGTCGGCGAGCCCTTCGATGTGTTCGCGGAATACCTCGCGCACACGGCGTCGATGCTTCCCCGCGCGAAGCCGCGCTATCTCATGGGCATTGGGACTCCCGAATACATTTTCGAGGCTGTGGAGAACGGGATTGATCTTTTCGATTGCGTATTTCCTACGCGCACGGCCCGTAACGGCCTTCTCTTCACGGCATCGGGCCCACTGCCGATAAAGAAGGCGCAGTACGAACGGGACCTTTCCCCCCCCGACCCGCACTGCTCCTGCCGCGTGTGCAGGAGCCATAGCCGCGCATACCTGCGGCATCTATTCAAGAGCCAGGAGATCCTGTACGCGATGCTCGCCACCTACCACAACCTCTACTTCCTCCATGACCTCGTCCGGCGGATCAGGTATAGTATCGAGCATGGTCAGTTCACGACCTTCAAACGCGAGTTCCTCGGTGCATACCGCGACGGCCGTATCTAGGCGGGTAGCGTCTAGACTAAAGCGAGCCATCCTCGCGTTTGGGAGCCTTACCGCCGTCGCGTGCGGGCTCGCCACCTTTCGCATAGCTTCGACCGTTCGGGCGGCGAGGGCCATACCGACCACCTGTGAGGCGCGTGGAATCATCCTCGTTGCCGAGGCTCTGCGCTGGTTGGGAACTCCCTATGCTCTGGGCGGAAACGGGCCGAAGACCATGGATTGCTCGGGCTTCGTCCATCGCGTCGTCGTGGACTCGGGCGCGGCGGAACGGAGCGAGGTGCCTCGGAGGAGCCGGGACTGGATCGGCTTCGGAGACTCGGTGAAGGGCGAGATTCTGCCCGGCGATATCCTGTTGTTTGGACGCGATGGGCAGGTCGACCACGTGGCAATCGCCCTGTCTCGCGATAGGTTTATCCATGCGGCCTCGCAAGGGCCGAGAATCGGCGTGGTGATTTCCTCCCTGTCGGAGGAGTACTGGAAGTTGTCCTTCGCGGGTGCGCGAAGGATCGGGAGGGAGTGAACATGAGGATGCCGCTTTTCGGTTTTGCCATGATGGCCACTCTGCTTCTCTCGTCGCCCCTCGCCGCGATTGGCCAAGCCTCGGCCCCCTCTGCGCCGGCGCCCGACGATTCGGCGAAGATGGCCCAGCAACGCAGGGACACCATTCAATATGGCATCGATTCGGAGATCATAAATCTCATAAACACGCTTGACGGCGAAAAGAATGGGGATTTCAACGCCGATCTCGCCACGCTCCTCGCCGAGTCGCGCAGCCCCAAGCTGCGATCGGCCATAGTGGGTTTCTTCGCCGACCTGCAATGGAATGGCGCGGAGAAGAGCGCTCTCTCCATTGTCGCCGACCGCGATCTCAACGACCCGGGGCTCGTCTTCGCCGCCCTCTCCTATCTTGCGGCCATACGCTCAAAGGAAGCCCTGCGCTTTTCGACCGACATCGTGAAGGAAGACAACAAGAAACTGATGCCTGCCGTCGTGAGGCTTCTCGGGCGGGCCGGCGGAGCCGCAGAGGAGGATCAACTCCTCGCGTGGCTCGACAGCGATAGTTTTGACCAGAATTTGAAGGAGGAAGCCATAAAAGCCCTGGGCGAGATCGGCTCGGCCAAGGCGGCGGCCCGCTTGAACAAGCTGATCGAGGACCCGGAGGGGAGCAAGATGAGCAGAATCTTCGCCTGCCAGTCGCTCGCGAGGATCAAGGACTCGAGTTCTGTCGCCTCGCTCGTAAAGGCCGCCAATGGCGACGACCCGAACGTGCGGGCCGCCGCCGTCGAGGTCCTTGCGGCCTTCTCAACGCCCGAGGCGGATTCGGCCATCGTCCAAGCCCTGCGCGACTCCTTCGTTGGGGTGCGGCTCGCCGCGTGCAAGGGAGTCGGGAGCAGGAAAATCGCCTCGGCTTTTCCCTTCCTGCGCTATAAGGCGACGAGCGATCCGGAGGAGGCCGTCAAGACCGAGGCCTATCGGAGCCTCGCTCTTCTCGGCGGTCAGGCCTTCTCCTTTCTTCTCGAGCGGGTCCAGGATCAGAGCGAGAGCGATGTCGTGCGCGCCCTCTGCTTCGGACTCCTCGCGAGGAAGGACCCCGGATCCATCCATTCCCTCGCGGTCGTCCTAACGAAGGAGTCCGCGTCGAATGATCGGGCCCTGTACACGTCCTTCGCCCGCGAGATCGCCAATGCCTCTGACGCGCCGGACGCCGGCAGTCTCGCCATGTTGCTTTTGGGGGACAAGGATTACCTCATCCGAATAGCGGGAATCGAATGGATCAGAAAGAACAAGGCGGGCGCCCTGCGGCCGCAGCTTGAGCAGCTCGCCAAGAGCGACCCCTCCGAGATGATCCGCAAACGCGCCGCAGACGCACTCGCCTCGTTCTGACCAAGACCGGCTAAAGCTCCGTGTTCAGAAAGACGCCGGGCGCCTCGATGCAATGCAGGAGGCGGTTCATCTTGTCCGCCGGGCGCTCGTAGGGGAGGAATCGGAGAACGAGAGGATAGCCGCTTCTGCCCCTAAGTCGGATCTCCTTGCCGAGGCAGTCGCCGATGGGAGCCGCTCCGGTAGGGAAGAACTCGGGTCGGATGGGAACGAGGGTCAGATTCTCCCCGTCAAAGTGCAACTCCGCGATCCTCCGCGGCATCGATACGAGGAAGACGAGATAGTCGCTTCGGCCGCCGCCCACGCTCTTCGAGGACCCTGCGTGGATCTCGTGGACGTTGCGCATGCCGATATGCGGATTCTGCCCCTCGACGCGCAGCTCGACGGCGAGCTTGCCAGCCTTTAGGACGCGCGGCACGAACGCTGCAGGCCTGGTCGAGGCGGTCGAGAGCCGCTCGTCCGCGGCCTCGGCGAGCTGCGCGGCGTAGCCGGGCGTGCGGTTTGCGGCCGCCTCCGCGAGGAGCGCGGCTTCCCGCTCCGCCTGGGCGCGCTTCGCTGCGGCGAGGTCGGCGGCGCTCGGAAGCAGCGCGCTGGAAGCGCTCCCAAGCTCCGGAGCGACGGAAGAGGCTGCGGGTGAGGGAAGGCGAGCGGCCTCTGCGAAAAGACCCGCGGTCTTTGCGGCTTCCGCGGCCTTGGCGCTGCGCCGTTTTTCGGCGGAGTCGGCCAGGAGGGCGGCCGCCTCGGACCTGCCGGGCGCGGCCGCGCCAAGCGTGGCCGCAGAACTGGCCGCGGTGACGACCTCTGCCTCTCTCCGGGCCGGGGCCCGTTCGGCGCTCTCGCGAACCGCCGCGAGGATGGGAGCCTCCGCGGAGCGGCGAGGAATGCGCCGCAGAAGGACCACAGCCAGGAAGATCAGGAAAAGGCCTATCGCGACTATGCCTATGAAAAGGGCTACCGTGGCGCCCGAGCGGAAGAGAGACGCGAGCGGATTGCGCTCGAGGGTCAGCGAGACGATCCCGTGCTGGGGGTTGACCCGCAGCCCGTTCGCGAACGATAGCGAGACATCGAGCTGCTCATGGCCCTGCGCGAGGCTATTCGGCAGAAGGACGGAGACATCCATCGTTCCTGTTTTGCCCGGCCCCAGCGTCACAAAGGATTTCTTGGAGAGAATGTCGTACTCGTCGAGACGCACCCGGTCGAGCTCGAGGCCGAGCGCAGAAGCTGACTTATTCGTAATCTTGAGCGGGAAACTGAAGGCGTAATCCTTCTTGCCTAAATCCGGCGGGAACTCGACGCTCGGCAGGGAGAGGCTGCGACTCGCGAGCTCAGCCTTGTCCTCGGCGGTGAAGCTCGAGACGTCGCTGCCGAGCGCCTTCGATGCTTCGTCTATATAGGAACGGCCGCCCTGGGCCTCGGAGGCGGAAACCTGTGCGCCGGAGAGCGCTGCATTCGGCGCGCTCCCCGGAGGAAGGAGGGGAAGCTTGATAAAGTGGACGGCCCAACCATTGGCACGGATCTTGGCGGCGGTGGACTCGATGTTCGCGGCGACCTGGTCCGGAGGCATCCCGTAGGTGGGGCTGCCTTCGGGGGGATTGTTGACGCCGTCGGTTATGACGACCACGACCTTCTGGCGGCTCTCCGGAAGGTCGGCCAAATACTGATAAAGATAGGAAAGGGCGCCAGCGAAATCGCTGTGACGGGCGAGGGGGTAGAGAAGGTAGAGTCTTCCGAGAAAGGACTTGACGCTGGCGTCGTCGGTCACCTTCTCCGCGATCTCCACCTGCGTGCTGTCTCCGAACGAGAGGAGGTGGAAGGTGTCGCCCAATCGCAGATAGTCCTTGACCACGGAGGAGACGACGTAATCCGTGACGTCCGAGAAATAGGGCAGGACACTTTGCGATACATCGAGCAGGACGACGACGTCGGCCGCGCCCTCTTCGTCCGGAATCGCGGAGCCCGCTGCGAACAGGCCCCGAGGGGCGGTCGCAAGAAGGATCGAGAGCAGGACGGCCGTGACGTACCGTGTACGCATATTCATCGCCCTCCCCAGGCGGCGCCTTAGAGTTTGGCCGCCTCAATGTGTTCGACTTTATATTGGAATTTCCGATCGTGGATAGTGAAACTGAGCCTCTCTCCCGATTTGTGGTTCAAGAGCTTCTTGCCGAGCGGAGAGAGGTAGGAGATCACGTTGTTCACGGGGTCGGATTCCCAGGGGCCGAGAATAGTGTAGGCCTCGGTCTGGCCGCTCAATTCATTCACGAGAGTGACAACCGTGCCAAAGGATACCTTCCCGGTGCTTATGGAGGACTTGTCGAAGAGCTGGGCGCGCTCGATCTCGTTCTTGAGCTTCGCCACCTTGGCGTTGATTTCGTCCTGTTTTTCCTTGGCGGCCTTGTACTCCGCGTTTTCGCGAAGGTCACCGAGGGACAGAGCGTAGGCGATTTCCTTCTGGTTCGCCGGAACTTCCTCGTCGAGGATCTGGCCAAGGAGACGCTGCTTCTCCTCGTATTTTTCCGCCGTCACCATGAGCCCGCGCGAGACAACCTGCTTCTCCTCTTCGCCGCCGAACTTGAACTCCGGCCACTTCTCCATGATCTTGCGCCGCAGGGAAAGCTTGATCGCGGGGTCGAGGTCCTTGACCTCGCTCACGAGCGTATAGACGCGCTCGATGTTTTCGGGCGGCGATTCGAGGAGGAAGGACTCGAGGGCCGCGTCTTTGAACAGGATGGTCTGCACCTGCTTGTTGATCTTTCGATTCTCGGTCGTGTCGCGATGGCTCTCGATCTCCTTGAACGAGATATCGAGGATGTGGACGAGCGTGATCAGTATCTTCTCGTAGACCACCCCGAGTTCGGCGAACCAGGGCTCGTCCCTTAGATTCTTGACGACCCAGATGAAGGCCTCGCGGTGGTCGCGGTAGTTCTCGATGACGTCGAGCGCCATTCGCTTGAGCTTGTCCTCGTGCCCCGCGGCCTTGAGCGTCTCGAGCATGCCGGCGTTGAGGGAATACGGGAAGATTCGAATGTACACATCGGGCCAATCCGGCACAAAATTCTTGATGTGGAGGAGGAAGGAGCGACGGAGTTCGGCATCCTTGATCCCGTCGTACACGGCGATCGGGTCCTCGATCTCGTCGAAGAGCTCGGCGAAACCGAGCGTGGCAGCTCCCTTGAGATGCGGATACTTGGTAGCCAGCTCCTTGAGGAAGAGATAGGCGGCCACGACGCTCTCGTTGGCCTGCTGGTAGGCGCGGACGAAGCCCGTGAAGAAGCCGAACATCTCGGTGAAGAATTCCGAGTCGGGCTCTCCGGACTCGAGGAAGTCCCGCAGGTACTGAACGCGGGCGAAGAAGCTCTTCTCGGCCTTGAATTGGTTGTAGACCTTCTCCTCGAAGGAGAGGGGGCGATCGCGCACTATGAAGGTGGCGATATCGTCGGGCGCGTTGCCGAAGAGGGGGTCTGTCTTAAGGATCTCTCGCGCCTTGGCGCTCCACGAGTTCCACTCGCTCGCGGTCAGCACCGAGGGGACGAGCTCGGACTTGATGCGCTTGAGGTCTGCGCGATTGTCGAAGCTCTTTATGATGGTGCGCAGGGCCCAGGCGGGCTCGGTCTTGACCTTCTCTCGGAGCTTGTCCTTGCTCCACACGGCCTTGAGAACCCAGATGTGGTCCTTGGAGAGCGTCGTCAGGCTGTCGATCGCCATCTTGAGGGACATTTTGTGGCCGCGGCTCTTGGCGAAGTCTATGACGATGTCGTCGCCCTTGATGCTCGCGATGCGTCCTATGTTCCACGTGCGGTGATAGACGAAGTTGCCAGCGTCGAAGGCGATGTGCTTCTCGAAGTCGGCCATCGCCTCGTGCATGGAGCGGTAGGACTGGGCTACGTTGGAGAGGCGGATGTAATCCTCAAGGTGGGAATGCTCCTTGTACTTGCCCCGGTAGCATTCGACGACTTCCTTGCGCAGAGAAGGGTTCTTTTCGTCGTAGTCGATGACCACGCGAAGGATGTCGAGGGCCGTGTTCCAGTCCTCGATGCCCTTGTAGTGCTTGTACAGGTCGAGGAGAAGCCCCGCGGCCTTGTCCTCGGAGATCTGCTTCGCGATCTTGCGCTGGACATGGAGGAAGAAGTCGATGTCCTGGGGGCAATACTCGAGGAGCTTCGTCCAGATTTCCTTGACGTTGGAGCCGAGCCCCTTGTTGATGAAGCGGTGGAGGGCCTTCTTGTAGAAGTCGATGGCCTCTTCCGTCTTTCCCGCCTTCTCGTACCGCTCGGCTAGGGCCTTGACGATATCGGCCTCTTCGTAGTCGACGCGAACGAGCCGCTCCCAGGTGCTGTACTTGTCGTCGTCGCGCTCCTCGCTCTCGTAGCAGTCGGCGAGCCGCCTGAGCGCCATGCGGTTCTCGCCGAAGTCGAGCATGCGCTGGCAGATGAACTCGACGATGTTCCAGCGCTTGTTGTCGGCGAATATGTCGATGAGCGAAACCATCGAAGAATCGTCTATCTGCTGTCGCATCAGCGAGATCACGCCGGAGAGGTAGAGGGTGATGATGCTGGTCTTGGTGTGTCCAAGATGCTCATCGCAGAGGGCCTTGATCTCGTCGGCGGCTTTGTCGCGGATGGCGTCCTGGAGCAACAGGTCGAGCTCCTTGAGGTTGGAGACGGAGTAGGCGCTGAGCGCTGCGCGAGTCCATTTCTCCTCGTTGAGCATGTCCTGAACTTTCTGGGCGAGCTGCGATTCGGCCATATTGGTCTCCTCTCCTAGGCTGTGTACTGCTTATAGATCGACGGGTCGAGCAATCTGACCTTGAGCAGGATCTCGTCGATCCTGGCGCGATCGTCCTTTGCGGCTATGCAATGGTCGATGAGCCAGAAATATCGGTTAATGAGCCGAGGAACAAGGAGGACGCGTTCATCGCTCCCCTCCTTTGTCTCGGTTTCGAGCTGATAAATCGACTGTCTGAGCTTTCCAACCTCGACGGCCTTGAGTTCGCGCTTGACGCTGAAGACGCCCAGAAGGGAGCCGTAGACGGGGACCCACTCGAGGAGCTCGGCGCCGCGATAGCCGAGTTCGGCCACCTTGGCGACCAGCCGTCTGATCATCTCCGATTCCAGGAGCTCGACGTCGATCCTCTGCGGAGCGATATAGAAGGCCTCCCGGAAGAGGGCCTTCGAAGCCCTGGCCTCGCCGCCGAGCGCGTAGGTATCCGCGAGCTCCGCGAGGACCTCCGCGTCCTCCCTGCGCTCGCGCGCGGCTGCCTCGAGCTGTCTGAGGGCCGCGTCGTAGTCGCCGGCCCCCTTGTGGCATCGGCCAACTCTGAGCGCGAGCTCGGCCTCGTGCGATTCCTTGTCTTCGGGCGGAAGGGCGCGATACTGCGCGAGGGCAAGGGAAAAGGCGAAACGCTTGAACGCGTAGAAAGCGCGTTCGAAATCGCCGTCCAGTTTTGCCACGAACGCGGCGAAGGTCTTCCATTGCGCCACGATGTATTCGCCGCGCTCGTAGAGGTTTCGCGTGGCCTCGATGCGCTCCGCGCGTTCGGCCCAGAAATTGGCGCATTTGAGGGACCAGAGGACCTCCGGGTCCTCGAAGTCGATGGCGAGCGCGCGATCGAGAAACTCCGTGGCTCCGGGCAGGTCGATGCCCCTGAGGCTCTCGTACGCGTTCGACAAAAGGACGGAAACGCTTTCCTGCTCGGCCATGCTCATCCGATTTGAAGTGTAAGGATATAACGCTTCGATACTACCCGATACGTAGCGGGTAGTCAATTGGAAGGGCCCTTTGAGGGGCGCTTCGGCCATCCCATGGCGACACGGCGCGTTTTGTGATATCATCCGGCCGCATGGGAACCCCGATCATTGCGCCGTCTGTCTTGTCGGCGGACTTCTCGGACATGCGAGGAGCCCTGTCACGCATCGCGGCTGCGGGCGCGGACTGGGTGCACCTGGACGTGATGGATGGGCGCTTCGTGCCGGAGCTCACCTTCGGCCGGAAGATGGCCGCGGATATTCGGCCGCACGTCGATCTTCCCCTCGATGTCCACCTCATGACGGTCGAGCCCGAGCGCCTCGCTCCAGCCTTCATCGAGGCCGGCGTCGACTATGTCACCTTTCATCTGGAAGCCTGCATCCACGCTCACCGCCTTGCCCACAGCATTCGTTCATCCGGCGCGCGGCCGGGGATATCGATCGTGCCCTCGACTCCCGTAACCGCCCTAGAGGAGATGCTCGACTCGGTCGACCTCGTGCTCGTCATGACGGTCAACCCGGGATTCGGCGGACAGTCCCTGATTCCCTCCTGCCTCGCCAAGGTCCGCCGTCTTGCGGAGATCCGCGCGCAGCGCGGCCTTAAATTCCTCATTTCCGTCGACGGGGGCGTCAACCGCTCCACCTTCGACGCGGTCGCGAGGGCGGGAGCGGATGTGCTCGTCATGGGCAGCGCTTTCTTCTCGGCCCCCGACCCCGCGGCCGAGGTGGCCGCCGCGAGAGCCGCCTTCGAGTCGATCGGAAGCGGCGGGTCGGCGGTTTGAGTTTTCGTGCCCGCGGGCCGATAATCAATCGGAGGCATGTCCATGCACTGCTGGTTCCGTAGACTCCTCCTCGCGCTATTCGCGGCCTCCGCGCTTTTGTCGACCGCGGCGGCGCAGGCCGCCGCTCCGGTCGTCGCGACCCCTGCCGCCGCCCCGGCTCAGGCAGTCTCCGACGACCCGAAGGTCGTGCTTGAGCGCGGCAAGACGCTCTTCGGCCAGGACAAGTATCGCGAAGCCCTCGATGCCTTCGGACAGGTCCTGGCCGACCCTCGCGCCACGGTCGAGCGACCGGAGGCAGCCTATTGGTCGGTGCTCGCCTACCTGGGAGTTGGCGACCAGTCCAGCGCGGCCGCGGCGATCGATGCCTTTCTCGCGGCCTATCCCTCGAATCCCCGCATACCCGACCTCCTCTACCAGCGAGGACGGATTCTGTTCGCCAGGGGAGATTACGAGGGCGCCTTGCGCGTTTTCGCGGCCTTCGCCGAATCCGCGCCGCGGAGCGATCTCATACCATCCGCCCTGTATTGGAGCGGCGAGTGCCTCTACGCCCTGGGGCGACTCGACGAAGCCGACAGGGCCTTCGCGGCCGTGGTCGAAAAGTACCCGTCGAGCGTAAAGGTTGAAGCCGCGACCTACCGTCGCTCCCTCATCGGGCTCGAGTACCGGGAGCGGGAGCTCCTCAAGCTGCTGACCTGGAGCCACGAAGAGGCCCTCCGCGCGGTCGAGGACTTCCGCCGCAGGGAGAAGG
>Ga0187810_10000800_pt1 | contig 11355 bp, 8 predicted proteins | sample NC_wetland_sal_i_9_FD_132963 | JGI IMG/M metagenome (GOLD analysis project Ga0187810, IMG submission 132963) | Wetland sediment microbial communities from Neuse River Estuary, North Carolina, USA - ASW_5 | ecosystem: Environmental > Aquatic > Freshwater > Wetlands > Sediment | place: USA: North...
CAAAGGAGGTTAGACGATTGGAGCCAGGGTGTGCCGCTGGTGTCGCCAGCCAGGAAAGTTCGAAACGTGTCCACGGTGGCCCGTCAGATATCCAAATCGACTCCGTTCCCCTGTGCGCTTGGCTTGTTTCCGCCGTGATACGAGCCTGTTCTTGGCCTGCTAAACGCGACCACCACCGTTCCGGTCATTTGCCTGATCCCGCTCTGATAGTAGGCCTGAGTTGCCGTGACCGCGCTCTGGCTCCACGCGCGATTGTCGCGCGACGGGCGGCGGAGGCCATCGAGCAGGCGATCCGTGTGCCGATGCGACCGCCGCAACTGTCTGATCGAAGGACGGATCATCTCAAGGGTTCTACGTCTGCCTCGATGCTCAGTTGGCAGATCAGGTTGCTCCGGACAGGACCACCAAGGCGCATGTTGTCCTTCTGCAGTCTGCTCCTTAAGTAAAATCGAAAAATTGATATAGTCGGCGAGAGGGCAGTAGGCATGTCAGCAGCGAGTACCGGTCGTTCACGCTTGCGAGCATGGCTTGGTTCCGCGATCGTGGGGTTTTTCGCCGTCTTCGCGCAAGCACAAAACACTCCGACCAGCTTGCAAGGAGAGCTTCGCTCCGCCGTAATCCGTCCGTTGGCGCTCTCTCAAACGCGGTATGAGATGCGTGCCGGAGAGGCCAGGAGGCTAGCAGGCGCTCGGGAGGCGCTCGATTTTATCTTGAAGGCGAAGCGCATTCGGCTCGGAATCGAAGGAGAAGACGCAAAGGGGTTCGTTGTTGGGCCGGGCCTTAGGGGTGATGCAACGTTGTTAGCTGCTTCGCATAGGGTGAAGGCCGGCGAATACACGCTTACCCTCTCGCCAACGAACGACGGTGGCGAGGAGCGTGTGACAAAGCTCAGCGTCGTATTGGAGCCAACGCAGCCGGTGCCGTCCACTGCTACGACGCCGCCGGTTGTACTGTTGAATGGCTGGCAATTCGGCTTTTCTAATGGCGGTTGCCCCATATCGAGCAGCTCCTCGGATACATTTGGGAATCTCGCTCAATACCTGGAGGGTGACGGCGTTCCGGTCGTGTACTTCTTCGACAATTGCGTAGAGTGTCCGAACTGCAAGATCGAAGACTTGGGCAACACCTTGCAGCAATTCCTCACGTTGATCCAGTACGACATTGGCGGCCTCGTTCCGCAAATCGATGTTGTTACTCATAGTATGGGCGGCCTCATCGTGAGAGCATACTTGGCAGGCTTACAAGCGGATGGATCCTTGCTGCCTCCGCCGAATCCGAGGGTTCGGAAACTGGTTTTGATTGCCGAGCCAAACTTCGGCTCCTTCATAGCCGTGAACATCGGCACTCAAACGGCCGAGATGATTCCTGGCAGCTCGTTGCTGTGGGAGTTAGCCACATGGAACCAGGGCGGCGACGATTTGCGTGGTGAGGATGCGCTGGCCATCATCGGCAACGCAGGCGACTGGAACGGACGGATGAACGCCAGTGACGGCGTTGTATCTCTGACGAGCGGTTCTATCGGTTTTGCACGGGACCCGTCCCGAACTCGCATTCTCCCGTATTGCCACATCGATCCCAGCCCGTTGATCGATCTGTTCATGGATTGCTCCACCTCGCCCGGCATTGCGCAGATCGATTCCGCGATGCACCCTACATGGCTCATCATCCAGTCGTTCTTGGCGGGCACATCTGATTGGGCGTCAATCGGTGGGACACCAAGCACGGATCCGTACTTATCGCAGTACGGAGGAGTCTATTTCACCGTGAAGAGTGCGGCAGACGAGTTTCTAACCGACCTGACTCAGGTGCTATTCGGGAACGTAACGCTCCAGAATGGCGGGGCGGCGGGCACGGTTTTCTACAACGAATTCACAGCCGGTACGGAGACGTTTCAAGCTACCAGCACTTCGCTCGGTCCAGTCACTGAGGGGCCCGCCACCGTACCGCCTGGCCGTTTCATAGCAGTGCGGGCAAAGTTCGCGCCTGCGATATCCTCCGTGACGCCACTTCTATCCACCATTCCCCTGCTCGTTCAATCAGGCGCGGCAATAACCATAAACGGCTCTGGGTTCGGGCAGCAGCAGTGCCACGGCTGCGCCGTCCTGGCATATCCGGGACCATTGTCGTTACAGATTTCATCTTGGAGTGATGAGGCGATTGCAGGTAATTTGCCATCCAGCTACAACGGCCTGGTCCAACTCGTGGTGCAAACGGCGTCCGGTCAGGACGAAATTAACCTTATGGCGACGCCCGTCATCATCAGCGCCGTTGTGAATGGTGCCAGCTTCTCGCCTGGAATTGCTTCTGGGGCCTGGATTACGATTCAGGGTTCGGGCCTGTCGTCCACTAGAAGAACCTGGACCACGGCCGATTTCCAGAGGAATCAGCTACCGACTCACCTGGACGGAGTTTCGGTCACCATTAACGGGAAACCGGCTTACATCTACTACATCAACCCCACACAACTGAACGTGCTCGCGCCGGATGATCCAATTACGGGACCAGTCCAGGTACAAGTGACGAGTCCGCTCGGAATCAGTAATCCCTTGATGGCGAGCAAAGGCGCATTCTCTCCGGCCTTTTTTCAGTTCCTCTCCACCAAATACGCGGCAGCGGTTCATACCAACGGAGTCTACGTTGGACCGGCAGGCCTGAACCCTTTGGCGAGTTTCTCGCCCGCCAAGCCCGGTGAAACCATCATGGTGTATGGGACCGGCTTCGGCGCGACGAATCCGCCGCTACCTGCGGGCCAGATTGTGACGCAAGCGTCGCGTCTGGCAAATTCAGTGACCATCCGGATCGGCGGCGAACCGGCCAACGTGTCTTTTGCTGGGCTGGCCGCTTCCGGCGAGGATCAATTCAACGTAACAGTGCCAGCGGATCTGCCGGATGGAGATCAATCGCTCGTCGCGACAATCGACGGCGTGCAGAGCCAAACGGGCGTCTATCTCGCAGTTCAGAAATGAGGGCGGAACTCTGCGCGAAATCATCATGAAGAAGACTCTCATTCTGACCTTGCTTGGCGTGTTCACGGCGTTGCTGTGGGGCGCTGATTTCCCCACGTTTGAGATCACGAACGGCCAGATCCGGGCGCACATGTACCTGCCCGATGCGAAAAATGGATACTATCGCGCCACCCGGTTCGATTGGTCGGGAGTCGTCTACAGCCTGCAGTACAACGGACACGACTATTACGGGCGATGGTTCCAGACGACCGATCCGATGGTTCACGATTTTGTGTACAAGGGTCCGGACATCGTCGCCAGTCCGTGTACCGCGATCACTGGTCCGGTCGATGAGTTCGCGCCGGTGGGATGGGAGGAAGCAAAGCCAGGCGGCGCCTTTATCAAAATTGGTGTGGGGGTTCTTCGCAAGCCAGACGAAGGCAAGTATGACAACTACAGACTGTACGAGATCATCGACTCCGGGAAGTGGACGATCAAGAAAGATCGTGAGTCTATCGAATTCACCCAGGAGGTGGCCGATTTGTCTTCGGGCTATGGCTACAGGTACCGCAAGTCTGTGCGGCTGGTGAACGGCAAGCCGGAGATGGTGCTGGAGCACAGTCTGAAAAACGCCGGCACCCGTGCGATCCGGATCAGCGTTTATAATCACAATTTTCTCGTGCTAGACGGGCAGCCACCCGGTCCGGGATTTGTGATCACTGTTCCGTTCCAGATTCAGACAGGGCGGCCTCCCAACAAGGACCTAGCCGAAATTCGTGGAAACCAGATCGTTTATCTGAAGACGCTGGAGAAGCAGGAGGTCGTAACAACCCCGCTGAGGGGGTTTAGTGACAGCCCCAAAGATAACGAAATTCGCATCGAGAACCACAGACTCGGCGCGGGCATGAGCATTACGGGGGATCGTCCGTTATCAAGCGAATCGCTATGGTCGATCCGTACCGTGATCGCGATGGAGCCCTTCGTGTCTGTGACCATCGAACCCGCGAAGGAAGTCACCTGGAAGAGTACCTACAACTACTACACTCTTCCGGTGGGAGCAAAGTGAACGGCTGACGGCGAACATCGGAAATCACCAGAAGGGTGAGGTAGTGATAGGAGTTGGGAGGACCAATCATGTCTGAGCAATACGATCTGACTGTCGTAGGGGGAGGTCTGGGGGGCTCCAGTCTTGCCGCTTCGATAGCGAAGCGCGGAGCGCGAGTCCTGCTGCTTGAGCGAGAGCAGCAGTTCAAAGATCGTGTGCGCGGCGAGTGCGTATTCCCCTGGGGTGTCGCCGAAGCAATCCAACTGGGCGTACTCGAATTGCTGCGCGACCGGTGCGCGCACGAACTGCCCTGGGTGGATTTCTATTCGGGGGATGTCCTGACGGTGCATCGCCCCGTGGCGGCCACCACACCGCAACAACTTCCCTGCCTCACGTTTTACCATCCCGCCATGCAGGAGCTGCTGATTGGCGCGGCAGCCAGCGCCGGGGCGTGCGGGCGTCGCGGAGTCTCGGTGAAGGAAGTCCGTCCGGGAAATCCCGCAACCGTCATCGTGGAAAACAATGGCCACCACGAGGAGATTCGCGCGAGGTTGGTGGTCGGCGCCGACGGTCGGTCTTCCTGCGTACGAGCGTCGGCGGGTTTCCAGCTTCGCCGCGATCCCGAAAACATGCTGCTGGCCGGCGTTTTGCTGGACGACATTGGGGCGCCGGAAGACACCGGCCAGGTTGTATTCAATTACAACTTTGGAGAGATCGCCATATTGCTCCCTCAAGGGGGAGGGCGCGCTCGCACTTACTTTGGCTTCCACGCCGGCACCCAGCCTCGCTATCAGGGCACAGCAGACTTTCCGAGATACCTCGAGAGCTTCAAGCGAGCAGGGATGAATCCCGAGTTTTACGACGGCGCGAAGTCCGCCGGGCCGCTCGCCACATTCGATGGAGCGGAAGCCTGGGTCGAGCATCCCTACCGGGATGGCGTGGCTCTTATCGGAGACGCCGCGGCGGCGAGCGACCCCACCTGGGGCCAGGGCTTGTCGCTAACTCTGCGCGATGCCCGCGTGCTGCGCGATCAATTGCTGGGCACGGACGACTGGGAAGCCGCTGGTCACGCCTACGCAACAGAGCACGACCGCCACACCGAAGTGAACCATGCCGTGAACCTCTGGTTCGCAGAATTGTACCTGGAAACAGGGCCTCAGGCCGACGCCCGTCGCGCCCGAGCCTTTCCTTTCATCGCCGAGGACCCCAGCCGCCAACCGGACGCGGGCTTCTCCGGACCCGACATACCCGTGAACGAGGCCGTTAAGAAGCGCTTCTTCGCAGAAGACTAAGAACGGGTTGCGGTGTAGCGCAGAGTTATTGCGAATCGTGGCCCTCCTGCTCCTAAGCCTGTCGAATCACTTCGTCTTCGCAAACCCGAACACATGATCCCAAGCCAACCGATACGATCGCCCACGACGCCGAAGTAGGCAATTCTACAAGTTGCGCGGTGAGACGGCGGTCCGCATAATTAAATACCATGAACCGGGACGAACTGCGAGCCGTGCAGGCACCGCTCAAGGAACGCTATCGATCAGAACCTGATGCTGGACTCATCACCCTTAAGGCGGAGGGCCGGATTAGCGAGCGGATTACGTGCAGCATCCAGACCGGCAAAGCGCTCGTCGAGGCGGGATTGCATCCGGCGACCGGCGGCGCTGGGACGTTCGCCTGCTCGGGCGACATGCTCCTGGAAGCCCTCGCGGCGTGCGCGGGCGTGACGATGGCGGCCGTGGCGACGTCCATCGGCGTGGATCTGCGGAGCGGTACTGTACGCGCCGAGGGCGATCTGGATTTTCGCGGAACGCTTGGAGTTTCCAAGGACGTGCCAGTGGGTTTCCAACACATCCGTCTCGAATTCGAACTCGATACGGACGCTTCGGCTGAACAGCTCGCAACCCTGCGCCGCCTCACCGAGCGCTATTGCGTTGTTTATCAGACGCTTCGCCAGGTTCCGGCCATCGCGGTGTCTCTAAATGGCCAGACGGTCGAGTGATCGAATACCCACATAGCGCGCGCCTGCCGGTGTCCGGCGGCTTGCTAGAATGAACTGGAACACCCACGTAACGAAATTCGTACCTCAGGAATATGACGCGTTTGGCTACGCACTCGGCGACCGCGCGCGATATCATCCAGGAACTTGCGCGGAACATGCGCGAGGGTCTGGAGCCGCTGCAATACAGCACGCTGGCACCTGCGATCTATCACGTCTATCTCCATGCGGACGACCTCGATCGGCTGCGTGGGTTGATACCTCGCATCATCGATGAGGCACGCCGCGCCCTGGACAGCGAACTCGCCGTTCTAAACCGCGCTCCCTTGAGTAACAAATTGAAGCTGTCCCGGAAGGCCGCGCCCAAAGTGGAAGCGCCAGAGGGCGGCTGGACGATCGACATTCTCGAGAACACGGACGACGAAACGCAAACCGGCGACATCGTGATTTATTCGGAGCTTGCGCTGCCTGCCAAACCCGATTATGGAACCGGCAGCATAACCAAGCGTATCGCCACGAGCCGCCTCGGTGGCGAGTTGAAATGCGCTCAGAAGTACGAGGAGAAACCCGCCGGCGCAGCCGAGACTTACGCCACTCTGGCTTACGAGGATAACAAGGGTCCGCAGAGTTACCGCATGACGAAAAACCAGATCGTGATTGGCCGCGGCGGCCGCGATTACTGGACCGATCTGACGCTCGAAACGCTGCCCGATGTCTCGCGCGAGCACATCCGGCTGCGTCGTGATCCCGCCACCGGAAAATTCTTCGTCAAGGACTTGAGCCGGCTGGGCACGACCATTGATGGCCGGAAGATCCCGTCCAGCGTCGAGTACCAGGGTGACGAGAAAAAGGACAAGAACCTCGAAGTGGATCTCCCGCCGCGCGCGCGGATTGGCTTGGCGGACGTCGTCTTTCTGGACTTTCAAGCGAGCGGCGAATGAAGACCCTCTACCTAGCGCGGTACTTCTTCATCGGCGGTTTGCTCCTGCTAGCAGGAGGTTTGGCCTGGGTGAACGTCTTTCGAGCTCATCGAAAATAGAAATGATGGTGTCCAGGACGAAGTTGCGGTGCGCGGGCGGCACCCATCCGGGGCTGGTCCGTTCCAACAACGAAGATCGCTTTTATTGCGATCCCAGCCGGGGCATCTTGCTGGTGGTCGATGGGATCGGCGGGCATGCTGCGGGCGAAAAGGCCGCCGACGTTGCCGTCAATATGGTGCGCAGCCGTTTGGAACGTGAGACCGGGACGGCGAGTGAGCGCATCCGCGAAGCCATTACAGTCGCCAACAACGAGATCTTCCGCCTGGCCCGTACCAACCCGGAGTGGCACGGAATGGCCTGCGTGCTGACGGTGGCGGTGGTGGAGGATGGATCGGCGGTGATCGGCCACGTGGGCGACTCGCGGCTCTATAAGCTTCGGGGTGGCCGCATCCAGAAGGTAACGCACGACCACTCGCCAGTGGGCGAGCGCGAGGACAGCAACGACCTCTCCGAGGCGGACGCCATGCGCCACCCGCGGCGCAACGAAGTGTATCGTGATGTCGGCACGGAAGAACATACTCCTGATGATCCCGAGTTCATCGAGTTGATCCGCAGTCCCTTCGAGGACGATAGCGCGCTGCTGCTCTGCAGCGATGGGCTCACCGATCAGGTGACCTCCAGCGACATTCTGCGCACGGTGGCGCGCAATGCTGGAAATCCGGATGCCGCCATTGAAGAACTTATCGGCGGCGCCAATCGCGCCGGCGGTAAAGATAACGTGTCGATCGTGATCGCCGAGGGGCCACTCTTCGCGGAGAAGGCGGGTGAGGAGGTTGTTCCCGAAAGACCGGCGGGAAGCCGGCTCACGGGGCGGGCGGCGATGTGGGTCTACGGAGTTGTTGCGGGCGTCCTGTTGCTTACCGGTTTGCAAGCGCGCTTCGGATTGCAGTACCCCCCGCGCGTCGCCGTTCCTGCTTCCCCGGCGCGGGTGCTGCTGGTGGGCACGTCAGAGGGAGCGCAGTTCTCAGCGATTGGGGATGCGCTTTCGCAGGCGCGAACCGGCGACACCATCGAAGTGCTCGGCGGTGAGTATCGGGAACAGGTGCGTTTGCGCGACGGCATCAATATATCGAGCCGCGTCCCGCACGATGCTATTCTGCGTGCGCCAGCGTCGGCGACGGGTCCAGTGACCGCGATCACCGCGGAAGGCGTCAAGAACGTCCGCATTACCGGGCTGCGCATCCTTGCGGACGAGAAACTGCCTCTGGCGATCGGCATCCTGCTGGCGGATTCGAATGTCGAGGTGGACGATTGCGAGATTGGCGGGGCGGGCGCCGGTATCGAGATTCGAGGGAACGCGCGGCCCCTGCTTCGCGCCAACTCCATTCACGACAGCCTGAGTAGCGGGATTCTGATTTCCGGTGCGGCCACGCCGTGGCTCTCGCACAACGATGTTGTGCGCAACGGCCGCAACCCGCGCGATCCGCGCCCGGGCATCTTGGTTTCCGGAGCCGCTCGGCCCATCTTGATCGGAAATGTTTTTGCCGAAAACGGCGCACAGGGGATCGTCATCCCTGCGGGGATGGACGGCGCCCCAATTCTCAAATTCAACTTCTTCCCGAGCGGGGAGCCGATCGGCCACGCACAGCCCGAAGCGGCTCGTGGGACCCAGAAGCAGCGCAGGCGGCGGCCGTGATTCCGGTCAACCGCAAAATCGGCAACTTCGAAATCATCCGCAAACTGGCGCGTGGTGGCATGGCTGACGTGTATCTGGGCCGCGATGAAGAATCGGACCGCGTCATCGCTCTGAAGATCATCGAGCATGGCTCAGATCCGGACACGCTGGACAGCATCGAAGCCGAACGCCGCGGCTCTGCATTGCAGGCCAGCCTCGCCGCCATCGATTCGCGCGTGGTGCAGATCTTCGGCGCGGGTGATGCTGACGACCACTTCTACGTCTCCATGGAGTACATCGAGGGTGAGGATCTCTCCGAGATGATCCGGCGCGGGTCAATGCCGGTCGCTCAAGCTGTCGATATTGGCATCGAGATCTGCGCCACTCTGGAACACGCGCACAGCCTGCAAACGACGATCGACGGAAAGTCGTACCACGGGATCATTCACGGTGATATCAAACCGCGGAACATTCGCATTGACACGCAGGGCCGTGTGCGGCTGCTCGATTTCGGAATCGCAAAGGCCCTCTCGCTATCGCGCCGCCTCACGCGGAACGAATTTGGCAGCGTACAGTACGCCTCCCCGGAGCGGCTGGACTCGGGTGAAGTGGACCGGATCTCGGATCTTTGGTCGGTGGGCGTGGTGCTTTACGAAATGATCACGGGCCTGCAACCGTACCAGGCGGCCACCACCGAGCGCCTGGAGCGGATGATTCGTTCGCGCATCCCCCCGCCGTCGGCACCGGATCCGTGTCCTGAACCGCTGCGAAGAATCCTCGCCAAGTCGATGGCCTCCGATCCGGAGCGCCGTTACCAATCCGCGGCGGATTTCGCGGCCGACCTCATCCGTTTCCGAGGCGGAGGAGCTGTGCTGGCGCAAGTGGAGGACGGGCGCGAGGCCACGCGCCGGACTGTTCCGGCGAACTCAGCGCCCGACGAGGGCACCCGGCGCACGACGGCGCGGACGGCGGCACCGGCTGATGACAGCACACGCCGAACCGTGACAGCGGAGGCAAAGGAGGCGCCCGCCGCGCAGCCGGCTTTGCCGGCGCGATCTCCCCGCAAAATCAGCAAACGAGTCCTGCGGGCGCTCGGAATTTTGTTTCTCGTGGTCGCCGCCTACGCCGGTTACGAAATCGCCTCCGCGTACCTTCTTTATACTCGCGGTCAGCAACTCGAAGATCAGATCAAGACGGAAGCGCTTACGGATACCGACCTCATCTGGCAGCGATGGTCGGAGCTTTCCCAGGGACGTTCTTCGTCTGTGCTTCTCTACGGGTCACGCCGCGCGGTGAAGCAGAAGCTCGTAGCGGCGGCCGATCATGTGATCGCGACGTACCGGTTGCAGCCCGTGCTCCAGAAGGATTGGGAACGCGCGCGGGGCTACCTTGCGGATGCTCTCACGCTCGATTCCAGTGATAGCTCCGTGCGTGGAAAGCTGCGGCTGTGTGAAGGGCAAGTCGCGCGCATCATCGGCACAGCCCGGCACAATGCGGGCATGCTGAGCGACGCCGCGGAGAAACTCAACGAGGCTGCGCAGTTGATGCCGAAGTCGCCGGATCCGGAACTTGGCTTGGCGCGCCTCTATGAGTACGGACTCAAAGACATTGACAAGACTTTCCTGGCGCTACAGGAAGCGGAGAAGCGCGGCTATGCGTTGGGCAATCGCGACAAGGGTCAGCTTGCCGACGGCTATCGCGCCCGCGCTGACCGGCTCTGGTATGACTCGCGCAAGATCCAGGGTCTGCCACAGGAAAAGGATGAGGTGCTCAAGGCGCAGGATGACTACAACCGTGCCCTGCGTTTGTATCAGGAGATTGCACCCGATGCCAATGCCAATGGCAGTATCGTGCGCGTCGAGAACATGCTTGCCGCCGTGGACTATCGGCTGAAGCAGTTGCCGGGGGGCGGCTTCCATCTATGGCCGTAACCCGTAGCAGAGCCGAAGAGCGCATAGCGGCTCGCAATGTCCGGCTAGGGGCGCGCGCTTGGCCCCTGAGTGAATTCCTTTGGCTCGCCGCTGTTTCCATTCTCATCGGCGGCGGATTGTACCTCGTTTATCAAGCCAAATCGCAGACCTTTAGTCAAACTGATCAAGCGCTCGCCACGAAGCAACTCCTCAACCTGAACGAGCTTGCATCGCGCGACGATCTGCTGCCCTTCCTGAACATCATCGGCGACCCAGGCGAGCGGCAATTCGTGGCGCGCAGGATTTACTACGTAGCGGGAAACCTGCAAAACGTCGGCGGACTCGCGCGATTGCGCGTGCAGGAGTCTGAGATTCGGGCCCAGCGCGGCCTGGCCGGTTTTAAAGCCAGGATCGCGCAGGCGCCCGAAATTGAGGGCCGCGAGCGCTCCATCGCGCTGCTGACGGCTGAGCAGTTCCGCCTTCTTAAGCCGCAATTCGTGATGAGACGCCCGGCCGCCTTCCGGCGCGAGTTTCTGCTGTGGTCGGCGCTGTTTTTTTGCGCCTACTCCGTGGTCCAACTTTGGTGGCTCCTGCGCGGATTCACAGGCGATCGCTCGCTGCTCGTTCCCATTTTTCTGCTAACGGGCGCCGGGCTGATCCTGATGGTTAGCCTGCGGGACCCGGTGCGTGACAGTATGATCTTCATCGGCTTTGCACAGGGCGTGGTGGGCGGTTGCCTCTTGCTCGCGGCTCTGAGTTCCGTCGACTTCCGGAGCCGGCTCGGCAAACTCAGCTTCGTTCCACTCC
>Ga0187810_10000801_pt1 | contig 11350 bp, 11 predicted proteins | sample NC_wetland_sal_i_9_FD_132963 | JGI IMG/M metagenome (GOLD analysis project Ga0187810, IMG submission 132963) | Wetland sediment microbial communities from Neuse River Estuary, North Carolina, USA - ASW_5 | ecosystem: Environmental > Aquatic > Freshwater > Wetlands > Sediment | place: USA: North...
GGAGTGGGAGCCGGTCCGCTTGCGCCGCAGAATGGGCTACGTCATTCAGGACGCTGGGCTGTTTCCGCATTGGACAGTCGAGCGCAACGTCGCACTCGTGCCTCGATTGGAGCACTGGCCGGAGGAAAAAGTCCGCGCGCGCGTGCGCGAAATGCTCGAGCTGGTCGGCCTGCCCCCGCAGGAATTTTCCGAGCGGCGGCCGCACGAACTCTCCGGAGGCCAGCGCCAGCGCGTTGGCGTGGCGCGCGCGCTTGCGGCGGACCCGCCGATCCTTCTGATGGACGAGCCGTTCGGCGCGCTCGATCCAGTCACGCGGGCGGAGCTGCAGAGAGAATTTCGCGTGCTGGCGGCGCGGCTGTGCAAGACGATCGTCTTCGTCACCCATGACGTGCGCGAGGCGCTGCTGCTCGGCTCGCGCATCGCCCTGCTTTCTGCCGGACGGCTGGTGGCCATTCACACGCCGGAGGAATTTCTGCTTGCGGAGGACATTGAGGTTCGCGAGTTCGTGGCGTCGCTCGGCGCGGATCCAGAAGCAAGGAGGGAACAATGAGCTGGCGTGATTTTTTGCTGCGGCATCAAAGCGAGATCCTGGCCCGGACTGTGGAACACATCGGTCTGGTCGCGGCGGCAATGGGCATCGCGCTGGCGATCGGACTTCCGCTGGGCGTCATGATTGTGCGGCGAAACATTCTGCGCCGTTGGGTGCTGGGGACAGCGAATGTCGTGCAAACGATTCCGAGCCTTGCCTTGTTCGGGTTCCTGATTCCGGTGCCGTGGATCGGCGGCATCGGCGATCGAACGGCCATCGTCGCGCTCTCCCTTTACGCGCTACTCCCGATTCTGACCAATACGGCGGCGGGAATCGCGGGCGTGGATCCGGCGGTGCTTGAAGCCGCGCGCGGAATGGGCATGACCTCGCGGCAACAACTCTGGCAAGTCGAATTGCCGCTGGCCACGCCCGTGATGCTCGCCGGAATCCGCGTCGCGACCGTCATTTCCATCGGCGTGGCGACTATCGCCGCGGCCATCGGCGCGGGCGGGCTGGGCGTTTTTATTTTTCGGGGCGTGGCCATGGTGGACAATCGGGTGATCTTGGCCGGCGCGATCCCGGCTGCCGTCCTCGCTGTGCTGGCCGACCTGCTGCTCGGCGTTGTGCAGCGAAAATTGACCTCACGATGAGAGTTTTCATTGATCGTGCTGGGAATTCCACGAACTCATTCCGCGCCATAGCCGCGATCTCCGCGCTCCTCGCGTTTTCCTCGGCCATGTCTGGCTGCCGCGGCCGCCGCAGCGATTCAATCGTGGTTGGCTCGAAAAATTTTACCGAGCAGATCATTCTCGCCGAGCTGGTCGCGCAACAGATTGAAGCGCACACGACGCTGCGTGTCGAGAGGCGCATCAACCTGGGCGGCACGTTGATTTGTCATCAGGCGCTGGTATCGGGACAGCTCGACATTTACCCCGAATATACTGGCACGGCGCTGACGGTGATCCTGAGCCAGCCACCGATGCGGGATCCTGCCGCCGTCTTCGCCGCCGTGAAATCGGCGTATGCCCAGCGATTTGCCGTCGATGTTTTGCCGCCGCTCGGTTTCGAAAACACGTTCGCGATCGTCGTGCGCGGTGAGGACGCGCGGCAATTGCATCTCCGCAAGATTTCCGAGCTCGCACCGCTGGCGCCGAAATGGAAAGCCGGCTTCGGCTACGAATTCATGGAGCGCCCCGACGGCTATCGAGGCTGGTCGGCGGCATATGGCCTGCATTTCGCATCGGACCCGCGCATTTTGGACCTTGGGCTTCTCTACCGCGCGCTGGCGGACCATCAGGTGGACGTGGTTGCTGGAAATTCCACCGACGGCGTGATCGCCGCGCAGGGATTGGCCGTGCTCGAGGATGATCGCCGCTATTTCCCGCCGTATGAAGCGGTCCTACTGGTGCGCGGGGCGGCGCTGGACGCGCATCCCGAGGTGCGCGCGGCGCTCGAGGAGCTCAGCGGAAGGATCTCGGCGGACGAAATGCGGCGCATGAATTACGACGTGGACGGCCAGCACCGCGATCCGGGCGAAGTTGTGCGCGAGTTTCGTCTCGCCAAGGGATTTTGACGCAGGAGCGCGCGGCTCGCGGCTAGTGCCGCGCAGTTGCTTCCTGCAAATTCTTCTTGCTAAAGTGATCATGGGCGCTGCGGCAGGCGTTTAATTTCATGGCGGACGGCGGCAAAAAGCTTGGCTTGAGTCCGGAAACTCTGAAGCATTTGGTGTGTCCAGTGTGCCGGGCTCCCATCGAAGTCTTGCCGGACGAGCGAGGGCTTCGCTGCGCGACGTGCCACCGCGTCTATCCGGTTCGTGACGGCATCGCGGTCCTGCTGGCCAGTGAAGCGAAAATCGAGGAGTCTGCGGGCTCGTGAGGATCTTGCTGCGCCAAGCGATCCAATCGCCCCCGCGCGCTCTCCTGGCCAAGCAGATTCAATACATCAAGGCGGCGGAAAACTCAGCGACTGGTCGGAGCGCTCGACCCAGATAGAGACTTCGCGATTGAAGCGGCTTTTCGCGGCGTCGCTATCGTCGGGAAACGGCGCATACGGACTGAACTCGACGGTCACAATGATTCCGCTGCCGCCCCTGCGCGGCGGCGCGGCCGACTCGATGCGATAACTTTTCATCGGACTATAAAGCCCGTTCGGCCCCCAGAACGACAGAAAATCCTGGAATTCGAATCCCCTGTGCGGATGCCAAATTTGGTACGCGCGCTGCGAATTTCCGTCGATGAGGGCGTCCAGGAACTGCTCAACCGTGTGCTCTTCCGTGCGATAGCGCGTGAAAAACCAGATCCCCCAGGAAACGAGCACGATGAACGCAGCCGCGCTGACCACATAGCGAAGAATCTTGGATTTCGGCTCTTCGCTTCCGGAATGGAATAAGTCCATCCACCGCTCCTTGCGCCAGGTTCAAATTTGCCGTTTGAATAATGCGATGCACGCGCCGATCAGCGCCGCAGAGAACCCTATCAGAATCAAGAGGTCTGAGTAAATGCCCGCGAACCCGGTCTCTTTCAGGAGCAGGTTCTTCAACGCGTGCACGGTGTACCTGAACGGGTCGATGTAGGAAATCCATCGCAGCCACACCGGAAATCCTTCGATTGGATAGATGGCGCCGGAGGGAAAGAAAAGCAGCGTGTTGAGCACGCCGAAAATTGCGCGCGGCACCAGCGGGTCGCTCACGCGCACCATCACCAAAAACATGAAGCTGATCATGGTGACCGAAGCGCAGATCAGTACGGCCATCAGATAAATCAGGCGGACGGGGTCCCAGATCCGCGCGATGCCGGCGATCAATCCTCCGATGATGGTTATCGTCGTGCCCGCCATAAGCCCCTTGAGCGCTCCGGCTGAGATCAGGCCGAGAATCAATTCCGATTTCTTGATCGGCGTGACGAGATATCCTTCGTGCAGCCCGCGCGATTTGTCGTCAATGAACACGATGCCGCCGCCGATCATGGCCACGATGAAGATGGACATGGCCACCGATCCGGCAAGCAGGTACTTGATGTACTCGATGTAGGGATAGACCTCCACGACTTGCAAATCAATCTGGGTGTTCAAACGGGTGAACTGCGGCGGGATGAGAAACGACTGGTTCGTGTCTGCGATATTCTGGTTAAGGTCCTGGACGAGCTGCTGCATGCGGCTGAGGACTTCGCTGGTGACGAAGTTGTCGGTATTGTCCTCGATGAATGCGATGCGAGGACGGTCGGCGTGAGCCACGCGTCTGGAGTAGTCGGGCGGAATGTACACGACCGCGCGCACGAACCCGGTGCGCAGGTCGGTGACGGCGTCGGAGAGCGAATTGTAATCCGTGGCGCGAAAGGTTTCCGGGCCGGCGGTGATGGCGTCGAATCGCTGGCGAATCTCGCGCGATTCATGCGAGTGGTCCTTGTCCACCACGCCGATTTTTACTCCTTTGATTTTTCCGCCGAAGGCATAGCCCAGCACGATGAGCTGCATCATGGGAAAAACCATCGAGCTGACCATGAGCGCGGGACTGCGGAAGAATTTCCGCATGTCGCGTTCGAGGATGGCCATGATTCGGTTCAGATTCATGAGATCCCGCGCGCCCCTTATTTGTACAAGTGGCTGACGTCGTAGCGATGACCGCTGGCGGCCTCGTCGCGCAACTGCCGCCCGGTGTAAAACAGGAACACATCATCCAGAGTGGTGCTCTGCACGGTGACGCGCCGCACCGTGACGCCGCGCGCCCTCGCCAGGTTCATGAGCCCGCCGACCGTGAGCGGTCCGGAGCGCGAAGAGATGTGCGTGACGCCGTCCCGCTCGGTCACGCTGACCGCTTCGGGCAGCTGCGCGAGCGCGGCATGCCAGTCCGGCGGCGCATTTTCAAATTCCGCCTCGACCGTGTCTGTGCCGGGAATGCTGTCCTTCAGGTGCGTTGGCGAATCGAGCGCCACAAGCTGCCCGTGATCCACAATCGCGACGCGGTCGCAGAGCTTGTCGGCTTCGTCCATATAGTGGGTCGTCAGCAGGATGGTCAGGCTGGCGGCCTCCTTCAATTTTGTGATCATTTCCCAGACGCTGGTCCGCGAGACAGGGTCCAAGCCCGTCGTGGGCTCGTCGAGAAAAAGAATTTTCGGCGAATGCACCAGGCCGCGCGCAATCTCCAGGCGCCGCCGCATCCCGCCGGAAAAACTACCAACGAGTTTGTCAGCGAACTCCAGGAGACCGACCGAATCAAGAAGGCGAACAATCAAGGCGTTGCGCGTTGCGGCGGGTACGCCGTAAAGCTTCGCATGAATCAGAAGATTTTCGCGCGCGGTCAGCTCGGGATCCGAAGTAAGCGCCTGCGGAATCACGCCGATGGAGAGCCGGACGCCGTCGGGATCCTTCACGATGTCGTGGCCGGCGACGCGCGCGGCGCCCGAGGTCGGCGGCGTGAGCGTGGTCAGCATGCGAATCAAAGTCGTCTTTCCCGCCCCGTTCGGCCCGAGCAGGCCGAAGATTTCGCCCTCCTGCACGGTAAAAGAAATGTCCTTCACGGCGACAAATTCGCCGAACTGTTTGCGGAGGGCTTCAACTTCGATCGCGTTGGAGTTGACCTGGTTCATGGGCGTGGAGCTCTCAGATCGCTCATCGCGCCACGGCCGGATGGAGCCATTCGCCGAGGCGGCCCCACCAGCCCAAACGCGAACGGAGAGGGGGGAGCAGGACGTATGCGGTCATTCCGCTGAACAGGCGGCGCTGGGGATTCGGAATGGCCACCTTAATCGAGAAAGTTGTGATGTCGCGTTTGGTGCGGCTGACGTCGCGCTGCGTCGCAAAACCATTTTCGACACCCTTGAAAGTCACGGTGCCTTCAATTTCGTCGCCGGAGGGAAACCGGACTTTCATCTTCTGCCCGAATTGCACGGCATCGATGTAGCTTTCTTCGACGTCCGCCTGGACCCACAGATGGTCCACGTCGAGGATGGTCACGATTGGCGCGCCCGGCTGGAGGACTTCGCCCTGGAGCGCGGCGCGAACGGAGACGATGCCGCTTTCCGGAGCATAAATATCCGTATAGCCGAGTTGCACTTGCGCGGTGTCGCGGTCGTGCCGCGCCTGGGCCAGTTGAGCGCGCGTCGCCGTCAATTCGCTTTGCTGAATGCCGACTTGTTTGCGATTGGCCTCAGAGACGGCCAGCGCCGCTTCGGCGGCGCGCACCTGATCCTCAAACGATTTCACTGTAGCGTCAGATGAGCGGTAGGCGGCATCGGCGGTGTCGCGATCCTGAGCGGCGATGACGCCGCCTTCAAACAGTCCTTGCGCGCGCTTGAAATTGAGCTGGTCGCGCCACAGGTTGGCCTGCGCCTGCTGAAGCTGCGCGCGAATGGATGTGAGCGTGGCCTGCGCCTGCGTCACCGCCGCGGCCGTCTGCTGATCGGTCCACGTGTACGTGCGCTCGGCCGACGCGACTTTGGCCTCGAGCATTTTCACGTTTGATTCGGCCGACTCCAGAGTCGAGCGCAACGCCGCGGGGTCCAACTGGGCGATCAATTCGTCCTTGTGGACCTCCGAGCCCTCGTTCACTGCCAAATGGATCATGTGTCCGGCGATTTGAGGGCTGACGACAACCTCGTTGCCCATGACGATGCCCGTCAGCGGGATTTCATTCGCGTGCGGCGTCGTGAAGATGTATAGCAACAGCGCGATCACAAACAACACCCCGACAAAAGTAAAAAATCGTGAAACCTTCATCGTTTCCTCGCACCGGGCAGAAATAATCCGTGCTCGAGAATATCCATCACGGCTTTGCGGCGCCGGGCTATTTCGGCGGGTCGCAGTGTGTCGCGCCTGCAAATCTTGCTCAACAGCGGCGCCGCCCCAAAATAGAACACCATGAGCGCCACAATTGAGATAGCCATCTGAGGCGCGTCCACGGAGCGAAAATCGCCTCGCTCCATGCCTTCTTCAATGAATCGCGCCAGGCGCCGGTGCATGGGCCGGTAGTACTCAGAGACCATCCAGGAAAGATTCGGGCCGCGATTCATCATTTCGCGCTGCACCAGCCGCGGATAGTTCGGATGCTGCCGTACGAATTCGAAATAGTTGTCGACGATGCCGCGGACTCTCGCCGGAGGAGCGAGCGCGGCCAGTCGCCCCGTATCCCCACCCGCCTGAAGCTCGGCAAACATCGCTTCCAGGACGTAGCGGTACAGCTCTTCTTTGCTGTGAAAATAGTAGTAAAGGAGCGCCTTATTGACGCGCGCAGCGCGGGCGATGGCCTCCATCCGCGCGCCGGCCAGGCCGCGGTCGGCGAAGATCTGCTCGGCGGCGTCCACGATGCGGCGCGCGCTGGAAAGGTCGCGCGTGGCGTGGAGGCCGCGCGGGAGCTTCAGCTCCGGGAATGCGGCTTCGCGGCTGTGTCGCGCCACGGATGGAAAGGCTCGAGTCGCCATATCAGTTTAACCAATCGGTTAGTCTATTTGACCAAATGGTTAAAGTCAAGCGCGATTCTTGCGCGCGGAAGGGCTTGGCGGGATTAAAACGGAGACTACGACTGGAGCGCGCCGGAGGCCGCCCCGGCAGGCAGTTCGATGGAGTACTTGGTGCGCTGCTTCTCGCGCGACTGCTCGAGCGCCAGCGCGATCAGCCGATCCAGAAGTTCCTTGTAGCTCACGCCGGATGCCTCCCACAGCTTCGGGTACATGCTGATCGACGTGAAGCCGGGAATCGTGTTCACTTCATTCAAATAGATGCGATTGGTGCCGCGCTCGAGGAAAAAATCCACGCGCGCCATGCCCATCAGCTCCAGCGCGCGAAACGCGCGGATCGAGAACTCCTGAAATTTCTTTACCTGCGCGGGCGAAAGTCTCGCGGGAATCAAGAGTTGCGTGCCTTCCTCCAGATACTTCGCAGTGTAATCGTAGAATTCGCGGTGCGGCACGATTTCTCCCGGCACGGAGGCCTCCGGGCGGTCGTTGCCCAAGACGGAGACTTCTATCTCACGGCCGCGGATCGCGCGCTCGATCACAATTTTTTGCGCAAACTCTGCCGCCAAATCCATCGCCGCAGCGAGCTCGGACGCGTTGTGGGCTTTGGTCATGCCCACCGAGCTTCCCAGCGTCGCCGGCTTGACGAACACGGGAAAGCGAAACTTCTTGCGAATCGTGCGCAGCACGGCGTCGCGCGAATGCTCCCACTCCGAGCGCAGAACGGCGAGAAAATCCCCGACCGGAAGTTTAGCTTGCAAGAACAGCCGCTTTTGCATGTCCTTGTCCATGCCCACGGCCGAGCCGATCACGCCGGCGCCCACGTATGGAAGCCCGGCCAGCTCAAGCAGACCCTGAATCGTGCCGTCCTCGCCAAACGTGCCGTGCATCGCCGGAAACACGACGTCCACGCGCAGTGCGCCCGAGCGCGACTCATCCATCGGCACGAGCGCGGCGACGTTGGGATCGGCCGTCAGCATCACGCGCTGTCCCGTGCGCAGGATTTCCGGCAGCATCCGCTGCGCCGCCGAGCCCGCCAGCCAGCGCCCGTCTTTCGTGATGCCGATCGGCACGGCTTCGTACTTTTCCGGGTCGAGTGCGCGAATGATCGACGCCGCGGAGCTGAGCGACACTTCGTGCTCGCCCGAACGCCCGCCGAATAAAACGCCGACGCGCAACCGTTTGTTCTGTGCAGTCATGGCCTGAGGGACCTCAATCCGCCGCGCATCATTACAAAATCTTCTTGCCCAATCCCGAAAGCACCATCTCGACGCCCAGAATCGCCGTCTTGTTATGCAGATCGATCACGGGATTGATCTCGACGACTTCCAGTGAAACCATCGCTTCGCTGTCGGCAATCATCTCGAGCGCCAGATGCGCCTCGCGGTACGTCACCCCGCCGCGCACCGGCGTGCCCACTCCGGGCGCGTCAGCCGGGTCCACAAAATCCAAGTCCAGGCTGACCGCGGCTCCGGCCGTATCGTCGGTGGCAAACCGGATGGCCTCGCTCATCACATCGCGCATGCCGCGCTCGTCAATGTCGCGCATGGTGAAGATGTGCACGCCGGATTCCTTGATCAGGCGGCGCTCCTTGGGATCCAGGTCGCGCACGCCGACTAGCGCGACATTGCGCGGTTCGATCTTTGGCTTGTATCCCAGCAGTTCGACCAGCTCCGGCGCGCCGTACCCGATGATCGCCGCGAGCGGCATCCCGTGAATGTTCCCCGAGGGCGAGCTCTCGGGCGTGTTCATGTCGCCATGGGCATCGAGCCACAGGTAGCCGACTCGCTTGGATTGATTGCGGTAGAAATTGGAGGCACCGGAGCATGAGCCGACCGCGATCGAGTGATCGCCGCCCAGAACAAGTGGCAAAAATCCTTCAGAGAGCGTGCGCTCGGTCATCTCGGCCAGGCCGCGGCAAGTCTCCGCGATTTCGTGCAAATATTTTGCGCGCTTTTCGCCGTAATGCTGCTCTTCGGCCTGCTTGACGGCCATGTTGCCGATATCTTCCACCGTGTGGCCGAGCGACTTCAGCCGCGATTGCAGACCCGCCACGCGCAGGGCGGAGGGGCCCATGTCCACGCCGCGGCGGCTCTGGCCGAGGTCCATCGGCACGCCGATTATGCGGATTTTTTGCGCCATGTTTGAGTCCGGCCCCAAGTCCCCCGGCCCGGCAGGAGGAGGAACCTCAAGGATAAACGCGATAAATCATGCGGGGGAAGGGGATCACTTCACGGATGTGCTCAGTTCCGCAAATCCAGGCCACCGTGCGCTCGAGGCCCAGACCGAAGCCCGCGTGCGGCACGCTGCCATAGCGGCGCAAATCCAAATACCAGCCGAACGCTTCCTCGGGCAGATTGTTTTCGCGCAGGCGCTTCACGAGGAGATCGTAATCCGCGATGCGTTCGCCGCCGCCGATGATTTCGCCGTAGCCTTCCGGCGCGAGCATGTCAAATCCCAGCGCCAGCTCGGGCCGCTCGCCGTCCGGCTGCATGTAGAACGCCTTGATGGCGGCCGGATAGCGATGAACCATCACGGGCCGGTCAAATGAGCTGGAGATGAGCGTCTCCTCGTCGCCCCCAAAATCGTCGCCCCATTTCGCGGGATTGCCCTGCTTCTGAAGCAGCGCGATGGCGTCGTCGTAAGTGATGCGCGGGAACGGCGGCTTGACGCTGGCGAGCTTGGTCACGTCGCGGCCGATCGTTTCCAGCTCGCGCGCGCGATTTCGCAGCACGCTCTGCACGACGTGGCTCACCAGGCCTTCGCCGAGCAGCATCATGTCTTCCAGATGCGCGAAGGCGGCTTCCGGCTCGAGCATCCAGAATTCGGTCAGGTGCCGCCGCGTCTTGGATTTTTCCGCACGAAACGTCGGCCCAAACGTATATACCTTGCCGAGCGCCATGGCCGTGGCTTCGACGTAGAGCTGGCCGGACTGCGTGAGGTACGCCTTCTGGTCGTCAATGTACTGCACCTCGAACAGCGTCGTAGTGCCCTCGCACGCGGCAGGAGTAAAAATCGGCGCATCGGTCAAAATGTAGCCCTGCGAGTCCATGAACTCGCGCGCAGCGCGAACCGCCTCCGCTCGAATCCGCAGAATGGACGCCTGCCGCGGAGTGCGAATCCAAAGGTGCCGGCGGTCGAGCAGAAAATCAACGCCGTGCTCTTTCAACTGAATCGGGTAAGGCTGGTCGTCGGGAACGCGCTGCACGATCTCGACGGCCGTGATCTGGATTTCGTATCCGCCCGGGGCGCGCTTTTCGGCGCGAATCCGGCCGGTGACGATGACGCTTGATTCCTGAGTCAGCCCGTGCAGCGCGTCAAACACTGCGGGCTGCTCTTTTTGCGAGACGACGCCCTGGATCGTACCCGTGCCGTCGCGAAAAATCGGGAAAAGTAGTTTTCCCGATTCGCGCAGATTGTACAGCCAGCCGCGCAGCGTGACTTCCTGGTCGGCGTGGCTGCCAACGTCCGCAATGGTTACAACGGGCATGAGTCTCGTCTCTCTCCGATTCTCTTGGAGCTTCAAGAGCGATTTGCCGCGATTCAGTTCCCCGCTGCGCGCTCGCGTTCCAACTTGTCCAGCGCCTCGCGAGCACCGCGCAGGGTGGCCGCGAAAGGGGCCAAGTCTGTTGCGCCAGCCGCGGCCGGGGGTTCCTTCAACTCGACGACAAACGGCAGCTTCTCTGGCAGAGCAGCCAGCGCGGCCTTCCAGTCAATCGTGCCTTCGTAGGGCAAGAGATGATCGTCGCGCTCACCGCGATTATCATGGATGTGCGTCGTGGCGACCATTTCGCGCACCGGCTCCAGCGCCGCGGCTACGCCGCCTTCGAGATTGGCATGGCCAACGTCAAAGCACAGGCGCAGGCTCTGCAAGCGCGTCTCCTCAATGAAATGTTTCAGGTTTGCCGGCGTGGCCATCTCGCCCGGCGTGTTTTCAAGCGCCATCGTGACGCCGCGCGCCTTGGCAAATAGCGACAAGTGCTCGAGCGAATTGAATGCCGCATCCCAGCGGCGCGGGTCCGGCGCATCGCGCGGGCCGGCGACGTGCTGCACGCAATATTGAAACGGGATATTCTCGGCCAGGTCGAGCGCGCGTTTGATTTCATCCACGGCTTCGACGCGCCGCCCGCGCTCCGGATCGGAGATCGAAAGCGGCGCGCCGCTTTCTCGCCGCGGAGTGAAATCGCGCTCGGTGGGCGCATGGATGGATTGCAAGACGAGGGCGTTACCCTCGAGCCATGCGGCCAGCTCTCGCGCGTCTTCGGGCGAGCGGTAATCGAAATGCGTGCGCGAACAAAACAGCTCAATCGCCGGAAATCCCGCACGCGCCACTTCGCCCAGCACGGCGGCACTCAATTTTCGGTTAACAAAAAGA
>Ga0187810_10000802_pt1 | contig 11344 bp, 12 predicted proteins | sample NC_wetland_sal_i_9_FD_132963 | JGI IMG/M metagenome (GOLD analysis project Ga0187810, IMG submission 132963) | Wetland sediment microbial communities from Neuse River Estuary, North Carolina, USA - ASW_5 | ecosystem: Environmental > Aquatic > Freshwater > Wetlands > Sediment | place: USA: North...
ATCATCAGCCTCACTCTTCTCGGAACATTTGCCATTACCTTGGGACTGAGGGGAGTGATCATCGCCAGCCTCCTTGCCTCCATTTCCAGAGCGTTGTGGAGCATTCTGCTTTTGAGAAAGGACTGAAAAACTCTATGAAAATTGCGATCGTTGTCGGAGGCCGGTGGCATGCATTTGATCTTGCCCAATGGTTGGAACGCAAAAAAGTCTTGGGCCGCCTGATTACCAACTACCCAAAGTTTAAAACCCGTCAATGGGGTATACCTGACCAAAAGGTGACGTCTCTGCTAGTCAGTTTTATTGCCTCCCAACTTGTCTTCAGGTTTGGATGGGAGAGTGCGGCTAAAACCTTCCAACACCAACTTCACGCAATGTTTGCCCATCCGGCAGCCAGGCGACTGAAAGGTATGGACCTGGTTCACGGTTTTTCCAGTTCCTCTGAACCGTCGATCGACTGGTGCAGGCAACACCACATTCCCTTTGTACTGGAGCGGGGATCCTCGCACATGCTGGAACAAACACAAATTCTTGAAGAAGAAAAACTTCTCACGGGAATACGAGTATCAATCACCCATCCGAAAATTATAGAACAAGAACTGCGCGAATACGAAAAAGCCGACAGAATCTCGGTGGTTAGTCGATTTGTTTACGACAGTTTCGTACGTCAGGGAGTAAAGGAGGAGAAGCTTTTTTACAATCCCTTGGGAGTCAACCTGAGCGCTTTTTTCCCGGGGCAAAAAGTAGATAACCGATTCCGTGTAATCTATGCGGGGGCCCTCTCTCTGCGAAAGGGCATCGGATATTTGGTGAAAAGTTTCCATCTGGCTCGCATACCACAGGCGGAACTTTTACTTGTGGGTGGTGCGTCTTGGGAAACGCCGCAACTATTGAAAGATGCAGGTCCCGAAGTGGTACGCACAGGAAAAGTTCCACAAAGAGAACTTACCTCCCTGTACCATCGCGCCGATGTATTCGCAATAGCTAGTGTCGAAGAAGGAATGGCCATGGTCGTGCCCCAGGCAATGGCGTGTGGATTGGCCGTCGTTTGTTCCGCAAACACGGGAGCGAAAGATGTTTTGGAAATGATCAATCAAGGAATACCTCCGATCGAACATGGGAAAATTCTGGAGTATTCTGCCGGGTACATCGTTCCTCCCCGGGATACGGAGGCCATGGGCTGGTGTCTGGCGCGTCTGGCCGCAGATGCGGATTTGCTCATGGCGAAAAGGAAAGCAGCATTGCTCATTCACGAACGAAAAATCGACTGGGAGGCGTATGCAGACCGGAGCATAGCTCTTTATCGGGAAATGCTTCATATCTCTCCATAACTCATGATACGGCAGCCTCAAATATATTCCCCGCCTCTGCCGAATATTCAGGTGGAGGATGATTCATGGCGTAGAACGGGCGATTTTTCCCGACTGGCAAACTATCTTTGGTTGCCACTACTGCTTTTGCTGTTCGTAGCTTTTTCCTTTGCCACGGCCTGTTTCTTTTATGCGGATCTGATAAAAATAACCCTTCTACTCTTCGCGCTCTTTGCCATGGGTGCGCATATCTGGTTATCTATGAAAGGAGGTTCTATTGAAAGAAAGGCCCCGCTGTTTACATTTTTAGGCGGAACGATTTTATCCTATGGAATAGCGGTTTTGGGCTGCGTCTATTTTCTGGAGCCGTATGGTTTTATCTTTGGTCTTCATGTTACCGTTACTTTTGTTCTCCTTTTGCTGACGGTATTGGGAACATTGCTTGGAAGCTTGGTGGCGGACTTACTTTGGCCACCTCAAAAACTCCAAAGATGTTTTTCTCTGGGGGGTGGGAATGTCTCTCCACTCACTCTTTTGGTCTTTGGCTTCATATGGGTATCTATGATGACTGAGAACTATGTGGCGGGTGGTTTTTCCGCACGTTGGGAGACGGGAAATTCATTGGATCCAAGTTCATCATTATATGTTGTTTCAGCATTGATTAATATAACCCTTCCATTTTTCATGCTTTTAGGTGCATCCTGCTCGAAGTGTTTTTTAAGTGTTGGGAATCTGATCCGCATTAGTATCCTGGCCTTTTGCGCCATTGTTTTTGGAATGACGGGAGGACGTGAATTTGCCATTCGTTATGGCATGTATTTTCTCGTCGGCGTTCTTTATTCATCGACTCCGCTGAAATACTTCAAATGGCTGCTGATAACCGTGTTTTTAGGCTCATTGGTATTCCTCTATGTCGTAGGTGCGGCGAGGACGATGCAGAATTTTGGAGAGTCATCCGCAAGCGACCGTTTATCCATGCTTGCTGAAACTCTCTCCGCTGGCTCGGAGAAAGATGATTCCGGAGAAGGAGCGGCCTTTCTTCTTCTCACCCGTATTGCGGAACCTTCCGGTCAAATTGTCATTGATCATGTCACGGACACTCAAGATTATGTCGGCCTGATGAATCTCGACCGCCTAATCTATCTCTATGTGCCAAAATTCGTCATGCCCGATAAACCTAGCATGGATGATGGATTTGAGCGGCTTGTGGAGCGTCACGGGTTCGAATATAACCCGTTCTCGTCAGCTCCCATCACTCTGATGGCGGATTCCTATGAACGGGGAGGATACATTGCCACATTTTTCATCTCTCTGTTCATCTCCGTCTTCCTCGTCCTGTATGCCCGCAGTTTTTGGTTGATTCCGGAACCTGTGCTTCGAGCGATTTTTATGGTTCATTTTACAGTCTCTTGTTTGCGCCTTTACAGCTTCTCTCTCCTCGGTATTTTGACCTTGCTCCTCTACTATCTGCCGAAGGATTTCCTATTTATTTTTCTCATTTATTTCAGCGTAAAAATCATACCAGTTCGAAGAAATATTCTGTAAAACATACTTAAACTATGAGTGCATATCCACCCCCCTTATGGCTAAAAAGCCTCGCTCAGGTTTCCAGAAAACTCGGTGCTATTCCCGGCATGTGGAGATTGTTGAGAATTCTCCACTCGCCGGACAAGCGCGACAAATGGCATCTTAAGGACCTTGCCCCCGCCCTATACTCCAACGCGCTTTTTGAAGTCGAAACCAATTCATATGTTGAGTGGCAAATCTTTTTTTTCTCCACCCTTGATATTTCTGTCCATACTTGGATTTGTAAAAATGTACAACCTGATTGGGTAGTGTTTGATGTGGGGGCAAATATCGGCTTCTTCTCTGTTTTGCTTAGTCAACGCAGTTACGAATGTCATTCGTTCGAACCCAATATTCAGTTAAAAGATAAATTTTCAAAAAATCTTGAACTCAACAATATTGGCAACTGCAGATTAGTTGAAGTAGCGTTGTCGAATAAAACAGGAACTACACGATTTCACTTGGTTCCCAGGGAAAACAACAATAAGGGAGTTAGCTCACTTATCAGAGATACCAGTGGTCCCATCATTGATGTACCCATTATGAAGTTGGATGAATACGTTTGTGAGGCTGAACTAAAGAGACTAGATTTTATCAAAATGGATGTCGAAGGGGCGGAATCTCTTGTGCTCTCTGCTGCAACCGAAACGCTGACTAAAATGCGGCCCGCTATTATATTTGAAACGGTTCTTGGTAACAGAGAGCAATGCATTTCCATTCTTGAGGAATCGGACTATCTCATTACTCGTTTGGATGGCTCATCCATAGACGCTGAGTACGAAAATGCTCCCGACCTACTTGCCATCCCACGGGAAAAGCATCAAAATTTTAGAATGTAAACCTTTCCATGGTTGTCGCCGTTTTTCATTTGGGATCGTTGGGGGATTCGGTTATTGCCATTCCCGCGTTGCGGGCCATGCGGCAACACTTTGGGGAGAGTGCCCGCATCATTCTTTTTCATGAACGAGGTTCCCCTGGCAAGGTTACTCCCCGGCAGGTGATGGAAGCCTCTGTTCGGCTGGATGAGTATATGGCCTACGAAGCCAGCTCCAATAAAATCCGGCAACTCTGGAGCGCCTTTCAACTATGGATGAAAGTAAGACGGTTACGGGTGGACATGGTTTTTTATCTTGTCACATCTGAAAGAAATGCACGCTTGATCAAGCGGGATCGTTTCTTTTTTCAACTGTGTGGAGTGAAACAACTCTTTGGTTTTCAATCGCAACCGTTGGAGCAAAGAGCCGTTCGCCAAAATGGCAGAGTGGTTCAATATCTTTCGGAAATGTCCTTTCTCCTGAAAAAAGTCAAAGATTCAGGCATTCCGGCAGATAGTGCACTGCTTGACCCGCCTTTTTTGAACATCTCTTTGGCCGACCAACAAGCGGCAGATGTTTTTTTAAAAATGACAGGTTTTGGTGAAAAAGATGTATGGGCATCCCTCTGTCCGGGTACGAACATGTCCAGCAAGCGATGGGATCAGAAGCGGTGGGGCGAGATTGTCCGGCGATTGGCCAGCCGAGGCATAAGAATATTACTTGTTGGTTCTCTCCAAGAGCGTTCAGAGTGTGAAGCCCTTGCAACCCTTGCGCCCGGGGCCATTGTAGCGGCTGGCAGCCTCTCTCCTTTGGCGACCGCCGTAGCCGTTGCTCGGTGTCGCTTCCACATGGGGGTGGATAATGGAGTCGGACACCTGGCGGGAGCTATGGGCATCCCCTGCTTGGAACTTTATTCAGAAAGGAACTATCCCGGCCAGTGGGATCCGCCCGGCAAAGGACATATTCTTTTACGAAATCCCGTTCCCTGCCAGGGGTGTCAGAAGAAAATCTGCCCTCTGGAAATGCATCCTTGCATGAATGGTATCAGTGTTGAAAGGGTGTGGGATGCTGTGGAAGCTATGATTCAGTCAACGCTTTGCTCCCCCGGTTCCGAATGAAGATTCTCCACTGCATTGCCACTTACGAACCTGCTTGGAAATATGGAGGCACCGTTCTGTGGTGTGCTCGCGTGTGCAAGGCTCTTGCCACCACAGGAGCGAATGTCACCGTCCTCACCACCTGTGCTGGAATTGAAAAGGCAGACTTCTTACTCGACGGATCTCCGGTGGATCGCCAAGGGGTGACCGTCCACTACTTCCCTGTGGAGCCGGGAATGGGCATCAAGTCATCCGCTCTTGAACATGCGGCCTGCGAGATGGCTGAAGACTTCGATATAGCCCATATTTCCGGAGTATGGCAACGAACAAGTCCCTCTGTCTGCCGAGCCTGTTCGCAGGCGGGAACGCCCTATGTCCTGTCTTTGCACGGTGCACTCGGCCCCTATTCATGGAAGCGGGGTTTTTTGAAAAAAACCGTTTATTACAGTCTTTGGGAAAGACGCAATCTTCGTGGAGCCGCAGGCATTCACTTCACCTCCCATCAGGAATTGGACGAGTGCCTTTCCTACACCTTCGGTCATCCCTACGCTGTTATTCCCAATCCCCTGCCGTTGGAAAACTGGCAAAGAGACCTGACTTGGGCCGGATACTGGCGTGCCCGTTTCCAGATCGCGCCATCCACGCCCATTCTGGCATGCGTCGGACGTCTGCATCATAAAAAGGGCTTGGAACTTCTTCCGGAAACTCTCTCCCTGCTCAAAGACTTGCCGTGGAATCTCGTCTTCGTCGGGCAGGATGATGACGGAACCGAAGGCCGCCTGAAGAATCAATTTGAAGAACGGGGATTGTCCTCCCGGGTGCGTTTTGCGGGGCTCATCTCTTCCGAGGAACTGCCCGCCATTTATTCGGCGGCTCAGATTCTTCTTGTGCCAAGTCTGCATGAAAATTTCGCCAACAACGTGATTGAAGCTTTAGCCTGTGGATGCCCGGCGATTTTATCCAATCACGTCGGCGCAGGCGGGGAAATGCAAAATGTTTCCGAAATAAAAGTTCTTCCGCGCACCCCGGCGGTGTGGGCGGAGGCCATCCGCAGCACTTTGTCGCAAGGCCGAATGTCAAATGAGCGGACCGAAAAATTGAGAGAACTTTTGACGGCACGGTTTTCTTCGCAAACCACCGCCTGTGCCATGATCGATTTTTATCGCGACATCCTCTCCCACTCTGCATGAATGCCACGCCTTCACCCGTCACAGCCATCATTCTCACGCTGAACGAAGCAGGAAACCTTCCCCGGTGCATCGCCTCCCTCCGCTGGTGTCGGGAAGTTCTCGTCATCGATTCTGGCAGCTCGGACGAGACTTGTACCGTCGCGAAAAAGCTGGGGGCCCGGGTGCTTCTTCACAAACCGGAAGGACGTTTCCTGATTAGCGAACAGCGAAACTGGGTGCTGGTTCAAGGCGGAATCTCCACTCCGTGGGTCTTATTCATTGATGCCGATGAAGAAGTTCCTGAAGATCTGGCCAAGGATATTATCACACGTTGTACGGATGAAAAATCTTCCTTCCACGCCTACGAACTCACTCCCCGTTATCTTTTCTGGGGTCGCTGGCTCAAGCTCTGTCAGGGATATCCCAACTGGCATGCACGACTCCTGCGCTTGGGAACGGTTGTTTTTTCAGGTGGCGTATGGGAGCAGTTTGATAAGCGCGAGCAGGTCGGATGTATTCAAATTCCCTACAACCATTACGCAAACTCCAAAGGGCTGAGCGACTGGTTGGAGCGCCACGACCGTTATTCCACTTGGGATGCGGAAAAAATCGTTGCCTACCTGAACTCAGGCCAGACGAAAGACCTGGAAACCGGGAGAAAACTACAGCTTCGCATTCTCGCGGCAAAACTCTGGCCCCTCCGCCCCCTAGCCCGATGGTTCCACATGTATGTGTGGCGACTGGGGTTCCTGGAGGGATTTCCCGGCTTTGTTTTTTGCCTGCTTTTATTTTTTTACGAAGTGATGGTTGTCGTGAAAGTCATCGAATTAAAACGGCGGCATGCGGGGCAACCTCTCTAAAATGACAATATCGTTGGCAATCTTTACGAAAGCCCGTTGCACAGGATGCATTGTTCATTGAACTTTTGCGCCACGCGCTTCCTGAATCCTCCATGAAAAATCTATGCGATAAATCATTTCTACTTACTGCCATAGCCTTGCTCTCGTTTTTTTCACCCCTGTTAGCTCAAACAACCCCCGAAGAATTCAAAGCATTACACTGGGATAAAAGCTTTCAAGGAAGACAGCTCGACCTCAGTCGGTATAAGCCGACATTTATCGATCATTTCGACAAGATGGACATAACAGCTGAAGGCGGAACTGGGCCATGGTTTGCGCCAGGTCATAGTACGTTTGGTGCGGGAAAATTTCTTCCACCCGGCACCAATGGTCCATTTTTTATCCAGAATGGAAATCTGATACTTCGTGCTGATAAAACAGTCAATCCGGACGGTAACTTCAAGTGGACAGCGGCCTGCATGCAGACCGTTGATCCAACGACAGGTCATGGATTCGCACAGCAGTACGGCTACTTTGAGATGAAAGCCAAGTTTCCATCTGGCACAGGTGGTTGGCCCGCCCTTTGGCTGCTTTCTCAAAATGGTTATTTGGATAAAACGAAGCCGCGTGGGGAAATTGATATCGTGGAATGGTATGGAGGCGATGCAAAAGGGATTCACACGACTGGCCACATTTGGCCAGCGGCAGAGCGTAAGCCGGAAGATCCCGTTCAAAAAGAAATTGGATCAGGCTTGTATACGAATATAGGGAGCCTGCTCAAAGATGGAAAACTGGAGGGATTTCACACGTATGGTGCTGAACTTACGCCCGAATGGGTTATTTACTATTTTGATCGGCAGGAGGTCGGTCGGTTTCCCATGGTGCCCGAATGGAGGACACCATTTTACATGTTGGTAGACCTTGCTATCTTCGACGAACAAGCCTGGGAGTCTCAAGGCCCAAAGGAAATGACCGTGGAGTATGTCATGGCCTATGCACTTGATTCGACAATACCAGAAAAAGTTACGCCGAGTCCTGTGCGAAAACGATAGAGCAAGAACAACCTTAAGTATGTTGTAATGACGCGAAATTCGCCCGGAAGGGTCTAGACGTGATGAGAAAGGGTCTTGGGACGGTAAGGGGGGCATGAGTCCAAGAAGGGTCTAGAATCGCCCGGCGACAGGCTGGCGGGGGAAACGCCGAGGGGTCGCGATGGCATCGCGGCGGTCATTTTTCTGGCTTCGACAGCCCTGTCGTCGAGTTCGTGTTGAAGAAGAGCCTTCACTTTTGGGTCGTAGCTTTTCTTCAGGAGGTCAACCAAGGCCAGAGTGGGTAAGGCCGCAGGCTGATGGTGCATGATTTCACCTCACTTGAGTCCCACCGCCGATTGACCTTTGTCGAGGAGCGAGTCTGGCGACTGCCTGTCCCGGCTCCATTGGCAGAGCCAGGTGAAATACGTCAAATGCTCCTTGTCGATCAACCAAAGCCCATGCCAGGGATGAATCCCGGCGTCCGTGCTCAACTTCACCCCATACGCCGACTTGAACTGCACTGCATAGAGCGAGATCAGGATGTTGTATCGATCTCGACCGCTATCGTCCAGGATACCATATCGGATGCATCCGTCCGTACGAAAGCCCATGAAGCCGTTCACGCCTCCCTCGGCATCACCCACCCGTGCGGTACCCACAACCGGGTGCGGCGCGATCGTACAGGAACACAAGATCGCCAGCAAACTACTGGCTAAGATCACCTTGAATTTCATCGGTTTTTTCCTTTGCCACATCGGCGGCGAGTTTTGCACGGGTCTTTTCGTCCATTTCGGACGCCTTGGCCTTCTGCTCGGCGGGCGTGTTCAGCTCGTCCTGAATTTTCGCGACCAGACCGATCCCAGCCGTCACCACCTGGGCCACCGCTCCGACATCGGTCGTCAGGGATGCTGTCGCGGATGTCGTGCTTGTTCCGCTCATGAGGCGGCCTGGGTTAGGTATGGATCAGCCACCGCGTAGGCAGTCTGAGCCAGCGCCTGAAGAGAGTAATTCACGTAGGCCGCGTAGTTTTCCGAACCGGCCGGAACGTAAGCTTTCAACGCCACTCCAATGGTTGAAACCGCCGCCGTGGAAAGCTGCACAATCGCCGTATAATTTGAAGCAGTCGTAGGAAAATAAGCACTCAGCGCATTTGTCACCTGTGTGCTTGTTGGGGCAACGCCAGTCTCCAAAGACTCAAAGACATGTCCGGAGCCTGAAAGATACATGGCATAAGTATGTTGATCTGTGGGCGAAAGAGTCGCCAAAGCCACCCGTCCTCCCGTTTCCAAAATCAGTTGCGCAGCCTGCACTGACGCAACAAATCGTGCGTTATCCGCAGGTGCCACAATCGGAGTGGAAACCGGCGTTGGTGTTGGCGTGGGGGTCGGAGATGGAGTCGTGGACGCGCATCCCGTGATCAGGACTGGCAGGATCAGGCATAGCATCAGGATATTGGCTGTGGTGTTTGTTCCAGAGGTGATCTGATGCGTCGCCCGGATGCGTCCATAGATCGTCATGCAGGTGCCGATCACGGTGGCGATGGCCAGCACGTTTTGATTCACGTCGATGCTGGACAGATCGATTTTGAAGATGCCACAGAGAGCGATGATGGCGGTGGCGATGGAGCTGATGATCGTGGCGCTCTGGTACCACGGTTTTTGAGGAGTGCTGGTCGTTGTCATTTTTATTTCCTGGGTGATGGATTGTTGCGTGAAAGTCCTACCTTATTTGGTCGGGGTCGGAGCGGCTAGTACCGCTGGCACGGGTGAAGGGGTTGGCACTATGGAAGTCGTGGCCTTCGCCGGAGCGACAGGCGTCGCTAGCTTCGCGGCGGTCGGTGTAGAGGCCGCTGGGGCCGAGGTGACCGGAGTTGGAGCCGTCGTTGCGGGATGGGGCAAACTCGGATCGATCGCCGGTGGCCGGAAAAGCTGGTGATGCGCCAGATGTTCGACTGCCGGCGTTGTCGTGGTGGTGGTGGCCGTCGTCGCCGTGCTGGTGGTCTTTGCCGTCGGGATCAACGATTCAAACGTCTCCGCAGCCCCAAAACAGGCGACATCCAGTTCTGCCAGGATTCCTCTCTTGGGATGCCAGAGGAAGCCCGTCAACCGTGCAGGGATAATCGTCGCCTCATCCAGAATTTGCCGTTCCGCAGGGGATGCGTTCTTGCGGTAAAAATCCAGTGCTTCCGCCGATTTTTGTGTCAGTGATGTTGTCATGCTATTGTCTCACGATTCCCTGGCCTAAAATGTTGTCGAACGACCCGGTGCCCGCTGAAACCCATCCATATGTGGCCAGGGTGTGAAATCCTTCAGAAAAAATCGCGGAGTAATTAAGAGTGATCGTGTTCCAATATCCAGAACCCGAAAAGGTCGTGTATCCAAATTGCCCTGATAAAGACGTATCCAATCCGATCTGCATGTTGACCGCGTCATTTGCCGCCGAAGATGAAACATAAGAGCTGACGCTATAACTCGTCGCCTCATCTCCCCAGGTCACACACGTCGCGTTATTCCCTGAGTTTAGCACAGTGGCAGAAGTGCTGGTCGTCGTGGCCGATTCTTGCGCCCCCACGATTTCCCGACCGCGCCGATTGAAAAAGCTGGCCACGTAACGCTGCGAGGTCGAATCAACAAAAGTCCCCGGTGATCCCGATCCCGTGTAAATCATCCCGACCAGCGTACGGGTGACGTCGCCGGATTTGATCTCGATCCCGGAACTCGTGGCGTGCCCCGTCGTCACCGCCTCAAGCGTCATCGTTGCTCCGCTCATGTAGGCATAGACATAATAGAGCGTGGCCGCAGTCAGCCCGGTATTTGCCAAAGTCACACCTGATCCGGGAATCTGTTGAGCCGATCCATTGATCTGGAGATAGCCAGGCCCATTGAAAGGGAGAAGAGTCAATGTTGTGGAGGACGTATAAACCAGCCGGCATTGGCCGTGTACATAATTTCCCGAACTTCCGCCACCCGCAGGAGGCGTCTGCCAGGAGATCGCCGAGTTGGTGAACATCGGCACCTGACCTGTCGCCGCGCCATTGGTGGAAATCAGCGCCAGCGGAATCAGCGGCAACCGGTTCGTCGCCACCGTCCCGCTCGCCAGATTCGAGGCGTTGAGATTTGTGAGATAGGCGCCGTTTTGTGACAGGTAATTTGTCGCCACCGTTCCTGAAGCGAGGGATGAAGCATTCAGATTCGTCAGCGTCGATCCATCGTTCGTCGCCAGCAGCGAGATCGTCGTCGGGATGCTCGTCAACACTGACCAGTCGGCGGAGGATGCCGCCCGCGCGTTGGTCAAGCGCGAGTCGTTCGTCCCGACCGCATCCGTGATCCCGTAACCGGCGAGTGTGGTCGGCGTCCCCGTGATGACGCTCCATGCCGCCGTGGATGCCGCCCGCGAGTTCGTCAGCCGGGAATCGTTCGTCCGGACGACCGAGCCATCGACCGCGATCGTTCCCGTGTTGGTGATCGTCCCGCCGCTGAGACCATCGCCCGCCGTGATCGAAGTCACCGCGTTGGTCAAC
>Ga0187810_10000803_pt1 | contig 11330 bp, 6 predicted proteins | sample NC_wetland_sal_i_9_FD_132963 | JGI IMG/M metagenome (GOLD analysis project Ga0187810, IMG submission 132963) | Wetland sediment microbial communities from Neuse River Estuary, North Carolina, USA - ASW_5 | ecosystem: Environmental > Aquatic > Freshwater > Wetlands > Sediment | place: USA: North...
ACCAACCACGGCCTGGGCGCTGCCGAGGTTAGCGACGGCGTTCCCGATCGCGGTCACGGCCAGGCCAGCGTCGGCAGCGGTCGAGACGTCAAGGGCGCTCGCCGTGCCGACCAACGCGGAATCAGCGATTACGCTCTGCTGGGCTAATGTGGTGGTGAATCCATCGCCAGGCGTGGTGGTAGCCCCGACTGCGACGTTAAATGTGCCCGTGCCAGTTATGTTGATGGCGCCAGTGGCTGACCCATCGGCGTCAACGGCTACGAGCTTGGCTAGCGGGCCGCCGGCTGCCTGAAGCGCGGCGTTAATCGCCGTGACCTGGGCGTCTTTCGTGCCGGCAGGAAGAGTAACCTCTGTCTGATGGAGAGCTCCGCTCGCGTCCACTGCTGAGAAGGTCAGGTCTTGGGTGTCAGTGCCGCCGATTGCGGTGGCATAGTCGAGAGTGAGCTGCTGTGTGCCGTTGGCGTAGATGGGCGTCACGGTCGGCGATCCAAGAATGTTGGCCGCAGCCGCTTTGCCATTCGTTCCGTCCGCAACCGCGAACGCGCCGTTGGCGGATGTGAAAACGATGCCCGTTCCGGCGGCGTTGAGCGCGGCTTGGATGCCGTCAGCCGCGAACGCCGCATTCGCCGCGCCGGCCGTGTTGGATGTGGTCGCGATGGCGGCGTTGATGTCGTTTACCACGTCACTGAGCGAACCAGCGTTGTTCACGCCCGCCGCTGTGACGACGATGCCCGATTCAAAACCCGCCGCCCCGGTGCCATAGAAGGTCAGGTCCACGTTGCCGGCGGTTGTTCCGCCCGTAATGGTGCCCAGAGCAGTGGCAGCGTTCGCAGTCGTGCTGTATGCCGACAGTCCCAACGCCTGCGTGTCGACCGCCGAGTTGCTCAGATCCACATTGACCGATCCATTGGCAACGGCCTGCGAGTTATTTGAGTTCCCTGCGGTGTCACGTCCGCCGCCGATGAACACTGAAAGCTGCTTGGCGAATTCTCCCCCTGCATTCATGCCGATGGACTGCGCCTGCCGGTTAATTTCACCTAGGACGCTCTGGAATTCGTTGTTCAGCACGGTCCTGCTTCCCTGGAAGGTGCCCGTAGCGGATTCCGTGGCCAGAGTGCTGGCCCGATTGAGCAACTGAGAAATGTTGCTCATGCCGCCATCGATGGTCTGCAACGTCGCAAGACCGTTGTTGGCGTTCTGAATACCTTGCGTCAGCACCGCTTCTTCCGACGCGTATTGGTTGGCAACCGCGAGCCCCGCCGCATCGTCGCCGCTGTTGACAATGCGCAAACCCGAGGTCACCTCATTAATGGTCTTATTTTGGAACCGCTGATTGGCGGTCAGGTAATTCGTCGCCTGCAACGACGCGATGTTGGTGTTAATGCTGAAAGACATGCTCTTCTCCTTAGAATTGAGGACCCGGCACGCGATCTTCGCGAATCTGGAGCGCCTTTGGCGCCTTCGAGAGGCCGACCTCGCCAAGCCGCGGACCATACGGCAAGGCCGGGAAATTCCGCATTTGTTCCGCTGAAATTCCCAGCCTGCGTAGGCTTCCCGTCTGGTAGATCGGAGCCTCTCTCAGTTCTCAAAGGGCTTATCGGGGAGAAGAGTTCATTCTTGAGCTTCGGGCCGTAATTTATTGACGGCGTCCTGGAAATCGGCCGCCGAAGGCCCCTGCGCCGCTTGCGCATTTTGTTCCTGCGTGATCCTCAGTTCCTTGCGCAACACGACTGTGGACTTGGGCGCCCGAATTCCGATCTTCGCGCCTTGATGCGTCACAGCCAGCACCTCGATCTCGATCTCGTCGCCAATCAGGACGCATTCACCGGGACGCCGCCGTAGCACTAGCACGGTTGTTCTCGCTTGCCTGGCTGCTCCTGCGCTTCCAGGCTTCCTGACGCCACTTCCAGCCGCTGAGGTATGGCGTGCTGATGGGAATACAACCGGTCGCGACGGATGGCCTGGAGCCCGCGCCGCGTCTTCACATTCAGCACCACCGGCGCCATTAAATTGGCAGTCGCCACGAATTCGTCGTCGAGTGAGATCAGCGCGAGCACTACTACCTCGGAACCGAGTACGGGCTGACGCCCGGTCTCCAGATCCAGAGCTTCCAGATCCTCGGGTGCGATGGCAAGCGCGTATTCCCGATCCACAACTTGAATCGGAAACGCAAGAAAGCACAAGTTCGCTCGCGTCAGGCTCTGCAAAAAGACCAGCGGCGCGCTCTGGGCCGTCTCAATCAGGACGAAGGCTTTCTCGTCCTCAAATGCAGGCAGGCCCCCGGCAAACTGGAAAACCGATTCCTCGGCATAGGGCAGTGTTCCAAAATATTTCGTCTCGACGGAGCGCATTCTTTCCAGAATGCTTGCACGCCAGATGCCGGAATTTCAGTCGGCCGCGGTCTATTTCAATCGCGCAATCACCGCGTCGGTGAATTCGCTCGTCGACGCGCTTCCGCCCACGTCCGGCGGCAGATGCTCCTGCTCGGCATAGACCGTCTCAATCGCCGAGCGCAAACGGCTGGCCGCCGAAGTCTCTCCCAAGTGAATCAGCATCAGCACCGACGAGAGAATGAGCGCGGTCGGGTTTGCGATGCCCTTTCCGGCGATGTCTGGAGCGCTCCCATGCACCGCTTCAAACACGGCATGATGATCGCCCATGTTGGCGCCCGGCACCACGCCCAGTCCGCCCACCAAGCCGGCCGCGAGATCCGAAACGATATCGCCGTACAGATTCGGCAGCAACAGAATATCGAACGTCTGCGGCCGCATCACTAGCTGCATCGATGCATTGTCGACAATCAGTTCCTTGTAGCCGATCTCGGGATAGTGCTGCGACACCTCGCGGCAGCAGCGCAGGAACAGCCCATCGGATAGCTTCATGATATTGGCCTTGTGAATGGCCGTCACCTGCTTGCGCCCGCCCTTCTTTGCGAACTGGAACGCATACTCGGCGATGCGGATGGAAGCCACCCGCGTGATCACCTTCAAGCTTGTGACCACATCCTTCACTACCTCGTGCTCCAGACCCGAGTACAAGTCCTCGGTGTTTTCGCGGAAGATCACCATGTCGATTTTCACGTCGTCGAACCGCGTCTTGAGTCCGGGAAGCGAGTGCACGGGGCGCACGTTGGCAAACAGATCGAAATGCTTGCGGAGCGCGACGTTCACGCTCGGGAACCCTCCGCCCACCGGCGTTGTCACTGGCCCCTTCAGCCCCACGCGCGTCCGCTCGAGCGATTCGATCACGTGCGGCGGCAGCACCTGTCCGGATTTCGCGATGATGCTGGCGTTCAAATCGGCGCGCTGCCAATCGATAGAGGCTCCGGTTGCGTTGACCGCGCGGATGGTTGCTTCGGCGACTTCGGGGCCAATGCCGTCGCCTGGAATTAGCGTAACTGGATGAGACACGTTTACCATTGTAAAGAAGGTTGAGAGTAATGCATGCCTCAGATTAAGCGCGCACTCGTGAGCGTTACAGACAAAACCGGAGTGGTGGAGTTCGCGCAAGGCTTGCGCGACCTGGGAGTCGAGATCATCTCGACGGGCGGCACCGCTCGCGTGCTCGAAGCCGCTGGCGTGCCGGTTCGCGAAGTGTCCGACTTGACGGGGTTTCCAGAGATGCTCGATGGCCGGCTGAAAACCATCCATCCACGCGTGGCAGGCGGCGTTCTCGCGATTCGCGCGAATCCCGACCACATGGAGTCGCTCGCTGAGCACGACATCCCGCTCATTGACCTGGTCGCAGTGAACCTCTACGCGTTTGAGAAGGTCGCGGCCAAGCAAGGCGTACCGTTGTCGGAGCTGATCGCGAACATCGATATCGGCGGCCCGACGCTCATTCGTGCCGCGGCCAAGAATTATCAGGACGTCGCGGTAGTGGTTTCGCCCGACGACTATCCCGCGATTCTAGAAGAGCTGCACGAACGCGAATCCGGCCTCTCGGAAGCCACTCTGTGGCGACTCGCCAAGAAGGCCTTCACGCTGACCGCGGCCTATGATCGGGCCATCAGCACGCGGCTGGCACGCGTCGGCGCCGAAGACGAATCCGGCTTGCCCGCGTTTCTCGACATTCGCGCACCGCGCGCGCTCGATTTGCGCTACGGCGAGAATCCGCACCAAAAGGCCGCGCTTTACTCCAACCGCCATGGAGGAATCGCCGCAGCCGAACAACTGCAAGGCAAGGAACTCTCCTACAACAACCTGGTGGATCTGGACGCGGCCTGGCAATTGATTCGCGAGTTCGAAGAACCGGCCGCCGCCGTCATCAAGCACACCAACCCCTGCGGCTGCGCCGAGGCCGAAACACTGTCGGAGAGCTATCGGCGGGCATTCGAAGCCGATCCTGTCTCCGCCTATGGAGGCGTACTCGCGTTTAACCGGACGGTGGATCGCGACACCGCGGCCGAAATCGCCAAGACGTTTATTGAAGCGATCGCCGCGCCGGGCTACGATTCAGCCGCGCGCGAATTGCTCGCCTCGAAAAAGAACCTGCGGTTGTTGGCCGTGGCTCGCGCGCCCGAAGAGCCCGTACTGAAATCCATCAGCGGCGGCTACCTGGTGCAGACGCCCGACTCGCATCGGCTGGAGCGCGGCGATTGCCAGGTGAAAACCGAGCGGGCCCCCACCGAGGACGAATGGCGCGCGCTCGAATTCGCCTGGAAGGTTTGCAAACACGTCAAGTCGAACGCGATCGTCTATGCGCGCGACCGGCAGATCGTCAGCGTGGGCGCCGGACAAATGAGCCGCGTCGACTCCGTGAAGGTGGGCGCCATGAAAGCGCTGCTGCCTTTGCAAGGAACCGTCCTCGCTTCCGATGCCTTCTTCCCGTTTTCCGATGGCGTCGAGGAGGCCGCGAAGCACGGCATCACGGCAGTCATTCAACCCGGCGGTTCGGTGCGCGATGAGGACGTGATCGCAGCGGCCAACAGGCTGGGCCTCGCCATGGTGTTCACCGGCGTGCGGCATTTCCGGCACTGAGGGCCTCCAGAGGTCGGCAATTTTCGCCTCCCGAATGCAGAAATTGCCCGGAATGTACTGATCCAGTCAACTCATTTGCAGGCACCATCTGACCGTTGCTCGCAATGGCGAAGAGGCGATGCATTTGCTGGATGAGGCCGAGAAGGGTCCCGTCACCGATGCGCCCGAGCTGGTTTTGCTGGACTTGAACCTTCCCAAACTGGATGGCGGGCAAATTCTATCGCACATCCGCCAAACCTGCGCGTTCGCCACAACACCGGTCATCATTCTTACGTCCTCCGATTCACCGGCCGATCGTGATCGGGCACTCGCTCTGCGCCAACCCGCGGTCTCCCGCTTGCCTCAGTTCACGCCGCACATCTCGAAACGAACCGGCAGCCCGCTCAGACCCCGCAATCCGAAATTCTCGCGCCACACGAAATCCTCGGACGCCAATTCCAGGTTCTTCAATCGCCGCAAGATCGTGCCGAATGCGATCTGCCCTTCGATGCGCGCCAGCGGAGCCCCGAAACAAAAGTGCGCAGCCCAACCGAACGCCAGATGCCCCTTGTCGTTGCGTTTCACATCTAGCAAATCGGGATTGGGGAAGCGTTCCGGATCGCGATTCCCGGCCGCCAGGACCGCAACCACCGACTGGCCGCGCCGGATCAGCTTGCCGCCGAGCGAAAAGTCTTCCTGCGCCACGCGCGCCGTATGCTGAATGGGACTTTCGTATCGCAGCAACTCCTCCACCGCCGAAGGAATCAGCGACGGGTCGTCCAGCAGGATCCGCATCTGCTCGGGGTGCCGCAGCAGCGTCAACAATCCGCTACTAATCAAATTGGTGGACGTCTCCTGTCCTCCGATCATCGTGAGGATGCTGTTGGCGATGATTTCCTCTTCGGTCAGCTTGGCTCCGTCCACTTCGGCTTGTACCAGCGAACCCACCAGCCCTTCGTGCGGATGGATCCTCTGCTCGTGAACCGCAGCGCGGAAGTATTCGGTCATGTCGCGAACGCTGGCTGCCACGCGCGCCACGCGATCGGGATAATGCTGAAAATTCCCTAGAATCTCGGCAAAATCGAGGGACCATTGTTTGAGTTTTTCGTAATCGCTCACTGGAACGCCCAGCATCTCGGCGGTGACGATTGCGGGCATGGGCGCAGCCAGGTCGGCGACGATATCGGCGCTTCCTTTGCCAATAAAAGCGTCAATCAGGGTGTCTGCGATGTCCTGGATATGCCCCCGCAGAACCGCGACCCGCGCCGGAGTGAACGCGGCGGCGCACAGGGTTCTGAGCCGCGTGTGAGCCGGAGGATCGCGAAACAGCATCTGCCGCGACATCACCTCGATGATCGGTTTCATCGCCGTGAGCCCCATGCCCTCCAACCGCTCCGGCGTGAGTGTGCGGTCCGCCGAAAGACGGGTCAGGACGGTTACGATATCGGCGTAGCGCGTGACGATCCACGAATGCAGAAACGGATCCCAGTGCACTGGATCGGCTTCCCGCAACTCCCGATACAACCCGTATGGGGAGGCCATGACATCGGGCTCGGTGAGCTGGCACAGACTGATCGCGGCATCCATGTTATATCGCCGCTTAGTTGGTGAGGTAACGGGCAACCTCTTCGTCGCTCATCGACTTGAGCTTTTCGATCAGTTGGCGATCGACCTCGGCGGCCAGACGCGCTACCGTCTTGGCTTCGAACAGATTCCGAAGACTGAGCTGGATGCCGAAGCGCTCGTAGACCCGCGTAGCCACTTGAGTCGCAAGCAGGGAGTGAAATCCTAGCAGGAAGAAATTGTCGTCTGCTCCCACGCGGTCCACGCCCAGCAGCGTGGCTAGAATCTCGACCAGCCGTTCTTCGGTGGCTGTACTTGGTGCGCGATAACCGGCGTCCTCGATGCTGTTCTCCGCGGACGGATCGGGAAGCGCGCCGGGGTCGAGTTTGCCGTTCGAGTTGAAGGGCAGCGCCGAAATCTTGACGAACGTGGACGGCACCATGTAATGCGGCAGAGTCGCCGAAAGAAATTCGCGTAAGTCCGAGGCCGCGAGCGTAGCGCCTTCGCGCGGTACGACATAGGCCACCAGGATTCTTGCGCTGGCTTGGCCGCGCGCCACCACTGCGCTGCCCGCAACCGACGGGTGATGGTTCAGCGCGGAGACGATCTCATCGGGCTCGACGCGATAACCGTGGATCTGTTCCTGGCTGTCCGCACGGCCGCGAAACGCGATTTGTCCATCGGGAAGAAAATAACCCAGATCGCCGGTGCGATACATCCGCGAACCCGGCACGGGATTCAGCACATCTGGCAGGAAACGCTCCGCCGTGGCCCCGGGATTGTTGCGGTATCCGCGCGCGACGCTGCTTCCGCCGATGTAGATTTCCCCAACCTGCCCGGGTGCAACCGGATGGGCGTCCGCATCGAGAATCCAGATTTGCGTGTGCGCGATCGGCCTACCGATCGACGGTGGAAGCGCTGGCTGCAACTCCGCCGCTCCCGCAGCCGGAACTATCCCCGAAGCCGCAACCACGGTGCACTCCGTCGGACCATAGTTGTTCACCACAGTGAACGGAAGCCTGGCCGGCGGGTGGCGATGCAACGCCTCACCACCGGTAAGGAGATAACGGAGCGCCGTCCCGACTGGCCAACGATGGGCCAACATCGGTTCGGCGAATATGGTGGGAACGAATGCTACGGTGATGCGCTCCTTCACCAGCCAATCGCACAGCAGATCGGCCGAGGTGCGGATTTGCTCTCCCACCAGCACCAAAGTTGCCCCCGCCGTCAAAGTTGGCCAGATCTCCCAAACCGCGGCGTCAAAACCGACTCCTGTAAGATGGCTCGCGCGATCGGGAGATGTCGTCCCAAAGGCTTCTCGATGCCAGAGGATCAGATTCAAAAGATTGTCGTGCGTCACCTCGACACCCTTGGGTTCACCGGTGGATCCCGAGGTGTAAATCACGTAGGCCAGTTGGTCCCCTCTGGCTGCGACGGGCTTGGCCAACGGATCGCAGTGCTCAATCGTGCTGGCGGCGGTGTCCAGATCGATGGTGAGTGTGCCGCTTCCAGTCGCAAGTTGAGCTAGGGCGCCACGCGAGATCACCAGCGGCGCCTGCGCTGCCTCCAGGATGGTCCGCAAACGTGCTTCCGGCCAACTGGGGTCCAACGGAAGATACGCGGCGCCGGATGCAAGTACCGCGAGCGCCGAAACGATGAAATCGAAGGAGCGTTCCAAGCATAGGCCTACTGGTACTTCGGGCCCCGCACCCAACGCGGTCAGATAGGTTGCCAGCCGGGCAGATCGTGCCGCCAGTTCTGCGAAAGTCATAGCGCCGGTGCCAGACGAGAGGGCGATCGCCTCGGGAGTTGACTTGGCCACTTCCATTACGAGGTCCGCAACGTACGGGCGCCGCCTGTCAACGTGCTCTCGAGCCGGAGTAACCGTGCGGTACGAAGTGTAATTGCTGCCAATTGTGTTGGGCTGAAATGAAGCGGCCATAAATAGTTAATTTGATTATGCTTGCCGGTTGGTTGGAACGAAATGAATCTTCAGTACTGTGGGGATGGAAACGGAGTTGAAACACCCGTACCAACCGCGTTCCCAAGATCTTGCCTGGAGAAGCCGCAACCGTAACCCAACCGCAGGCAGCTTGGCATTTCGGGACAACAGCGACACCTGCGCCTCCCATGGCCCATTGTACAGGCCAATTCTTGGAATTAGCGCTCCGCTTTGCCTCCTCAGATCTATTGGGTAGGCATTGATATTAGCATCAGTTTCCTTTGCTTGGAATGGTTTCGCTGGCGTTGATGATGCAGTACTACTAGGAGGACCGGTCGACGTTTTGCCGGCTGAGGTCAGTCTTCAGGCCAGGTTTATGCGTTTCCAATGTGGCTCGGTCCATGACAGAGCATGCTTCTTTGGCTCGAAAAAGCGTTCGCTAGCACTCGGGCTTCCTGTTGCTGCCGAACGGCAGGAGCATTGCCCGATATTTTTCATGCCGATCTTTCTTTTATTTTCACGCCTTGTTAATGCTTTCTTTATGGATGTCAGAGTATCTTTATTTCATCCTTATGTTTGCTGATACAAGCTGCAGGGATTTGCGCCGAAATCCTTTTGTGCATCGGCAGCGTACTTCCAGCACGCCGCCCAGGTCAGGCTAGGCGGGTTGGCGCCTCAGTCCCGTATCCATCATCCGTCGCTTAGACGGGTTCGCAATTCGCTTCAGTTCTGAATAACAAAGGAGTATGAAGTCATGCAGATTTGCACTATAGGTGTGCGCATGCTGAGACAAGCTGTGTTTACAGCGGGGGTCGCGGGATTATTTGCCGGGCAGCTATTAACGGCGCAGACTGCGTCACCGCCGAAATTGATTGCCGCTGCGGAAGCGCCGCCAGCGCCAGAGAGCATTGCCACGGCGCCCAGTTCGCCAACGGCGGGCAGTGCACAACAGCCCGCCCTATCGGTTCTTGACGAGCTCAACGCCATGAAGAAGCGCATTGAGAAATTGGAAGAGGAGCTGAAAGCGGCCAAAGGGGAGACCGGCACGGGGCTTTCAGCAACGCCCGCTAGTGGCATCGCGGCTGCACCCCGCAAAATGCTGACGCCCGGCACCGTGGACGAATCGAAGGCGTTAGCTGCAGTCGATCCCGCGGACCAACAACCCGAAGCTCAACCGGCTCCGGCCCCTCCAGCGGCGCCCGCGGTTGACACACAAACGCCGTTCGCCTACGCCGATTTTACTTGGATGAACTCCAATTCCCGCAACCACGACGAGGTTCTCGACGGAAAGTATTTCTCGGGTGAATTCAGAGTTGACACAAATTACATGTACGATTACCATCACCCCATCGATCACACGTTGGACGGAACTACCGAGGGTGAGCGGACTGGAGAATTTGTGATCCAGGCTCTGAACGCCGGCGGCGACTTTCACGCCGGCAACATGCAGGGCCGCATCCTAACGCAGTTCGGCGCCGTTTCCACGGCCGTGCCACGTAATGATGCCAGTTACAGCCAAGGCCAATGGGACCTCGCGAATGCCTATCGGTACCTATCCGAAATGTATGCCGGCTACCACATTAACGTGCAGCACGGTCTCAATCTCCAGGTGGGCGACTTCCTCTCATTCATCGGCCTGTTCAGCTACTACAGCTTTGATAACTGGACATATCAGCCGTCGTACGTTTCGTCGAACACGCCGTGGTTCTTCACCGGAATGCGAGCCCAATGGTTCCCAACCAATAAGCTGAAAATCGAGCCGTGGTTCATCAACGGGTGGCAGACCTATGCCAAGTACAACGGCCGGCACGGCATTGGCGGCCAGATCCTGTGGCGCCCCACTGGCAATCTCGACTTCGTGTTCAACACCTACGCTCTGGGCCGCGATACGCTCGGCAACCCGAATCGTTCGCGCTATCACATTGACGACAGCCAAGAGTACAAATATTACGAGAATCCCAACAAATTAATGCACCGCGCGGCGTTCACGCTGACCGAGGACATAGGATGCGAAAGCGGAGGCGGAGTGGTTTGCAAGAGCGGCAACTCGCAAACGCCAGCGCAGAATTTCATGGGCATCATGGGCTACAACCGCTTCTGGTTCAACAAAGACATGTTCGCCTTCTCCTTCGGCGGTGGCGTGATGAACAATCCCGGCCGTTACCTGGTGCTTCTTCCTCCGATCAACGGTGCGTCGGCAACCACTGGATCACCCTACTTCACCGAGAATCCCGGGGATCGCTTTAGGGCGTATGATTTTCAGCTGTCCTTTGACTACATGCCCAGCCAATGGGTGACATGGCGTTTTGAATTTACTCAACGCGGGTCCAACGTGCCGTACTTTGTCGGTCCTGGCGGCATAACTCCCCAGGTGACCCCCGGACTCTATGTCAATACTGGAAATCCGGCGGCGATCGTTCCCGGCTTCACGCCCGACCTTGTCAAACAAGAGCGCCGGTGGATTTTCGCATTGATGGTGAAGCTTTAGTGAGCGAGTACAGATATGTATCGAACAAAAACATTTTCCCTGTTCCTGTCGTCCACAGTGTTGCTCCTCGCGGGAAGTCCTTCCTGGCAAAGCAAACCGGTCGCGCAGTGGAATGAAAACGATGCCAGGCAGGTGCTTCGGAACTCTCCCTGGGTCAAACGGGCGAGTGCCAGCCTCCTGTTTCAACCCAGCAAGGATCAACTGCGAGCGGGAGGAAAGATGGGTGGAGGAAAGAGTGTCGGCTTGACCAGCATTGAATTAAATAGCTTGACCGGGGGAAGTAGCCACCATTCGAATTCCACCACCAAAAAGCCCAGTTATCTGGTGCTCCGATGGGAGAGCGCATCCCCGGTGCGCACCGCCGAATCGAAGTTAGAGG
>Ga0187810_10000804_pt1 | contig 11328 bp, 12 predicted proteins | sample NC_wetland_sal_i_9_FD_132963 | JGI IMG/M metagenome (GOLD analysis project Ga0187810, IMG submission 132963) | Wetland sediment microbial communities from Neuse River Estuary, North Carolina, USA - ASW_5 | ecosystem: Environmental > Aquatic > Freshwater > Wetlands > Sediment | place: USA: North...
CAAGCCCCCCTTCCCGCCCTTCGGGCGGACTTCCCCCGCCAAGGCGGGGGCAGAAAACAAAGGTACATGCAGGAGCCCCACGCGCGGTCCGCGCACCGCGCGGACCGACCCCTCCCCGAAATTTGCCGTGCAAATTTCGACCCTCCCTCAAGGGGACGCCATATTAGAGTATGTATTTGATTTTTCTTAACATTTCTATTATAAAATCCATGCACAGGTCATAGCCAGAATAGCCCGTTCAAGGACTTAGCGGCGCGATCTGCACAGTTCCTGCACAGAACAGGCGAATCGCATGGCCTACCTAAAAGATGTCGAAGAGCTTACCTCCGGCCTCATCATTTACCACCGGGCCGATGTAAAGCACCAAAAGTGGTATTGCCGGGTCAAGGTTCCCAACGTTGACCGCTATAAGGTGGTTTCCCTCAAGACCACCGACCGGGAAGCCGCACGAAAGGCTGCGTTTAATGCATACGGCGATGTGCTGTTCAGCATCAAGCACGACGTGCCGATATTCAACCGGCCCTTCAACGAGATTGCAACGGATTACCTGAAGGTCCAGGAGGAGCGAGCAGAGGTCGGCGAGATCACCAAAGACCGCGCTGCGGTGGTGGGTACGGCGATCCGCACGCTCAATCTCTATGTAGGCCACCTGCAAATCGATTCCATCGGTCAGGATAAGTGGAATAGCTATCCAACGTGGCGCCGGAAGAACGGAAGGCGCCCTTCCGGCTGGCTGACGAGGAAGGCGCGACCGAAGGTTCTCAAGCCGAAAGAGACCGAGGAGACGAAAGAGCGGAAGCCCGTCAGTACATGGACGATCCGGCATGAAATGATCGTATTCCGTTCGATCATGGCCTATGCCGCCGAGCGGAAGTTTATCCCTCATACCAGCATACCCAAAGGCGATCCGATCAAGGCAACCGAGCGCCGCGAGGAGTTCACGCGCGAGGAATACAGGAAGCTTCACACCGAAGCCCGCTCATGGGTACGGGATGCTGATACCGAGCGGCGCAGGTGGTCTCGCGAAATGACCTATCTCTACACGCTGATCATGTGCAACACCGGAATGCGCCCGCCGGAAGGCAAGAATCTGCGCTGGCGTGATGTGGCATCCACCACCATAGACAAAGACACAAGAGGCAAGGATCAATCCAAAGCAGAAATCAAAAAAGCTGAACAGGAAAGAACAGCCGCCGAGGCCAAGTCCCGAGCCGAGGATGGCAAGCAGAAATCAAACAAGAAGCCCGAAGAGAAAGAATATCGCCGCATCGTTGTTCTCAACGTGCGCGGCAAAAAGAAAGCCCGCAGGCTTGTGGCACCCGAAAACGTTGCCGATTATCTCGACCGCGTTCGCAAGATCGCGAAGGTCACAGGTCCAGACGATTTTGTGTTTACGACCCATGACGGCAAGCAGGATACGACTGTCTACTCACGCATGGTCCGCGAAATGCTCATCGCGACCAAACTCCTGAAGGGGCCGGCCGGTACGGAGCGAAGCAGCTATTGCTTCCGCCATACCTACGCCACGCTTCGGTTGAGCGAAGGCGTCAATGACATCATGCTTGCCGAGCAGATGGGTACTTCCGTCCAGATCATACAGGACCACTACGGTCATATTCACCCGGTCAAGAATGCGGACCGCATTCTGATCGGCATGAAAACCTGGGAAGACCCCGAAGAGGCGGAAGCCGGTGCAGCCGGAAAAGACCGCGTGAACAAGGTCGAGGCTTCACCGGCTTCCGCCAACTTACCGCGCCGAAGCTCCGAAGGAGCGAAGGCGGGAGGCCGGAGCCGCAGGTAAAGCCCGCAAGAGTTAAGGGCGCGGCGCAGGCCCAAGCCGACGCCCCAGAGCCGCCGGTTTATGGCCGCGTGAACAAGGCCACGGCGAAGCGAGGGGCGGTCGGCGCAACACTTTTCTTTGGCCGGTCCGCCGAATCCGGCGCGGCGAGATTCAACGCGCAGGCGGAACGGTCAATACTTCAAGCTCAATACCCAAAATGCGCGCTCGATTGAGCGCATGATGCCATACGTCAGACGGTCGGAATACTGCGTCGAGATTCGGCACAGAGGCAGGATGGTTCAATGGTTCTGAGCGCCTATGTGTAGATTGCACGGAGAATGGGCGCGGTCCAAAATCCCTAAGGGACAGCGTGTCCCAAACACGTTACTCAAATAACCCCGAGCGCCAATGCTATATAGCGGTCGTTGCCCGGATCATAGGGAAGGTATTCGCCAGTAGCGAGCCAGTTCGCGGGGGTTGTCGTTGCGTGAGCAAAGGGTTGGCATACTGAGAGCAAGCGATATTTTTCGTTGCCGAAATCCGAAACCGTCCGAAACCATCGATCTCCGAGCTTCGACAGCTCCCCCCGGATTTTCACCAACTCGCGTTGGCAATCATCTTCGGACATGCATTCGAGTGCATAGCCGACTATCGCATAGTCAAGTTCGCTGAACGCTATTTGATGAAATGCAATTCCAAATTGTTGCGAGCCAAATTCCCATTTCTCCCAGCGTTCAAAGGCTCGTTTCCACAGGTATCTTCTCCGCTCAATAGAAGCTTCACTACGGAATGAGCCCAGCGTCTCGGCGACTACCGAGCGGCTAGCACTGCGCATCGATGTGAGAACAATTGCATCTACATACGGACCAATCGCATCTTCTTGGACGCCCGCGAGCGCGCGACCAAGCGCTTTCGCAATCGAAGGATAGTATTGCGGATACCGGCAGAATGCCTGCATCCAGAGGCTCCAACGTGGGGCGTCGCGGGCGACTTTGACCAGCAAATCAGAGATCAGCAATTGAAGGCGTTGATCTTCGGGCTCCGCTTTGGCCGTTCGATCCCACACAGCGCATCGATAGGCTGTCACGAATTCCACGTATGCATTCCCGGATCGAAGCGCCACCTCGCAAGCGTCCGGTGCGGAAAGCGGCTCCAATAGCTGCGTTGCAAAAAAAGTTTGTCGAGCCGAAGACGCTATCTCGACCAGCGTTTCCGGGAAGAATCTATGGAGATACTGCGCGGCTTGCGATGAGAAAGTCTTTGGCGACCATCGATCATCGAGGTGCCGCAGATGTTCGGCGAGTACCGGCCAATTCCCGCTTTCGTCCGCGAGGTTGAATTCGCTGATGGCTTCCGCATCGGAAATCGGACTGCGCGAGAAGCCTTGCATGCCGATATTTATGCGCATGCGTCCCAGCAGGGCAGCCAGTTCTTGGCTAAGCCTCTCGTTCGCGGCTTCAACAGGAAAATTGCTCCATATTTTACCGGCGTGCCCGCAATACTGGGTTACGACGAAAATCGAAACCAACCGCTCGTGGCGTGGGTCTTCCTCCAATCGCCAATCGCGACAGCCATGAATCGTCCAGCTCAGCAAGCCGACGATCCGCTGTTGCATTTCCGTCGCCGGAAATGTTTGCGTCCTCCTTACGAACTCCAGAAAGCCGAATTCTTCGACGAGGGCCGCAAAGAGGGCATTCGTGCGATCATGATCGGATAGTGCAGCAATTGGATCGGGGTCAGTTGCGGCGACAGCAAGGAGCCCCTCCGGCGGCAAAATTTCTCCGGGCGTGGAGACCTCTGCGAGCGCCCAAAGGATGAAATCCGATTCGACGCTCATGGCTTTTTCCAGATCAGATGCTCGGCGTCAGCGAGCTGTTCCCAAAGCCGCTCAAAAGCGCCCTTCACCAGCTCGCCATCGGTGACCTTCTGGATAATGTGATGCTCGCTCCCCAAGCTGTTTACCGACGTACCGAGCGACCACGCGAGCGCCGCGTCGCGCTGCTGCGGAAAGATAAGAAATCTGTCGTGAAATCCCCAACCCGCTTGCCCGTGCCGCGCGCGGAATTCGAGGCACAGTCCCCGCCAATTGCTCTCGACGGATTCAAGGATGCCGCGTTGGCGATTTACGAAATCTCCCTTAGCTGTGTTTCCGCTCGGTTCGCCATCGGTCTTCCCACAGGCAGGCGGCTCCCGTGCTGCCGTCAGGGCACGGAGATCAGCTCCCCAATGCCCGCTCCAAAAGAGTGTATTTATTACGTCGTAGGCACCCAGATAGGGGTCCCAGAGCCACGCCCCAAATTGCCCGTAGCGATTAATCAGGAACCTGACATCGCGGATCGCCTGTTCACGCGCCTGCTCGCGACCAGCTAGGTCCGGCTGATACTGCACAAAGACTTTATCCCTCTTCAGTGCTTCTTCTTGCTCGCGATACAGCCGTTTTCGTGTTTGCCCGCCCGTTTCGTCGCCGCTTGTGTCGCCCACGGGAAAACGACCATGATTATTGCTGAGGCCAATGCGGAAACTCACCTTGCTACCGTCGGCGGCAGTATATGCCAGCGTTCGCGGTTCGTTATCCGGGGTCATCATGTTGAAGGATGCCGAGTCAATAAAGCCGGTTGGACCCCAGACCGCTAGCAACACGTCGTTTTGCTCATCCCAGAGAAATGCGCGATGGAGGCCTTTACTGCCTGTGGCCGTCAATTTTGTTTCGGGGGACTGCACCGGAGCAGAAACGAAGCTCTCGGCAATACCGTCGAAGTCGGAGAAGCAGACCGCCCGAAGCCTGCGTTGTTCGACATTCGGATGCCACGCGATAGAGACGAGCCATTCGCCCGTTCGCAAGGGTGCGAATTTGCTCATTATGGCTGTAACCGGCAATTGAACGATCAGATTGCCGAGGCGGTCGGATAGGCCCGCCAAATCGATCGGCACCCGCTCAAGAACCTTGCCCGCCAGTTCTTGCAATAAATGCGGTGACTGAAACAATACCTCAAGCGCATTCTTCTTTTTGTCCGACCACTCTACGACGTGGGAGCCATTCCAGAAATTGCTCTTCAAAACGCGATTCCACGGGACCGGCTCGGTGGAATCGGGTGGCACGAATTGCAATGGTACTTCATGCAATGTGCCGAACTTCAGCGGCTCACCCGAGCCTTCCCAAACGCCGGTTTCCTTGAGCTTGTCTAGTGTGGCTATGAGTTCCGATATTGGTCTGGTGTATCGCTTGATGCCAAAATTCCAGTCGTCGAGAGATTGCAGCTTGATCCGGTCGCCGAGATAGGGTGGTGCTTCAGTGCCGTCAGGCTTCCGATCCTCCGCCACGAGCACCGTCAAGACGTTTTCGGCAGCGGCGTTCTTTCCGCGACTCACGAATATTTCTGTCGCCTCGAAATGCGTGTAAGTGCCGATCAGGCCATGTGTGAGAAGTTTGGCGAGGGTAGTCACATTCGAAGCCTGTCGTTGCCCGAGAATCTGAGCGCACAGGATAGCTCATAATGAGCGTCGCGTGCGAATGAAGAAATCAATCTAACCGAGGGATAGTTGAACCACTTCCGTCGATGTTCATTTTACTATTCTTCAGCCGTCGCGAACATCTGCTAGGCCACGTCGGCTAACTCACTGCGCATTCGCAATAATTGTGCGCTGGATTGCACCGCCCGTCACGACGGCGTGATATGCGGGTGCGCCAGCGCGCGCCGGATAAGCCGCAGGTTCTCGAAAGCGATCACCAGCTCGGCGGAGTCTTCCGGTATGTCGTCCAGGTCGCGGACGATTTCGGCGTGAAGCTCAAAAAGCTCGTTGCGCGTCAGACGGAATAATTCGTTCAATGAATAGGCTCGCATCTTTTTTCTCCTTCGTTTTCGACCGCGTAATTGCGGCCTTCCGGCTGAGGCAAAGCGCCGAAGGAGGCGGGCTGCATCCGACAGGACCGGAACGAAGAGGAGGAGTGCGCAGCACTTGCGGCTTTAGCGCCGACGCAAGGCGTTCGATGGCCGGGTAAAGGCAGCACTGGCGTCGAAAATGTTTTGGGAGAAAAACGCGGGTCTATCTCAGGGATGAATTGTTCCGGGCGCGTCCCCTGCTTTCGCGAGGGGAACGTGCTCTAGGCTCCCGCCGGCGGAGACGGCGTTCGCCCCAAACCCCTGCTTGAGCTGCGCAGGGTTTCGGCCTAGCGGTGACGATCACTCGCGCGAAGGCTTGCGGAGGGTAGCGGCGGTCGCACTCTCATTGCCACTTTGAGGCTGCTTCGGGTGCGCCGCTTCGCGCAGCTTTTTGCTACCGCCGCATACCCGGACGGCACTGCTCCGTTCGCCTGACGGCGGACTGCACAGAGCCTAACTCGAAACGCGCGCAGCTAGGGCCGCACCGCGCTTCTCGTTTCCGCCGCCTTCACTAAGGGGCTTCGCCCCCCGCGCGCAAAAGGGTCCGCAAGCCTCGCAAGGGTATCCCCGTCGAGCGGCACAATCGCGCCGCTCGACGGGAGCCCCCCCATGCTCGCCCTTTCGCTTGCTACCCCCGAAAAGACTCTGGTTTCAGATTGAAGGCTAAGGGGCGCTGCCCCTCGCGCGCGCAAGGGTGAAGTGCGCAATCGCGCACCGCCGGACGCGTATCCCCGTTCTTCCGCGCGAAGGCGCTTGTGCAGAACGGGTGATCCCCCTCGCGTCCGTCGCCCTTGCCCTTGCTATCCCCGGTCTCGCCGACGGGCAGAGGTTCAGCGCAGCGCTGCGCTGTAACCCCAAGCCCAAAGGAGAAAACCTATGAAGTTATTTACCGAAGAACAGGAACGGCAGTTGAAAGAGAACGGACGGAAGAATGGCGAGTGCATCGGACGCGATGGCAACACCATCGACTTTCAACCTGTCGTCAAATTATTCTGCCCGTGGGGAGCCGCCACCTGGCTCATTTCCGAAATCGACCCGGAAGAACCTACGGTCGCTTTCGGTCTTTGCGACCTCGGCGCGGGCGAACCTGAAATCGGCAGCGTCTCGATTGCGGAACTTGAATCCCTGCGCGGACCGCTGGGATTGCGTATCGAGCGCGATTTGTATTTCAAAGCCGATAAGACGCTTCAGGCGTACGCCGAAGAAGCGCGGCGCGCGGGCCGGATTACGGCGTGAACACGACATGACCCCGCGAACGATCTTAATTGACGGAAAGCGCCATCTCTGGAGTGACATTCTCGAATTGCGCCGCGAACAGGTGCGGGCTGCTGCGAAGGCAGTGCAGCCCGCACTATTTCCTCTCATCGAAGACCGGCGACCGCCTGCCGAACGAACGGCGGCAGGGAGATATGGAGCCGACACTTTTCGCCATTCCCGAACGGGAAGGCTAAACGTCGTTTTGCGAACGCTGATTATGCCACCTTAGAGTCGTTCTCTATCGCATCAAACGCACGTTTCAGACGCTCTTCCTCATCGGCATAAATGAGGCTGTCTCTGATCTTTGCAATTTTCTCGATGGAGAGCAGCAATCCGTAGGCCGTTGCATGCCCGTAGCGTTCGACCAGTTCGCGGTATGTGATGCTGCTCATGACTCCGCCCCTCCTTCCTCGCGCTGGATTCTTTCGTCGGCCATTTGCAGGACGCGGTTGGCGATCACGTCATCGGGGGCGGAGTCGTAAAATTCTTTTTGGGAGTGCCGCAGTTTTTGGGTGAGGAGCAACTCGTACATCTCGAGAAGGGTATTGCGGTCGAAGTCAAATCGTGCCGAGCCATGATCGCGCAGTTCCGCGATGTAGCGTTCCAGCAAACGCTCGGCCTCCGCCGCTGGCGTTACCTGTCTTGAATGCTCATCGGCAAAGGCTTCCGGCACGGACGTTTGACAGAAGGATTCGATCAACCGCGCAATCGTCGTCGCTCGTAGCGCCTGTTTGCCCGCCGGAACGTCGCCCGTGATAACGATGCTGAAACCGAGCGCGGTACAAAGAATGCGCAAATCGTTTTGGGTCATAATAGGCCTCATTGAAAATGATAATTCAATGAAGCCAAGTGTGCCTAACCACGGGTTGAAAACTACGGTTCTTTTTGGGAGTTTGTACTGTCTGGCTTGGGAATTTTTCACAAGCAAATTGGGAATTGCGATAACTTCACAAGTCCCTTGTAGTTTTGCCTGTTTATAATGGCGTCGATCTTGAAACGCGGTATTTTCAGGTGGCGTGCGGAACGACGAAAGGCACGGCGGCGTCCCAATCTCTCGCAAAACTCTTGAACCGATCTTGAGCAATATCTACGGATGTCATCACAAAATAAAAATAATCGGCTCCGTTTCTGGCGAGAAGTGCGGACTTATTGCCGTAGGTGAATGACGAGAACGGAGCGAAGGGGTGTTTGGGAATCATCCCGAACTGGAAGTACGGGATGGATAGCGACGAATTGCTTAGGTCGGAAATTAGGCATCGGACTTTGGCGAATTTACTCAACCGTTCCAGACGCTCAAGATTGGCGTGGTTGGTAACGCCCAAAGCATCGGCTAGATGTTCTTGTGCCTCGAAAATGGCGGCGATCTCTCCGCCTTTTTCTTTTACGGTCGCCATTACATCGTCGTAGAACTTATCGCGTCCATCGGTTCCATTGTACGCCTTATATTCGTCGGAGCGACGACTCAAACCGTTGGTTCCGATAAAATCAAAACCTTTGCTCTCAAGCGTCTTGCGAACCTCAATCGAACTGCGAGGCGACATATGCCCGTTCTCAAGACTGCAAACCGTATTGAGCGACAGACCGGAGGCTTGTGCCAGCTCATCCTGTGACCAGTCCAGCATGGCGCGCGCCGCTTTGATTTGTTGTGCGCTAAGCATTTTGTTTACGCCACGGCCTGCAAATCCGACTCCACGCGGCGAAGCTTCGCCGCTATCACATCTTGAATGTGCAGAGCGTTGGCGAGGCGAGTTTCGGGATCAAAATGCACCCAGTCCTTTGATGGAATACGGGCAACGCGTTCCATTTCCAGTAGGAGGCTATAGGCCGCCGCTGGGCCGTATCGCATTTCGAGTGCGTGAAAAGTGAGCATTTTTAACTCCTTATTGACGATATCTTAACTATAAAAATACAGTCTTGCTGTAATAATGAGTTTCATCTATGCTTGTTAATGGAAGTAATTGTTGTATCTATACTTGATAAATACAGTACAACATCAAATATTGCAACAATTAGTTCCATAGCGAATACTTTCATGTAACATAAAGTTACATGTTTCTCGTTTGGTACAACTATTTTTCTCAAACCCGGTAATTCGATGCTTTTGACAGGACGACAGATACGGGCGGCTAGAGGCCTTCTCGACATGAGCCAGGGTGAATTGGCGGAGCTTACCGGCCTGACCCTGCATGGAATCAGAAAAATCGAAGATGGCGAATCGCAGCCTAGAGAAGGAACCATTGCTGATATTTCGCGCGTGTTTATCGAGCGGCGATTGGAGTTTCTCGATAATGAAGGCCTGCGCTTTCGCTCCGAGGGAGTCGAAGTCCTGAACGGCAAAGAAGGTGTCAGCCAATTTTGGGATAAGGTTTTTGTTTTCGCGCAAACGACCGGCGGGATAATCAGGCAGAACGGAATAGCCGAAGCGCCGCTGGACCAGTGCGCCCCCGAAGCCGCAGCAGGCCATAGGGAGAGAATGACGCCGTTGATGAACAAGAGACGCGATATTTTCGTCCGCGCGCTATTGGAAGAAGGGGATATAAACTTCCTCTGTACGAGTTACGCCGATTACAAATGGAATCCAAAGGAAGCGCCGCCGCCGGTGCCTTATTATATATTTGGGGATTCCATCGCCATTTTTGCGTTCGAGGCCGACCCGTCGCCTAAGATCATTCTCATTACGTCGCCGGTAATTGCTTCGGCTTACAGCAGACAGTTCGATCGCGCTTGGGAAATAGCAAAATTACCTCCCGCAATCTTACCCCAAAGCGGAAGGTAAGGCATGCCGGAATATAGCTCATTAGCTTATGCACGTTCCGCCTCGCCTGACTATGACGAGGAGTTTTTCGACGACATGCTGCGGATGTTCACCGGCATGGGACGCGGAGAAGTCAGCAAATATATGTATGACCGTGGGGAAGACACGGCGGATAACAATTTATGGGAGGAAATCGTCAAAGTCAGGACGGACTATTATGTACCCCAAGCCGACAGCGAGCTTATGGATGAAGCAAGAGGGGAATTGGCGCGTTATGTTCCGTCAGGAATTTCCTATGTCGATTTTGGCATCGGCGGCAGCGAGTCCTTCAAGCGCTACGTCCTGCCGACAATGCGTTCGCTCGCGTCCGTTGAGTACTACGGCCTAGATTTCGATCAGAAGATACTTGATCAAATCGAATCCGACCGCACCACGCTAAGCGACATCGATGTTCACACCGTCCGAACGGATTTTTTCACTCCTTCCAATCGAATTATAGCATCAACGCCAGCGCTAGGCGTGATGAACGGCATCACGCTCACGAACATGTATGGTTCGTTGATCGACGCAAGCCCAGCGGCAAATCTAGTCGGTGCCTTGAAGTATCTTTCACAACTGACAAATCATGGATGGCTATTGCTCTCCATTGACACAAATCAGGACCGTGAATCTCTGCTGAAGATGTACCTCACGCCGCTCAACAGCAAACTCAACATCGCCCCCTTGCCTCGCATGGAACTCGATTTGCCGGTTAGCGGCTTTGACGCTTCGCTCTATGAGTACACGCCGGAATGGTTTCCGGAGAAGCAGCTTCTCGCTCATTTGGCGACAGCAACCGAAGATCAGGAATTCATGCTCGGCGACTATTCGATACAGGTACGGGAAGGACAGAAATTGCACCTGTTCAATTCCTACAAATTCCGCCAAAGCTTCTTTGAAGAGTGCTGCTGCAAAGCAAATGTCGGAGTTGTCAGATCGTGGAAGCATCAATCGGGCGTTATGCTGTACCTGCTCAACGATACCAGACGCGTATTTTAGGATTTTGGAAGCTCAGGCGGCCATACTCGCCGTGCGATACGCTTAAATACGCTGACCCCCAACGCACCTCGCTCCCTCGACTTCGATCCCGGTTTTGCGAGGCATTCGACAACGGCTGAGAATGGTGCCTCCCATATTTCACGCGGCTCTAGTGTTGCGTTATCGAGAAGCACCAGAAGAACGGTATCGCATGGAGAATCGATTTTAATTCTAGAGATTCGCTGGCTACGGTTGGCGTCTGCGCTGTAAGCGCGGCCTTTGATCTGGATGCGCTCTGCGCCGCGCAATGCGTCGTATCCTGTCGTGCGTGCGGGAGCCAACTTCAGCCCGACAAGTTCAGCGGCAACATATTCGGCGACTTCTCCGGTAACGCCCAAAGGCTTTCCGGTAAGTCTGTAGTATTCCGAGGCAAGCGGCTTTACGGTCGCCAGAATCTCGCGTACCCGCGTCTCGTTCGATTCCATCTTTCACCCCCGTCTCTGTGACGAAGGTAAGATTGCGCCAGATACAAATTGCGGCAACTGAAATCGAGCCCAGCCGTCTGCATCCCGCTTCATTTTCCCGCCATATTGTCGTCGCCGTGCTATCCGCTTGCTAGCGGGCAGTCGGTTATGGCG
>Ga0187810_10000807_pt1 | contig 11304 bp, 20 predicted proteins | sample NC_wetland_sal_i_9_FD_132963 | JGI IMG/M metagenome (GOLD analysis project Ga0187810, IMG submission 132963) | Wetland sediment microbial communities from Neuse River Estuary, North Carolina, USA - ASW_5 | ecosystem: Environmental > Aquatic > Freshwater > Wetlands > Sediment | place: USA: North...
CCATTTATTAGATTTTGTAACGCTATTTATGTGAATAAGTGAAAATTACCTCATTCACTATTTAGTGGAATATTCCTCACAAACCAAGTGAGGATTGTTGGACGTCGCGTCGGTGTGATATGCTGTGAGGACGGCACCCCCCCCGTAGGTAAAACCCCCTCATCTAATCGGTTGTCCAGCGGTTGCCGGTTGGGTGAGGGGGTAACTTAGGTAAATATACCGGGGGAAACGGGAGGATAGTGTGAGTACGAAGTCTAGATGGTTGGCTTGGGGGGTTTCTCTAGCGTTTTGTATCATCTTTTGGGCGCTTATAGGTGTAACTATCGCTAACGCTGAAGCGCTAAAAGTTGGCGCTTACGGCACACAGGCCGAAGGTTCGATCGGCTCGGAAATTGAACCTTCGGCTACTGACACTGAGATGTGCTTGTTGACCATCGTTGCCGGTGGAAATACCTGGGAAGTGCAAGAGCAGTGGGTTGTGTATGTGGGTGGCGTTCACATAACTGAAGTTGCTTTGCATCCCTATAGTGCGAAACCTACGCGCGATATATCCGTTAGCGTGATTGTAGGTAACGCTCAAAAGTTCAAGGTGGAACGTACGGTGGGGCCTGGGGGTGACGCACTGAAATGGTCGTGCGCACCACTAACTACAGCGGCTGGCGGTGAAGGTAAAGAAGGTAAAGAAGGAAAAGAAGGTAAAGAAGGAAAAGAAGGTCCTCCCGGTCCGGAAGGTAAAGAAGGGGGTGGGGCGGGTGGTGGTAAAACGGAACTTACTAGTTTCGGTACCTCGGCGGAGGTAACCCTCAGTGAACTAAAAGAAACCATCGAAGTAATAGGGTGGTGTATAGTTGGTACTATACTCGCCTGTATGATGGCGTTTATGTGTTATTCACTTCTAAAACCAAAGGCTAGGGTGTGATTTTAGCACAGCTTTCAGCCTTCGGCACTAATGCGGGGTCAATATGGTATTTTGCGGTTGGAATTTTTGCTTTTCTTGTGATAACGTGTTTGATAATTATGGCAGTTTCACTAATCAAATCCCTCATAGACTGATGAATTATTCGCGCGCCAATAGCTTAGTGGTCAACAGGAACCTTCGGGGTCCTAAAAAGCGGGGGTCTTTCAAGCCTCAAGCCGCGGGTTCGATTCCCGCTTGGCGCATTCTATCAGTTTTTACTGGTGTATTTTATCTAATATTCGCTACAGTGGCTCATGCCGAAGAAGAAAGCGCCTGTGTAAAAAGGTTCAGAGAAAGCCTATTATGTCACGGTCTGACTTCTATGGGTAAACAGCTCAATAAAGAAGGAACTGCTATTCTTTATGAGATACTTATTGCAATGGGTATTCTTATAGCTGTACTCGTTATCGTTCCGGCTGGGATTTTTATGATCAAAAGATTTATGCGATGAATAAATCTATCTTAGTTTTCACTGGGATGTTCTACGCGACACTATTCATATTCGCTGCCCCAGTGATCATAGTGTTCCGCAAAGTAGCGGACCGATTGAACGTTGGAGGGGGGTGAAATTACTATGTTCAAGAGCATCAAGGCTCGGTTTATGTTCGTCCTCGCGGCTGTGGGGGCGCTTATGGCCGTCTCCCCCCTCGCCGCTCTCGCGACCGAATCGGAAACCGAATCGAAGCTGAAAACTGTGACCACACAGGTCAGCTCCGAAGGCGTCTCTATCGTCCTGGCAATTCTTGCAGGACTGGTCGCGCTGATCGCAGCGATCATCATCATCCCTAAGGGGATCAGTATGATCAAAAGGTTCATCTAGGACCTTCCTACGGTGGGGGTGTCGCGTTAGAAAGGAATTAGGTAATGCGCAAAATTCTACGGTGGGGGTTAGTGTTGTTTCTGTGTCTTATGTTCTTTCTTGCCGGGGTGCTGAGTAAACCGCGCCCCAATAGATTAGTTTATGTGTCTAAAGTTGTAGCACGTAAACTATGCGCAAGAGGTGAATGTCCTCACGGTATGACGCCTGGTGAACGGGTAATTGCCATTCAGGAACGGCGTAGACATGCTCACCCGTAGACTTTGGACGGGTATAGTTATCGGAGCCCTATTTGGGCTCTTCGTTTCACTTGTAATAGTTGTCAATGCCGAAGCTCTCGGTAGTGAGTGTTCGTCTGGTCCCGGTTGGTACGAAGACGCATCTAGTCTTGGCTCTTCGTATTGGTGCGGAGGCACGAATAGTACCCAACCTGAGTTCCGGTATAGCAAAGGTACAACGGAAATTATCAAGCGTCGTGTTGAGGGTGTTGCTATTCAGGGTGGCGATACGGGTGCTGCGGATATAGTCCCAGCTAGTACTGCCAACGACCAGTCAGCCGTCGGACGCCTTATCTTCAAACTACGCGGTGCCGGACCAGGCGTTGGTGAGGACATATCCAACGGCTGGGCTAACTACATGGCCGACATCGGTACCTACGCCAAAGTTGGCTCGCTACTCAAAGGTGTCGGTACGATCGGTCTTGGTGTACTAGCTTTCCAAGTTGGCTATAAAATAGGTGAAGGTATCGGCCCTACTATCCGGGGGTGGCTCGGCATTGGTCCCGCCAGTGGCGAAGTGGAACCCGAAGAAAATAAAGGTCTGGAAGGACCTGGAAAATGTGGCTCGGCTTGTTGGGAGTCCGTCGAAGCTGGTTCACCTCGACACATAGTCGATGTGGGTGGCTATCACTTTGGCGGCGAAGAAGGTTCGTCTAATGCCTATTACACACCCGGACCGGGTGACTTATACATTTTCTCTCACTATCCCTACTACGGTTATGGATTCTCCTCTGAAGCGATGATAGTCGGCTCGACCGAGAGTAATATCAGACTTTCGCCAACTTGTGCGACTGAATCGTTTTTCTGGCCCAAATTGGCCCCACCGCAGGGTTTGACGGTGTATGCTAGTCCGTCGCCGGTCTATCAAGAAACCGAATGCGGTGAACCCTTAAAAAATGTGAAGGAGGGTTGGGCTACACCGGTAGCCGTAGAGGTTCTTGGTGATGGTTATGGACAGGGGGTAAATCAGATTGGTTTCCCCGGTAATGAAACAAACGTTGGCTCCCCTAACGTAAAGGGGGAAGGCGCTACGGTACCTAAACCCGAACCCCTAAAAGTCGCACCGCCCCTTCCGACAGTTCCCCTACCGGGTACTACACACATACAGACGAAGGAGATAGTACGTGAAATAATCCACGAAGTGGACCCCGAACACTCGCCTGAAACTAAGCCGGAAGAAGAAGAAAAGCTAGCACTGACGGAAATTCCTCAGCCGTTACCGAATGAGGTCGGATCGGCATATAAGACTAGGATCGAAGGTCTAGGGTTCACTAAAGTAACCCTTTCAACTCTACCAGAAGTTGCTATTGATCCGAAGGTAGGTCCGGAAGGTGTTTCCTACACCGTCCCGGCTGAGGGTATCCGTGTTGCTCCCGCAACAACTGATGTGACGGTCGAGCAGAACCCGGCAACAGCGCCAACACCCGGTGCTCCTGAAGGCGGAGGCATAACTCCCCCTGGAATAAATTTCCCTAAATTCGGTGTACTGTGTAAAGGCTTCCCCTTCGGCGTACCCTGTTGGCTCGCCAAAACAATTGAAGGATGGAGCGCTACGGGTAAAGCTCCCGTATGGGGAGTAGAAGAATTTGAAGTGCACGGTAAGAAAATAAAAGGACTCACCTTCGACTTCGCTAAACTTGAACCACTGATGGAAAAAATACGCCCCGCGCTTATTATCTTCGCAACGATAGGGCTTGTTCTTCTCTTCTATCGCTTTGCTAAAGGTGGAAGTCCGCCGAGTGGTAGTGGTGAAGGAAGTGGTGACAGTAAACCCGAGGGCGGCGGGTAGTGTTCGGACTAGGTAGCTTGCTGAGTAGTATAGGTGAAGCTATACTCTGGGGTATAGAGTCACTAGTAAACTTAGTTTTTGAAGGGGTACAGTTGATATTCAACGTGGTGTCAGTGATAGGACTTCCCGAAGAACCGGCTGTACCTGAATTCATCGAAAATCTAAATTGGTTCTTCCCCGTGGGGGCAATTGTTACAATAATGTCACCTATACTATTTGGGTATGGTGCCTTTCTATTAGTAAGGTGGCTGTATCAGAAAACAGGTAACCTATGATAATCGGAGCTGTGATTAGACATACTGTAGAGCGCAACCTCACTAATAAGGCGCTCGATACAAAGGGTGCAGAAAACTTCCTAAGCGAAGCCTGGCAAACCATTTCTACAGGGTTTCCCCTCTATGGTGAACCTCTGTGGGAGGCTATTCTCGCCGGTATAGTAATCGTCGGACTTATCATCTTGTGGAACCTAGTCGGTAAGGGTCAGGGTTCACACGCAGGAAGGGAAGAGGTACGCCGTTCGTACAGACGCAAGCTGGCACAAGAAATGGCTAAGCAGGATGCCGAAGCGATCAAACGCGGTGAGAAGCCAAGGCGTCGGTACATGCAATGGTGAGGTTGCTGTTGGGTATCGCAGTGGGCGCAGGTATCATCCTCATACCAAAGGCCATTGCGCTGATCAAAAGATTACCTCTTATAAAAGCGGGTATAGGATTCATAAAAAGGGTGATGGGAGGGTGATGGTGAGGTTACCTTCTCCAATCGCCGCTGCGATCGTGTTCATCGAGGCTGGAGCAGTGCTCATACTTGAGATACTGTCCGTTCGCCTACTCGCTCCCTATGTCGGACTCACCCTCGAAACCACAACGTCTATTATCGGAGCCGTGCTGCTGGGTATCGCGGTAGGCGCGGGTATCGGTGGTTGGGTAGCCGACCGTACCGACCCTGCTCGTCTGATCGTCTTCTTACTAGTTGTAGGCGGGCTGCTAGCATTACTAACGGTTCCGATCGTACGCTACCTCGGACCGACGGCTATCGAAGGTGGGACCTTCGGAGCACTGAGGGTCACCTTCGCTGCACTCGTGCCCGTCGCAGCTATTCTGAGCGCAATCTCACCGGCCGTAGCGCACTGGCAGCTCCGCGATCTGAGCGCTAGTGGCACTGTCGTTGGAGGGCTCTCCGCATGGGCAACAGCAGGGGCGCTTGTGGGTACCTTTGGTACTGGCTTCGTTCTCATACCCCTACTGCCAGTAAATCTCACAGTCCTACTAGTTGGAACGGCGCTAGTTGTCACTGGTGTCACTCTTAGTATATTCACTCACTCATTCCGAGCTGTTACGGTAATAGGAATAATCCTAGCCGCCGCACTACTTGGCGCGTCTGGTGCGTTAGTTCTATCCCCATGCGAGGCTGAAACCGACTACCACTGTGTAACTGTAAAGAGTGGCAAGGCCAACGCGGATCGCTATCTCTTTCTTGACACTGAGGCTAATTCATTTGTCGATCTTCGCAACCCAAAGGACTTAGGGACCTTCAAGTACGCAAAGTGGGTTGCGGAAGGGGTTGACAACTACTGGCAGGCTCAAGTACCCATTAGAGCAGTATTCGTCGGTGGTGGTGCCTTTACTTTACCCCGATGGTTAGAGGCGACACGGCCACGTTCACACTCGACCGTACTTGAGGTAGATGATCAACTAATTACATTCGATAAGGAGCATCTAGACCTACATACTGACGGTCATCTACGTACGGTGACTGGTGACGCTCGGCTGACTATGCGTAATGAGAGCACCGGATCGGCCGACCTAATCGTCGGAGATGCCTTCAGTGGGCTAACGGTACCGTGGCAACTAATGACCGTGGAGTGGCTGCGTGAAGTTCGGCGGGTGCTCAAACCCGACGGGTTCTACGCGATCAACATGATCGACTACCATCCGTATTCGTTACTACGTTCGGAGATAGCAACACTACGCCTAGTGTTCAATCAGGTGAATATGGTTACTAAGATCGGTCGAGGCAACGCCGTTCTATTCGCATCTAATGATCTGCTACCGCGTCTACGTCATCCCGCTAGTGGTGGTAGATTCTACGCCGCCATAGGTGCAGGTGGAGCTAGACCATTGACAGATAACTACGCCCCCGTAGATCAACTTCAGACAAGGTAATTATGATCACTCTTCTCACTGGCTCCCCCGGTCACGGTAAGTCCTACACTCTTGTAAAGGAGATAGAGAAAGCCGTAGCTAAGGGTCACCCTGTCGCTACCAACGTCCCCCTACGGGAGGATTGGGCGATGGTTATGGCCAGGCGTCATACTCTATTTGGAAGGTTTCGTGAAAGCGTGGTAGTAGCCAAGGCAGAATCCTTCGCATGCCTTGTCCTTAGCTCTAGCGACTTCGCGGTGCTACTCCGCGTGCGCTTGGCAGGAGAGGGTGAGGCTCGCGGAAAACTAATTCTAGATGAGTCTCAGCGATGGCTCAATACTCGCGGCTGGGATAACGCTATGAATCCAGACGGTACCCCTATGAAACGATCTGAAGCGTTAGCTAATCGGCTCAAGATACTCAACCACCTTTCCGGGCACCGTCACTATGGATTCGATGTCATCCTAGCGACTCAGAACCTCAACAGCATAGATAGTCAGGCGCGTGAACTGTACGAGTTTCACAGTGAAGTTCGCAACATGCGCAAGCTACCTTGGCTAGGGTTCTTCCTTCGCTTCAATATCTTCCTAAGGGTAACAAGGTGGAATGATAGGTCTAAGTCTAAGGCGGGAATAGACCTCTACTTCCTCAGTCGAAAACTCGCACGTCTGTATAATACTCATGCGTTGCAGGAGCATGATTGGCCGGATGATGTGATCATCCTTCCCCGTGATATGCACGATGTTGAATTAGAGAAACACAGTAACGGTAACGGTAAGACAGTTGACCCATCGTCTATCGGTGAGGTCTACCGCTTGCCTAATGGTCAGTTCTCTACTATTCCTACTAATAGTACGGAGAAACTAGAGCCTGTCGAATAAACCTACAGAGAAGGGGGTCCGATGCTTAGTGGTGAATTCAACGATTTCAAGTGGGAAGCGAACGTGGACGAGGAGGATATCGAAACCGAAGACGGGGGCGTTGACGTTGAGGTAACTACTCCTACAGGGGGTAAGATCGCACTCATCGTATATGGGCCGTGGCCGGACATAGATAGCTTCGCAGAGAGCGTCTCGGAAGACGCCGAATCGTATGTTGATATATCGTGATACCTCTCGCCTGCTTAGTCAGCGGAGTATGGATCGACGTAGATACCGGGGAAGAAGTCGATCCCATTCGTGAGGGGGTTATATATGGATATGAACTGTATGGATATATCGCAAGCCGTTGGCCTACATTGCGGGCGCACGAGGGAAGGCGTAGGATTACCTTCGAGTTAGGTAATGGTTGGAAATTATGGACGCCTGGACGAAGGGAAAGTGAGTCTAAGTTACACCTATATTTCTATGGAGGGTCTATAAAAGGGTACGGAGGTAAAGGCGGGCATCGACCGGCGATCAAATGTACAGTTTGGAATGGCGAGCTGTTTACTAATAATCCTAACGAGGACACAGTGAAGGCCGCTAAGCGTTTACGTAAGTTATGTGAAGATAAGGGTATCAAGCCTACGGCTACGCCCGGAGGAATGGGCAAGGCTATAATAAAAGTAATGTCAGAGTGGAGAAAAGATCGTTATTTTGCGCCTCCCTGGGTATCTGAGATAGCACGTGAGCACTTACCGGGAAACCACTATGCGATTCGAGAAGACTTTCGTAAGAGTAAGGATATCCTTCTAATCGACGCACAGGCTTCACATCATAACATCGCTAACAGTATCCCGTTACCTCATCCGCAGTCCGTTCGCCGTCGTGGGGCTCGCACCCCTGGTAAAAATCGTCAGTGGATATTAGCTAAGGATATTGGATTATTGAAACACCAGTGGGGGTTGCTACACGCCTTAGTGGAGGTAGACACTATTCCTCGTGAGCACATTCACCTTTATCCTAAATGGGCTTGGGAACCCGGTATACGGTTGGAGTGGATATGGACGCCAGAACTACGCCTACTAGACAGAAGGGTACGTTTAGTAAGTGTACAATCTGCACTGACAGGGGGGGTTGTAGACACAGCTCTATGGGAGTATGCAGATTTTGCTCTTGATCAAATACGTACAGACCCTCATCCAATTATAAAGCCGGTATTGCACTCTGCTTACGGTGGTCTAGCCGTAAGGAAGTACAACGAGCTAAGAAAGATAATCCTTGGAGATACCGGCAAGCATAAGCATGTAAGAGAGATTAGGTTACCTTGGATTGATGATATCGCACACGAAGTAACGGTGAAAGGGGTAAAAATATCTCCCCTACAGAACGTAGTCGCCTACGGAGTAATAGGCGCGGAGCAAACCGTACGTTCGCTAGAGCTGGCTCGAAAGTATGAGTGGGAGTATAAACTACACGTAGTACAAGTCTACGCCGATGCACTACTAGTGAGAACGAAGCAAGTGCCCTTCACCCCTCCCGGCTGGGAGGTCAAGGCTGACCTCGGAGAGGTCACAGCCGCGATGCCGAATCAAATCATCTCGACACGGCTCCTCCGGATTCCAGGGATGCATGGAGGTCGCCGCCGCGCGGTCTATCTAGAGAAGGTCAAGTCGTTGCACGATCAACTAATAGAACATCCGTCCAGCGCAGCTATTCCGGCGTCCGATGTGGTATGATAGCAGGCAGAAAGGAGGAACCAAATGCCAAGCTATCTAAACATCCCCGTAGCAATCGACACGGCCAAGAAACTACTCGCTGAGAAGCAGGCGCTCCTGGCCGCGATCGACTCGGTGCGTCGTGATCTTCGCGGTGTAGTTACCCGCAAAGAAGGGACCGACGAGGAGCGCAAGTTCATCGCGGATACCTTTCCGGTCCGCCGCCGCACAACGAAGAACAAAGCAGCGTAGTAGGGCGTGGGGTGGACGCCTCTAACCCGGCCGTAACCCAAAGGCATAAGCACGAGGCGAGTCGGGACGGGGAAGTCTCACCCCACGTAAACAACAATGAAAGGGAGTGCCATAGTGAGTCTATTTGACCCACCTAACGATAAGAAACTGGCGGAGGTGTTTCCTGTTGGTACTGCGTTCATGCTATATGAGGCGGAGTACGAGGGGATGCCCGATACGACGTTCGGGCCACGCGCTCAGGCGACCGTATTGGCCGGCCCCGCCGACCGTAGTGGGACCCCTGAGAGGTACAAGGTGTGGGGGACCCTCGCGGAGCAGGTGCAGGGTATGGAGACGGGGGACCTTCCGGCCCTCGTCAAGATAGGGAAGCAGGGCAACCGAAACATATGGGTTGCCGAGGTCGCAGGTCAGCAGGACATTCCGTTCTAAGCGGGCGTAGGGTGGACGCCAGTGGCGGAACTGCCTGCGATGTCTCACCCTACGGTAGTACATACGACTAGAACGCTTTAGTAACAGGCGCGAATGGTCGATACTTAGGTACACACAGAAACAAGGGGGTAGTCATGACTCGCACAACAATACCTAAGCCAACGTCACGCGGTCAGCACATAGACCAGCGCATCGACAAGATGCTAGCGGAGCACGAAGGCGGATGCCATACTGACCTTGCGAATGGTCCACAAGCCGACTGCGTACTCTGTCGGATGAGGAAGACACATCCGTTCGTGTATTCGACACGTCACGTTGAAGGGAGGCGGTAGTCATGGGTGATATACTAGAGAAACACCATTCAGCACGTAAGTTTATCGGAGGTGCAGTGGACGAGATATGGATGGCTCAAAACAAATCTCAATTTCCTTCGCTTGATTACTATGAGAGAAGGATCACAGAAGTTAGTACGTGCGCTCCACGTCTTCTAGTGATAGCCACCGAGCTACTCGAGATAGCGCGGCGAGCCGATCCGGCATATGAGTTGCAAGCTCGACGATCGCTCAAATGAGTCCCGATAAAAATAACTTTCGTCGGGAAATACCCGTCAAGGCACTAGCCGACGAAGTACAGCGTATTATGTTTCGACGGGGTTATTCATGGTCGGATGTCTGTGACTTGCTTGGCTGGGAGAGAGTAGAAGGCGGTAAGTACAGAAAGCAGAAGTGGACACGGGCTGACCCAACACGTATACAGAGACGTCTCGGACTCATGCCGTACACATGCAAGGACGGCACTAAAGAGTGCTCGAAGACTATTCACTACACTAACGCTGTAGAAATCTGCAAGGCGCTTGATATCTATCCATTGGACGTGGGGTTATGAGCGACATTGACGCTAAACTACTAAGGGCTATCGCACGTAATAGGCATAATCGTGATATCGCTATCGCAAAATACGAAGCGAGGATAAAGAAGCTAGAAGGAATGCGCACACGATTGAATGAGCATTACGTAAGGAAGCCTAAATGAGCGATACCCGTCTTTGGCATGAGATACACCAGTTTATGCCCACACCTGACCCTAAGCGACCAAACCTATGTGTGAAGTGCGTGTTTCCACGCGACCACGAAATTCACACCATATGGGATAAAATACAGGAAAGAATCCACAATGAGCCGACACGCTGACAGGATGTCCAACATTCGTAAACTCGCACAGAGTCACAAGCCGATAGGTAACAGACTAACGTCGGCGCTCTATATTATTGCCGACGAACTCTCAGACCTGCGCGAAGACTTGCGTACGTTTGAGAATCGGTATGTGCCATATGTAAAGGGGGACGAGCCCGACAGGTTTACTATAGGACAAACGAAAGGCGGTAAGGCAACACTCGCCGACGATTACCTCAAAACTATCGACAGCCTCGCTAGGGACCCAGCACGACCTGTAGCTATACTCGACGTTGCAGAAGAAATCAACCGGGCACGCGACAGATTTCCAGCTATGCGAAGCCCCCACGAGGGGTACGCCATTATCCTAGAGGAGCTAGACGAGCTTTGGGAGGAGGTTCAAGGTTGGGGGGTAGCTAACGCTAAGAAACGCATGAGGGCTGAGGCTATCCAGGTTGCAGCTATGGCGATACGATTCGTGGAGGATGTATGTGACCAGTAGTACATCCGTCCAAGGTCCTTGTATTGTCCCCGCAAGTGGTCGATACTGTAGGTATGACATTCAGAAAATGATTTTACAAACTACTTCGTCAACTGGAACAAGATACTGCGTGTGGTGCCACTACGGGAAGTCCGGGTGAATAAAGTGACAACTCTAGAACTTGTACTAGCAGTTTCAAGTGGCGGGCTCTTCGGCTTCGCTATTGGGATCGTTTTCACTTGGAATGTGGTGACTAAAGGTGAAAAGGAGCCACAAACCCGAGAAGAGCGTGAACTCGAAGGACCGCCTTATCCACAATGGGTAATCGATGAGAAGCTAGCTGAGTGTGACTTCACTGATTCGACAATTCTCGCGCATCCACGTAAATAGTGTGAATTTTGTCACTCTCG
>Ga0187810_10000808_pt1 | contig 11297 bp, 7 predicted proteins | sample NC_wetland_sal_i_9_FD_132963 | JGI IMG/M metagenome (GOLD analysis project Ga0187810, IMG submission 132963) | Wetland sediment microbial communities from Neuse River Estuary, North Carolina, USA - ASW_5 | ecosystem: Environmental > Aquatic > Freshwater > Wetlands > Sediment | place: USA: North...
ACTGCCCTTCGAGCCCCCTATGTGGACCCCTCACGACCCCCCGTCGGGATCGCCAATTAAAGTCCAATGCAATACCATTCTTAAATTGGGCGGCCCTGTCAAGTGAATTTTTCTGCCTCTTATGGCGTCATATTACCTTCCCTGGCTGCACGTTTTTTGGGTTGACTTGATACCGCTCCCCCGTGGTATTGAATTGGTATTAATTGCCGTGCCCAGCTTTCCAACCCGGCTGCGGACCATTCAAGGAGGTTCTCTTGCCTTCTCTTTCAGCATTGATCGGCAACCTCGACGAGGAGCACGGCCTGCCGCTTTACCAGCAGCTCCAGCGCGGCTTGCGCCGGGCCATCGAGATGAAGCTGCTGGTGCCAGAAGACGCCCTGCCGCCCGAGCGCAACCTGGCCGAGGAGTTCTCCGTTTCCCGCATCACGGTGCGCAAGGCGCTCGACGGCCTGGTCAGCGAAGGCCTGCTCACCCGCCGCCAGGGCTCGGGCACCTTCGTCGCCAGCCGGGTGGAAAAAAGCTTCTCCAAGCTGTCGAGCTTCACCGAAGACATGGCGGCCCGCGGACGGGTGCCCCATTCGGTGTGGCTGAAGAAATCGCAAGGCACCGTCTCGCCCGAAGAGGCGATGTCCACAGGGTTTTCGCCCGGCACGCCGGTCTATCGCTTCAACCGCCTGCGTTATGCCGACGACACGCCGATGTCGCTGGAATACTGCACGCTGCCGACCTTCGTGCTGCCCTCCATCGATGCCGTGCAATCCTCCTTGTACGTTGCCTTGGAAAAGGCAGGGTTCCGTCCGCAACGCGCCTTGCAGCGCTTGCGCGCCGTGCTGCTTACCGCCCAGCAGACCGAGCTGCTGCACGGCAAGGAGGGCGACGCCGGGCTATTGGTCGAGCGCCGCGGCTTCCTCGGCGACGGGCGCATCATCGAGTTTTCGCAATCCTATTATTGCGGCGACACCTACGACTTCGTCGCCGAACTGACCGCATCGGAGTTGTGAGCGTGCCGCAGTTCTCTACCGAGTCCCGAAGCCTGATGTTCCGCGAGGCGGCGGAAGGCGCCGCCGCGGTCGAACGGCAGTTCCGCGCCAATCACGCGGCGATCGCGGCACTGGCCGCCCGTCTGCGCGAACAGCCGCCGCGCGCGGTGGTGACCCTGGCGCGCGGTAGTTCCGACAACGCGGCGACCTATGCCAAATACCTGATCGAGACCAAGCTCGGCATTCTGACCTCTTCGGCGGCCCCTTCGGTCAGCTCGGTCTACGGCAGCAAGGCGGAGATGAAGGACACGCTCCTCATCGCAACCTCGCAATCGGGCAAAAGCCCCGACATCGTCACGGCCCTCAAAGCGGCCAGGCGGGCGGGCGCCTTCACCGTCGCCTTCGTCAACGTCCTGGATTCTCCCCTGGCCGCCGGGGCCGACATCGCCGTGCCCTTGCACGCCGGTCCGGAAAAAAGCGTGGCGGCGACCAAATCCTATCTCGCCACCGTGGCCGCCATCGCCGCGCTGGTGGCGGCCTGGAGCCGGGACGACGCACTGGCCGATTCCCTCAACGGCTTGCCCGACCTGTTGGCGCAAGCCTGGGAACTGGACTGGAGCGCAGCGGCCGCAAAGCTGGCAAAAGTGCGCGACCTTTATGTGATCGGCCGCGGCGTCGGCTTCGGCGGCGCCCAGGAGGCCGCCCTGAAGTTCAAGGAAACCTGCGGCCTGCACGCCGAAGCCTTCAGCGCCGCCGAAGTGCGCCACGGACCGATGGCGCTGGCACAGAACGGTTTCCCCGTCTTCGTGCTGTCGCAGGACGACGAAACCAGGCCCGGCATGGAGGAGCTGGTGGACGCACTGGCGGCCAATCGCGCCGACATCCTGCTGGCCGGTTTCGAGGATGCCCGCGCCCTCAACCTGCCCGCGCTCAAGGCGCATCCGGCGTTGCAGCCGATCCTGCTCCTGCAAAGTTTCTACCGCATGGCAGAACAACTGTCGCGAAGCCGCGGCATGAATCCCGACCGTCCTCCGCATCTGAACAAAGTCACCGAGACGATTTGATGATCACCGCTTTTGTCAACGGACTCCTTCCAAGCGCAACCGGTCTTGCCGCCGGGCTGGCCGTGTTGTGCGAAGGCGGGAAGATCGCGCGCCTCACCGCTGCCGGGGCGGTGCCGCAAGGGGCGGACGTCGTGGACCTCAAGGGCGGCGTGCTGCTGCCCGGGTTCATCGACGTGCAGGTGAACGGCGGCGGCGGCGTGCTGTTCAACGAGACGCCGACGGTGGAAGGTATTGCCGCCATCGGCAAGGCGCATGCGCGTTTCGGCACCACGGGTTTTCTGCCCACCATCATCTCGGAGGACCTCGAGGCCATCGCCAAAGCGGTCGCCGCGGTGGACGAGGCCATCGCCACAGGCGTGCCGGGCGTTCTGGGCATCCATATCGAAGGGCCTTATCTCAGCCCGGCGCGGCGCGGCATCCACAATCCTGGCAAATTCCCGGCCTTCGGCAGCAAGGCGCTGCAAGTCCTGTCGTCGCTGAAACGCGGCAAGACGCTGGTGACATTGGCGCCCGACGCCGTGGCGGCGGAGGATATTGCGGCCCTGGTCGCGACCGGCGTCATCGTTTGCATCGGCCATTCCGACGCCACTTACGATGAGACGCAAGCCGCCCTCAAAGCCGGAGCGCGCGGTTTCACCCATCTGTTCAATGCCATGTCGCCGCTCGGCACGCGCGCGCCCGGCGTGGTGGGCGCGGCGCTCGACGACCGGCAAAGCTGGTGCGGCATTATCGCCGACGGCCGCCATATCCATCCGGCCACGCTGCGCATCGCTTATGCCTGCCGCGGCCCCGAAAAGCTGATGCTGGTGACCGACGCCATGCCGCCGGTGGGCAGCGAGGAGAAAACCTTTACGCTGCAAGGCCGCACCATCCGGGTCGAGAACGGCGTCTGCCTGGGACCGGACGGAACGCTGGCCGGCAGCGCCATGGACATGGCGGCGATCCTGCGCCACGCCGTGGCGATCCTCGGCATCGATCTGGTGACCGCATCGCGGCTGGCAAGCGGCAACGCCGCCCAATTCCTGGGCCTGGCATCGGAACGCGGCCGCATCGCAGAAGGCGCACGCGCCGATTTCGTGTTGCTGGACGAAAAGCTCGAGGTGCGGCAGTGCTGGATTGCCGGCGCGCCGCTGCTGCCGTGAGAACGGCGGGATTCGCCACGTGCCTCAAGCGGCTTTCCGCCGCTTTCCTGCTTTCCGCTGCCATGGTTCTTCCTGCCGCGGCACAAGACGGGCGGCGTGCCCTGGTCGGCTATTACCCCAGCTGGTTCGAGGCCACCTCCCAAAGCCTGGCGGCCAGTTCGGACGCCTACACCCATATCGTCGTCGCCTTCGCCAGACCCGATTTCGCCTGGGACGGCACGTCGTGGACGGGAACCGGGTTGCAATTCGCCTCTTCGCCCGAAGCGATCCGCGCCGAGATCGACGCGCTGCACCGGCGCCATATCCGCGTTCTTCTGGCGGTGGGCGGCGCCACCTATCTCGACTGGGCGCCCTTGGCGGCCGAAGCCAGTCCCGGACCCGTCACGGCTGCGTTGCGGGCTTTCGTCGAGAAACTCGGCTTCGACGGCATCGATGTCGATTACGAGCCGGACGGCGCCGCGCCGGAACGCATTGCCGAATATCGCGCCGCCATCAAGGCGCTGCGCCGTGCCGCCGGGCCGGACAAGCTGCTCACCCTCGCCGCCTGGTCCACAGGTGCCGATTGCACGGCGGACACCGGCAGCGAAGCCTGCGGCGGCAAGATCTCGCTGTGGCCGGGACGCAGCGGCCGCGAACGCCTTGTCTTCCGCGACACCACGTTGTTTTCGCAGCTCAACATGATCAGCGTGATGTCCTATGACGCCGGTGTCGAGCACTTCGACCCCGTCAAGGCCTGGTCGCTTTACCGCGCGCTGGTTCCTTCCTCCATCACGCTCAACATCGGCTTCGAAATCGCTCCGGAAGGCTGGGGCAATGCCACGCTGGTGGCGGACGATGCCAAGGCGGTCTGCCCGGGCTCCGTCACGCTGGGCGACGCATTCGGCAACGACGTCGACAAACCCTATTCGGTGAGCCGCATCCTGCGCGAGGGGCCGCTCACCCCGAGAAAAAACAGCAATCCGCAGGACGGCGCCATGCTCTGGCACATCGTCAAGGACCGGAACCTGCCTGCCTGCGGCCGCCCCGTCGCCGTTTCACCCCGGGAATTGGAACTGACAGCACGCGTCCTGCTCGACCGGCAGCGCAGTGCCAGTCCCGCGTTCTCCGAGGACACCGATGACCACTGACATGTCTCCCGCGGCGGCGCCGCCGGCGGAGATATCGAAAGCGAAGAAAAGCGTCTTCCATCCGGCCCTGTGGGTCCCCACGCTGTACACCGCCGAAGGCCTGCCCTTCGTGATGGTGAATGTCGTGGCCGTGCTCATGTACAAGAGCCTGGGCTTCAAGGATGCCGAGATCGCCTTCTTCACCTCCCTGGTGACGGTTCCCTGGGCGATCAAGCCGCTCTGGGGTCCGTTGGTGGAGATGTTCCGCACCAAGAAGGCCTTCGTGCTCGCCACCGAAACGGGCGGCGGCATCTGTTTCGGGCTGCTGGCGATGAGCCTGCACCTGCCCGGTTTCTTCACCTGGACGCTGATCTTCTTCGCCCTGATCGCCATCAACTCCGCCGTGCACGACACGGCGGCGGACGGCGTCTATGTCACCACGCTGAGCAACAAGCAGCAGGCGCAATATGTCGGCTGGCAAGGCGCTTTCTACAACATCGGCAAAATCTTGAGTCAGGGCGGCTTCGTCTGGGTCGCCGGCACCCTGGAAAATCGCTACGGCCCCGTGACGGCCTGGACCATAGCCATGGGCGGCTTCGGGATCCTGATGGGCGTGCTCGCCCTCTGGCATCTCGTCTTCCTGCCCTCAGGGGCGCGGATCAAGACCGACAAGAGCGGCTGGCGCACTTTCTTCGACGTGATCCTGACCTTCTTCCAGAAGAAATACATCGTCTGGGGCATCCTGTTCCTGGTGCTTTATCGCTTCGCGGAAGGACAGGCGATCAAGATCGTGCCCTTGTTCATGCGGGCTGGCCGCGAGGCGGGGGGGCTCGGTCTTTCCACCCAGGATATCGGCCTGATGTACGGGGTCTTCCCGCCCATCGCCTTCATCCTGGGCTCGCTGGTGGCCGGTTATTTCACGGCGGGACGGGGCTTGCGCAAATCGCTGCTGACGCTGTGCGCCGGCTTCAACATCCCCTTCGCCGTCTACCTGGTGCTGGCGCTGCTCCAGCCTACCAACCTGCCCCTCATCACCGGCTTGGTGAGCCTCGAATATCTCGGCTACGGCTTCGGCTTCATCGGCTTGCAGCTCTTCATGATGCAGCAGATCGCACCGGGACCTTACCGCACCGCCCATTACGCCTTTGCCACTTCGATCATGAATCTCGGCTTCCTGCTCCCATCGGCAGTGTCCGGCTTCCTCAGCGACCGCCTCGGTTATCACGAGTTCTTCATCTGGGTGATGCTTGCCACCATTCCGTCCTTCCTCGTCGCCTGGCTGGTGCCCTTCCGCAACATCGCGGAAGAACCGGTCGTTCCTTCCGGAGGTCATTGATATGCGCCCCAGCTTGAAAATCCTCATCCTCGCCGCGGGACAAAAACCGCTTGCTTCCGGTTTGGGCGCGCTGGAATTGCAGCCGCTGGGCGACACCACCGTGCTCGGCCATGTGGTGCGGAACCTGCGCGGGCTGGCGCCGGCGCGCGACATCATCGTGGTGGCCGCCCCCGGCTCGCTCAAAGCCATCCAGAAGGAAGTGGGCTGGGAACCGACCCTGGCGATCCAGGACACCCCGCTCGGCACCGGTCATGCGGTGCTGCAGGCGGCCGATGCGCTGGACGGATTCGAGGGCGACCTGCTCATCGTCTACGGCGATACGCCGCTCTTGCGGCCGGCGACCTTGCGCGGGCTTTTGAACCGCCATCGCCTGAAGGGGGCCAATCTCACCCTGCTCACCGCCATTGTGGCGCAGGATTTGCCTTATGGCCGCGTGCGGCGCGACGATTCCGGCCGCATCCTCGATATCGTCGAGGAGGCCGAAGCCTCGGGCGAGGTGCGCGCCATCCGCGAATTGAACGTCGGCGCCTATGTGATCAAGGCCGCCACCATTATCGACGCGCTGAAGCGGATCGGCAAAGCCTCCAAGGGCGGCGAACTGCGCCTGACGGATTCGGTGAAGCAGCTGCTGCACTCCGGGCTGAAGGTGGACAGCTACCAGCTTTACGACCCCGACGAAGTGCGCGGCATCAACGCGGCCAGCGATCTGGAAGAAGCGGCGTTCATCGTACAGAAGCGCCTGTTCCGGCCGCACCGCCAGGAAGAGGAAAACGAGGTCGCCTTCGGCACCGGCGGCTGGCGGGCCATCATCGGCGAAGGCTTCACCATGCACAATGTGCGCCGGCTGTGCCAGGCGCTGGCCAACGAGATTACCCGCAAGGGCGAAGAAAAGAAGGGCGTCATCGTGGGCTACGACCGGCGCTTTCTTTCCCGCCAGGCCGCCGAAGCGGCGGCGGAGGTTTTCGCCGGCAACAACATCCCGACCATCCTGTGCAACGAAGACGCCCCCACGCCGCTGATCAATTACGCCACCGCCATGCTGGGCTCTGGCTACGGCCTTGCCTTCACCGCCAGCCACAACCCGCCGGAATGGAACGGGCTGAAAGTCTTTCACGGCGACGGATCGCTCTTGCTCGACGACGAGACCAGGGCCATCTCGGCGGAAACCAATGCGCTCGCCACCGCCGATGTGATCAAGCTGGAACTCGATCTGGCGCTGGAAGCGGGCATCGTCAAGGTGCAGGACTTCACCAACGAGTACGTCGATGCGGTGGAGGCCTTGCTCGACATGGAGGCGATCCGGAGCGCCGGCCTGAGATTGGCGATCGACCCCATGTACGGCGTGGGCCAGCTCACCCTCGAAACCGTGCTGACGGAGGGGCGCTGCCGCGTCCACTTCATCCACAACCGGCACAATCCGCTGTTCGGCGGCCGCAGTCCCGCCCCCGATCCCGACGCCATGCGGGACCTGATCAACACCATGCAGCAGGGGCATTTCGATCTGGGCCTGGCCATGGACGGCGATGCCGACCGTATCGCGCTGCTGGACGACAAGGGGCGCTACATCTCCTTCAACGACGTGCTGGTGCTGCTGTACTGGTACCTGCACGAGGTGCGCGGTGAAAAGGGCGCCGTGGTGCGTAACCTTTCCACTACCCATGTGCTGGACCGTTTGGCCAAGGCGCTGGGCGAGAAATGCATCGAGACCCCCGTCGGCTTCAAGCATATCGCCTCCGCTATGGTGGCGGAGAATGCGCTGCTGGGCGGCGAATCCTCGGGCGGGCTCACCATCCGCGGCCACATCCTGGGCAAGGACGGCATCTTCGCCTCGGGCATCGTGGTGGAGATGGTGGCCCGCACCAAGCTGAAGATCGCCGAATTGCAGGAGAAGGTCTGGGCCATCACCGGGCGGCTTTACGGCGCGGAAGAGAACTTCCCCGCCACGCCGGAAATGAAGATCGCCATTCCCAAACGGCTAAAGAAGGAACCGTGCGACAGCATCGCGGGCTTCAAGGTGGAGCACATCAGCCATATCGACGGCACCAAGCTTTATCTCGAAAACGACAACTGGGCCCAGCTGCGTTTCAGCGGCACCGAGCCCGTGCTGCGGCTGGCCGCCGAAGCCGACAGCCCGGAAAAAGCCCAGGCGCTGATCGCCTGGCTGAAACAATTTGCTTCGGCAACCGCCTGAGGGTTCCATGCGCTACGGTTATTTCGACAACGAAGCCCGCGAATACGTGATCGAGCGGGTGGACATACCCGTCTCCTGGACCAATTACATCGGCGTGAACGAGATGTGCGCCGTGCTCAGCCAGAATGCGGGCGGCTACAGCTTCTTCCGCGACGCCGAGCACGGCCGCATCACCAAGTTCCGCCCCAACGGCGTACCCATGGACTGGCCGGGGCACTGGATCTATCTGCGCGACGAGGAAGACGGGGATTACTGGTCGGTGTCCTGGCAGCCGGTGGGCAAGCCGCTGGACCAGGCAAAGTACGAATGCCGCCACGGTCTGTCCTATTCGCGTTATACGGCCGAGTACAAGGGCATTCGCGCCGAGCAGCTGATCTTCATCACCCGCCAGGACGATGTCGAAATCTGGGATGTGCGCCTGAGCAATACCGGCACGAGGCCGCGCACGTTAAGTTTGTTCAGCTATCTCGAATGGAGCTTTCACCATATCGAGATCGACAATCAAAACTTGCAGATGTCGCTGTATGCCTCGGGCTCAAGCTATACGGACGGCGTGATCGAATACGACTTCCACTACGAACCCTGGACCTATCACTACCACGCAGCCAGCTTCGAGCCGGACGGTTTCGACAGCGTGCGCGAAGCCTTCGTCGGCGATTATCACAGCGAACGCAATCCGCTGGCTGTGGAGCAAGGCCGCTGTTCCGGCAGCGAGGAACTGACGGGCAATCACTGCGCCAGCCTGATGAAGAAGATCACCCTCAAGCCGGGTGAAACCAAGCGCTTCGTTTTCCTGACCGGCCACGGCACCAGGGCCGTCGGGATCGAGAAGAAAGCCAAGTATGGCGATTTTGCCGCCGTCGATGCCGCCTTTGCGGACCTCAAGCGCACCTGGGACGAGAAATGCGCCATGTTCCAGGCCTCTACGCCGCATCAAGGCCTCGACAGCATGGCCAATATCTGGACACTCTACCAGGCGGAGACCTGCGTGCATTGGAGCCGTTTCGCCAGCTTCATCGAAGTAGGCGGCCGCACCGGCCTCGGTTACCGCGACACCGGCCAGGACATCATGGCGGTGCCGCACAGCAATCCGGAAAAGGTGCGCCAGCGCATCGAAGAACTGCTGCAAGGCCAGGTGCGCGAAGGCTACGGCCTGCATCTCTTCAACCCGGACTGGTTCAAGCCGCAGAAAAAACCGGAATTCAAAAGCCCGACCATCGCTCATGCCCCCGCCAAGGAGAGCTACATCCACGGATTGGAGCACGCCTGTTCGGACGATCATCTCTGGCTGATCCCGTCGATCTGCGAATATGTGAAGGAGACGGGCGACACCGCCCTGTTCGACCGGCTGGTACCCTATTGCGACGACGGCGCCGGAACCGTGTGGCAGCACATGAAGGCCGGGCTCGATTTCAGCGCAAGGCAGGTGGGTCTGTCGGGCATCTGCAAGGGGCTGCGCGCCGATTGGAACGACTGCCTGAATTTGGGCGGCGGCGAAAGCGGCCTGGTCAGCTTCCTGCATTTCTGGGCGCTGAAGAATTTCGTCGACGCGGCGAAATTCCTCGGCCGCCGCGGCGACGCCGAAAAATACGACGCCATGGCCGAAGATGTGCGCGACGTCTGCGAGCGGGAATTGTGGGACGGACGCTGGTATGCGCGCGGCACCACCGCCTCAGGCCTCAAGATCGGCACCCGCGACAGCGAAGAGGCGAAAATCTTCCTGGAAAGCAACAGCTGGGCGATCGCTTCGGGCCTGGCGCGGCGGGAGCGGGCGGAAGAAACCCTCGCCGCCATCGACGAATATCTCTACACACCCTGGGGCCTGCACCTGCTGCAGCCCAGCTTCTCCAAGCCCAACGACGAGGTCGGCTTCATGGGCCGCGTCTACAAGGGCGTCAAGGAGAACGGCGCCATCTTCAGCCATCCCAATCCCTGGGCGGTGATCGCCGCCGCCATGCTGGGCCAGGGGGAGCGGGCCATGCGCTTCTACGACGCCATGCTGCCCTATAACCAGAACGACAAGATCGAAGTACGCCAAGCCGAGCCTTACAGCTATTGCCAGTTCGTCTACGGCGCCGAGCACAAGGGCCATGGCCGCGCCCGCCATCCCTGGCTGACGGGCAGCGCCGGGTGGAACTACACCGCCGCGACCAAATGGATTCTCGGCGTGCGGCCCGGATATGCAGGGTTGACGGTCGATCCCTGCATTCCGCCGCAATGGGACGGTTTCAGCGTCACGCGGCGCTGGCGCGGGGCCGTTTATGCCATCGCCGTGAAGAACCCCGGCCATGTCAGCAAAGGCGTGCGCTCCCTGACCCTCAACGGCCGCAGCGTCGGGCAAGAGGTGCCGATCCAGCCCGAAGGCACGCGCAACAAAGTCGAGGTCGTTCTAGGTGAACCGCGCTAAAGCAATTTCCGGCGTTCTGCGGCCAGGCCGTAGCCGGCAATGAACAGGTAGCAGGCCGCCGGGATCAACAGCGCCGTGGCCAAGCCGTGCAGGTCCGCGGTCCAGCCGTAGACATAGGGAATCACCGAGCCGCCCACGATGGCCGTGCACAACAGCCCCGATCCTTTGGAGGTGTCTTCTCCCAAGCCTTCCAACGCCAGGGTGAAGATGGTCGGGAACATGATGGAATTGGCCAGTCCGATGGCCAGGACCGTCGCCGCCGCCGTGACGCCGGTGGTCTGCGACGACACCACCGCCAGCACGATGGCGAGCACGGCGTTGAAGGTCAGCACCCAGCCCGGTTTCAGCAGGGACAACACGCCCGAGCCGATGAAACGGCCCACCATGGCCAATCCCCAATAAAGGCTGACCATGGCACCGGCGACCTGCGCCACGTTGAACGTCCAATGGCGGTGGAAAATCCGCTCGAAGATCGCCGAGGCCTGCCCGCCGATATCGGCCGCCTGGTTGCCGACCACGGAACCCTGCATCAGGTAGTTGGTCAAGCCGCTGCCGATGGCGACCTCAGCCCCAACATAGAGGAAGATGGCGGCAACCCCGAACATCAGCCTCGGACGGCGCAGCACGTGCCAGCTGAAGGGATTGACGTCGGCCGTGTCGGTCGGGGGGCTCGGCACGCGCCGCAACTGCCAGAACAGCAGCGCGAAGGCCAGAAGCACACAGGCAATGACAAGGAAGGGGCCCTGCACCAGCGAGGCTTCCGTGATCCTTGCCGCTTTCAGCGCCGCTTCGTTGGCGCCGGTGGGGGCGGCGACGCCGCGTTGCAGCAGGAACAAGGCGCCGACCAAAGGCCCGAAAAAGGTACCCAGCGAATTGAACGACTGCGCGAAGGTCAGCCGGCTCGAGGCGTTGCGCGGCGAACCGAGCACCGCGATATAGGGGTTTGCGGCGACCTGGAGCAGCGCCATGCCGGCGGCGACGATGAACAGCGCGCCGAGGAAGCTGGGATAGATGCCGGTCATGGCGGCGGGCGCGAACAAAAGGCAGCCGAGCGCCATGACGGCAAGCCCC
>Ga0187810_10000809_pt1 | contig 11293 bp, 6 predicted proteins | sample NC_wetland_sal_i_9_FD_132963 | JGI IMG/M metagenome (GOLD analysis project Ga0187810, IMG submission 132963) | Wetland sediment microbial communities from Neuse River Estuary, North Carolina, USA - ASW_5 | ecosystem: Environmental > Aquatic > Freshwater > Wetlands > Sediment | place: USA: North...
GAGGTCCCGGGCACCCGCCTCCAACAGCAGGGAACAGACGGCGTTGGGCATGCCGCCGATGCCGATCTGCAGGCAGGCGCCGTCTTCCACCTCGCCGGCGATCATGCGAGCGACGGCACGGTCGACGTCGGAGACCGGCGGTGCCTTGAGTTCTGGCAGAGGTTCGTTGTCGCCGTCGATGATGTAATCGACCTCGCTGATGTGAACGCCATTGTCCTTGCCGTACACATAGGGAACGGCGGTGGACGTCTCGACAATCAGGACTTTCGCGCGTTCGACGAGGGTTCTGATCCAGCCATTCGTCGGACCGAAATTGAAGTATCCGTTTGCGTCGGCCGGCCGAACCTTCAGCGCGACGATGTCGATCGGCGCGATGAAGCGGCGATAGTAATCGGAAATCTCGCCCAGGTTGGGCGGGATGTGGCCGGCAAGGCCGGCATCCGACTTTTTGCGTTCATAGGCGCTGAAGTGCCAGGTGAACCAGTGGAAGTGGGTGCCTTCGGGATCGGCTTCGAGCACCGCGCGCGGCTTGGCGGCGAGGCTGGAGCGGAATCCCACATTGGTCAGTTCGTTGACGCGCTCGGCGAGCGCCTTGTCGAAGACATCGGGTTGGATAAGGCAGGGACCGTAATCGAGCCAGTAGCCCGATTTCACCAGCGCCGCCGCTGCGGCGGCTGTGATTTTCTTTGCGGGCGCTGATGCCGTGCGCGTGGACATTGAGGGACCTCTTACAAGCATTCTGTAATGACAATTCCAGGTGTCGTGAGCACTCTGGATGGAAGCTGGGGAAAGTGGTCGGTCGCCGGCTTGACGGCAGCGCGGCGACCGACCGGGTTCGACGTCAGAGCGCTAAGACGTCAGAACACCTTCATCACGCGGAAGCCGTACTGCCGCGGCGGTCCGGGCATGCGCAGCGGCGAGGAGATGGCCGCGGTGTACTGCTGGTCCGTCAGGTTGGTTCCGTAGAGCGTGAAGAGATAGGTGTCGTGCTTCCACTCGAGTTGCGCACCGAGCAGGTCGCGCGCTTCGATCCGATCCCCGAACGCGGGATTGGCGAACAGCGAGCCCCACTGCGGCGACTGGTGCGCGAAGTTGGCCCGAGGCGTCAACGTGTCGCCGCCTCCGATATCGAAGGCATACTCGGCCGACAGGTTGAAGGTGAACTCCGGCGCGTAGGTCATCTTGTGACCCTTCAGATTGACGCACAGCGCGCTGGCCGGACCGGTCGCCGGGTCGCACCCCGCGCCAAGGCCGGTGACCATGCGCGCGTCGACGGCGTAGAACTTGCCGACGGACTGATGCATCAGGCCGAGGCCGCCGCCGAGGCGCAGATTCCCGAACACGGCTTCGAGTTCCGCTTCCAGGCCGTAGGACAGGGTCGGGCTGGGATCGTTCACTTCGGTGGAGAAGCCGGGATAGCTGAAGTTGGGATAGCCGACCGTGACGATGAAACCCCGGTAGTCGTTCCAGTAGGCGTCGATGGACGAGCGGAGATGGCCGTCGAACAAGGTCGACTTCCAGCCGCCTTCATACGACGTTACCGTTTCCGGCTTGAACGGGGGAGGCTGGTAGGCGGCGTAGTAGATCGCCGGATTCAAACCGCCCGGTTTGTATCCGGTCGCGACGAAGGCATAGACGAAGTTGTTGTCGTTGACCGTATAGTTCACCGAGCCCTTGTAGGAGATGTTGTACGACTTGGCGAAGTTGCCGGCCTCACCGCTCTGTGTCGTGACGTTGCCGTACTGGTTCCAGGTCACGTCGTTGGTCGTGCGGTTGATCGAGTAGCGGCCGCCCAACTGGACTTCCAGCTTCGGAGTAAGCTTGTAGCCGATCTGGCCGAACACCGCATAAGACACCTGGGGGTTCTGGCCCCACAGGATCGATTGGGTCGCGGGCGGGCCGCCCGGCTGCGTCGAAACCACGAATTTTCCCGCCGGGAAGTCGTAAATATCGGACTGCGCGAAGAGGCCGAACACCCAGGTGAAACGCGAGGCATCCGGCGAGATCACGTTGATTTCCTGGGACCAGATGGTTTCGTCGACATGATCCCAGAACTGCCAGTTGTTGGGAGAGCCCGTGGCGGTCGGCGCACCGTAATCGGTGCCGTCGAGGTCCGCGCCCCAGTTGGTGTTGGCGTTCTGGAAGCCGGAGACCGAACGCAGCGTGATGCCGTCCGGGAAGACGTAGTCGATCTTCAGCACCGCGCGGGTCATACGGTCCAAGGCAAATTGAGGCGAATTCGCCGTGACGTGGAAGATGTCTCCATCGTAGTTCGGGTTGATCCCGCCGTTGGCTACCCAGGAAGCCGGGGCCGGCAGGCCGCCGCTCGGCCAGGTTTTCCAGAGCTGGCTATAGTTGGACATCGGATAGGCGCCGTTGTCGAGGTAGTCGGCGTCGTATTTGAACGAGACGGTCAGCGCTTCGGTCGGTTTGTAGAGCACGCTGACGCGCCCGGCGGCCCAGCGCTGATCGCCCGGGTTATAGCCCGGCTTGCAGCCGGCGTATTTGTTGTTCGGGCAGTTGTCGGCCGGATCGCTGTCGGTGATGCTGAAGAAGCTCGACCGCACATCGCCATAGAAGGCTACGCGCGCCGCCAGATGGTCGGTGAGCGGGATGTTGACCGCGCCCTGGCCGTTGACTTCCGCATAGTTGCCGACTTGGCCCAGGAAATAGCCGTCGTAACCGCCGCCGATCTCGGGGTCGTTCGAGCGGACGAAGACCGCGCCGCCGGTGGCGTTCTGGCCCACGAAGGTCCCTTGCGGTCCGCGATACACTTCGACGCTGGCGATGTCGTAATAGGGTTCTTCGGTGACATAGCCCGGGAAGGTAGCCACGCCGTCGCGATAGGTGATGACGCCGGTGAGCGTCTGCGTGTTATGTTCGCCCTTGCCGATGCCGCGGATGTTGAAGTCGATGCCCTGGCCGAAATTGTTGATCACGGTGGCGGGGGCGGTGAACTGCAGGTCGTCGATCTTGACCACGCCCTTATTGGCAAGGTCGGCACTGGTCAGAACCGTTGCCGAGATCGCCGTGGTCTGCAGGTTCTCGGTGCGGCGTTCGCCGGTGACGGTCACGGTTTCGACCGTCGCACTGTCATCTTTGGATGTTGACGAGGGTGTTTGTGCGTAAGCCGTGCCGCACCACCCCAAGGCAAGTCCTAACGTGAGCGCGGAAGCGCTCAACAAAAAAATCCGGGTTTTCATATCCCCTCCCGATGGTTCATTTCTCGCGCTCTTCGGCGCACGGTAACATACTGCAACAAACTCACTAGGCACGCAATATTAATTATTGAGATAGTGAATATTGACAGACAGCTCGCATGGTGGCTATATCGCACACGCGAAGGTTCTAAGGGCCTTCGGCTTCTGGCAGCCTTCGCTCTACATAAAACACACTGCAGCAACGCCAAGGCGGCTGCGGTCAAGAGAGGAGGCGCGTGTGGTTGATCTCAAGGATCGGGTAGCAATCGTTACAGGGGCGGGCGGCGGCCTGGGACGGGCATATGCCTTGCTGCTGGCGCAACGGGGCGCGCGGGTGGTCGTTAACGATCTTGGCAACGGCGCCGAAGCCGTGGCGCAAGAAATCATCAAGGCGGGCGGACAGGCCAGAGCGGCCTTGTGCTCGGTGACCGACGCGGCGGCCGTCCAGAACATGGTCCAGGAGACCTTGAAGGCCTGGGGCCGTGTCGACATCCTGGTCAACAACGCGGGCATCCTGCGCGACAAGTCCTTCGTCAAGATGAGCCTGGAAGATTTCCGTTTGGTGATCGACGTGCACCTGATGGGCACCGTCCACTGCACCAAGGCGGTGTGGGATACGATGCGCGAGCAGAAATACGGCCGCATCGTCATGACGACCTCCTCGTCGGGTCTTTACGGCAATTTCGGCCAGTCGAATTACAGCGCCGCCAAGATGGGCCTGGTGGGGCTTATGCAGACCCTCGCCATCGAAGGCGCCAAGTACGGAATCCAGGTGAATTCCATCGCCCCGACGGCCGCCACCGGCATGACCTCGGGCATCCTGCCGGAAGAGCAGTTGAAACTGCTGCAGCCCGAATTCGTGGCTCCGGCCATCCTGGCCCTGGTAGGCGAAAACGCGCCCACCCGCACCATTCTCTGCGCCGGTGCCGGCAGCTTCGAGGTCGCCAACATCACCATCACCAAAGGCATCCACGTCGCCGGCAATCCGCCGCCAGCCGAGGAACTGGTGGCACGCTGGTCGGACGTGGTGGACCGCCAGGGCGAGACGGTGCCGGCCTACGGCTTCACCCAGAGCGAGATCGAACTGAAAAAGGCGGGCTATGTCGCCCCGGAAAAAAAGGGGGCATGAGATGGGCCGCGAAGCCGTCATCGTATCCGTGGCGCGCACCCCGATCGGGCGTGCCTACAAAGGTGCCTTCAACGCCACCCCGGCCCCCAGCCTCGCCGCGCACGCCATTCGCGCCGCCGTGGCGCGGGCGAAGGTCGAACCCGGGGAGATCGACGATTGCATCTTCGGCTGCTCGCTGACCCAGGGCGAGCAGGATGTGATCGGGCGCCAATGCGCGCTGGCCGCCGGCCTGCCGGTCACGGTCGCGGGCCAGACCGTCGAGCGGCAATGCTCGTCGGGCCTCATGACCATTGCCGCCGGTGCCAAGCAGATCATCGTCGACCGCATGGACGTCGTGGTCTCCGGCGGCGTCGAGTCGATCTCGCGCGTGCAGACCAAGGAACTCCGCATCACCTACGATCCGGCGGTCTTGGCGCTGCATCCGAACTTCAACATGCCGATGATCGACACGGCCGAGAACGTGGCCCGCCGTTACGGCATTTCGCGCCAGCAGCAGGACGAATACGCCTTCCAGTCGCAGCGCCGCACGGCCGAAGGCCAGGTGACGGGACGTTTCGACGCGGAGATCATCCCCGTCAAAACCACAAAACTTGTCACCGACAAAAAGACGGGTGCGACCTCGATGGAAGAGGTCGTGCTGAAGCAGGACGAAGGCAACCGGCCCGACACCACCCTGGAAGGCCTGGCTTCGCTGAAGGTGGTACGCGAGAACGGCAGCATCACCGCCGGCAACGCCAGCCAGCTTTCCGACGGTGCTTCCGCCTGCGTGCTGATGGAAGCGGGGCTCGCCGCACAGCGCGGCCTTAAACCGCTGGGCCGCTATATCGGCGTTGCCGTCGCCGGCACGGAGCCCGACGAAATGGGCATCGGGCCGGTGTTCGCGGTTCCCAAGCTCCTGAAGCGCTTCGGCCTCAAGCTGGAGGACATCGGTCTCTGGGAACTCAACGAAGCCTTCGCCGTGCAGGTAATTTATTGCCGGGACAAGCTCGGCATCCCCGACGACCGTTTCAACGTCGACGGCGGCGCCATATCCATCGGTCATCCTTACGGCATGTCGGGCAACCGCCTGACGATGCATGCGCTGATCGAAGGCAAGCGGCGCGGTGCCAAGTACGTTGTGGTGACCATGTGCATCGGCGGCGGCATGGGCGCTGCGGGCTTGTTCGAGGTCCTCTGACGTCCAAGAGGTGGGCGCCGCAGGGTGACGGCATTCCAAGCGCGTGATCGCGAGCCATGGTTCTCGGTTCCGAAGACGCGTCGAAGGTCGCCCCCAGCCGCACCCTGCCGCTCACCTCAGCCTTCCGCCCGCCTTATGAAGATGATGGATCGTCCGGCGATACCGTACGCCGGGGCCGCAAAACCTGAGGAGACCGCCTGCCATGACCGAGATCGTCATTGCCTCCGCCGCCCGGACGCCGATCGGCTCCTTCAACGGCGCCTTTGCCGGCGTTTCCGCCTGCAAGCTCGGCGAAACCGTCATTCGCGCCGCACTCGAGCGCGCCCAACTCTTGCCGCAGGAGGTCGATGAAGCGATCCTCGGTCAGGTTCTGGCGGCCGCACAGGGACAGAATCCGGCACGGCAGGCCGCCCTTGCCGCGGGATTGTCCGTCGAATCGACGGCACTCGGCATCAATCAGGTGTGCGGCTCGGGCCTGCGTGCCGTGGCTTTGGCCTCCCAGGCGATCAAGGCGGGCGACGCCAAGATCGTGGTGGCGGGCGGCCAGGAATCCATGAGCCAGTCGGTCCATGCCGTGCATCTGCGCACCGGGATCAAGATGGGCCCGGGCGAGTTGACCGACACCATGATCAAGGACGGTCTGTGGGATGCCTTCAACAACTACCACATGGGCATCACCGCCGAGAACGTCGCCCGGAATTACGGCATTTCCCGCCCCGACCAGGACGCCTTCGCCTACGGCTCGCAGCAGAAGGCGGCCGCAGCCGTGCTGGCCGGCCGCTTCCAGGTGGAAATCGCGCCCGTCACGGTCAAGGGCCGCAAGGGCGATGTGGTGGTCGATAAGGACGAACACCCGAAGCCCGACACCACCCTTGAAGCGCTGTCCAAGCTGCGTCCGGCCTTTGCCAAGGACGGGACCGTCACCGCGGGCAACGCCTCGGGCATCAATGACGGCGCCGCGGCGCTGGTGGTCATGTCGGCCGAAGAAGCGGCCAGGCGCTCGATCGCGCCGCTCGGCCGCATCGTCTCCTGGGCCACGGCAGGCGTCGATCCTGCCGTGATGGGCACGGGCCCGATCCCGGCCAGCAGGAAAGCCCTCGCCAAGGCGGGCTGGACCGTCGCCGACCTCGACCTCATCGAAGCGAACGAAGCCTTTGCGTCACAGGCGCTGGCCGTTGCGCGCGAACTGGGCTTCGACCCTGCGCGTGTCAACGTCAACGGCGGCGCCATTGCCCTCGGTCACCCCATCGGTGCTTCGGGCGCGCGGGTCCTGGTCACGCTGCTGCACGAGATGCGGCGCCGCAGCGTCAACAAGGGGCTGGCCACGCTTTGCATCGGCGGTGGCATGGGCATCGCCCTCTGCGTCGAGGCCTGCTGATCCGGCTTTTTTGGATTGCCGCGCCATTTTCCGGATGGCCGTGCCGTCGTGCATCTAATTCTACGGTGCACAAACGCAAAAATGCGGGCGCTACCCAAGAGCTTACGTTGAGGGAATGTTGTGGCGGCAAACAAACCGGCACCGATCCGGATTGGTGACGGCGGCGATATGCGGTAAGCTCTCGGCCCTGGGCTGATGGGGATCATGGCGGCGCAAGGATTTTGCGCTGCGGCAAGGTGGCAACACGTTCCGGACAGCCTTTGCATGCATCCGGCGGCAGAAGCCGCGCGGAGACGTTCGTCATGGCAGGGGGATTGCCTCATGGACGAGAGCAAGGAAACGGCATCACAACGCATTATCGGGCCGCTGACCTATCTCCTCTTTCTTTTGCGGGGGCCGTTGCTGGTCACGGCGGCGCTGGTGGTTTTGCTTCTGGACTTCGTCATCCCGGGGTCCATGAAGGAAGCGCTGCGCTACGCGTTGCTCGATCAATCCTTGTGGTACCAGTTCGCCGTGATCGGGGCGGCCTTGCTGCTTGCCTGTGTCGCGGTTCGCTTCAGCGGCGAAGCCATCGTCGAACTGGTCTCTCCCGATCTCTACGCGGCGGACAGCGGCGTTTCCCACCTGGCGCGGCTGTTGCCGCGGGCCCTGGCATTCTCGATCGGATTGGCGGCGGCGTGGCCTTTGTTCGGCATCCTGATGGATTCGAGCGCGCTGCACAACGACGCGGACAGCCTGAAAACCGTGGCCGTTCATGGGCGGCTGTTCTGGGCCAACGCCGTCGCCCTGGGGGCGGGCATCGCCTATATCCTGATCGCGTTTTTCGTTGCCGTGATCGCCAAGGGACCCCATACACCGGCCTTCGTCACGCGCGATCCGCCCGTCATCATGCGGATTGGGCTGGCGGCCTTCCCGCTGGTGGTGGCCGGCACCTTTGCGGTGGCCGTGCTGGGCGTCTGGCAGACCGGCATCACCCATCTGGCGGTGGAGCGCTACTCGGCCGCTTTCCTCGGGGCGGTGAGCAACCCCAACGACACCGATACGGCGCTGCGCCGCTGGATCTACGATAACCGCGACGGCGACGCCGAACAGGCGGCCTGCGACGCGCGCAACGCCGTGCTGCGCGATAATGCGGCCGCTTCCGATACGGCTCCCGAAACCTGCGTGGCGGGCCAGCGTTACCAGGAATTCGTCAAGACGCGGGAAGTGCCGCGCGCCGGCATTACCGACATCTATGTCGAGGCCACGGTCTCGCCGCTCTATATCGTCGCCATGCTGTTGTCGCTCTTCGCGGCTTCCGTGGCGTTGCGGCTGGCATTCGCCGTCGCGCTGGACGTTCTGTTCCCGGCGCTTGGCCGGGGCGGGGTCTTTGCGCGCCTGTTGCGCCGCTGGATTCCGCCGCTGGGTTCGCTCGGTCTTGCCCTCGCGGCGGCGGCTCAGCTGTACTGGATCTATCTGGGGCCGCGGCACATCGCCTTTTACAAGACGGAAGCGGTGCCGCTGCTGGGCCAGGTCCAGGTCGAACAGCTTTGGGCGCTGGGCATCATAGCTGTTTATCTCGTCATCGGAATTCTGGCGAGCCTGGGGAGCGGCAGCGCCTTCGTCGGCGAAGGGGCGTGGCGCGGCTCCCGCAGCGTCGGGCGCCGGATGATGGGCGCGGCAAGGCGGCTGGCGGCGCTGCCTCCCTACTGGCAGTGGTTCGTCCGGGCGGTGATTTTCCTCGGCTTTATCATCTTCCTGCTGTTCGCCGATCTCGACCGGGTGGAGATTCCCCAGTGGATCGGTCCCGCCGGCATTATGCTGTTATGGGGCGCCACCGCCGCGGCGGTTTTTTTCATCCTCTCCTATCTCGGGCATATGACGCGGATTCCGGTCCTCTCGGTCCTGATCCTCGCCGCTTTGGTGTTTGCAGGTTTCAACATCAACGACAATCACAAGGTCCGCACCGTGCCGAAGGCGGCGGCGGCCGGCGTGGCGCAATACGATGCGTTGCATCGGCTCGATCTGGTGAAATGGATCGGCAGCCGCGCCGACAAGGAGATGTACGCGCAATATCCGGTCCTCCTCGTCGCCACGGAGGGCGACGGCATCCGCGCCGCTTATTTCACGGCCGGCGTCCTGGCCGCACTGCAGGAGCGCTGCCCGGCCTTTGCCCAGCACACCATCGCGATCAGCGGCGTCTCGGGCGGCAGCCTCGGCGCCAGCGTGTTTGCGGCCCTGGCGGCCGACCAGGCGGCGTCCGGGAATTTCGACGCCGCCGCACCGGGCTGCCGCGTCGCCGGCGGCACGAAGCGCGGAGAACTGCTCGGCCGCGCGCAGAAGGTGCTGTCCGCCGATCTGCTTTCGCCGCTCCTGGGCGCCACGCTGTTTCCCGACACCCTGCAGCGCGCCATCCCGATTCCGGTCCCGGCCTTCGACCGTTCCAGGGCGCTCGAATTCGCCGTCGAGAAAGCCTGGCGCGATGCGGATCCCGGGTGCCTGGAGAAAGGGGAGGCCTGCGACCGCTTCCACGATCCGGCGACCGAGCTCTACAGCGGCAAAGGCAAGAACGTGGTGCCCAATCTCTTCCTCAATACCACGGAAGCGGATACCGGCACCATTATTCCCTTCGCCACCGCCGAAATCGTCGATATTCCGATCCAGGAAAAGAGCCAGATCGACGACCGCAACCTCGATTGCGTACAGGACGGCGTGATCGGCACGGCATGTCTGAAGCCCAGGCAGCCGAACCTGTCGATGGCCTTCGAGTTCGGTCCCGATCAGACGCTGCCGCTGAGCACGGCAGCGATCCTGAGCGCCCGCTTCCCCTATCTCACGTCGGCCGGCAGCGTGGCCGGAAGCCCGAACAAGCACGTGGACGGCGGATATTTCGAGAATTCGGGAACCTTCAAGCTCTCCGAACTGGTGCAGAACCTGATCGGTCAGCAATTGTGCCTTAAGGAAGGGGCGAACTGTCCCGGCGTCGATGGCGCAAGTGAGGATGCGAAGATTGCGCGCGACGCGGTGTTCATCGTCATCGTGATCAAGTCCGAACCTTGCACGCGGCGCGTCCAGGGCGATTCCTGCGAAGAAGACAACCCCTCCTCCAGCGGGGCCTGGAGCGAGTTACTGTCGCCGCTGCGCGCCCTGCTTTCGACGCGCGACAAGCGTGCAGCCTATTCGATTGCCAGCCTCGACTCCACCTCGGCTCTGATCCAGGAGATGCGCTTGACGGCCTTCGTGCCATCGGCCGGCGGCATGAACGCAAACCCCGCCGTCAGGAACGACAGCGGCATCACCTGCGATTTCACCATCTGCGCCGTCACCTTGCAATTCCTCAACAAACGCAACACAGACATCCCGTTGACCTGGCTGTTGTCGGCGGGCGCGCGTTATCAGATGAACGCGGCCGTCGCGGACATGGAGGCGGCGGATGTCCGTTTTGCTTCGCCGCCCATCAGCATGACCAATCTTTACGCGGCAGGCGACAGAAGCCAGGTCCTGGGGTCGTATCGCCGGGTGTTGTGCCTTCTGGCCGACCGGAAGGATGCGGCCGCTGCCTGCACGCCGAGCGCGCCGCCATAGCGGCGTCAAGGCGAAGATTGCGTTTTAGTAGGCCCGGATGATGTAGGTCGCGCGCGGCAGTTTGCAAAACTGCTGGCTCACCTTGTTCATGCTGCGTCCGTCTGCGAACTGGGCCTGAACGTCGAACTTGCAGTTCGTCAGCGCAAATTCGAAGGACACCGTTCCTTGAATGCCGACGGGCCGGCCCGGGCTGAGCGGAACCCATGACGCATTCGTGACGCCGGTGGGCCTGACCTGCATCGCCACGATGGCGCTGTTTGTACTGTTGAGAATCGTGATTTTTTCCATCGGCGCGGCCGTGGCAAGCCCGCTCAGCCCGGCAACGGCCATGATGACGTTCAAGGTTTTCAAGGATTTGCTGCGCATGTTCCACCCCTTCAAGCGCCCTTGCCGAGCATGTTACCGCGCTTCTGCGGTGTTCTGGAAGATGGGCTGCATCATCAGCGCAACTTACTTATGCGTTGGAACCGGTTTGCAAGCATTAGCTGCCCCTACGTCGCAATTGCGGCCCATCGGATCGACTTGCGGAGCGCGCTCGCGTAATCTTGGCCTAGCGCGATCCGTCGGCCTGGGGATGGCGGTGCGCATGCGGTTGCCCGATGACATATTCCGCGCGCGATAACGCGCGGTTTGCCGCTAGGCGGCTGGGTCCCGCACAGACCGGGCCATTGTATTTTCATTAAGCGGCACGATTCCGCCGCCGGTCGTAAGCATTTTCTCTAGCTGGGGTGGGGGAAATCGACATGGCAACCGGGAATTTCGAGAAGGCCTTGGCCCTGGTGCTGGTGCACGAAGGCGGCTTCAGCGACGACAAGCACGATCCGGGCGGCCGTACCTTCCAGGGC
>Ga0187810_10000812_pt1 | contig 11282 bp, 11 predicted proteins | sample NC_wetland_sal_i_9_FD_132963 | JGI IMG/M metagenome (GOLD analysis project Ga0187810, IMG submission 132963) | Wetland sediment microbial communities from Neuse River Estuary, North Carolina, USA - ASW_5 | ecosystem: Environmental > Aquatic > Freshwater > Wetlands > Sediment | place: USA: North...
CCGATCACGGTGGGCACGACCGGTCAGCGGTATTTCTACACGGACCAGTCGGGCGTCATCCGCAACAGCACGACCGGTGCGGCGGACTCGTCCAGCACGCCGATCAGCTAACGGAAACTTGCTCGACCAGCAGTTTGCAAGAGGGAGCCGCCAGGCTCCCTCTTGTTATTTTTGGGACCGTCGTTTTTCGCGGTCTCGATCAGCCCTTGCACACGCGCCCATCCCGCCGATGGCACGATGATCACTCCGTTGCGTTCCCTTCGAGTTGAATGTTTCCGCGCAGAGTGGGAGAATAGCCGGGAGTCATTGGAATCGTTCAGAAGGAGAACTCATTATGAAGCGAACTGGACTTGCTCTTTCTCTCCTGTTGGCCGTGCCAGTGATGGCCAAGCCCGCCGCGAAAACGCCACCGCCCGCCCCTGCGCAGATCTCCGGAGAGTACGCGGAATCGCGCGATGCCGATGTGTACACCGGCCCGTGCTTTGCGAATTCGGAGGTGAATCTGACCGGGCAGGACGCCGTGCTGGCCTGGCATGTGGACCGCGGCACGTGGGGCAACGTTGCGCTGGATGGGCTGAGCGTCGTCGCGGTGGTTCGCGCCAGCGCCACGCTGGGCGATCCGTACGCGAATCCGCTGCCGGCGAAGGCGAAATTCATCGTGGACGTGAATGCGAATGATGCGCAGCGCGCCGCGCTGGTAAACTTCGCTCAGGCGCAAGCGGGCGCGCTGCTCGCGAGCGTCGTGGCCGTCGAGGCGCTGCCAATCCAGTTTGCGATGGGCAATGAGATGGGCGTCGTGGCGGTCAACGCGGGCGATGAAGTTCGCCTGACGACGCGTGCGCTCACCGGCGACGACATGATCTGCCACAACGAAGAAGTTTACTACCAGCCGCTCGCGGCGCATCTGGTGCACGCCATGCCGGCCGTCGAGACGCGCAGCACCTACCGCGGCGCCGAGCTCGGCATCAACTGGAGCGAGTCCAACCGCCGCAGCTCGTTTGTCGGCAATTTCGCATTTTAATTTCGCCGCGCTTTCGGAGATTCGCGAAAGAAAGCCCGCGCGCGCGCGGGCTTTCTTTTTCGCGCGCAGGTTCTCTCGCCGGGCTGGAATCATCTAATATGGTCGTGGAATAAAATGTCGAACGAGGTTCATAGGATGAAACGAAGACATTCAGCAATCGTATTGTTTCCTCTGGCCATCGTGATGGCTCTGGTTGCGGCGCGTCCCGCCTCCGCGCAAGCATATAAAGTAGAAAAAGTCACGCTGGCCGCGCCCGCCGAACTTTCCGCTCCGGTGCGCGATATCCTGAGTGGCGACGCCTACCGCGTCACCGGACCGAACGGCGTGCTCTGCGAAGTCTGGGTGCGCAAATCCGCTCCGGTGAATGCTGCGCCGAGCACGGACAGTTCCGTGGCCTTCGGCCAATTGACCGAAGGCGCGCTGATAGCCGCGGCGCGCTTTCCCGCCGAGGTGGTGGACTACCGCTCCCAGCACATCAAGGCCGGCGTGTACACGCTGCGCTACGGTCTGAATCCGGTGGACGGCAATCACATGGGCGTTGCGCCGCAGCGAGATTTTTTGCTGGCCACGCCCGCGGCGGTTGACGCCGACCCGGCCACGGTCACGCACGATCAAATGGTGGACCTCAGCCGAAAAACGACCGGCACGAAGCATCCTTCGGTATGGAGCATCGCTCCTCCGGCGGCGGCCGGGGCGATGCCTTCGATGTCGCATCAGGACGACCCCGAGGCGTGGATGCTCAATTTTCCGCTGGCGCTCGACGGCGGGAAGAGTCTTGCCGTATCGTTAGTCGTCTGGGGCCACGCGCCGGAGAGCTAGGCCGCGCGCGAGAGGGCCGCGACTGCACATTCACATGACCACCTGCCGCGAATGCGAGAATGAAATCAACCAGGGCACGGAAATCTGCCCGCATTGCGGCGCGGATCTGACCGCCCCGCTTCCCGGCGCCGAGCCACCCAAGCCTCCTCCAACGCTGACGCAAATTCTCGTGCGCTGGGGGATCCTGCTTGGCGTGCTGCTTGCGGCGATGTGGAGTTTTCTGTGGTTCGTCGTGCCCGAGCGGCGCGGCAATCCGACCGAGCAGGCCGAAACGCGCGCGCTCGAAGCGCTTCACGAGGTGCAGGCAGCGCTGACCAGTTACGCCGCGGCGCGGAACGGCGCGTTTCCGCAGCAGCTCGAACCGCTCGGCCCGCGCGTGCGCGAAGCCGCGCAGCTCGCCGCGAGCGTCGGCTACCAGCTTCAGTACACGCCTGGCGAGCCCGGCGCGGACGGCGTGATCCGCAGCTACTCGATGCAGGCGCGCGCCGGCAATTACGGCTTCCGGAATTTTTACGCCGATAATAGCGGCGTGGTCCGCGCCACGCGCGAGAATCGCGCCGCCACGCCGCAGGACCCGCCCGCGTAGCCCCTTGCTTTCAGCAGGGCACACATGATTCGTCATTCTTCGTCCCGACTCTGTCGGGACGAAGAATCCCTCCTGATTCCTTGCCTCCCTGCTCCTTGCCACTTGTCTTTCTGCCTCCTTGCTTCTTGCCTCCTGCAAGTGTTTGCCGCGCGGCGCAATTCGTTTTCGTGAAGCCATAGTTTCGCGCCGGAGCCGATGCTATACTGGCAGCCTGTCAAAATCGCCGGCCTGTACCATCATCGCGGAGAGGTGGCCGAGAGGCTTAAGGCGGCGGTTTGCTAAACCGTTGTAGGGGCTAAAACTCCTACCGGGGGTTCGAATCCCCCCCTCTCCGCCATTCCGCCGTCAGCGGAATGCCCTTAGCGAGCAAATCCCGATGAGCAAGTCGAATGGCTGGTTCTGCTACATCCTCGAATGTGCAGACCGCAGCTACCACGTAGATGTGACCACTGACGTGGCGGACGGTGCAGACGACAGCTGATTCCTTCAACTGCGAGCGCCTCCGCCGGTCCAATTGCGGTTAGAATACAACCGTTAAGTATGCAGACTTATAACGCCGCGATGGTCTGACGACATCCGCCGGGCGCGACATGCCAGAAGCGAAACCGAAAAAAATCGTGTGCCTCTTTGGTGCGGGAGCGACTTACGCTGAACTGTCGAACCTTGGCCTGGTCGAAACTGAGAAGGCGCAGAAGGAGCGAGGGCTCCTGATGACAAGCGTCTCGAGGCGGGTTATTGAAAAAGCCAGACGCAAGCCGAGCTACCTGAAGGACCTCGAAATGGTTTCAGCTTCGCTGGAATCGCCGACGACATTAGGATCACTGAACATTGAGCTGCTTATAAGCCTGATCGAGAACAGCAAGATTAACGGTTGGGAGCACAAGACGCGGTTCTTGAAGAAATTGGTTGAAGAAGATATCAAAGGCATTCTGACGGCGCCTCGGATCAAACGCTTCTACTTGCACAAGGCGCTGCTTGAGTTCCATGAGCACGAAATAACGCAGGCAAAAGAGCAGGTGATAGCCCTTTTTTCCTTGAATTACGACACTGTCTTGGACGGGGCATACAAGACAGTTCTAGAGGAAGATCCCAACTACTGCCTTTGCCTAAAGGCTGACGATCCTTCGCCTGAGCGCCTTCCGCTTCTCAAATTGCACGGTTCATTTAATTGGAACCCGGTAGAGATACGGGGAAGAAAGAGAACAATTGGAATCATTCCCTTGGGGTCCAACAAGAACTATCTGCATTCTCCCTACGGCTTCATTTGGAGCCGAGCCTTGGAGATACTGATAGAATGCGACACGCTTCGGGTGATCGGCTGCTCTTTGAGCCAGAATGACGCTCATCTGGTTGATCTCCTTTTCAAGGCGCACCTTGATAAGGGCGCAGAGTTTGGAATAGAAATAATCGCTTCCGAGGAATCGGGTGAAATGATTCGGGCGAACTATGGTTTCTTTCCGAGAATCAAAACACTTTCCAACCTGAACGTTGAGCCGAATCCTTCGAATCCCTTCAAGGCGTGGCTTAGATATAAGAGTGAGGCTATGCCTGAGAAAATTCTAAATAAAACGCGTTATCTGAGAAAGGTCCGCGAGTGAGTCGAGACTTCCATGCCGAAGAGAACTAGTTCACAGATTACGAGGGAACTGAAGCCGATCTCCGTCAAGGACTTCATTGATGAGTACGTGTATCGGATTGATTTGGACGCGGATTATCAGAGGGAAAAGATTTGGTCGAGGCAGGCCCAGGAACTACTTCTCGACTCAATCATCACGAACATTGACATTCCCAAGATGTATCTCTCGCGCGTGACCAATGACAAGAATTTCGATTATGAGTGCATCGACGGAAAACAAAGAATGACGGCTCTTTTGAGTTTCTTCAAGCCGGAAGCGGCGGGAGACAACCCACTGACCGTTAGGGTTGTGGGGGAGAAATATACTTATAAGAGGCTCAAGAGGGAGCTTCCCAACCTTGCCAAGAAAATTGAGGATTTTGAGTTGACGTTCGTCATATACCCAGAAATTGATGATGACGAGTTCCTCCGTGAAGTATTCAGACGCCTTCAACTCGGGGTTAGGCTTAACTCGGGAGAGCTGCTGAAAACTCATACCGGTACGATTCGGGACTTCGTCTACAAAGAAATGGGAGGAGACGCTCCCTTCCTCAGGCATACAAATTTGTCGGAGAAGCGGTTCTCGAAACAATTCGCACTGGCGCAGATGTGCATCAACTCGTTCAGCCGTAACGAAACTGGGGAGTTCGTGAGGGCGCGATATGACGACCTCGAAGACTTCTTCAAAGAGAAAAGCAAACTTGAAAGAAAAGACGAAAACCTACTTCGAATAAGGGAAGTCCTCCAAGTTATGGACAAGGACTTCGGAGAAAATGCCGCGAGCATATCCAGCAGGGCAGTTGCCGTGTCAGCGTATCTATTTGTCGAAGGCTTGTATTTGCATGAGGAATCGGCCCTCATTCCGGCCTTCGTTAAATTCTTCGTCTGCTTACTGGACGAGATTAAGGAGAATCTGAACCTTTTAACCAAATACGAAAGACCCACGAATCCGACGATACTGGAAGAATTTCAAAAATATATCTCTCAGGCCTCAGTTGAGCCCTATGCGATCAAGCGAAGGAATCTGTTTCTCGAAAAGGCTTTCGATCACTACCAAGCCCCAAAGACAAGGGGCAGAATCATTGGGAGCAAATAGCGGGCACCCGAAGGACGACCGTCGCCCGGAAGGCTTTCAATCGTGCTTCTGCTTTGTTCTCGCGACTGAAATCGCTCGAGCCAATAGCGAAGCCATGAAGTTCTCGAAGTTCAGTTCAACTGCGGGCTCCTTGTACCCTCCTCTCGAGCCACTCTTAGAATCTGAAAGCAGAAAGCATGCGGAGTCGTACAGCCGCTCACGAATAAGTTTTGTCAGGAGAATCTCGTAGCGCCTCGCGTAGGATGCGTCCTTGAATTCAGGGAAGACCTTGAAGTGAGGTTCTTGTGCCCGAACTGGCCGTGAGGATTCCGGCGCATCTTCCAAGAGCATCATGTAACCCAGCCAGGGACGTGCAGACGGCTTGAAAGCTCCTTCTCTGTACGCCGCCCAGAGGTCGCATGCGCTCCCGATCGCCTCCTCCGTGCGATTGTTGTAGTTATTTCCAAAGGAGCCGACTTGAGATTTGAATTCGATGCCTGCCAAAAACTCTCCGCCCTCTATCACCAAAAGATCCCACTGTTTCTCCGGACGATACCACCCTGGCAGCTCTATTTGTTTTTCGCAGTAAACCTGCGTTTTCGTAAGGCCGTTCTCGCAAAGGAAATCCCGTACCAGGGAGACAAAGCCATCCATCTGACGTCCGCCGGTCACGGCGGTTCTTGCCCCGGCGTCGCGAGATCCCGTCTTGGAGCCTTGTCGCCGGGACTGCTTCTGGCGAGTGCGCCAGAAATGCCTGATGGCTTGGCGAAGCCTCCTCTGGAGATCGGATTCGGAAGTCATGCTGAAGGTTATTCGGCCACCATCGCCGAAATTTCCGCACTGCTGAAGAGTGACGAGGTTTCCCTCGTAATCCGTTTCTCTGCAAGTCTGAAATAGTGCCTATCGACTTCGATTCCTATACTGTTTCGACCCCACTTCGCGGCAGCGACCGTCGTCGTCCCTGTGCCCAGGAACGGATCGAAGACCGTGTCGCCGACAAAGCTGAACATGCGAATCAGCCTCTCGGCGAGTTCGATTGGATACGGCGCAGGGTGCTCTTTGGTGGACGCGCCGGTGACGCCCGTCCAAATCTGCTGAAACCACTTCTTGTGATTCTCCGCAGAAATGAGGCTAAGAACCTTTGTAGAAATATCGGGGGCGCGGTATCCTCCCGGCTTTCGTTCCATCAAGATGAACTCAATGTCATTCTTGATGACTGCATTTGGCTCGTAGGGCTTGCCGAGAAAGCCAGGCCCATTATTTACTTCGTATACGGCGTTTGAGATTTTGTGCCAAATAATGGGGGCCAGGTTGTCGAAACCAAGCCTTCGGCAGTGTTCTTGAATCGACGCATGAAGGGGAACGACCGTGTGACGCCCGCCGTTCTCCCTTCGGGACAGGCAGACGTCCCCGACCACGCAGATCAGACGGCCGCCCGGAACCAAGGCTTCGAAACAATGCCTCCAAACTTTACTCAGCTCTTGGAGAAACTGCTCGTAGTCTTCAATGTGGCCAAGCTGCGCGTCAGTGTCCCTATATTCCTTCAGCGTCCAATATGGTGGCGAAGTTAACACCAATTGAACGCTTTCAGGTCTTAGATTCGAAAGGTTCCTCGAGTCACCTAGATATATCTGGTGCTTCGTTGGGACTGTCCGAACGCAATCTTCAATGATCCGCACGGAGCGTTCGTCCTTGGCAAGGCGCGGAATTGCCGCCTGGGAGTCACCAAAATCTCTCAGGTCCGGCGGCACAAACGCAGACAGGTCGAGTGTCACCTTTTCAGGCGAGATGCTGGCTAGTTTGCGATTTGGAGCTACTGGCACGCGCTCTACCGTCTGGCCTTGAGTATATCAACTCGCAGTGCCAAATGCAGGGCCTGCTCGCCATGGTTTACCTCGTGCCCGACCACGCCTTGCGCTCGCACGCAATTCGAACCGCGCCGTGAAATCGCGGAGCTGCAACAGAATCGCGTGCGGGAGAGCCGTGCTATGCTGACGGCAACCTCGGGCGGAGGCGAGCATCGAATCCGCGGAGGGAGGGACCTCATGCGCCGCTGGGCGATGGTTTCGCTGCCGGGGCTGCTGCTTGCCGCCGGAATTCCCGCGTACGCGATGGAGTGCATGCGGCTGGACTGCGACCACATGAATTGCTGCGCTCCTGCAGCGCATATGAAAATTTCGCCGGCGGCTGCGCTGGCCGCAGCCCGCCTGCGCGCCGAGTCCAAGGCGATGGGCCTGCCGGACTGCATGACTCCCTCCGACGTCATGCAAATGCCTGGGATGAATCACACCGCGCGACCGGGCCCGGGCCCATTCATTGACGACATCCTCGCCCACGAAACCGCCGGCACCGACGCCGAGCCTGCCTCCACGCCGCACCCGATGGTGATGGCGATGCGCGCCGGCTGGCACCTGATGCTCCACGGCGCGGCGTTCCTCAGCGCCATCCAGCAAAGCGGCCCGCGCGGCGGCGACAAAATTTTCTCGACGAACTGGCTGATGCCCATGGCGCAGCGCGAACTCGGCCCCGGCCAACTCACTCTGCGCGCAATGTTCAGCCTCGAACCTGCCACGGTCACCGACCGGCGTTATCCCGAATTGTTTCAGGTTGGCGAGGTCGCGTACGGAAACCCCGTCGTGGACGGGCAGCACCCGCACAATTTTTTCATGGAATTGGCCGCGCTCTACGATCTGCGCGTCGGCGACCACGCTCTGCTTTCCTTCTACGCCGCGCCCGTGGGCGGCCCGGCGCTCGGCCCGGAAGCCTATCCGCATCGCGCCTCGGCCAGCGAAGATCCCCTTGCGCCCCTCGGTCATCATCTCGAGGATTCAACGCACATCTCCGATGAAGTCTTCACCGCGGGCTTCGCGTACAAAATCGAGCGCATCGAAGTTTCCGGCTTTCACGGGCGCGAGCCGGATGAATTTCGCTGGGACATTGACGCAGGCCGCGTGGATTCCTGGTCCACGCGCGCGACCCTCGCGCCGGGGAAAAACTGGTCGGCGCAATACTCGATTGGCCGCCTGCACAGTCCCGAGCAATTGTTTCCCGCCGAGGACACGCTGCGCATGACGGCCTCGGTCGCCTACAACCGTCCGCTGGCGCGCGGCAATTGGGCCTCGCTGCTGCTGTGGGGAAGAAATCGCACGCTGCCCGGGGGCGAAGTGGCCAACGGCTATCTGGCCGAATCCACGCTGAATTTTCTGGACCGGAACTTCGTATGGATGCGCATTGAAGACGTGGACCGAACAAATTTGCTCGCGCTCGGAGAAAATCCCATCCCGCCGGGCTTCGCGGAAACATTCTTCGCGCGCGTGCAGGCTTACACGGCCGGGTACGACCGCGAATTCCCGCTGATCCCGCATGTCGCGACCGCATTGGGCGGGCAGTTTACGCTGTACGGCATGCCGTCATCGCTCAATACAATTTACGGCGCGCATCCCGCCGGCGTTGTTTTCTTTGTGCGCCTGCGTCCTGCGCCGTAGGGTTGCGTTTGCGGCGCGTGGCGCTTGTCCCGCAGCGCGCGAAACCCATATAATCTTTTCTTGTGCCGCGCCGCACGCGGTGAGGCATTCCATCTCGGACATTTCCAGCATCGGGGTCCCATGTCGGACGCGTTGACAAAAATCAAGAAGAAGCTGCAGGAAGAGATTGCCGCACTCGAGCACGAGTTGAGCATCGAGCTGCCCAAAGAATTGATGAAGGCGCGCGCGCACGGCGATCTTTCGGAGAACGCGGAATTCAAGTACGCGAAAGAGCGGCAGGGCTACGTGTCGGCGCGCCTCGGCAGCCTGAAAAAGCGCATGGGCGACATCGGCATGCTCAATCTGAACAACATTCCCTCCGACCGTGTGGGTTACGGCTCGCGCGTCTGGGTTCTCGATATCAAAAAGTCCGCAGACATCGAGTACAAGCTGGTGACCAGCGAAGAGGCCGACGCGGCGAAGGGGCTGATCTCGACGACTTCGCCGATCGGCAAGGCGCTGCTTGGGCGGCGCGTGGGCGACGAAGTGAAGGTGCAAACGCCGGCGGGCGTGAAGGAATTTGAAGTCGTTAAGCTGAAGACGATCCACGAAGACGAGTAGCGGCGGCGGGAGCGGCAGTAATGGCTTGGAGCAACCTCGACTGGGTGGGTGAATCCGGCGCCGCGATGTGCCTTCTGGGCGCTGCGCTGCTATGGCAATTTCGCGCGACGGCGCTCGACTGGCTGCGCGAATTTTTCCGCATCTGGCGCGGAGAGATTCGTTCTGGCGGCGCGGCGGATGGCGGCACGCCGGAGCGCACGGCGCGGCGACGCCTGCCCGCCGGCGCGATCGCGCTGGCTTGCGCCGTCGTTCTAATTTTCCTGGGACAGGTTTTGTTCTTTCTCGATCTCACGTTCTGAAAATCCCTTGGCTCAGCCCGACAATTCTTCGCCGCCTTCCCTGATCGTTCACGGCGGCGCGTGGGACATCCCTGACGAAGCGGTCGCGGACTGCCTGGCGGGCTGCCGGCGGGCGCTCGAAGCGGGCTGGACCGTGCTGTCGCGCGGCGGCGCGGCGCTGGACGCGGTCGAAGCCGCCATCGTTGTCCTTGAAGACGATCCTGTCTTCGACGCGGGCACCGGCTCGCACCTGAATCTCGACGGGCGCGTCGAGCTGGACGCCATCGTGATGGACGCGGAGACGCTGAAGGCCGGCGCTGTCGCCGCGGTGAGCCGCGTGAAAAATCCGATACGGCTGGCGCGGCTCGTGCTCGAAAAAAGCGAGCACATGATGCTGGCTGCGTCCGGAGCGGAACAGTTTGCCGTGGAGCAGGGCATGGCGCTGTGTGAGCCGGAGGAATTGGTGGTCGAGCGCGAGCGCGTCGCTTGGAAACTCTGCCGCGAGAGCGAGCACAACGCGGAGTTTCATCACGGGCACGGTAGCGGAACGGTGGGCGCGGTTGCGCGAGATCGCGCGGGCCGCATCGTCGCGGGAACTTCAACCGGCGGCACGTGTTGCAAGCACGCGGGCCGCGTGGGGGATTCACCGCTGATCGGCTGCGGCTGTTACGCTGATGCCGAAGCGGGCGGAGTGTCGTGCACGGGCTGGGGCGAAGCGATCATGAAGATCGTGATGGCCAAGACCGCTGCGGATTTACTGCGGAACGCGCCGCATCCGGAAACGGCGGCGTGCGATGCGGCGAGGGAAGCGGTCCGCCTGCTGGCCGCGCGCGCGCGCGGCACCGGCGGATTGATTCTGCTCGATCGCGCCGGGCGTCCCGGCTTCGCATTCAGCACGCCGCGCATGGCGCATGGCTACGTCACGCCGGATGCGAAATACATTGTCGCCGTGTGAACGCCCGGCTCGCGGGGCTTTCCCTCAGAAAAACTTCAGCGTTACTGTTGTGGCTTGATCGGAGTCGCCGGTCGCGCGGGCGCAGGCGCCGTGGGAGCCGGCGACGCCGCCGTCGTTGGCGCAGACGCCGAAGTGGCGGCCAGCTCCGACGCGCGGTACTTTGGCGCGCTGACGTATCCGTGCACGTAGTTCTTGCCGATTTTATTGACCACGATTTGCACGGGCTGCGGATCGTCGCCCTCATGCAGCCAAATCGGCTCGTAGAGCACAACCCTCTTCTTCGGCAACTGGTGATCGTCCACCAGCATGGTCAGGTCGTAGGTCTGGTGCTTCGTGTCGGCCTTGCGCAGAGACAGATCGAGCGGGCCGGCCTTCTGAAATTGCTTGGACTTGTTCAGGTCAAATTCGAAGTAAAGGCGCTCGCCGCGCTTTTCCAGCGCGACCAGCTCGTCGTGATTCTTGGCGATTGAGCCGTTGAGTTCATCGCGCGTCGAACCGAGCTTGCTTTCGATGTCCGTGCGGTTTCCCGCCACGGCCTGCTGCGTATCCTCGAGCTGCTTCTCCTGCGCATCCACTTCCGCTTGCAGCTTCGCGATGCGCTGCTCGTCGGCGGTCGGGCGCCGCACGGTTGCGCGTCGAGCCGCAGTGTGCGCAGGCCGCACGCCGGCCGGCGTCGCAGCGTGAGCGGGCGTTGACATCTGCTCGAGCTTCGCCGTCAGCGCGTCAAGCTGGCCGCGCACCTGTGTGAGCGTTGTGCTCAACTGCTGATTTTGTACGGTCAGCTCCTGGTCGTGCGAGCCGAGCTGGCTCATCGCCTGCCGCTCCTGGTGCACGTAGCTGAACGCCGA
>Ga0187810_10000813_pt1 | contig 11278 bp, 20 predicted proteins | sample NC_wetland_sal_i_9_FD_132963 | JGI IMG/M metagenome (GOLD analysis project Ga0187810, IMG submission 132963) | Wetland sediment microbial communities from Neuse River Estuary, North Carolina, USA - ASW_5 | ecosystem: Environmental > Aquatic > Freshwater > Wetlands > Sediment | place: USA: North...
AGGAGCCCGAGCCCATGAAACGCAAACAGATTACGACACGATTCGTGAAGGCAATTTCCGTGACTGATCCTGACACCGGAAGTAACATTGAATTAGAAATTCACAAGGACCCGGAATCAGGAGCCTTGCTCGCTATTGAGTCTTCGTTTTTGGAACAAGTTAGAGAGGATATTCCGAGCCCATACAATTCACATTCGCGGCTCGTTCTCCCAGAGCCGGAGTAAAGGAGCCGAGCCGATGATTAACACTCCCGACACAATCCGCGAGACCAAACGGAGCCCGCTAGACTGGTTCTGTGCTAACTGCGTCCGCGATTACCCGAGTCTGAACGCGCACGGACGCTGTCCTTCGTGCGATTCCAATTCCGTTAAGCAATTCGCAATCAAACCCACAAAGGAGCCGAGACCGTGAAAATAATTATGGGAAAAACGTATACAGACGAAGACGCCAAGACAAAAATGGTTTACGTGGAGACCTTGTTCTGGCGTTATAGCGATCCTCTCTTTACTGTGGCAGGATTCAATAGAGCCGCAGTGATCGAACAGGCCCGCAAACTGGCAGAGGATGAATTGGAGACCGCAGTAGATCAAGACATCTGCGGAGCCGAGAATCCCACAGACGTGAACGAAGACAGTGTACGGGATAACCTGGAGTCTGATCTATGCTCTACGGGTTGCTCCGAATATAGCTATGTGGATGCGGTCCGCGATATCCTGGACGCGGAGCACGTCCACGAATTGGATCAAGAAGGAATCACCATACTCTAGATGGCCGAGCCCGTCATAGGCTAGACTCTAGCCTGTAGTCAAATCTAAAATCAAAGGACAGACGCACCCATGAGAATCAAAAAACGAAACGGTAAACGCATCCTATCAGTGACAATCAAACGAATCTTAGACGAATGTCCAGACACTTCCCACTTAGGCGAATATAGCGACCGTCAAAAATCACGTTTCAGCATTGATAGAGCCCACCGCGAAGACTGCGCAAGTCTCGAAGCGAATCACTGCGAAGTCTTAGGCAAGCTTGAAAGAATTCTAGGTCATGTTATGGCGTGGCGCACCGAATGTGCGAATGATGCTAATAATACGGACTGGGAATCCTTGGACGATGCATCCGATATTCTCGCGGGTTTGCAAGAGGACGTACAGGCTTGCGACTGCGGAGGAGACCGCATTTCGAGCCGAGAGTATCGCTACTTTAACCCGTCCTTTAACTACATCACAAAATCCGATGAGCCCGCAGACGGTCTCACACCCGATGAAGTACGGAAATACGTCCGCGAGGATTATGACAGAATGGAATCCCTCAACGCTGGTCACTGGTGTTATATCGGGATTCGTGCGGACGCGGAAATAGGTATAGGCGACGTTGCCAACTATCCCGCACAATTCGATGTGACTCACCACACCATTACTTCCGGCGGTCTCTGGGGGATTGAGTCTGATTCCAACAGGAGTTATTTTGACGAAATAGCGCAAGAACAGTTAGCCGAATTGAAAACGCAATTACAGGCTCTAGGTTTTTCTGCGCGTGCCATCTCTCAAGCTTTTAAACCCGAAAACATAAAGGAGGAAAACGAATAATGAAAACTATGGCGCAATTCATCGAAGAGAACAGAGCCGAGCTAGTCTCAGCAATCGTGCGTTATTGTCCTAACGTTCGCCAACCCTTAGACGATGAAGCCTTAGAGCAGTGGATTCTAAACGATGAGGGACTGTACCAGTGGGCTCTATCGGAACGTGTGGATGTATACGGAGAAGAGGACGAAGAGGAGGAGCACGGAGACCGTTGTCTATTTGGCGCGTCTCTAGGCAATCAATGCGAGCAAACGGCAGAACTAGGCGAAGCATTTTGTTTCGATCATTTGCCTAGGGAGTAGGCAGATTGGAGCCCACTGGTCGCGTCTAGCGGGCTCCCGTATGCCCTACTCGTAAAGGCATAGGAGCCGATTAGAGACACGCAAAATTTGACGTGCTGGGAGTATATCAGACGCAAAAATAGAACGAATAAGAGCCAAGCCCGCGCGATTCTGGCATAGTCCTAGCACGTCTGAAAGGAGGATTATAATAGACTAGCTTGTCACAATTCGAGTCTTGATCCGAGCGGATTCGCTGGACGTGTCCAGACTGCGGAGCCGTGCTACGCTCTAAGTGTGTGAGTGTACTAGGCTTCAGAGAATGTATACGTGTGCGTTCACAATGTCTGAGTGTGTTAGGCTTAAGTCTGGGCTTCGCTCTAGATTCGCCTGCTTGATGTGTCGGCAGACCAAAAGTGCATAACGATAAATTCTACCATTGAGCATGAACGCCCAGACCTTTTTCGGGCTCAAAAAATCGTGATTTTTTAAACCGGTTTTGAAAAGGAAAACGAAAAGATGATTTTCAGAAAAACAAAGATATGCAGTATGTGTCAGAAAAGAAAATCCCGTGATCGGTTCGGCGCGAATAAAAGTCGCAAAGATGGTTTGCAATTTTATTGCAAAATTTGTGTGCAGTTGTCGGATCGCAACGATAAATTAAAGTACAAGTTTGGGATCACGCTTATTCAGTATTTGTATTTGTACTTCTTACAAAAAGGTTGCTGCGCTCTTTGCGGCATCGCTGAGAAATTTTTCAAGCATAAACTTGGTGTCGATCACGTTCACGGAGAACGAGGACCTGACGCAGTCCGTGGTTTACTTTGCGGTCCTTGTAACGGCTGGCTTCTCCCGATGTTAGAAAAAGTGCCTGCTTTGCAGAACGTCCTGGTGCAGAAATACTTGAAAAATCGACCATTATGCAGAGTAGTTTTTCTGGATAATGGAAATGATGAATGACAATGAGAGTTTTTGCCTCTTGACATTCCATAATCAATATGGTATTTTACTCATATAGTGCAAAAACCCCGAGTTGAGTTAACCCCAGAGCAGATTCGAGAACGAACCGAACGTGCCGGCCTGCGTCCCTACATCGCGCACATCGTTGACCTAGATTCGCATGTCCATGTCAAGTATTTGGTCTTTGCCGAGAAAGCCGAAATTGCTATCAACTTGGCGCGAGATTATGGCAGACATGCTCCGGGCTCATCTGGGCAAGCCACTCCTGTGGACACGGCTTTCATCATTCACGTTGTTGGACAGGTAGGGAGACTCATATGCGAAAATGCGGATGCCCGTTGTATTGTAAGTAACTCCCAGACTCTAGGAGATGTATTATGATTGAATATAGCTTTTGTGAAAGTATCGCAGCAGGTCCCAATGCTCGATGGCATATTCGACCTCTGACTCAGCGCGGGAAGAAGCTTGGTGGTGGTGCAGATACTCCAGCACTTTGTGGATGTCAAGTTGCTTGGGATATTGATGTTGAAATCACAGAACACCATCTCAACCATTCTTGCCCTCCCTGTGTAGAGATTGCAAAGAAGCTGGTGTGCAAATGAGAGACCGTTATTTAAAAGAATATCGTTGCGGACCCTGTAAGACCACCGAGATTCTCGCCGATCAGCCGCTTGGATTGCCGGCTGATGGTCAGAAGTGTACTAAGTGTACAACTCGGATGTTACTGATCAGGATTCAACCCATGGAATGTGCCACGACATGGCAATTCCAAGGCTCTAGACTTGAGGAGGCAGAAAGTCCTGGTCAAGGTGCTCTTAGACAAGCCTGGGCCGCAATGAAAGGCACACTGGCTTTGGAGCGTGTCATGCCGCGAGGAATTACGCAACAGACCCAGGATCGTGTCATCTCGGATGTTCGGGCTGGCAAGCTGAGTTATAAACCAGTGCCATGTTCCGAATGCGGTATTGAGTTGAGCATCGAGTCTTTCATGCGCAATGAAGGACTCGGTAATGATGGAAGCCCAGGCAAGCCGCGATACTGCGATATCTGTGACTCTATTGTGAAGTCCATGGCGGCATCTCCGGGTTTGATCATGGCGCATGAGACCTGGGAAGCCGATCAGTTTCGCAAGAAAGGATTAATCGATGGCCGAGCTTAAACGATTCTACCGTCTCGTCTTGGCAATGATGCTTTTGACGATGCCGGCAGTGGGTCAGTTAATGTATGGGATCGAGCATCACAATCAACGTATTTTGTGGGTGATGGGAGTTAGTGTCGCCCTAAATACGTGGATATATGTGAAGTGGTGGGTTCTCGAAGGCAAGGACTAGTACCGAAGTACTATTGCATTTGATCTTGATTCTGCTAGACTGAACACGTGCTGATCACCTACAACGAAGCCCTTCAACGCTTTGACGCACAGTCAGCGTTCTCTGACAAGGAGACTCTGAAAGCTGCACAGTTTAGTTTTGACTTCAACGGAACTAAGGTGTGGCATTCCCAGAACTACCCTGATCGAAAGCAGCGGACCTGGCTTGAACAGGTCAAGATCGTCTGTAAACTTTATCAGTATCTGGACTCCGATGCCCGGACCCGGATCGCTTCTGATCCTGACGCGAATCTAGTCGCCATCGAAACCCTCGGCGCAGAACTTAAAAAGCAAGAGAGTCTTCAGGCTTCGCGGGCCACGAATGCCGATATTGAGATTCCCAAACCAGACGGGCTCGAATATCTTCCCTACCAGAAAGCCGGCATCGCCTACGCTATCGCACGCCAGAACACGCTTATTGGCGATGAGATGGGCTTGGGCAAAACTATTCAGGCCATTGGTGTCTCAAATGCATTGTCCGAAGTCAAGCGCATCCTGATCGTCTGCCCGGCTACGCTCAAGTTGAACTGGCGTCGAGAATTCACGAAGTGGGATGTCAAGTCCTTGAGTGTAGGCATCGCAGAAGGCAATATTTTCCCTCAGACCGATGTGGTCATCATCAACTACGATATCCTGACTCGCCATAGTGAGGCTCTACATGCCATTACCTGGGACATCCTGGTTGTGGACGAATGCCATCGTGTCAAGGAGCCCAAGACACAGCGCACAATTGCATTGCTCGGCGAGTACAAATGGAATCCCTCGACGCGGTCTTGGGACCTTCCCAAGTTGCCTATCCCTGCTGCCAAGCGTGTATTCTTGACCGGAACCCCCATCGTGAATCGTCCAGTTGAACTCTGGCCGCTCATCCGTGCTCTTGATCCCGAAGGTCTGGGCAAGTACAAGAGCAAGTTCGAGACGAAGTATTGTGCCGCTGGCGTCAACTATGCCGGTTACTGGGACAAGAGCGGAGCCTCAAATCTCGAAGACCTTCAGGAGCAGATGCGGTCTCGGTTCATGATTCGCCGGCTCAAAGCTGATGTGCTCAAGGAACTCCCGCCCAAGCGTCGTCAAGTTGTAGTCTTGGAGTCCACGCCAACCCTCGACAAGCTTATCAATGCTGAGCGTGCAGCCTATGACAGTTTTAAGTCGGCTAAATTCGAATCTCAGATTGTAGACTTTGAGTTGCTCTCAGCCACGCGCAAGGCTGTAGCGGAAGCTATCTTACCCCTGGCCATCCAGGAGATTGAGGAAGCCCTTGAAGAGACTGATAAGCTGGTTGTTTGGGCTCATCATCATTCTGTTATTGAAGCCTTGGCGGAAAGGTTTTCTTCCTCCGTTGTAGTTTACGGAGAGACTTCACAAACGGCTCGGCAAGAAGCTGTAGATCGTTTCCAGAGTGATCCTGATATAAAGCTCTTTATCGGTTCAATCCAAGCCGCTGGTATCGGTATCACCTTGACTGCAGCCTCAAATGAAATCTTCGTTGAACTTGATTGGGTTCCCGGTAACATCGAACAGGCTGAGGATCGTTGCCATCGTATCGGCCAACTCAATTCGGTTCTGATCAAATATCTGGTCTTGAACAATTCAGTCTCGGCTCGCATGGCTGAAGAACTCGTAGCTAAGCAGGAAGTGATTGTCAAAGGTCTTGACACCCAAGTTGAGAAGCAAATGCCTGAAGTCGGAGCCGTGCCAAAACAAGTTTATTCTGCCGTGCTAACACAAGTAGATTTTGCGAAACCAACGCGAAAATGGAATGCTGATGCAGTGCGAGAGCTAGCGAAGCAGGTAGGCAATACGCAAGCACATCTTGATGAGCCTCGTCTTGATCAGGCTACAGCGAAGGCTATCCATACCTGTCTTGGCATTCTCGCGGCCCGTTGTGATGGAGCCCAAGCAATTGACGGGGCCGGATTCAATAAGATCGATACGGATTTTGGTAAGAAACTCGCCTCTGCATTTTCTTTAACTCCGAAACAGGCTGCAGCCGGCCAAAAACTTGTGCGTAAGTATCAACGTCAATTGCCGGCCGCTTTGCTCCAGGCCGCAGGTATTGAACTCAAACAGGAGGAAGATGCATGTTGAAATACGAGACCGTTGAAGAGATGGCATTACAAAAGGTCGGCGCAAAAGATGTTTATGACATGACACTTACCCAGCGAACCATTTTTAATATTTTACGTGAATTCGGTTTGGAAGTAGCAAAGAAAGCTGATGCACAATTCAACAAAGTTCGATATTTTGCCACGAACGCAGGTCATGCGCCATGCCGCAACGGTGGTATGGATATCACGGGAACTACCCCAAAACCGATCCTAGTGTCTATGTTGCGGCTCTTGAAGTCGGCCTTAAGGTTTCCTTTGAGACTATCGCGGTGCGAGACAAACTCACTTCAACCCAAATCAAGGAGACTGTTTGATGGCAACTCAAGTCCTTTCGTTCCGAACTGAAGCTGAAATCAAGGCCGAGAAAATTCTGGATGCTTGGGAAGACCAATACAATCGAGAATTACTTGAGGAGATGAACGGATCATATTGCGCTCGCCATCAACTCTCTATTCTCCACAAAAACAGCTTCGTCACAAGATCAGGCGAATCCGAAGAAATTTTTCAGGAACGAACTGCAACATTAGGACTCTCAAAAGTCGCAACCCGGACCCCCACATTCCAGCGTCGAGGTATGCGTCGTGTCAAGTTCGATGATTATCGCCAGAGTTGGGTTCGGATCGGGGCAGCCCGAGCCCGCCAGAATCGAAAATTAATGAGCGAAACGCTCTAGAGGAGAACGCTTTTGATCAAACCGAATCAAACGGGATATCTGGACGGTGTCGAAGAAATCGTGGTCACGTCTGTAAGATTAGATCAGCGTTTCAACGCTGTCGAACTTAATACCGGAGTTTCACTTTACGGTATACTCTTGGACAGATTCAAATCTGAAAAGAAGGAGGAATCAAATGGGACAAGTTAAGAGCATTGCGGTTGTCAGTGCAGGTTCTGCAGTTCAGCAGGCTGCAGCGGTTCTGAAGACTCATCCCGAGCTTGCGAAACCAATTGAGGAGGAGACGCTGCCACTTTCGCCCAAGAAGTCACTCACGGCTGCGGAGCGCCGACCCGATTTGTACATCCGTAACCAGAAATTAGATGCGATGAGCATCAGACAAATCCACGGTGAACTCCGGCGTGTAGTTCGTCGCCAACACATTCCCCATGAGATTCAACTCAACCCGAAGACCGGTGCAGTTCGTGGTCTTAGCAAGGAGTCAGGACCGTTAGTTGACGCAGTCCTGGGAGTTGTATTGAAAATAAGGGAATTATAGAGTTAACTCCCTAAGCGAATCTAGGGCGAACGAACTCGGGGTATCGAAAGCCGGATACGAAAAACTAGGCTTGGCGGGTAGGAGAGACTACCAAATTTTAGGAGACTTCGATGGCGGCTTATTACAACGAAAATAATAAATTCGCGGCATCTCGGTTAAGAGACTTGATTGCCGAAGGACTCATAGCCACAGGCGAAGTTGATGACCGCTCTATCGTAGATGTCAAACCACAGGAGTTATATGGCTACACACAATGTCACTTCTTTGCAGGAATTGGGGTCTGGAGTTATGCCTTGCGCCAAGCCGGATGGCCTGATGATAGACCAGTCTGGACTGGGAGTTGCCCCTGCCAGCCTTTCAGTTTGGCGGGACACCGAAAAGGTTTCTCGGATAGCCGCCATTTATGGCCGGAGTGGTTCCGACTTATCGCAGCAAAAGCACCTTCAACTATCTTTGGTGAACAAACTTCATCGAAGGGCGGTCTTGAGTGGTTCGACATTGTATCAAATGATTTGGAAGAAAAGGGTTACACCATCGGGGCGTGTGATACCTGCGCTGCGGGCTTCGGTGCTCCGCACATCCGACAACGGCTCTATTTCTGCGCTTCCAACGCCTATGGCGAGGGACTACCGCAGCGGTATGAGCCTACAAAACCTAGAGCGACGGAAATTACATCCTCGTGGGGTGAATTTGAACGAGTTCATGCAACGTCAACTTGGAAGGAGCGGGAAACTCAATCCCCTGTTCCTGTGTTTATTGATGGGTCTACCGACCGTGTGGAAGAAACTAAGGCTTTCGGAAACGCCTTATGTGCCCCGCAAGCGCAAGCGTTCATAGAGGCTTATTGCGAAACAGAACAAGAATTATACTTGACTCCCGCAAGGGAATTATCTACACTAGGCTCAGTTAAGGAGCCTATCAATGAGCCGAAGTACAATCAGCACTTTCAAACTGTTCGAGTTATTTCCAGATGAAGAAACAGCCCGCAAATACTTGGAAGGACGCCTTTGGCCTAACGGTTCTATTTGTCCAGAGTGTAAATCGGGCGAGAGAATCACTCAGCGCAAAGATGGTTTCTATCGTTGCAACGCCTGCAAACTGGATTTTACAGTGAGAACAGGAACTATCTTCGAGCGGAGCCATGTTCCTTTGCACAAGTGGCTATATGCCATGTACTTGCTTGTTACAGCACGCAAGGGCATCTCTTCGCTCCAGTTAGGGAAAGAGATAGGCATAACGCAGAAATCGGCTTGGTTCGTCCTACACAGGCTGCGAGAGGCTTGCGGCACGAAAATTGAGATGCTCAAGGGCACCGTGGAAGCCGATGAGACGTTCTTTGGCGGGGAAGAGAGCAATCGGCACATGTACGACAGAATCAACAAACCGAGGGAACGGTCTGAGAAGGTCGCCGTTATCGGTATCCGAGAACGTGGTGGTAACACCGTCGCCAAGGTTACGGATAGCATTGGCGGCTTAGCCCTTCGTACAGCCATCAAGGATAATGTGCTCCCTGGTTCCGTAATCATCACAGACGAGAATCCCGGCTATGCTCGCATCCGTGGTGAAGGATACGGCCATGAAGCAGTCAAGCACGTCGCTGGCGAATATGTTCGTGGTACGGCTCACACGAATTCCATCGAGTCCGTTTGGGCCGTGATGAAACGGGGAATGCATGGCGTCTATCATCATGCCAGTCGCAAGCATATGGGCCGATACGTAGACGAGTTTACCTTTCGCTTGAATGCTGGCCGAGTGCAGCGGCACACCACGGAGCGTATTAACAGTTTTGTTGACGCTGTGGTAGGAAAGAGAATCACGTATGCGGAGTTGACGAAGTGAAAGTACCGCCCGAACTCGACCGAATTACAGATGTAGTTTTGTCTTATCACCCGAAGCCGAAAACGAAGGCGGCGAAGCGTAGAGTACGACAAAATAAACGCAAAGAATTGAAGAGGCTACGGGAATCCGGGTGAGAGACGCCACAAAAAGTGAGGGAGTTAACTCTATAATTCCCGAAAATAATGCTTGACAGCCACACATGTGGCATGTCACCATATCCTCGTTGAGGAGAAAATAGATCATGTGTGAAGTTGCCAAAGGATATGAGGGAAAGCGAACCACAGTGATCGCGGTTTGGAAAATCTTCCGCCTCCAGCCCGGATTTGGAGTCGATCTTTTATTAACTTCGCCGTATGACTGGCATGGGCGAGGGAAAGACGGCTACGCTATCGGCAAATGGCACAGGGCCGAGTCTCCTGTGGAGGACCCCGATACACCTGGGGAATTCCACGCTTGGTCTACAAAGACTCTGGCTTGCGATGAATTTCGTCGTAACCCGGCCTTTTTCAAGGATTGCATTGTTCGGAAAGTGAGGTTTCGGAAAGTGATCGGCCGGGATCGAGTTGTCACGGCACGAGAGATGTACATACCAAAATAGGAGGCTACCTTGTTTCGAAATCAGTTCACCGAAGATCGATTCGTCGCGGCTGTAGAGAAGTTTGTCGATGTTTATTCTACAACTATGAGAGCGGCATCTCAGACCACGACAGAACCACCCGCAACATTTGATAACATCCGCAGTCTCGTCCAGCAAGGCCGGAAGATCGAAGCCATTAAACTGTTCCGTCAGATGACCGGTGCGAGTCTCAAAGATGCTAAGGACCAAGTTGATTCGATTCGTCTCTATTAAGGAGGAATCGTGGCCGTCGAAGCCAGACGTGGTTGTGGATATCGGAAAGCTGGGGGAACGTATCTTGTTGGCGGCGGTATCGGAGTGCCATGCGACCGTCTCCCCTTTGAGCTTGAAATCTGTCCTTGCTGCAGCGCAGGCATTAAGCCGGCACTGGGTTGGACCTGGATCAAGCCCGGTCTCTTGTTCCAAGGTCTGCATTTAAAGTCACATTTTGACGGCATGTTTACAGAAAGCAAACTTTGTGAGTGTAAAGAAGGTTGTTGGCTCTGTACTACTCCCGGCAAGTTTGAAAAGGCTGGCTTGCTCTGGATTGGGGGTAGTTTTTACCCGTCACCGGCCAAGTTTCTCCGGGAAGGCTTGGCAATGGGCCTCAGCCGTCGCATCAAGGCTATCCCGCGAGGCTTTAAGATCGGGACCCCAGTGTTCCTGGCCCATCGCAAGACCATCGAGCGCCCCGTGATGCCGGAGGATGTAGAACTCAATCCCAAACTCAAAGGTGGACTCATCGCTTCGTTTCCTGGCATCTTCTATGCTTGGATTCCCGAGCGCATCGAGAAGATATTCAATGAGAGCGAACATGGTTCTGAGGCCGTCCAAGACGCGGAGAAGCATGACATCACACCGGTCTTTGTGCCTGATAACGATCCTGATCATCACGGTACGGTTTACGACAAGGAGAAAGACGAGGAATGATTCGTCTCTTTCGTTGGTATTACCGGCCTCGGCCTCCAATCTATCACCTGGCGAAATCTTGGTTTCGCCGGCTCAGAAATATGCCGATTCCGGTCTTTGTTCCCAAGCTAGAACCATGGGATGAGTAAGTTCTACCCACTGCGTAAAATCTACATGAAATAAATCGCGTTCCTATCGGAACCTAGATTAGATGAAGGTTCCGAACGCGAATTATCTACGTCTCACGTTCCTCCTGACGAAAGACGAGTGGATACTAATCTACAGATTGCAGAATGGTCTCGGCCCCGGTTGTGGAGAACCCCTTCCTGATCATTGTACTCTCACTGATCATGACCATAAGACAGGTCTCGTCCGTGGTCTACTGTGTTTCCGTTGTAATAAACTTAT
>Ga0187810_10000814_pt1 | contig 11274 bp, 8 predicted proteins | sample NC_wetland_sal_i_9_FD_132963 | JGI IMG/M metagenome (GOLD analysis project Ga0187810, IMG submission 132963) | Wetland sediment microbial communities from Neuse River Estuary, North Carolina, USA - ASW_5 | ecosystem: Environmental > Aquatic > Freshwater > Wetlands > Sediment | place: USA: North...
ACGCCACTGTCCGCACTGTGTTTGTGATCGGTCCGGACAAGAAAATCAAGCTGATGCTCAGCTACCCCATGAGCACCGGGCGCAACTTCGACGAGGTACTGCGCGTGCTAGATTCCATCCAGCTCACGGCCAAGCACAAAGTCGCCACGCCCGTGAACTGGAAGCACGGCGACGACGTGATCATTCTCCCGGCTGTTACGGAAGAAGAAGCGAAGCAGAAGTATCCGGGCGGTTGGAAGTCGCCGAAGCCGTATCTGCGGATCGTCCCGCAACCGAAATAGAAAGCGCGATCGCCCGTTTTCACCGCACGTAAATTTGCGTGGGGGCCTCGATCTTTAAGCCGGGCAGCTCCGTTCGCACCTTCACCGGCTGGACGCCCTTCCCGCTCAAGTCGTCGATCGTCACTAGGTACTGGTTGTCGAGGCGATCTTGGAAATCGCTCAGGAATGGGGAGACTGTGACCGGATCGGTGAAACCCTGGAAGTAGGCTTGGCCACCGGTTGCCTGGCTGACCTTCATGAGGCGGGACTGCGCAATGTCCGTAGCAAATCCACGGCGGCCATAGAGTCCCGCGCCGCGAAGATAAATGGAATAGACCATCACGTTTTCCTTCAGAGCGTCGTGGATGGTCGCGTCAACATAAGGATCGTCCATGATCGCCTCGCTGTAGTAGCGATCGACGCCATCGGTCAACATCAGCACTGCCCGGCGGTTGGTGGATTCCTTCGACGGCCAATGCTTTACGAGATCGGAAAGCGCGAAGTACGGGCTGCCATTCCCGCCCGGAATGGACTCCGGTAGGCGCAAGGCGCTGGCTGCTTTCTGGTGATCGGTGGTGAACGCCTGTGCCAAACCGAAAGTCCCGTTGTGCATGTAACCGATCGCGACCTGGGTAGTGGCGGGTAAGGAGGCGACAAACTGCTTCAACTCCGGCAGTTGAATGCCCAGGCTGGAGGACCGCGTGGAATCGTCCAGCAAAATGAAAAGCTGCATGTCGGCGCAATCCCCCGCCAAGCGCTCGACGCGAACTACGGACGCACGAGTGTTGCCGTGCAGGACTGTGAGATCTCGCGCCTCAAGATTTTGTGGCGCAGCGTGGCCATTGGCCGGACGCACCGTGATCACCATTTGCGTTGGAGCGGGCGTGGTATCGGGGAGCGAAGACGCAAGCGCTGTGCCGGCGGCCCAACCGAAGGCCATCATCACGGTTACTATCTTTTGTTGCATGTTCATCGCGGCCTCTAAACACTAGGATGCCTGCGGGGCTCTGGCGGTTGCTTGGTACTGGCATAATATGTTCTTGATTCGAATCGCTGGCCTGTTCTCCGTGCTGTGTCTGGCGGCGTGTGACCGTCTTCCCGAAAGCTATCCTCCACCCGAGCAGCGCCCGCCTGTGGAGCGCATCATGCCAGGGCCAGACGCGATGATGGTGTCCATGCAGGGGTCCGATGCCGACTCGGGCGTAGTCAAAGACATTTACCCCGCGAGCGACGGCATCGCCTGGCGCTGGACCAAACAGCAGCCCACCGTTCGCGTGTTAGTGCTTTCCAACACCGGCATCAAGTGCAGCGCGGACTTTACGCTGTGGGACGACGCCTTCAAAATCACTGGCCCGCTCGAGATCTCGTTCCTGGTGAACGGAACGCTACTCGACAAAGTCCGCTACACTACGTCCGGCGATAAGCACTTCGAGAAGCCGGTGCCCGCCGATTGGCTCGCCACCAACACCGAGGCCACGGTGGCGCTCGCGGTCGATAAACTGTACACCGCCCCGGCTGACGGAGCGCAGTTTGGCGTGATCCTGAAGCGCCTTGGTCTAAGATCATGATCCACGTGGTCCCGATTCTGTTCGGGGCGCTGTTCACGCTCGCCACGGCATGGTCGCTCGGGATGCTGCTGTTGCGCAAACGCTTCTTGTCGCTGTACGCATGGGAGCGCCGGTTGCTCGCATTTGTTCTTGGATCAGCGTGCCTCAGCGAAATCATGTTTGCGCTGAGCGCGGCCAAGCTGGTACATCGCGGCGTTCTGCTGGCCGTGGGACTCGCTGCGATCGGCTACGCGATTTATTCCGGCGCGTTCCGTTTCGCGGGAAAAGCATTCGAACCCCTCGCGCCGCTGTGGCGCTGGATCTTTATCGCTACTTTCGCCGCCTTCACTTGGTATTCCTTCTTCAACGCGCTTGCGCCCGAACACAGCTCCGACGGCATGGCGTACCATCTCGCGGAAGTGTTGGTTTACCGCCAGGCGCATGGCTTCCCGCGCATCACCACCGATGTCTATGCCAATCTTTCGCAGGGCATCGAGTTGCTCTACCTATTCGCTTTCGAATTCGGTAGGCACTCGGCGGCCACTCTCGTTCACTACTCTTTCTTGATCGCACTGGTGTTTCTGGTGCTGTGCTACGGGCGCCGCATCGGGCGGCCGGCGGTGGGAGTCGCCGGAGCGATCTTCACTTACACCTGCCCGATGATCCTGCGCGATGCGACCACCGCCTATATCGACGTGGCGCTTCCTGCCGTTCTGTTCGCGCTCTTCTACCTGCTGCAGCTTTGGGACGAGAATCGCGATCCGGCATTTCTGCTGCCGATCGGCATTCTGGCCGGGTTTGGTTACGCGGTGAAATATACGGCGTTTCTGGCGGTGCCGTATGCGATCGGTTTCGTGGCCTGGAAGGTGTGGCGTGCGCGTAAGCCGCTACTCGGTCCGGTGCTTGTGGTCGCGCTCCTGGCTGCGGTGATGGTGCTGCCCTGGATGGCAAAGAACTGGATCGAAGTCGCCAACCCATTGTCGCCGCTCGCCAACCGCATCTTTCCCAATCCCTACGTACACATCTCGTTTGAAGACTCCTGGCGGGCCTTTCTCGGCAACTACGGCCTCACCAGCCGGTGGCAGATTCCGCTGGAGGTGACCGTGAAGGGCGGCGCGCTGGCAGGCTTTCTGGGTCCTTTGTTCTTGCTGACGCCGCTGGCGCTGCTTGCGCTACGCTTCCGCGAGGGTCGTCAACTGCTGTTTGCGGCTCTGCTTTTCGAGTGCACGTATTTCAGCAACATTGGGACGCGCTTCTTGATTCCGATGGTGCCGTTCGTTTCTCTCGCACTGGCGCTGGCGATCGCGAATCTTCCCTGGCTGCTGCTGGCGCTGGTGGCCGCGAACATTGTCGCGTGCTGGCCCAGTATGTATCTGAGCTATTGCACGAACGGGGCGTGGCGATTGGAGACTGTGCCGATCGAGGCCGCGCTGCGCCTGCAGCCCGAGGACGAATACTTGAGCCAGGACCCCGATTACAAGACAGTGCGCATGATCGGCAGCGTGGTTCCCGCCGGCGACCGGATTTTCGCGATCGGGCTCGGCGGCCGGTCGTACCTTCCGCGCGAGGCAATCATCGGCTATCAGGGCGCGCCCAACGAAGTGATGCAGGATATTCTATGGACGCCGATCGTGCAAGGCTTCCAACCGACGCGCATTCTGAAGTTCGATTTCCCGGAGCGGCAGTATCGCAGATTCCGCGTCGTCCTCAAGGGCCGTGAGGTTCGGGACCAATGGTCGATGGCCGAATTGCGCGTCTTTGAAGGTGCGAGCGAGTTGCGGCGCGATCCCTCCTGGCGGCTGACCGCGCATCCCAATCCCTGGGATGTACAACTGGCGTTTGACAACAGTCCGGTGACGCGCTGGAGGAGCTGGGAACCGGCCGCGCCAGGAATGTATCTGGAGGTGGACTTCGGCCGGCCGCAACCAGCCAGTTCGGTGCTGGTCGAATCCAGCTGGGACAATATTAATACCAAGATCGCGCTCGAAGCCCTGGGAGCGGATGGCCAATGGACCACGGTTTCCGATCGCCCCGCGATGACCCCGCGCCCGATCACTGCCAGCCTCCGGATGGCTGCCACGGCCGAATTGAAAGCCCGCGGCATCCAGTATGTTTTTATCCGGCCCGACGACTACGGCGCTGACGATTACCAGCGTCATGCGGCGGCCTGGGGGTTGGTGCTCGCGGGCGAGAAAAACGGCGGCCGCTTGTACCGGATCCGCTAATGGGAACTCGATACTTCCTGGGCGTCGATGGCGGCCAATCCAACACCACCGCGATCATTGGCGACGAAAACGGGCGCGTGCTCGGCTTGGGCCTTGGCGGCCCGTCCAACCATGCGGGCGCGGTTGACGGGCAGGCGAAGTTCGTCGACGCGATCCGGGCGTCTGTCGGCGCCGCTTGCATGCAAGCCGGGCTGGAAGATTGGGTTCGTTTTTCCAGTTCTTGTTTGGGATTTAGCGGCGGTCCGGCGGATAAGCAACTGCTGCTGGGTCAGATCCTTGCGAGCGATCGCCTGGTGGTGACCGACGACGCCACCATTGCGCTATCGGGCGCGCTCGCAGGCGACCCGGGAATCGTAATCATCGCCGGCACTGGGTCTATCGCGTTCGGCCGCAATGTGCAGGGCCGAACGGCGCGCGCCGGCGGCTGGGGCTATCTATTTGGAGACGAAGGCGGGGCGTTCTGGATTGTCCGTGAAGCTTTGCGAGCGGCGCTGCGCTGGGAGGAGGGTTGGGGATCGCCCACCGCGCTGCGGGCTATTTTGCTGGACGGCACCGGGGCCCGTAACATGAATGACTTGATGCATCGCTGTTATACGGCGGAGTTCCCAAGGCCGCGCGTCGCGAGCCTTGCGTTACAGGTGAATTACGCTGCCGAAGCTGGGGATCCTCTGGCGCGCCAGATACTGCGCGACGCCGCGCGCGAGCTTGCCGTGCTGGCCCGGGCCGTCCGCTGCCAATTGTTTGACGCCCCCGAATCGGTATCATGCGCCTACGCTGGAGGAGTTTTCCACAGCCGGGGTTTGCTGAGCGGCTTTCGGGAAGCGCTGGAGGGCGAACCGGGGCTGGTGGCCACCGCTCCCGTTCACGATCCGGCGGTTGGCGCCCTACTGGAAGCTTATCGATCCGTGGGGACAATTCCTTACGGAATCCGTCAGCCGTTTGTAGTACGGCGACTAGGGTGAGTTTTGTTTAAATGCGGCTGGCGGTGTTCGATAAGCCTGGAGGGCGAACGCTGGCATGGCATGGGCTTGGCACAATCGGAAGAAGACGGAAGGGCTTGGCCTGCCGGGAGCGGCCGATCTATCGGGCGGGGATGTTCCGCCGCAACCGCCGCTGGTGGAATCCATCGCTGGTGAGAAGATTGTGGCCGATGAGATAATTGTGAGCCCTCAAGTGAGAAGCCGGGAGGATCGCGATGATATCGCAGTGCGCGCGCATTGTTTGCGCGTGGCCACCTGGTCCAGCGAATTGGCGGGCGCTATCGGGCTTTCAGAATCCGAGCGAAAGCTGGTGGAGCAGGCAGCGATCGCGCATCACTTTCCGGAAATCTTAGTGGACGATGGCGCCCATGCCCGCCTGCTTGCGGAAATGCACCTGGAAGCGGCCGGGGAGCAAGCGCTAGTCTCGAGTGACGTGCGAACTGTGCTAGAGACGCTGTGGGGCCGCCGGCCCATCGCCGATCCAGCCATGGGAAAGATCGTGGCGGTGCTCGAGATCAGCGACGACTTTGACCAATACTTCGAGTCGCAGCCGTTGTTCGATGAGACCGACCCTCCCGATGAATGCGCGAATTCGTCGGTGGAAGCCATGATGTCGTATTTGCAGGTGACCAGCCGTGCCGACGTCACCAGGGTGATCGAACGGTTGCCCGTGTTCCCGCGCGCCGCCCGCGAGGTGGTGCGGCAGGTAACTAATCCGGACGCCGGTCCGCGCGAATTGGCGGCGGTGTGTTCGCTCGATCCGGTGCTCGCCGGCCGTCTGATTCAGATCGCGAACTCTGCGTTCTACAGTCCTCGCCTGCCGATCGGCACCATCGTACATGCGGTTTCCTTCATCGGGACCGAGACCGCGCGCCGGGTGCTTCTGGCGGCTGCCCTGCGTACTAACTTCGCCTCTCCGCAGTCGCACCACGTCTGGAACCACAGCCTGGATGTCGCGCAAACCGCGGAAATGCTGGCCCTGCAGTGCTCCAAGAAGGTGGATCCTTCCCAAGCGTTTCTCGCGGGATTAATTCACGACATTGGGCGGCTGGCGTTCTCCATCATGCCCCCAGCATTCATGGAACGGTTCCATCGTTTGACCGACGGCGGTTGTCCTCCTGTGGAAGTAGAGATGTGTTTGTCTGGGCGCTGCCACGGAGAAGTTGGGTCGGAAACGTTGGCGCAATGGAAATTCCCACCCGAGATTGTCGAAGCCGTTCGCTGGCATCACCAGCCCGAGCGCTCCGAGCTCCCCCTGAGTTCGCTGCTCTACCTGGCCGAATTCATCACGGACTCGCAAGAGGATCTCCCCTTCTATATCCGCTTGAACACGGCGTGCCGCCAAGCCGGAATCACGATGGCTGCTCTCACCGATCTGCGCCACCAGGATTCGGGCGGCCTGGAGAGTTTGCGCTTCGCGGCGTAAGCGGCGTCTAATTGTTATTTGACCCGGATACCGGCAGCACAGGATGCGAACTACCGGCGCGCCACCCAAGCGCAGGTGGAGCAACTGCTGCGCAAGCAAAACTACCACAGCCTGACGCTGCCGGATGGTACCGAGATCCCGGGCCTGATCCCGGTGGAGGCTCTCGAACAGCGGATCAATTCGTTTCCGATTCCAGCGTCGCTCGTGGGGCGCCGGGTGCTGGACGTAGGCGCCGCTTCGGGCTGGAACGCTTTCGAAATGGCGCGGCGCGGGGCCGACGTGGTGGCGATCGACTGCGTAGATTTCGAGGAACTCCGGACTGCGAACGAGCTCTCCGGCCTGAACATCGATTATCGAATTCTGGATGTCGATGAGCTGAACCGCGAAACCGTCGGTGATTTCGACTACGTTCTCTTCTTCGGCGTTCTATATCATTTGCGGCATCCGCTGCTCGCGCTCGAAAAAATCTGCGCGCTGACGCGGGAGACGGCGTTTGTCGAGTCGTTTGTGACCGATTCGCCTGATGCGCCGAGCGACGCGTGCTCGCTCGAATTCTACGAGACGGATCAGTTGGGCGGCCAGATCGACAACTGGTTCGGCCCTACGGCGAAGTGTCTGGTGGCGCTGTGCAGGTCGGCGGGTTTCGTGCGGGTGAAGCTGGAGTATGTCGCCGCCGAGCGGCGAGCCGGAGTGACTTGTCACCGGCGCTGGGAAGCTGAGCCCGAGTGGTCCGACATTGCGCCGGCGTGGCTCTATTCCGCAGTGAACAACCGAACCAACGACGTTTATTTTCACGCCGGAAAAGACGAGTACCTTTGTATGTACTTCCGCTCGGACGAATCGGGACTGAATCCCGAGCGCATTCGCATCGAAGTGGATGGCTATGGCGTGAACGCCTTGACGGTGCATGATCTCGGCAAAGGCGACTGGCAGGTGAACTCCCGTCTGCCGCCGGGACTCGCGCTCGGCGAACATGTGGTCCGGCTGCGAACGGATGCGACGCGGTTCGGCAACGAGTTTGGGATTCACTTCGGCGACTCGCGGCTGCCGGCGGAGCACAGGGCGATCGACCTGCCGTTGGTTGCGCAGCCCGCGCCTGTGATTTATTCGCTCGAGAACAGCCTGGACAGGTCCAGAACTTTTCACGGGTATAAAACGGAGCGCCTCGTCTGCCGGTTCCGTGGCGCTTCGCGCGATCTGGTCCGCGACGCGGTGTTTGCGTCGATCGACGGCGAGCCGATCCCGGTTTCGTTTCTTACCGACCTCGCACACGGCGATTGGCAGGCGAATATCGCGCTGCCAGACAAGCTGGCGCCCGGAGTCCACTCAATCCGCATTCGAACCATCACAAGCGCCTGGAGCGAACCGGCGGAGTTTGTGTTCGATTAACGCACCCCTGCGCACGTATTGTTCGCGATCTTATTGCGCGCTAGCTTCACGCCCGGACCCCCGCCCACACACCATTGATCCATGCCAAATCCGCTGATCTGGTTGTGTTCGATGACGTTCGATTGCGTGTCGGCGGGGCGGGCGGCGTGGCTCGCGAGATAGATTCCGGTACGTAGCATGGCAGGCTCGGCGGGCGCATAGGCGCAGATCGGGATGTGCATGTCGCCGGTGCAGTGATTCCGATTGATGTCGAGGAAGCGATTGCCCGTGATCTGGTGGCCGCGGCCGATGAGATAGACGCCACCGTAGCCGAAGCCCTGGATGAGGTTGCCCTTCACGATCACGTTTTCCGAGCGCATGTCTGGGTTCGAATTGCCGACCACGATACCTTCGTGCGATAGCGGGTAGGCCTCGCGCGGTTTCAGATTAACGCAGGAGTTTTCGAGAACCTGGCCGTCATGGAAGCCGTCGAGATCGATGCACTGGCCGTCGACGTCCTCGAAGCGATTTCCGGAATAGACGGATTCCGATACATCGCCCGCCGAATCGATCGCCACCGGCGTTGCGCCGCCCGGAAGATCCACCTCGGCCAGGGGAACGCCGATATCGCTGCCCTGATTGTTTACCACTTGCACGCGTGTGGCGTGTCCCACTTGGATGGCGTCGCGCGGCGTGCCCCGGATATCGTTTTGCCTGATGATCCCGTCGCGATTGAGCGCCGAGCCGTAGTTCGAATGCGTCCATATGCCGTTTCCGCGGATACGTTCCAAGCGGCACAATCGAACGTCGAAGTCGGCGGTTCCCTGTTCTAAGAGGATGCCGCCGGTGGTGTTGCTGTGGCCTTGGGCGTTCAGCGTGCCTGAGTCCTTTATGGTGACGTGGTCGATGGCAACGCCGGAACAGTGGCTGACAAGCACCGGAAAGTCGCCGATCTCTTGGAACGAAATATCGCGGATGACGATTTTCTGCGAGTCTTTGAACAGCACGCCGTTGGCGTCGTAGTAATTCGCGAAAGGCACATCGGATGGCGGCAGGTACTTGGCGGTGCCGAGAGCCGCACGATTGCCGATAATCTTAAAGCCAGACACGCTGACGTTCGAAACCCCACTGCCGAGGATGGCTGCCGCGCCCTGAAAATCCGCGGCCAGCCGAAGGACCGAACGCGAGGGATCGCCCTCAACGGTGACGTCGTGAGCGCCGGCGGCGAGTTCCAGAGGTGCATGCAGATCGATCATTCCGGCCGGCAGTCGAATTCGTCCCGACGTGATTCGAAACGCCGCCCGAAGTGACTGTTCCGGGCTGGAACGATGACAACCCGGCAATACGATGCAGGCGGCGAGGAGGACGGCCAAGCGGGCCCGGGGCACCGTCACAGCGCGTGAGAAGTCCTCATCGGTCTATGATATGCCCTCCGGGTCTGTAATAATTGTGAAGTGGGTGACGAGCGCAATGCGTTGTTCGACCTGATCCGGCGCGGCCGGCGGCGCCAGCTCGCTCATCTTCTGATCCACGCCGCTTCTTTTGGCGCCGTCATTGCGCTCGGGGGCGCGATCCTGCTGCTCATCGTCGGTGCGCAAATCCTCAATTGGTATTGGCTGGCCGTGCTGTTTATCGCGGGCCTCGCGGCGGGCGCTTATCGCTTGCGCGGCAGCCTGCTCACGCCGTATGAGATGGCTCAATCCATCGACCGGCGGCTTGGGTTGAAGGACGCGCTTTCCACGGCCTTTTACTTTGGTGGGCGTCCGGATGATCGCACCGCGCCGCGCGACTTCATTCAGGCCCAGCGCAAGCAGGCGGAGGATCTGGCTCGATCGGCCGACATCGAACGCGGCATGCCGTTCCTTTTGCCCCGCACTGCGTATATTAATCTGGCTCTCGTGGCAGTGGCTCTGGGGATGTTCGGGCTGCGCTACGGAATCAAGCGCAGTCTCGACCTAGGATCGCCGCTGGTCCGCATCAACTTAGACGGATTCCTCGGCTCGCCCAAGATAGCCGATGCGCGCGCGGGGGGAAAGCATCCGGGCGCTGGCGATGGCCGTGATTCGGAAGCCGCCAAGGACCCTTGGGAATCCAAAACCAGCGATCTCGATCCCGCCACCGATGCCGCGGTGCAATCTGTCGAAGATCCCAACGCCAATAACGGAAACACGGCCCCCGATGGCTCAGCCAAAGCCGATGCCAAGGCTACGCAGCAACTGCCGGAGGGAAACAATCCTCTCGATTCGGGCGAAAAAGGCGACTCTTCGCTCGCGAGCGACGCGAGCGCCAACGCAACGCCGGGCTCCGATTCCAAGTCCGGCCAGCAGAACGGTTCCAAGGACGCGAAAGATTCTAGCCAATCCGGCAACTCGGCTGAAAACGCCAGCCTGGCGGGCAAGTTGCGCGACGCGATTTCGAATCTGCTGGCGAAGATGAAGCCGCAATCCAAGCAAGGCGGCGGAAAACCGAACGATTCGTCGCAATCGGCGAGCTCGCGATCTTCGCAGCAAGGCGAAAAACAGGAAGGCGATTCGAAATCGCCCGGCCAGGAGCAGGCCGACGCCAGCGCCAACTCGCAATCGGAAGGCGAGCAGCAGCAAGGTGGGACGCAGCAGGCTTCGCAAGGCAAGAGCGACGGGCGCAGCAACAATCAGCCGAACTCGCCCGACGGCAAGAGCGGCATCGGCAAGCAGGACGGCGACAAGGCCGCTCGCGAGGCTGCCGAGTTGGCCGCGATGGGCAAGCTCAGCGAGATCATCGGCAAGCGGTCCGCTAACATCACCGGCGAAGTGATGGTGGAGGTTTCACCGGGCAAACAGCAATTGAAGACGCAATATTCCGATCGCAATGGCGCGCACGCGGAGGCTGGGGGCGAGATCAATCGCGACGAAGTGCCGCTGGCTTATCAGCAATACGTGCAGCAGTATTTCGCGCAAATGCGCAAGCTACCCGCATCGAAGAATAAAGCCGCGCCGGACGCAAAGCCTGCCGGGCCTGGAGAGACAAAGACGAAGACGGCGCCCGCGAGCCTGCAGTAAGCTGTGGCAGATTGACCCAACAACTGATCGACGGGCAGTGGTGGGTGGACGAATTCGATCTTTCCGCGCTCACCTATCCGCAGTTCCTGACCTTCTTCTTCGACAGGCCCGTCGTTGGGGACAAGGACACGTGGGATCTCTTTCGCTCCGGCATTGACAACTTCGTTGCGTCAAACCCAACGACTGTCGTGGCCCACGTGCAAGCGATGTGCCGCAACTTTTCCGAATTGACGAAAGTGTATTCGCATGAGCAATTGGATCAGGGCTTGTGGGCGGTATTCGGCGCTGCGATCAGTTGCGAACAGTTTCTCTTTGATCCGGCGGTTGATCTCGGATTGCGAATCGACTGCATCGAGTCAATGTACGTGCCGTTTAGGGACGTGGTCGCACATAGTGCTCTCGAAAAACACGCTTCGTTTTACTGGATGTG
>Ga0187810_10000815_pt1 | contig 11256 bp, 13 predicted proteins | sample NC_wetland_sal_i_9_FD_132963 | JGI IMG/M metagenome (GOLD analysis project Ga0187810, IMG submission 132963) | Wetland sediment microbial communities from Neuse River Estuary, North Carolina, USA - ASW_5 | ecosystem: Environmental > Aquatic > Freshwater > Wetlands > Sediment | place: USA: North...
GCACCATTCCGATGGACAGGGTCACGGAGGCGACAACCAGATCGATGATGAGAAAAGGAAGAAAAAGAATGGCGCCAATCTGGAAGCCGGTCTTCAGCTCCGAAAGCACGTAAGCCGGCATCAAGACCGCGATCCCCAGCTGTGACGGATCTCGCGGCGCGGGGGTGTGCGAGATATCGAGGAACAGGCGCACGTCCTTTTCACGGGTGTAGCGCGAGAGGAAGGCCTTGAGGGGTTGCGAGCCGTCCTGCCAGGCTTGCTGCCAAGTCACTTGGCCGGCTTCGAGCGGCTCCCAGCCTTTGTGATACATGTCGGTGACCACGGGCTGCATGATCACTAGGGTCAGAAACAAGGCGAGGCCGATCAACACCTGATTGGACGGCGTTCCTTGCGTGCCCAGCGCCTGCCGCAGAAAATGCAAAACGACGGTGATGCGGAGGAAGGGAGTGACTGACATGATCACGGCGGGCAGAATCGTGAGCAATGTCAGAAGGAAGACGATTTGCATGGGCGCGGTGAGCGAGACCGATCCCTTGCTGGGTGTCAGCGATACTCCAAGCAGCGAATCCGAGTTTTCGGCCAGCAACGGGGCGGTCGTCGCGAGGACCCACCAAGTAACGCGAGCGGCAAACTTCATGATGCGGCCCGGCTTTGCGGCTCTTTGGCTGGCGCTCCAGAGGCGTCGCAGAGAAAAGTGATTCCTCCTGGATGTACCGCCAACACCAGGTTCCGATCGCCGATCCGAACCAGATGAATGGAATGTTGCGCCGTCAGGGAGAGTTTCCCGCAGGATTCGAGCGAGCCCCGGCTCGACTGACCCCCCGTGCTCCGAACCAGGCCTCTTCTTTTCAGAAGCCACAATCCCGCCCAGAGCAGACCGAGAACAAACGTGATGGCGAGCGACTGTCGGGCGAGATCCATCCGTGTGACTAGTCCTCCTGGCTAAAGTCGGTGATGCGAACCCCGACGGTGTCCTCGATGATCACGATTTCGCCGTACCCGATCAGCGTCTTGCCGACCAGGATGTCGATGTTGTCGCCGGCCGACCGGGCGATAGGAATAACACTCTCGGGACCAAGCTCGAGAATCTGCGCGATGGTCATCACGCGGCGGCCCAACTCCACCTCTACATCGACAGGAACGTCGGCAAGGTCCGCGATTTGTTCGAGTGGGCTCATCGATCCGACCGGCTCATTTGATCAGACCGATCGTCGTTTGGCTCAGCTCATCCACGGCGTTGACGATTTTCGAGTTCGCCTCGTATCCACGCTGATAGGTGATGAGGTTCGTGAATTCGGTTGCGATGTCGACCGTCGACGACTCCAACGATCCGCCCTGCACCGTGCCTCTTCCGCCCGATCCCGGAATCCCAACGGCGGGTAAAGCCGACTTCGAGCTCAGCTCATAATTGTTGTCGCCCACGTCGATGAGCGAGTCCGGATTTCGAATGGTTGCCATCGCAAGCTGGCCCACGACGGTCTGCTGCCCGTTCGAGAATTGCGCCAGAACCTCGCCGCCGCTGGCAATCGCGACCGTGGTCAATTGAGCGGCCCCCGAGCCGTCCTGCGTCACGGCCGAAACCGAAGAATTTTGGGCGAATTGTGTAAGAAGGGGTGTTAGGTTGTTATAGAGGTTCCAATTGATCGTCATGTCGGCCGCCCCATCCGCGAGGCCCGTAATCGCCAACTGCGGCGCGGCCGTTCCCGCAGCCGGGTTTACTAAGACACCGCTGGAATTGAAGTTGATGGCGCCGGTCAGCGGCGTGCCCGGAGGATTGGCAAGATCGGTGTCCGGAATACTGAGGGAGTAGTCCCATTGACCGGGGGTCGTAGGGTCCTCGACAAATGTCGCAGTGACAATGTGCGAAACGCCGAGCGAATCGTACACGGTAACGGAGGTCGCGAAGGTTCCATTCGACGTTCCAGGTGTCGCCGCAGCGTTCAAATTGAGACTGAACGAGATGTTCTGGGTGACCACGGGTGGTTGCACTGTTCCAGTTGGAATCGTGATTGCGCTCGGTGGCGCATTGGTATTCAGAACGCCATTGGTTAACGTCCAGCCCTGGACGGGTTGCCCGGTAGCCGTCTGAAGATTGCCGCTCGAATCGGTCTGGAAGTTTCCGGCCCGCGTGTACTCGGTTGAGCCACCCGGTCCTTGAACCAAGAAAAAGCCGTCCCCCTGGATCGATGCATCCAAGGACCCGCCGGTCGTTTGAATTGCGCCTTGAGTAAACAACCGCGCGGTGGTTGGTGTGCCTACGCCGAATCCAACTTGCGTATCTCCCAATCCGGCGCCCAGAGACTGGGTTACCAAGTCGTGGAAGGAAACCTCGCTGGTCTTGAACCCGACGGTATTTATGTTCGCCAGGTTATTGCCGGTGACGTCGATGGCGGTTGAACATGCGGAAAGTGCCGAGAGTGCAGTCGAGAATGATGTAAACATGAATGGCCTTTCTTATAAGGTGGACGTTACTTTTGAGTTCCAGATGCCGGTGCCGGCGTCAAGTCGGTGTTGATGCTGTCCAGGTCCTGTCGCATCTGGAGTTCCTGCTCGAGTGAGCTGAACTGCGCGAGTTGCGAAACGAACTGCGTACCATCCTGAGGCTGCGTCGGATCCTGGTTCTGCAGTTGCGCGACCAGCAGTTGCAGAAAGGTCTGTTCGCTTGCTGATCCGGCGAGAGGATCATTGTTCGGCGCCGAACTGGACGGTGCGCCGGACGATTGCGCCGCGGCGGTATTTGCATGGGATAAGCTGGAAATCATTGGTCCTCCATTGGGGTGCCTTCTGTGCCTGCGTCTTCTCCGTCCAACGTCTGTTCAAGCTGAGTCATCCAGCGCGCTTGTTGCCGACGGCCGGATTCCTGGTGCTCCTGACGTTGTTGCTGTCCGCCGTCCCAGGAACTGGAATGTCCCGGCTGGTCCTGGCTGTGACCGGAGCTGCTGGCTGATTCCGTTAGCCCCGTACTCGCATGCAGCGGCGCTCCGGGGACCCAGGTCTCGGTTTTGTAGCCCTTTTGCTCCAGGCGCCCCACCAGCTCGCCCAAGTTGGTCTGAAGAGATTTCGTCAGCTCCTGATCTGGCGTCCGTACCGCAACCTGCACATGACCGCCGCGCTCCACCATCTGTATATCCACGGGGTTCGATGCTTTATCCGATAGCCTCAAAAAGATTTCCCGAATTGGTTGTGGGCGGACGGATGGATTTGTTTCAATCTCCGTTGAAACTCGCCCGGCCGACGGAGGGTCCGCCTGGCTTGTTTCCGATCGCTGAGGGCTGCGGCTGGCGCCATTTGCCGGGCTAGGCAAAACGGCGAGAAGCCCTGTTCCTTCTTGGACGTGGATGTCTTTCTGGTTCGGTGTTGGCTTCTCTGGTGAATCAGGTTTAGCCGATTTAGCCCCTGACCCGGTGTCACTCATCTCCTCGCCTTGGCTATTCTCTGGTTCCTTGGGAGAGTCTGCGTGGGGCTTCACGGAGGTATTCCCCGGTTCGGTCGAGCTCTTGTTGCGAGCGGCTATCCGAGGAGTTCCCGACCCGACAGGAGACGCGGAACGAGTCTGCTCCTTCTCCGTCGCACTATCGATGGTGGTTATCGCAGGGTCACTGGGAGCCGATGTTTCTGGTGTCTCTATCAGCGGTTGATCCGCAGCGATGTTGGGGCGGATATCAGCTTCGTAGACGACCTGTGGAGACTCGTGAGTTGGTTTTGACACGTCGATCGACTCGGGAGCGCGCGATGGAGAATCGATTTCGTGAGAAGCCGTTGATAGCGTGAAGTCTAGCGGCGACACTTCAGTCGTACTCCCAGGCCGCGCAATCTCCGGGTGCGACACAGGTTCGACATTCTTCACCTGGGTGCCGGAGTGCACATCGGAATCAGTTGTGGGCCCCGCAGGAGCCAACGGCGTTGGGGCAAGAGTATGCTGAGGGTTCTTAGCCGAAGCTTGATCGGACGATGGCGTCGGCGAGAGCGCTGAACTTGCCGGCCGCTGCGGACTCGAAACCTGTAGAGGATCTTGGCGTGTGTTCACCGGTCGCGTGAATTCCGGCGGTGTAGCTCGTTTTGCGGAGGCAGAGTACACATCCGCGAGATTTACCAATGCCGCAGTGCGCGTGGCGCTAAGTTCTTTCGCCTTCGCTTGTGGCACCGAAACGGTAGGATTGTTCGCTGGGGCATTTTGAGGAGTCAAACGAAGCGCGAATGCCACGCCTGTGGTGGACTTGTCAACAGAGCCGCTAGGCTGCAGTGGGGCGGCCAAGGCTGTATCCGGAGCGCTGATTGTCGATCCCGTGATCTCGCGACTAATTTGCGGGAACCCGGCAAAACTTCGGATTTGAGAAGGAACTGCGGATTCCGGCGCAGGGATAGCTAGCGAGGGTCGAGCGGCGGCCAATGCTGGAGCCGCTGATAATTGAGGCCCGGTTTGAAGGGGTAGAGCCGGTGCGCTCCCGGCGGATTCGGTTTGAGGCCCGGGAATATTCTTTTCGCCCTTTTCATTTTCGCCCGAGCGGCGCGGTGGAAAGTCCGTAGTGTGGGGCTTGGCAGATGGCGGAGCCGTTGCTGGGATCTCGTTTTCCTCGGTGGGGCTGAGAAGCCCATTCAATAGCGATAAGAATCCAACCAGGCTACGGCTAGGAAGTGCGAGCAGAGCACTCGCGCCAGCGGCGCCAGCCTTGATTGAATTGGGTACCGGCCCGACCGCCGCGGAAATTGCTACATTCACGCTCGCAGAAAATGCACCCAGCGGGCCAATCGCAGCTCCATGCAAGTTCAAGGGTTTGACGAATTGTTTAGCGATACAAAATTGGCACCGATCCCAGTTCGGCACATTTTTGTCGCGGGACATCCGTCCCACAACGGGAATATCGACCAGGATTTCGTGTGATTATGAGAGGTTTGCAAAAGCGGCGCGTCAATTGCATTGTTCCGGCCGTGAAGGTTTCGACATGGACGCACTGACAGCCGCCGCTGCGAGCGGCATCCAAGCACGCATGCAGTCGCTGGACATCTTGGCCAACAATCTGGCCAACTCATCCTCGGCGGGGTTCAAGGCCGATGCGGAGTCGTACGGCTTGTACTACTCTTCGGAATCGCCGGATGCGCCGAGCGACGGTAATACCACGACGCTTCCACTCTTAAAGAATCAGTGGACCGATTTCTCGCAGGGAACACTGCTTTCCACCAACAACGCCACGGATCTGGCACTAAGCGGCAAAGGATTTTTCGTTGTGACCACGCCTTCGGGACCACTCTTTACGCGCAACGGAAGTTTTCGATTATCTGGACAAGGACAGTTGCAAACACAAGACGGTTACGCACTACAGGATAGCGAAGGCCGGCCCATTGTTTTGGATGTGTCGCAGACTTTTGAAGTAGCTCCCGATGGCTCCGTGCGCCAAGGAGGCCAGCAAATCTCTCAAATCGCCGTGGTCGATTTCGAGGACCCCACCGTACTTGCCAAACGGGGAGGCAACTATTTCCGGAGCACGATCTTGAAGCCGCCCGCTCCGGCGGCGGAGCTAAATATCCAGCAGGGCAAGCTCGAGTCGGGGAATTCGCAATCGTCTCAATCGGCGGCGCGGCTGACCAGCATCCTGCGGCAATTTGAAAGTTTACAGAAGGCCATGACGATTGGGGCGGACATGAATCGGCGAGTCGTTGAAGAGGTCGCTAAAGTCAGCTGAGAACACAACTGAAATTGGGGGAAACTAATGGGAATTCGAGCTCTCTACACCGCAGCCAGCGGAATGAACGCGCAACAGATGAATATCGATAACATCGCCAACAATCTGGCCAACTCCACCACCAACGGCTTTAAAATGCGCCGGGCGCAGTTCCAGGATTTGCTGTATCAGACGCACATCCAGCCCGGGGCCGCGGCGGGAGCGCAAACGATTGTTCCGAGTGGTCTGCAGATCGGATTGGGGACAAGGCCGGCCTCCAATGAGATCATCTTTGCCGAGGGGAGTCTTACTGAGACCGACAACCCTCTGGATGTAGCGATCCAAGGCAACGGCTTTTTTCAAGTTCTCCAACCGAACGGACAGTTGGCTTACACGCGCGACGGAGGCTTCCAACTCGACAAGAACGGCAACGTGGTGGACTCGAGCGGCAATCTCGTGCAGCCGCAGATTACAATACCGTCGCAGGCTCAAAGTATTACGATTGCGGCGGACGGCACAGTCACCTACACGCAGCCCGGGCAAACCGCCTCACAGGTAGCCGGACAGATCCAACTGGCCTTATTCCCAAACCCCGCAGGCATGAACAGCATTGGGCACAACCTATTCGAGCCGACGGACGCGTCAGGGAACCCTACGGTCGCGAATCCTGGCGGGCAGGAGGGTCTCGGAACTCTCATGCAAGGTTACGTCGAAGGCTCGAACGTGAGCGTGGTTGAGGAATTCATCAACATGATCGTCAGCCAGCGCGCCTACGAAGCCAACTCCAAGGTGGTGAAGGCGGCCGACGAAATGTATCAGCAGATCAACAACGTTACGCAATGAGAATCGCCATCATTCTTGCCGCTGTTCCGGGTCTGGTGCATGCGGCGTGTCTATCCGTGCCATCGTCGAAAATCCTCGCGGGCGATATCGCCGGCGCGGTACCGCTGTTCGCGCAAGTCGCCCCCGAGACTCCTATCGGATTTGCGCCGCTCCCTGGAGTCCAGCGCGTTTTGTCTTCGCGCGACTTGTTTCTCATCGCTGCCGCCAATGGTCTGAAGTTCCCTGCCGGCGAGGTTGCTCCAAGCCTTTGTGTCCAGCGCGCGGTCCGGCCTCTGGCGATCGCGGAGGTTCGCCCCGTCCTGTTGTCGGCTCTTGGTGTCCCTGACGTTGCCATGGAGATTCTCGAGATTAGCGATCAGCTTGTACCTCCTGGGCGACTGGAATTCCGCCGTGAAGAACTCAACCGGCCGGCCAAAGACGACCCGCAAAATCCGGTGATCTGGCGCGGGCAGTGGGTCTACGACGGCCAACATAGTCTGGCTGTCTGGGCCAAGGTGCGGATGGCCGTGAGTCGCGATGTCGTTGTCGCCGAGCTAGACATTCCCGCGGATTCAGTGATTCGCCCTGAGCAAGTGAAAACCATAACCAGACGACAGTTTCCGTTGGTTGAACCTTCGCTGAATTCTGCCCCAACAATAGATCAGATTGCAGGGAAAATGTCGCGCCGGTCTATCACGGCCGGCGAAAGAATCACGGCATTGGAACTGGAAGCCGCCAAGGATGTGATCCGCGGCGAAACGGTGCATGTCAAGGTCGTCGATGGTGCGGCGACGGTCACTCTTGACGCGGTGGCTCAGTCTTCGGGAACGAAGGGAGAAAGCATCATAGTTCACAATCCTACGAGCGGGAAGAACTTTCGTGCGCTAATCGAGGAACGAGGGCAAGTCACGGTAGTCGCCCCACGGGAGTCGACGCCATGAGACGGAAACTACTTACAGGACTCTGGCTGACTTTGGTTGCGTTGCCGTTAGCCGCCAAGAAACCTCCTGCGGCCACGCCCCAGCCCACCCTGGAAGATTACGCGCAGGAAGTGATTCGCCGTTCACATCAATCTTCAAACATGAGCCCTGGATCGCTCTTCATTCCAAACGGTCGCTTGGCCGACGGCGTGCGGGACGTTCGGGCGAGCCAGGTCTACGACCTCGTCACGATTGTCGTTCTGGATAATTCCTCGGCCACATCCACTGGCGTCACGAACACTGCGCGCAAATCAAGCGTCGCCGCTGCGGTGACTTCACTCGCGGGCCCCAAGAGTGCGACCGGTGCGCTCGCGAATCTTGCAAACGCCAGCAATAATACGCAGCTTCAGGGACAGGGTACCACCAGCCGGGGCACCACCCTGTCGACGACGATGACCGCAGAAGTCACAGCCGTTCTACCCAACGGCAATTTGGTTGTGGAAGGCCAAAAGGAGATTTTAGTGAACTCCGAAAAAGAAGTCATCACGCTGCGCGGGATCGTTCGTCCAGAGGATATCAGTCCCCTCAATACGGTTCCCTCGGGCAACGTGGCGAGAATCCAAATTCTAGTCAACGGCAAAGGCGTCGTTAACGATGCGGTCAAACGCCCCTTTGTCTTATACCGCCTGCTGCTGGGGCTTCTCCCCTTCTAAAAGAATGAACCTGCGAATCCTAGTTTGCCTACTTGTTTTGTTGCCGATGGAGGCCGCAACTGATGGAACACGCCTGAAGGATCTCGTGTCCATCGAGGGCGTGCGAGACAACCAGCTTGTCGGATATGGGATTGTCGTCGGCTTGAACGGCACAGGTGACTCGCGGCAGACCGTCTTCTCCGCCCAGAGTCTTACCAATCTTCTGGCGCGCATGGGTGTCCAAGTCTCGCCCTCCCTGATCCTGGTGCGGAACACAGCAGCTGTTCTTGTGACGGCCGACTTGCCGCCATTCGCGCAACCTGGAACCAGAATCGATGTTTCGGTGGCGGCAGTAGGCGACAGCGGGAACCTGCAAGGTGGCCTCTTGGTTCTAACGCCGTTGAAAGCCGCGGACGGGCAAATCTATGCCGTCGGCCAAGGCTCGGTTATCACCGGTGGCTTTGTCGCGGGCCGGGGCGGTAATACCAAGGGCCTCAATCACCCCACGGCAGGACGGATTCCCGACGGGGCCATTGTGGAGAAGCTGGCGCCGTCGGTTGCTCCTCAGGGTCACGTCAAGTTGCAGTTGCACCAAGCGGACTTTACAACCGCAAGCCGCATCGCCTCGGCGATCAACGACAAGTTCGGGACCGCAGGCGCGCGCCCGGCGCACGCCGAAAACTCCGCGCTCGTTGCTGTGGAGGCGCCGGCGTCGTATGCATCGAGGAACGTAGAGTTCCTCGGAGAGTTGGAGAACATTTTCGTCGAGGCCGACCGGCCGTCGCGCATCGTGATTAACGAGCGCACCGGCACAATTGTGATGGGAAAGGATGTGAGAATCGCGCCGGTGGCGATTTTGCACGGGTCTCTGACTGTAGAGATTCAAACCACCTACAACGCATCGCAACCGCCGCCGTTCTCCCCCGGTCAAACGACGGTAACGCCAGCAGTCAATGTGACGGCTAAGGAAGAACCAGCGAAGAATATCGTCTTGAAGCAAGGCGCGAGCGTCGAGGAATTAGTGCGGGCGCTCACCGCGATCGGGTCGACTCCCCGGGACGTGATCGCAATCCTGCAGAGTCTAAAAGCTTCGGGCGCCCTGGAAGCCGAGGTCGAGGTGATCTAATCCATGCCAACAGCTCTTTCAGCTCCGCTCTTAGCCGGCGCGCCTCCCGCGGCGCCCAGCCCGTCCGCGAAAGACACTCCAGAGAAGATTCGTAAGGCCGCCGCCGACTTTGAAGCGCTCCTGATTGCGCAAATGTTGAAATCAACCCGGGAGGCTGGCGGTGGCATGACGGGCGATGAAGAAGAACAAGATGAGACAAACACCACGGTGCTCGAACTAGGAGAACAGCAGCTCGCGCAAGTGCTCGCCAACGGTGGCGGGCTAGGAATCGCTAAGATGGTGATAGCAGGGATGACGAATCATGCGAATCGATGACCTGAATCGCACTCCCGTTACACAAAGCACGGAGAAGACCGACCAGACGATCGCACAACGTCCCGGAACAACAACGGGAAAGGACGCGGTGGCTGGGTCGGATCAGGCGGACCTTTCTCAGCTGGCGCGGGCGCTGTCTGCGACCGATCCGGCTCGCATCGAGCAGCTACGGCTCGAAGTGCAGTCCGGCAAGTATGATGTCTCGGCGGAGGCTGTGGCCCGCTCGATCATCGACGCCCACTTGACGGAGTAGTTGAAGTTTACCAGGCTGACTGGTGCGCTTCACTGGCCGCCAACTCGTGTCCGTACCCAAACTCGTTTTCTGAGCGGGCGACTTCCGCCGGAGGCGCCGCGCAGCGGATCCAGGCATCCGCCAGTGTGGACAGCAGTTGCTCTGCTTCGGCGAGGGGCTTCTCGATTTGCTTGGCGTTGCCTTCGATGAGGAGCCTAAGAACGTACCCGTATACGTTTGCCAAGTTTCGACTCAGTTCGCCGCCAGCTTCTCGATTAAGAGATCGGGATAGCTCGGTAACGATTCGCATCCCTTTGGTAATCGCGCGTGAGCGGGCGCGAATATCGCCGGCTCGCACACACCGGCGGGCCGACCCGATGGAATCCAGGGCAGCCGTATACAAAATCTGAACAAGCTCGATTGGGCTCGCAGACAGAATTTCGTTTTCGAGATAGGTTTGATAGCCGCTAGTACGCATCACTATAAGTACGCATCCTACCCTACGTATCGGCGTCGGACGACAGTCCTTGTGCCAAACTTGAGCCCAGGTCCTGAGCGAGCCGCAATACATACTCGGGGGGAATTTGCGCAAGCACTTGATGTGTGTTTCGATCCACAACCTGGAACACTGGCCGATGAGTCTGCCGGTCCACAATGAGCACCAATTGATTCTGCCCGAGAACACCGCTTTCATTGACAGATTTGGCCGCCTGTACTACTTGCCTGCTTTGTGCGGCTTGCTGGACTGAAACCTGCGGGCGAGCTAGCGGCAAAGAAACATTCGGTTGAACAGGATTGATGACCATATCAAACCTTTCTAAAACTCACGAGCCTTATCTGTGGGCACTCATCGGCGGGGAAACGCAAGACTTGAGAAGCCGGACCAGGGGAAAAGGCGGGGGGTGGTTGCTAGGCGAGGTTCAGGACCCGGAGCGTGGTCCCTTTTTCGGATTCGATCTTCTTTTGCAGCAACATAATCGCGTAAATCAACTGCTCCGGCCGCGGGGGACACCCAGGCACGTATACATCCACCGGGATTACTTGGTTCACCGGGATGAGTGCGTAATTGCTGAACACGCCAGTCGAGGTCGCGCATGCGCCCATCGAAATCACCCATTTCGGCTCGGGCATCTGTTCGTACAGCCGGCGGATGACGGGCGCCATCTTATTCGAAACCCGGCCCGCGATAATCATCAAGTCCGATTGGCGGGGCGAACCGCGCATCACTTCGGCGCCGAACCGGGAGATATCGAATCGCGACCCGATCATCGACATCATCTCGATGGCGCAACACGCCAATCCAAACGACATCGGCCAGATGGAATTCTTGCGGCCCCAGTTGATGGCCTTGTCGATGGTGGTTGTGATGATGCCCTCGGGAGCCACTACGGCGTCTTCGTTGTCGATGCGCGCGAACAACTCGCTCGGAAGACTGGGTTGAAACTTAGGCTCGCGATCCACGATCCTATTATCACATGGCAGAGCCAGC
>Ga0187810_10000816_pt1 | contig 11251 bp, 13 predicted proteins | sample NC_wetland_sal_i_9_FD_132963 | JGI IMG/M metagenome (GOLD analysis project Ga0187810, IMG submission 132963) | Wetland sediment microbial communities from Neuse River Estuary, North Carolina, USA - ASW_5 | ecosystem: Environmental > Aquatic > Freshwater > Wetlands > Sediment | place: USA: North...
AAGGCGAATTTGATCCGCCCAAGAAAAGAGCTGCTCATTATATTTTATGAAGCCGTTGACATTGTGTCGTACCGTATACGGTGGATCAGCGAATATCAGATCTCCTTTTTTTGCCTTATCGATAGAAATTTCAAAATCACATGAATAGATCTTAGCTTTTTTCAGTGTAGCTGCCAGCAATTCAAAATTATCGGTATCGAATATTACCGTATTCTTTGATCCTTTTGGGACATTGAATTGTCCACACTGATTTACTCTATATATTCCGTTAAAGCATGTTCGGTTTAAATAAATAAGCCTTGCGGCTTTTTCTATCGGATGAGACGGGTTAGTCTCTCGAATAGCATAATAATATGCATGGTCATGTTTTGCTTGATGCATTCTTAAGCACCTATTTAGCCCGGACCATTCGTGTCGTATTGCTTTATAGGCACTAATCAAATCCGCATTAATATCACTTAAGATGGCCCTTTTAGGTTTTAAATAAAAAAAAACAGAACCGGCACCTAAAAATGGTTCAATATAACAATTATATTTCAAAGGTAACAGTTGTGCGTAATTCACAACAAACCAACGTTTTCCTCCCGGCCATTTTAAGAAAGGCATGGGCTCGCAACTAGTAATTTTACTGCTCATGTGCCCCTGCAACTGAAAAACCATAAATAGAGCCGGATGCATGCACATCAAGAGCTGAGGACTGTTGTTCCTTACGTTGCCTCACATGCAGCGATACTATTCCACGTCGTTCAAACAAATATGGAATAAGTGAACTTGCAAGAACCAATGGCTTAGGACCGTCTGGAACTAGAATGACATCACCTATTTGAGCATAATCGCGCACAACATCAGCAATTTTGCTAAAAGCTACGGTAAAATTATCAACAGGTACACTAAACTCATACTGTGCAGCGGCAAGTATATCTCGATTATCAGTCTTGACTCGTTTTACATACTCACTTTTTACTCCTGGTTCACCATAAAAACACACCAAGTTTTGAGGATCTACTACTCGAAAAATAGCAGATGCTCGAATTCGATCGAAGCCCAATCCAAATAGGTGAGTGCGTACTTTTGGGGTAATTGTTGGTTGACCAGAAAATAGGCTAAAATCGCTTATACCCGCGGTAGGATATTCTTCGTTAGTGTAGAGTCCACCTGAATACCACATGTATAGCGAATCGCACTTTCTCAAACATTTATGAGCAGTTTGAAAGAGCGCGCAATACCATCTCCGAGGCATTGAGGAATAGTCAATATGAACCTCCATGGGTATATGTTTTCTAGATGCAACCAAAGTGGTGATACAATTTTCAAGCTTTTTGCTAACACCTTTTTCCTCATTGCTAGCGAAATCAAAAATATCAAAACCAAATTTTTTAAAAATCTGGTCATTATTTGAACGCGAACCATTACATCTACGGTCCGTAAAGCCAAAAACAAGTGATTCACATACTTGTTCAGGCTTTAGCCGTTGCATAACAAAATTTGCCCAGTGAGATGAGCGTGATTCATATCCACTTGCACATACCATCAAACGATGACAAGGTGCGCCAGCACCGTTACATTGCAACAACCAATCCTCCAGTAGCCACTGTCTTAAATGTTCAAACCTCATGATGGAATTCAGTTTGAGTGCTTTCAAAAAAATCTAATTGCAATGCTCCAAGCGCAGTTTTGCACTCTTTTAAAGTTGTCGGTGCATTTAATAAAAGTTTATTCCGAATCAGATCTTTTCCATGCCGCGATTGGAGAGTTATCGGGCTGCCACTACGCATTGGAAGCCAATATTTTATAGCAACTACATGGGCCAGTCGGAAATCGGTATGAGATGTTAGTTCAGAACATAAGCTCTTTTGATCAACAAAAAGGAAAGAATATGCCACGCCAAGTTCTAGGGCTTTTCTAAATGTAGTATTCGATAATAATGCCTCCTGGACAACAAAATTGACACCACCTTCTATCATTTCAGGACCATGCACTCTGTCATTTAACAAATCCCCGGCATACTTAAGAATTCCATCTAATAAAATTCCATGGTCAGGAAGTCCTGCAGCTCTTTCGCATTCTCGTCCACCAAATGCCTCAATAACTTCGTGCTGAGCTTTCCATCCTAAGTTAGATCCGCGAGCTTTTTCAAACAAATCATACATCACTTGAATAAATCGCCTAGGATTACCATCCGAGATGCGTTTTATAATGGTCGGTCCAGCAAAAATTCCTGCTTTTCTATTCCCTTTTGATACCTGCTTAACATGTCTCAAATAATATACTGGGCTGAACTTTTTAAAATAGTCTGAAGCAACTCGATCAGGATTATTCCGGATTCTGTCAAAACGTGCGCGCCTCTCAGGTGAAAGCTCACTCAGAATTCCTTCTAAAATTTTACTATCGGTAGAGCCATCTTCCCCTATTTCTTCTTTGTAATAATCTTTTGGGTCATCGTTGCCTAACTTCCCAATGAATTCTTCCAAGGAAACCTCTTTTGAGAAAAGTCCTGTTCGTTGCAGTCGTTTCTGGATCAGATGATCTACTAATAAGCGAAAATCATCAGAATCCCAGGCTAGATCAAGTGATCGATAGTTAAAATCATTACCGTTACCTTCTACCGAGACTCCTGGAATAAAGGTTTCTGATGTTGTGTATTTATAAGGCAGCGTCGCCAGTTTAAGCACAATCGGGCGTTTATCAGACCGCATAAAGCTATTAAAGCATCGTAAATAAGCGGGTTTTATAAATTCAGCCTCGTCAACGCACGCTAACCAATGGCACGCGCTACTATCAATATCAAGTTCGCGGCAGAATTGCGGAAGTACTGCAAGAATTGGAGAAAATAGATGTTTTGCAAAAATGGGTAACGGTGTAAAAAGGCCATCTTTCCAAGGAGATTGGTGAAAATATATAACTTCTATTTCGTTAGCTATATCCTCAAGACAAGCAAAACGAGCCGAGTCTCCTAGCTGCCACGCACGGCAAAGATGATCAAGTAATACAGCTTCCTTTTCTAAACGCTGAAGAGATGTTAGTTTTTGTAAACTAATCAGAGTACGAATCTCTACTAAGAAAGCTTTTGAGGCAGCGCAATTAAATGCGAATTGAAAGAATTCAGTACTATCACTGCCATCAGAAGAATCTTGTGGCAATGATTCCATGAATTCTAGATGCAATGGAATATAAAAACCGAAAAACCGACTTTGTTGAACGATGCTTTGAACTGCGGGGTGTTTGATCTTGTTTAGGCAAGAGTATGACATCATCCGTAAAATTGCCGTTTTCCCACTGCCACGTGATCCAAGTAGGATTTCGTGCTGTTCATTAAAAAGTGATAAATAGGTCGATGTGGGAAAAAATTCTCCAACTAATTTATCATCACCAAAAGTTTTAGCCTGAGCCTCATGAAAAGGGTTCGGGCCGGTAGTGGCATGTAAGCTATTACTTAGAGGTTCCATTTGCACTTTTCAATAAAGCTACGTCATCTGGATATTTTCCGACGATACGAAAACCATGTTCTCTAGCAATAGAAGATAGAAGCGAGTTAAGCTCATCTATCGGGCAACATAATAGTTGCGGCGAAAGCTCATTTCGACTTGGGAGAATAACTGAATCCGTTTCTTTGGATTTAATGACTCCCTCTATTAAGGTGATTGCGGCGGAATTCTTTTCATGACTCGACGTTAGGCAACCAAACCAATGAATGTGATCTAAAGGTGTTTCGACTCTGTTTTGTACAGGAGTCCAGCCTTCAGTTCTATGTTGATAGGAAATAATGTTACCAAAAGCAGCTCTGTTAGGTAACCGGTTGTTTATGGACACTATATGAAAAAGATTAGGTATGTGACCAGTATCTCGATGTTCAGCATCAACAGCAACGCTACCAGCGCAAAAAAAAGTCATAGAAGTTTTCCAATCCGTGCGCGATTCGGTAAACAGTCGAGGGTGATGTCGGTGTCCATGGAAAAGAAAATCTATGCCCAATCGACCGGCTAGATCTACAAGCTCTGCTCCTTCTTCAATACAGGAAATGTCCTCGATTGGTTTTGGATATGTGTAATTAAAAGGATGGTGATGAACCATCAATATTTTCCAATTGGTAGTTGAACCAAATTCATTCAGAGCAGTTTCAAGCCATTGTAGCTGCTCTTGTCCTAGCCGTCCATGAGGATACTCTTGTTCGGCTATGCAATAGAAACCGCTATTTAATACAAAAATAATATGCCCTTCCGAGCTATATACACCACTCCCTAACACCGGGCCTTCTTGAAGACAATTTGCCTTCGGAACATAAAGACCGCCAATAGTTGCCGCAACGTGGTTATAATGTTCATCTGTGGGGAATTTTCCCTCGGTGGGATGTATCTTTCTTCCTAACTCACATATGCGCCAATTAGTATCATGGTTGCCATATGTGAAAAATACACTGTCACGTGAAATCTCTATAGCATCTGCTATTCCAAGAACTGTCTCGACACATCCTTTAAACTCGCTTGGCGATGCTATTGAGGTAAGATCACCAGGAACAAACAGAGCTGTTGGCTTCGTGGAAAGATTCCGCACCGTAGATATTAAACTGTCCCGTAAAGAAAGTCTTTTCCCGTCTTGTTGTATTCCATCGAGTCGGAATTCTGGAGCACCAGAAAACTGACCAAAATGAATATCAGCCAGCACAAGAAATGAAAAGGGGGCAGGATTTTGATCCGAATTCATCATTAAGTAAACAAGAGTTCAATGATATGCGGCAGAAGGCTTGTAGCAAGGTGCATTTATAATTATGAGACTTTGTAGTAACTCTCATATTAAATCATGCCTATGGACTGGAACACCCCTCATGCTGGTTGTAATTCCAGCTCTACACGCTGTCCTAACGCTGTCGCGATGTTCACCAAGGCATCTAGCGAAAAGTTGGAGACACGCCCCCGCAGTAGTTCATTGATACGGGGTTGGGTTACGCTGCAGTGGGCGGCCGCTTCGGCCTGGGTCCAACCGCTCTTTTTGATGATGGCACAAATCTTTTGCATCAATTCGGCCCGTGTCCGCAAATTGGCGGCTTGCGCCGGGGTATCCATCAAGGCATCCCACACGCTGGGATATTTTTCTGTCAGTTTCTTTTTCATGATCTCGCCCTCTTGATTTCCAAGTACCGTTGTTCCGCCAAATCCAAATCGTGTTTGGATGTCGCCTGAGCCTTTTTCTGAAAGGCATGCAGGACGTACACCGCATCAGCGATTCTTGCCGTATAGATGACCCGGTATGTGCCCGAATCCTCCCAAACTCTGATCTCCTCCACCCCTGCCTCGACCGTTGGCATCGGTTTGGAGTCATTCGGAGCCAACCCGCGCTGCACCCGGTCCAGTTGGTAGCCAACATCCTGTCTAGCATCTTCTGGAAACTCTCTGAGACGTTTCCAGAAGATGATGGACTTCATTATGTATAATATACTGATTCTAGTATATTATGTCAAGATGACTTAAATCCCTTAGACCACCGATTCGGCAATCGATATTGTGAAATACTCAATTAGTTCTTAAAAAGATGATGGATTAGTTTATAACCATGGTTTTAACCCATATGGTCTAAAAAACGGGCAAAATGATGCAAAGTGGTGCAAGTGAGGATGTGAATCTAAGATGGCTACGACCAGAACTTTATGCTGATTTACAACACGTTGCAAAGATGGGCAAAACGGGCGTTTGGCAATTAAGAGTCAACGGCTCTGTCTATTCGTGGTCAGCAGTTATTGTTTTCCGGGAAGAATCAGTTTTAGCTTGGGGAATGTCTGGGCGAAATCTTGATGGTTCCGGGTAATCAAACCGTCGAAGCGCAATGCAAAACCACCAATCAGTATATCGGCGATGGGGCGTTTAGGGACATGACCGGTGCGCTTTTTGAGTACGTATCGATTCCAAGCTGTAAAGGCAGCTTCGGTGTCTTCCATGTCGAAGGGTTCAGAGTCCATGACACCACACGTTTCATAAAATGCTCTGAGGTGCTCCACATGCCCAAGAAAGACAGGAGCCAGCTCCACTGATGTCACGGGACAGACAACCAAGCCATTTCGTGAGTACTTTTGAAGGCAAGCCGCCGATGTATGCCCGAATTGAGGATCGTTTTCGGCGATGTCAATGAGCACGCAGGTATCTACGACCCAGGCCATCTACTCCCCCTCTCGCAATTCTTTCATCCAGTCTTTAGTAGTTCGTGCGGGACTTTTTCTGAGTTTCGGGGCCATTCCAAGAGCAGCCATGGGGTTCTTCACCTTAGAATCATCAACAATCACACGGCATTCATGGTCAGTAACCTGTACCCAACGAAGCTTTACTCCAGTGTGGAGCCTCATTTTTTTTCGGAGACTCGCCGGAACGGAGACTTGCCCACGATCTGTTAAGGTGCTGACTTTCATAAAATTAGAATATCATGTAAAAACATCATGTCAATTTTAAAGCCAAATCCCCTTTCTCTCATGCTCACGTATCAATGTATTGCTCTATTGTTTCTCTGGGAGAATGGCAAAGTATTCTATGGCAACTTGGGTGGGGAGGACGTGTTTATAGTGGCGCTCAATCATAGAGACACTTGATCCCATGATGGCGGAGAGATGGTTAACGTCTCGGTTTTGAGCAAACCAATAAGACCCAAAACTATGTCTCATGGCGTTGCGTGGCCAAGTTGAGATCACCTTGTCCACTCCATCCACCTTCACTTTTTCCCTCCAACCAGCAGCGGCGGTCAGAGCATCAAATTGCTCTCTCCAATCTTCTGGAGCCACAAGGCCGGAACGGGGATGGGCAGCGCTTGCCAACCATGCCTTCAGAGTTTCAGACATCACGATAAAACGATGTCTCTGGGTTTTGGTTTTCGACTTCGCGACCTCAAACTCTGCGTCGCCGATCTCATCCCATGTCAAACAGCGAACTTCGGAGGTACGAAGTCCTGCAAATAGACAGATTGACACCGCTGCCAGCATTTCGGTCGGGCACACTTCTAATAATTTCCGTGTCTCGCTGGGAGTCAAAATTCGTATATTTCCCGCACTCTCAAACGAACGTTTCTCAATGGCCGAGCAGGGGTCTCCTCCCGCATATCCGTTGGCTACCATCCAGCGGAAAAACACCTTCAGATTATTCAGGTGGTGGGCCTGCGTAGCAATCTCCCACTCATCATCATCCAGCCACTCAAGAACATCATCCTCACGGACTTGATGAGGCTTGAGGGAGGGATGTTCGGTAAAGAACATCCGCACCGTATTTCTATAGGCGTTGGCTGTTCCAACCCCCAACGGCTTTGCTCGGCGTGGATCATTGAGCCATTTCCCAACGGCATCCTCCCAAGCCAAAATGCCTTTGTCAGGCACAGCAAATTTAAGGGCATACTTCACAGCGGACACAAGGGAGAGAGGGTTACCCTTTGCTTCAAGGAGGCGATAACAGTCTTTTGCCTCGGCCATTTGCTTGGCTGTTAACTCGGACGTGTCTTGCCCGGTTTTACGAAACTGTACAAGTTGTTCATCCCGCCACTCCACCGCCTCTGCCTTGGTCTGGAAGGATTGAATTCGCGGCACACCGCCTGTTACCTTCTTTCCTATCCGACAACGAAAGAAAACCTGTCGACCATTTGAGGCCTTACAGATGGAAACACCGGAGGGAATGCGGGGGGCCTTTGCCATCACTCATTTTTAGTCACTAGTTAGTCACCTGTCAAACGTTAGCTATGAATAACGGCAGATTCAGGTTCTAGTGGGTAACACCGTGGAGGTTCAAGTCCTCTCGAGCGCACGCCTTCTCAAACCTTTTAAAACATTCTCAAAGCACCTCATTTTTAGTCGCTAGTTAGTCGCTGGATTTTTACCTATGAGCACCCTAGGGAGAGGTTTGTAGAGCCTTCCTGACTGCCTCCACGATGAAGGCATCCCTTCCATCCTCCCCGACTTCGGCTGTGATTTGCTCAATCAGCTCACGGCCAAAAGGCACCAACAAACGAGCCTCCTGATATTTTTGCTTCGCCAGGCGTTGACGCTCTTTCCGGGGAACACTGCCTCCATCGCAAAGGCCGAGGTTACCAGCCCTCTGAAATCCTGATTTATGAAAAAATCTTTGGATGTCTTCTTGCACTCCGACCGCGTTGGAGAACTCCTCCAGAATGAGAATGGCCGACTATCGTTCACCTATGATGAAAAATGGCTGAGCAAGCCCCCTCCCTTACTGTTTTCTCACTCACTCCCCTATCGAAATGAGACCTTCGATGACCGTGAGTGCAAGGGGTTCTTTGCCGGAATATTGCCCGATGAAGGCAAACGCGAGATCATTGCCCGCAACTTGGGGATCTGATGAAGCTACCCCCACTGAGGGAGGCTCTTTTTGAGCTTATCAAAAAGACCCCTGCTTTGGATTGGCTGATTCTAACCAAGCGCCCCGAGAACATTGCCAGCATGTTGCCTTCTGACTGGGGCAATGGTTGGGACAATGTCTGGCTGGGAGCCACGGCGGAAAATCAGGCAATGTATGATCTCCGCATCGAGACCCTTTTGAGGGTTCCTGCGAAGATCCATTTTCTTTCCGTCGAGCCGCTGCTCACCCCTCTGTCGATTCGTCATGGGAGAAAGGACGGTCTGAACTGGATTATTGTGGGTGGAGAGAGTGGAGATGAACCTCGTCCGATGGATCTGGCGTGGGCTCGGACCATTCGAGATGACTGCGCCCGCTTGGGCGTAACCTACTTCTTCAAGCAACAGTCAGAAAACAATCCCATCGGAGATTCTGAAAAGCTGGATGGGGTTCTGTATCACAAATGGCCCCCCGTGCGTCCAGTGGGGCGCCCTCGGGGAAGGCGGCTGCAATTGGATTTGAACACCCAGTGTTTGCAAGACGGTCAGGACTTTCCCCAACTGGCAGGTGGGCTTCCCTTTTTCCAGGTCGATGACAAACCTGAGACCCGTGCCAGAGGTCAGCGCCAAATCCCGTTGCGTGACGCCTACTTGCTTGCGCGTTGTCTTGACCAGTTTGCCAACCTCCTGAGGGGTGTATTTCATAAAGTTACCGTACGGGAATATTGTATCTCGATTCTTCCTAAAAGCAACTAAATGTGACCGTACGGGAATTTAATTCAAACTATAGCTCCACAATATCATAAATATTCCCGATCAGGAACATTATTAAGAGTTCAGATTGGCATTTCTCCAGCAGATTCCCGCTACACATCGAGAGGTCTCGTAGACCGTGGCCTTGTAAAGCGCCTGATTAATGTAAACAGACTAAAAATCATTCGATACGTCTGCCATATCGGATAGACAACAACTTAAAGTCTGCTATATCAGATGTATGAAGCAGAATGTGACATTGCCCATTCCTTCAGTCCAGGCATTGAAGAAACTAGGGCGGGACTTGTCCATCGCACGGCGCAAGCGGGGGATTTCCACAGCCGATATGGCTGCACGGCTCTTTGTCACCCGGGATACCCTCTGGCGGCTGGAAAAGGGCGATCCGACGGTCAGTATGGGGACTCTGGCCACGGCGACCTTCATTCTCCAGTTGCACGACCGCCTGGCCAATCTGGCCGCACCCTCTCAGGACGAACTGGCTCTCAGTCTGGATGAGGCACGATTGCCCAAAAGCATCCGTCGGAGGAAGGCGTGAACCTGGAAGTCCACATCGACTGGCAGGGAAAAACCGAGCATGTGGGGATGCTTTATTCCGCCTCCCGCGGCACAAGCGTGTCGTTTCAATATGCCACTACTTGGCTGGAAAACCCTTCCGCATTTGCCATCGATCCTACCTCTCTCCCCTTGCGCTCTGGCATGCAACACGCAGCAGCATTGTTTGGGGCGATACAGGATTGTGGGCCGGACCGCTGGGGAAAACTTCTCATCGAACGGGCGGTGCGCAAGAAGGTTCTGGAAACAAAGCCGTATCAGGAGATCGACTATGTCCTTGCTCTGGATGACCACTCCCGTATCGGGGCTTTGCGATTCCGGGTTGAAGGGACGTCCCCCTTTCTGGCTGCCACAGAAGGAGCCATTCCTCCATTGGTTCGATTAAATACTCTTTTGCACGCGACTGACGCCATTCACTCGGAGAAAGAGACGGTTGCCGATCTGCGCTATCTGTTGGGGCAAGGTTCTCCTCTTGGCGGTGCCCGCCCCAAGTCCTCCATCCTGCTGCCCGATGGCAGACTGGCTATCGCCAAATTCCCCAAGCCGGACGATGTGCGAGATATTGAGGCAGGAGAAATCCTCGCCCTGACGCTTGCTAAAAAAGCTGGCATCCAAGTTGCAGAGCACCAACTCGTCACGGTATTCCAGAAAACCGTCGCCGTGATCAGCCGTTTTGACCGAGAGAACCACATGCGTATTCCGTTTCTCTCTGCCTCTACCCTGCTGGGATTGCCCGCGGGCGACACAGGAGCCTACACGGTCTTGGCAGACGGCATCCGGCAGTTTGGCGATGATGTGACAGGTGACCTCAAAGAGCTGTGGCGGAGGATGGTCTTTTCCCTTCTTGCCAGCAATTACGACGATCACATGCGCAATCACGGCTTTCTGATGAAATCACCGGGGCGATGGGCACTGTCACCTGCATATGATTTGAATCCCGTGCCTGAAATGGATCGCGTTCATATGCCCAAGACATCCATTTCCGAGGATGGACAGGAGCCGAACATCGAGGAAGCACTCCGTGTCGCCAGCCGTTTTGGACTCAAGGCAACTGAGGCGAAAAAACTGCTGAAAGAGATATATGATGCTGTTTCAATATGGCGTGAAGTGGGGCGGCAACTACACCTATCCGCTGCAACTCTGGACGCCTACGAGTCGGCCTTCAACCATCCGTTGATGAACGAAGCCCGGCGTTTAGTAGAATGACAGTGACGAATCTATGCTTTAAACGAAGCGTCTGAAATTAGGCATCATGACCTCTTTCATTTGGCCTTTTTCCCTATTCAGCCAAACACTCAAATGGTTCTCGGTCTGAGAGACACAGGCCCATTTGACTAGAAATCCATTCATGCGGAATGGTAAAAAATTCTGAATGTCGGCAGAGCAAAATCCTTTTCGAAGAAGTTAACAATGTTTTAAAATTATTGTTGACCAAATAAAACAATACGATAACAAATAAACATGAGCCCAAAATTTCATGCTGCAGAAAAATTATGCAAGAAAGAAATCTATGAACACCCTACTACCCACCCGCACAAATAATGACTCCCCCACGAGGACCGGCGAGGTTCTCGATTGGCACACAGCCCTAACCAACGCACTCAATCCCTC
>Ga0187810_10000817_pt1 | contig 11247 bp, 7 predicted proteins | sample NC_wetland_sal_i_9_FD_132963 | JGI IMG/M metagenome (GOLD analysis project Ga0187810, IMG submission 132963) | Wetland sediment microbial communities from Neuse River Estuary, North Carolina, USA - ASW_5 | ecosystem: Environmental > Aquatic > Freshwater > Wetlands > Sediment | place: USA: North...
AGCCTGGTGATGTACAACCTGAACCATGACGCGGCCTGGTCGCAGAAAGCGCTGAGCGCCGCCCAGCACGCGCAGATGCTCAATGACGAGATTCCGGAAGTCCACTTCGCGCTGGGCAATGTGTACAACGCGACCGGCAAAAGCACGGAGGCTATCATCGAGTTGAAGCGGGCGTTGACTCTGGCCCCGAACTCGGATCAGGGTTATCACCTGCTCGGAGAAGCGTACATGGCCGCCGGGAAGCCCAGCGACGCACTGCAGGCTTACCAGCAGGCCATCGATGCGAATCCCTACTATTGGCTCAACTACAACAACCTGGGGATGGCCTACGCACAGCTCGGCCAAAATCAAAAGGCTGCCGATGCTTTCCGGCGTGTTGTGGAACTGGCGCCGGATTCAGCGCTGGGTTACGAGAACCTCGGGATCGCCCAGTTTCAGGCGGGGAAGTGGAACGATGCCATCGTCGCCTTTGGCAAGGCATTGAAGATTGAACCGTCCCAGAGCCTCTATTCCAATTTGGGCGCGGCGTATTTCTATCTTGGACATCGCGCCGACGCCGTCACCATGTTCCAGAAGGCTGTGGCGCTGAACCCCAACGACCACGTGGCGGCCGGCGATCTCGCCGACGGCTATCGCTGGTCCGGAGACAACGCCAAGGCCAAGACCAGCTACGAACAAGCCATCGCGCTCGCGCTCAAAGCACTGCGCGTGAATCCGCAGGATGCGAGCACGCTCGGCTATCTCGCGTCTTATTACGCGAAGAACGGAGATTCCAAGAAGGGGCTTGACTTCATCCATCGGGCACGCGGGATCGACGCCAACGATTACGAGCTGATGTACAAGGAAGCGGTGATTGACGCCATCGCCGGACAGCAAGCGGATGCGCTGGCCAGCTTACGAGCGGCGTTTCAGAAGGGCTATCCGGTGGCGCAAGCCAAAAATGATCCGGAGCTGAAGGTCTTGGCTACGAATCCCGAACTGGACAAGCTTATCGCTGAGTTTCAGCGAAAAAGCAATTAGCTTTACGGGCGCGTGCCACTACTACTGCCCCAAACGCGAGCAGCAGAATAATTGACTCCGACGGCTCCGGCGTAGTGGCGGTGGGAATGCCGACGCCGCCGCCAATGGGATTCCAGAACGCTACGTCGAACCCATCGTTAGTGAATCCGCACTGGCTGAAGATGTCGCTGCTGCACTGGAAGACTTCGTTCTGTTGATCTGTGGGCAATTGAATGGGATTGCCGTTCGCGTCCGTGAGCGCGAAGATGACCTCATAGATTGGTGCACCGGCGTTTTCAAAACCACCATTCGGCACGACGTTTCCATCGACCACCACTTGGTTTCCATCGCCGGTGGAGAAACTGAACGGTCCATCCTCGGGCATGCTGTTGCCGGCGTTGTTGAACTTGAACCCAGGATCGATACAATCGTTGAACTGAGCACAAAAATCGTCGGGGTTCGTAAAATCGGACGTGTTGAGACCCAGGCTGCCGAAGGCGTCGCCGGCGTTAGGGTCGGGGTCAGAGAACGGAAGGGCGTCGAAGAACTGACCGGCGTCCCAGCCCGTCAGTATGAGGTCGTAGTGCCCAGGCACATTCTGCGCTTGAGCCCAGGTTGCGCCAAGCATGGCCACTGCTGCGACCATCAAACAACGCGGCGTGTTCATCTTTCTCCTCCGTAAGAAACCGAACTGACTCACACCGGATAACCGCCGGGAAAGCAAAAATGCTTCAATTCGATTCATCAATCATACCTCCCGCAACTTTTGCTTAGAAAGCTCCAGAGATCCTGGTTAGTACTAGTACCAGGCGAGCCATCTAGAGCCATCTTTTTCAGCATGCTTCCGGCGTTAGGTTAGTACTGGTTATAGGGGTACTAGTGGCGATTGTCATGCCAGCATGATCACCTTATAATTCACTTACCATGTTGCCCTTTTCTTCTGTCAAAGTGATGATCAAGTCCGCCCGCTGGATGGGCTTGGGTGCACTGTTGGCAGCTCTGCCCCTTCCGTTGACAGCCTCCACGATGGAGGTCGACTTCAACTTTACGCTTGAAGGCATGCCCGGGACCGGCGTGGTCACCTATGACCCGACCGCGCCCGGCACGGATGCCACCGGCCACTATGTCGACGCCACCACCGGGTTGGAGTCGTTCGACGTCACTTGGAACGGAACGACGTACACCATGACGGAGGCCCTCGATTACACCACGTTACCGGAGCTGCTGTTGCCGGGGAACACTCTGGTCGCTGGCGGAGGATATGGGTTTCTAGGAGCTTGGGTTGTCAGCGGGAGCTGTACAGGTCCAGCCCCGGACTATACGTGCTCGGACGCCACCATTCTCGGAGTCGGCGCTAATGTCCCGTCCTATTTAGCCGGTGGCGTTTCGGAGTTTGACGTGATGTCGGTCAGTCTCAACAACAGCAGTCTTTCTACCTTGGTCATCGGTATCGACGACACTTCCTTTATTCGAGGCACCCCCGAGCCGGCACTCGTCCCAGTGATGGCGCTGGCCTTCGCCGGTTTGTTTTTCGCCCGCCGGCGCAAGGCGACTCTGTAAGCCCGAGTTCGAACGGCTTCGTTTTTGCAATCCGCGACGCAGATTCAGCACGAGGACGGCTGGCTCCGCGCCTTCTTCGAACCTTAGCTCCATCGCTGGATCTGGGGGGGGTTGATCTGGACTGGACCGGCAGGGCTGGCTGGATCTCGGCGCAGCATGGGGCGGATTCTCTCCCTGAGGAACGTGCGGTGATTCGTTCGATTGATGTGTACGCGCGTATTTTGGCGGTGCGCCACGTTATAATTGTCATGCAAGCGAGTCGGGGCGTAGCGCAGCCTGGTAGCGCACCTGCCTTGGGCGCAGGGGGTCGGGCGTTCAAATCGCCCCGCCCCGACCAAACCTCCTGCTGATCCCAAAAGAGTTGTTCGATCTCTTGTCTGGTGGACCGATCCTCCCCAGACGACGTCGGTAGGGTCGCGCTTCAATTGGCACGGACGTAACGTCCATGCCATTAGCGACAGTATAACAATCGGGCAAATAAACGCCGTCGAGCTTCCATGCTGATTGAAGACATGTGGTTCGCCAGCGAATTGGCACAGGAGCACGCGACTGGAACAGAGCACCAGCACGCACGGAATGGAGACGGTTTCCCGATAGCGGCGCTACCTGTTAGGGGCGCACCTGCCCCCGAATCCTTGCGATAGAATGAGGGCATGTCTGACGTGCTTCGCATCGCGGATCGCGAGTTTCATTCGCGTTTGTTCGTAGGCACGGGCAAATACCGCAGCTTCCAGGAAATGGCGCGCTGCCATGCGGCGTCGGGCACCGAGGTGGTAACGGTCGCGGTGCGGCGTGTGAATCTCACCGATCGATCCAAAGAATCGCTGATCGATTACATCGACCGCTCGAAGCTCTTCATCCTTCCGAATACAGCCGGCTGCTACAACGCCGACGAAGCCATTCGCACGGCGCGGCTGGGGCGCGAGGTCGGGCTGTCGAATTGGGTAAAGCTCGAAGTGATCGGCGATCAGAAGACGTTGTTCCCCGACAACGAGGGCTTGGTGGAAGCCACGCGCGTGCTGGCTCGCGAGGGTTTCGTTGTGTTGCCCTACACCAACGATGACTTGGTGAACGCGCGCAAGCTGATCGACGCGGGCGCGGCGGCGGTGATGCCTTTGGGCGCGCCCATCGGATCGGGCCTCGGAATTCAGAACACCACCAATCTGCGGATTCTGCGCGAGAGTATTACGGAAGTGCCGCTGATCGTGGACGCGGGAGTGGGCACGGCGTCGGACGCGGCTATCGCGATGGAGCTTGGCTTTGAAGGCGTGCTGATGAACACGGCCATCGCCGAAGCGGAGGATTCCGAGAAGATGGCGGAAGCAATGAAGCTCGGCGTGCAGGCGGGCCGGCTGGCGTATCTGGCGGGGCGCATGCCGAAGAAACTATACGCGAGCGCGAGCAGTCCGATGGCCGGTGTGGTGCGGTAACTAGCCACAGATCGCTTACATCGTTCGCGTCACTTTGCTCAGCGCGCGCGGCTGATCGGGATTCAAACCCTTCTCCTCAGCCAGCGACACCGCGAACAGCTGCGCCGGAACGATGTAGGGAATTGGAGTAAAGATCTCGTCCAGCGCCACCGGCAGAACGATCGCGCGGCGGTCGCGAGCGGCCTCCACGTTGTCGGTGTCGGTAATGATCAGCGTCTCGGCTTGCAGCTCGGTGAGCTTGGCGATCATCTCGCGCAGGCCCGGCCAAGTGACGCCCGCGGGCGCGAATAAGAACGCCGGGAAGGACGCCTCGAGCATTGCGATCGGGCCGTGCAGCAGGTCGGCACTGGAGAATCGCTCGGCCACAACGTAACACGTCTCCATCAATTTCAGCGCGAATTCGAACGCGTTGGCGTAGTTGAGGCCGCGGCCCAGCACGACGGCGTGCTCCATGAAGCGATAGCGTTCGGCGCGGCGGGCGATTTCCAGTTCCAGCGTGAGCGCACGGCTGGTCCATTCCGGCAAGCGCACCAGGTCGTCGAGCGCGATGTCCGCTCCAAGCGCGTAGGCGAGCATATAGAGCAGCATCAACTGGCCGGTGTAGGTTTTGGTGGCGCCCACTGCGTGCTCGCGTCCTGCGTGCACCAGGAACACATGCTCGGCGATGCCTGCCAGAGTACTCGACGCGTCGTTGGTGATGCCGATAGTGCGAGCGCCTTGCTCGCGGGCCCGTTGCAGCACCGCATTTGTGTCCGTGGATTCGCCGGACTGCGAAATCGCGATCACCAGCACGCCCTCGAAGCAGAACCGCGCCCGATAGAGCGTGAAGATGGACGGCGCGGCCAGCGTCACCGGAATTCCAGCGGTGATCTCGAGCAAATAGCGGCCAAACTGGGCGGCGTTGTCGGAAGTGCCGCGCGCGGTCAGCATAATGAACCGCGGCGGATCGCGATGCAAGATGGCGCGCAGTTCCTCGATCGGCCCGCGATTGGCCTGCAATGTCCGTTCGAGCACGGCCGGTTGCTCGCGGATCTCGTCTAGCATTTTTGACATGAGATTGTGGATGAGAGAAGAAAGGTTGGCGCAGGATTCAGAATTCCGATGGCGTGCGTGATTCGCTCCCGGCCCACGCCTTCCACGCAGGCGTCTGGGATGGCGGCGGGATGGTCACGCGCGGCTTTAATATGATCAGCGTCGCGCTCTGATCCTTGGTGATGGTGTTGTTCCTGAGCAGCGGAATGTAGCTCAGAATCGGAAGCCCGGTGATGACCTTGGCTTCCTGCGTCGACATCAGGCCCGACAGCACAGCCCATTCGCCGGTCCCGACTTCCACCTTCGATTGGTATTGCGTGTTCGCCACTACGGGAATACCGTTGGAACTGGTGGCGCCCAGCAGCTTCACTTCGGCGTCCAGGTCGAGCGCTACTTCGTCCTCGGACATCACATGCGGGGTGACCTTAATCAACAGGCCCAGGTCCTCGAAATTGATGGTTGGCGGCGGCGTATACACGGTACCGCTGCCGGCCGTGTTGCCGAAATAGCCGCTGGTGATGATCGGATACTTTTCGCCGACATGCAACGATGCGGGCTGGCCATCCACCGCGACAACCTGCGCTTTGAAAATGCTCTGGGAATTCGACTTCGATACCGTCGCGAAAAGCTGCGCACTGGTTATGCCCAGGCCCAGGAGGCTCCCGCCGCCGCCGAATGCGAGGAAATTCGAAAAGCCGGCTGGAATGGACCTGATCAGATACGACCGCATCACGAAGCTCGCAATGGGAAACGATGTCTGCGGCTGGAGCCCGTAGTTCAGCGTTGAGGATACATCCAGGGACAAAATCTCGACCTCGATGGAAACCTGCGCGCGCGGGCGCAGCAAATCTTGTAACAGCTTTTCGGCTAAACGAACCTTGGAGACCTTGTCGCGAATCAGAATCAAGTGGCGGGTGGCGTCCACCATTAGCTTCTGCGAATCGAGCGCTCCGCGAATGGCAGTGGCCACTTCCTGGAGCTCCTGTACGCTGATGGTTTCGGGAAACGGTACCGCGACCGCCGCCGTTTGCTCGAACTCGGTGCGTTTCTGCTGGCTGTCGTTGGCGATGAAGATGAGGCGCGGGCTGATGGGAACCAGGAACGAATCGGTGGCGGCTTGGAGCGCGCGCAGTGCGTCACGATATTCGGCGCCGGTCAGTTCGAAATGGAACGCTTTGGTGGGCTGGTACGCGGTGTCGAACAGCACTTTCAGATTCAGCGACGCGGCCACTTGTTCCCAAAGCTGTCGGGAATCGCCTCGAAAATCGTAATCGCGGCGGCCCGGATCGGCGGCGAGTCGCGCGGGTGGCAGCGGCTTACGGGCTGCTTCGAGATCGGCGGCGGGGATGCTTCCAAAGAGCGTGCGATCGATTTTGTCGCTCGAAAGTTCGCCCAGCTTAGCAGGCGATGGGTCGACGAGGCTGGCGGCCGGGCGCAAGGCTTGCGCTCGCGTCCAATAATCGATGTTGGTCGGATCGGCTGCGGCAGCCTCGGCATAAAGAAGATAGGCTTGGACGATTTCGCCCGCACGCTCGGCCTTTTGGGCTTGGCGGAACAATTGTTCGGCGGGGGTGGCGGCGGCCAATCTTAGGCAAGCAAAGAGGCAAACGAATGCACCCCACGAAACGCCCTGACAAAGCTTCACAAGAGGATTGACGAAATTGGGGCCGCGAGCGTGTAAGAGAGGGAGCATATAAACAAATCGCGCGATTCGGCCGATGAAACAGTGAGGCTTCGTTTCTCTCATGGCAGCTATTCTTGCACCGGCCAGCACGTCATTCAGTCCATCGATTCCGCAAACATTTGAAGACTTAGGTATTTCCCAATCGCTGGTGCTCGATCTGGTGGTCCGGCGGCTCTTGCTCGAAGGGTTCAGCAACCTGCAGAGCTTGAGCAACACGCTGAAGCTGTCGGTGCCGGTCCTGAATATCGTCTTCAACCACATGCGATCGCTGCAACTGGTGGAAGTAAAGGGTATGCTCGGCAACGACTACAACTTTACTCTATCGCAGGCCGGGAAACTGCTGGCGAGCGAACGGTTCCAGATCTCGCAATACGCGGGCGCCGCACCGGTTTCGTTGAAGGACTACCATAGCGCCACCAAGGCACAGTCGGCGCAGGTCCGCATTGACCGCAAGATTCTGCGGTCGGCGTTTTCCGACCTAGTGGTCAACGACGCGCTCCTGGACCAACTCGGGCCAGCTCTAATTTCCCAAAATTCCATCTTCGTGTATGGTCCCACGGGAAACGGCAAAACCAGCCTGGCCGAGCGCATGCTGCGGGTTTATCAAGACGCCGTGCTCATGCCCTACGCGGTGGAAGTCGACAACCAGGTGATCAGCCTGTACGATCCGGTGGTCCATCAAAAGCTGGACCTCGACGATCCGGACGTGGATCCGCGCTGGGTGTTGTGCCGCCGGCCATGCATCGTGGTGGGCGGCGAGTTGATCCCGAGCATGCTGGAATTGCGCTTGGACGAATCGTCGGGCATTTATGCCGCGCCGCTGCAGATGAAGGCCAACAACGGGATCTTCATCATCGACGATTTCGGCCGCCAGCTCATGTCGCCGCGCGATCTGTTGAACCGCTGGATCGTGCCGCTGGATCGCCGCGTGGATTACCTGATGCTGCGCTACGGCGTAAAGTTCCAGATCCCGTTCGAGCTGATGGTGGTGTTCTCAACCAACCTGGAGCCGAGCGATCTGGCCGACGAAGCCTTCCTGCGCCGCATTCACAACAAGATTTTCGTGGATGCCGTGGACGACAAATCGTTCGATCAGATTTTCCATCGTGTGGTGGGGAGCTTCAACATTCCCTGCGAGCCCGACAGCGCCGAATACCTGCGCAAGCTGTGCCTGCGCGAAGGGCGCACCGAGCTGCGCGCCTGTTATCCGGCCGATATTTGCAATATTCTGACGTCGATCGGCAAGTACGAAGGTCGTCCGCCGTTCATGAGCAAGTCGGAGCTGGAGCGCGCGACGGCGTTGTATTTCGCCAAAGGTTAGGCGCGAATCAGCAGAACGGCCAGCCATCCGCTGAAGAGCAGCAATAGCGGAGCGGTTGCTACTCCCGGAAAATAACCGTGCCGCGATAACGCGATGGCCGAGTGGATCACGCCATTGCACAGCTCCAGAATGGCCCAAAACCACATCAAGCCTCGAGCAGCCGGCCATCCCGACCGTACAGGAACAGCCCAGCAGAACAATCCGATCGTGACAATTCCTACGTTAAGGATCAGGAACCCCCGTGCCAGATCGCTGCTCACTATGCTACTTGCAAAGCGCGTCGGAGGGAAGACTTCGTAGAGCTTGGTGACGTATTCCTCGACGGAGTGGACCGCCTGAGCCAGAATCAGGAGCAAAAAGACGAGTTGGTGGCGCCTCCCGAAGGAGAAGCTATAAGCGGCGATAATAAGATCGTCGCATGAAAGCTCTGCTCGTCTCCACTTACGAACTTGGACACCAGCCGTTCGGGTTGGCATCGCCCGCGGCATGGCTGGCGGAGCGCGGGCACGAGGTCGCGTGCGCGGATTTGTGCGTGGAATCGCTCGACGCGGAGACGGTTCGCGCGGCCGATCTCATCGCGTTCTACTTGCCGATGCATACGGCCACGCGTTTGGCGGCCAAGGTGATCGAGAAAGTGCGGCGGCTGAATCCGAAAGCGCACCTTTGTTGTTACGGGCTCTATGCGCCGTTGAATGAATCGTATTTGCGGGGGCTAGGTGTGGGGACCATCCTTGGTGGCGAATTCGAGCCGGGGCTGGTGTCGCTGGCCGAAGGTTTGAAACCTACTTCGCTGATCTCGCTTGATCGTCTGCAATTCCAAGTCCCGCTGCGGTCGGTGCTGCCGCCCATCGAGAGGTACGCGCGGCTGCGGATTGGGGACGCGTCGAAGCGGGCCGGGTATACCGAAGCCAGCCGGGGCTGCAAACACTTGTGCCGCCATTGCCCGGTGGTGCCGGTATATCGGGGCAATTTTCGGGTGGTTCAGCCTGAGGTCGTGCTCGCGGACATTCGCCAACAGGTGGCCGCCGGAGCGGAGCACATCACATTCGGCGATCCCGATTTCTTCAACGGTCCCACGCACGCCATGCGGATTGTGGACGCGCTCCACCGCGAGTTTCCAAGCCTGACATACGACGCGACCATCAAGATCGAGCATCTGCTGAAGCATCGCGAGCTGCTGCCGCGGCTGCACGAGACTGGGTGCCTATTTGTGACGAGCGCGGTGGAGGCGGTGGACGACGCGGTGCTCGCGAAGCTCGACAAAGGCCACACGCGCGCGGATTTCATCGAAGTGGCGCGTGCCTTTCGGCGGGTGGGGTTGGCGCTCGCGCCGACGTTCATCCCGTTCACGCCGTGGACCACGCGCGAGTCCTATCGCGAGTTACTGGCGCTGCTCGATGACCTGGATTTGGTCGACCACGTCGCGCCCGTGCAGTTGGCACTGCGTCTGCTGATCCCGAGCGGGTCGCGATTGCTCGAGCTCGCGGACGTACAGGCCGTGATTGGCGAGTTTGACGAGCCTGCGCTGCTCTATCGCTGGCGGCATCCCGACCCGGAAGTGGACACGCTGGCCGGAGAGGCGCTGCGCATCGCGGCATCGCGCGGGTCGCGCCGCGAGATTTTCGGCTATCTGTGGAATCTGGTGAGCGAGCATCCGTTTGAGAATCTGGATCTGATGCCGCGCACGGCGATCCCCTATCTTGACGAGCCGTGGTTCTGTTGAGCGGAGCCCACTGAAGAGCAGGTTGCTCTTGTGTAGCTAACCGCGCAACCAACAGTAATGAGCGCCATGGCGGCTCCCAACGACAGCGCCGTCATAATCATCAGTTCGGGCGCTGTGAGAAACGAAGGCTTGTTGGCCAGCAGGTTTTCGAATAGACTGGCGGCGCCGCCGTGGGCCAGTTCGGAAATCTTAAGCGCAGGAAGATGGCCCGTGCTATCGTGCTGAATCTTGCCGGCATAGTAAGGAAGCAGCAGGAAGGTCGTGCCGAATTGCTCGAGCGCGTTGAACAGGATCGCGAGGACAGGCGCCACCAGAAGACCCCAGCGGTCAGGTAGCAAACGAAATAGTCCAGCAAAAAGCAGAATGGTCTCCGGCACCACCAGACACAGCAGATAGTAGCCCATCGTCCCGATGTTCCCGGCGCTGCGAAACCCCTGGATTGAATGAAAGCCGAGACCCGCCAGCAACAGTATGCATGGCATCGCGAGGATGCAGATGGTTCTGGCTTTTGGTAGTGGGGTTCTTACGCGGACAAATTGAACAATAATACCCAACAATCCCAGCGCAAAAACAATTTCGATGCTGCGATACATCCAAGTGCGAGCCACCAGGAAGCTCCAATTTCCTAACCATATGTATGACCCCACAATAAAATCAAAGATTCGGCCCCAGGGATTTGCCGCGATTGCGTCCGCCCACGAGATGTGAGAGGCTCGCGCGCCGATGTCGTTCTGCTCGCCGGTTAGAGTACCCGTCATAGCGAACACGCGTTGGTAGTACCAGCCAGCGACAAGCAGGCACGCAGCGAGTGCAGCAGCCAACTGCAGTCCCGCCGCTTTGCGCCGCTTGCGATCGCGCATTAAGACGCCCACCAGTATGAATGCGGCCCAAGGGAGAAAGGCCAAGAAATAGGCCTTGGTGAGCAGCGCTGCGCCGAGAGCCAGGCCAACCAGCGCGCCCCCGGTGGGGCTTGGCGGCGAATCCCACAGGCGCATGACCGCGAGTACGGCAATGCTCCCCATCGCGATGGACAGACCTTCGTTGCTAGCCCGAAACGCGTCGATCGCGAGTTGAGGCATGGAAGCAAGAACGACAGCCACTCCAAGGGCAGTCCGCTGGTCTCGAAAGAACCGGTGTGCCGTTATAAACGCGAGCGGAATGGCAATGGAGGCGAGGAGCAGCGTCACGCATCGCAGCACCCAGATCTTAGTTGCTAATTCTTGCGAGCTCACGATCCAGTAGACCGGCGTGAGAAGCCAATAGTACAGCGGCGCTTGCTGGGCTTCGTAGAGTGGCAGCGCTGGCTCAGCGTCCTCCGAAGACCATGCGGGAGGAAGGCTTCTCAATCGCGCCTGCCGTGTAGATCTGTCTTCGGCGGACAGCCGCCAATATTCCTCGTAGCTTAAGAGTCCCTTTGAGTCGTCGTGCAACACCCAGGGAGCCGGCACGAGCCTTCGCGATTCGGCAATTTCACGCGAGCTGTCGGCGGTGCGAGGAT
>Ga0187810_10000818_pt1 | contig 11247 bp, 11 predicted proteins | sample NC_wetland_sal_i_9_FD_132963 | JGI IMG/M metagenome (GOLD analysis project Ga0187810, IMG submission 132963) | Wetland sediment microbial communities from Neuse River Estuary, North Carolina, USA - ASW_5 | ecosystem: Environmental > Aquatic > Freshwater > Wetlands > Sediment | place: USA: North...
ACGACATACGTAAAACTGTCGGTCGCGACAGAGGCGGCTTGTTGTCCAGCAAGCAAGTTCCAGCCCAGTTCGCTTCCCGGCTCGAAGCTCGGGAAGATTTGTTTGCCGGCCGTATTCTTCGGACCCGCGTAAGTCGCCTGTACCGCCGCGACTTGCGCAGAGGTGAGGCAGGTGGCTGAATCCTCGCCCTTGCATTCGATCGACTTCGGATCGAAGTGGCACTTCGTCGGATCGTTCAGCAATCCGTCCTTCACCCCGTCTTCGGCGTCGCAGGCGGCCAGCACGGCTTGATGCAGGACCGCTAGCTTCGCTGGCGGAAGGTAGCTGTCCGGCGTTTTATTCATCTGTTGCGCCACCCAAACCGACCAGACGTGTAAGTGCGTCTGATAATTCGCGGGCGCACCGGCGATAATTCCGTCGAAATCCGCCGGGAATTTCTGTGCTTCTTTCAGGCCCTGGCGGCCGCCCGTGGAGCAGCCGTTCCAATAAGAATAGCGCGGGGCCGTGCCGTAGAAGTTCTGAATGATGGCCTTGGAAGTGACGGTCATCTCATGCACGGCGCGATAGGCGAAATCGGTGAGTTTCTCGGGATGCCCCATGGCGAAGCTCGCGCTGCCGCCGGCGTGGCCCGTATCGGTGGCCGCAGTGGCGAATCCACGCTTCACACCCTCGGCGAGCGGGCCGTAGCCGATGGTCCCGTTCCAACCGCCGTTGCCGATGGCCTGGAAATCGTTGTTCCAGCCCGAGGCCGGAAGCCAGAGTTCGATCTTGATATCGGAGTCACTCGACGGCGTGAGCGTCGCCATGACGCGGCAGAACTCCGGCAGCCCCTTGAAGAGCGCCGGGCTCAACTGGAACGGCCCCGGTGCTGGAGGGGGAGTAAAGGCGCCGGCAGCGACACTCTGGGCCGAGTTGATGAACACGTTCGGCAAATTCAATTTGGAAAGGCTGTCGCAAGTGGATCCGCCGGTGGGCGCGGCGATCAAGGAGCCTGCCGAAATCAGAAGCAGCGCGGCAATAGGGAATTTCGTCATGGATTCTCCGTCTCCGGCAATTGTACACCCGAGGTTAATTCCAACGTGGGCATGCTATTCTGAAATCGCATTCGAGTGCCGCACATGCGTCTTCGCGTCACACCCGCCATAGGTTTCGTGGCGATCCTTTCCGCGTGGGGCCTGCTTCGGGCGCAGAAACCCTTCAAAGAATATCCCGCGATTGAGTACGAGAACTTTCCGAAGCCCCCGGATTGGGATCAAAAGGCGGAGTGGGTGCGGGCGCGGCTGCGCTATCCTGACATTTACGGCTATCCCGACCATCCGCTCGTGACCAACCGCGACGGCAGCCCTTTCCCCGGCTACTGGACCATGGATTATCCGCGCTCGGATCGCCACTTGCTGGCCGGTATCCGGCGCCTGACGCGCATCGACACGCGCTCGGTCGAGCAGGTGGTGACGCTCGACGGCACTGACGACATCTACAATTGGCCGGTGCTCTACGGAGTTGAAGTCGGCCACTGGCTCTTGGGCGACGCCGAAGCGAAACAGTTGCGTGATTACCTGCTGCGGGGCGGGTTCTTCATGTGCGACGACTTCCACGGCAACGTTCCTTATCGCCCCGTCAAAGAGTGGGACACCTTCATAGCCAGCATGAGCAAGGTGTTTCCGGACCGGCAAATCGAAGACATTCCGGACAACGATCCCATTTTTCACACGCTGTTTGATTTGCAAGATCGTTTCCAGGTGCCCGGTGCGCAATTTTTCGATACCGGAATCACGTATGAGGCCGGTGAGACTGGAAAGGTGCCGCATTGGCGCTGCATTCGCGACGACAAAGGCCGCATCATGGTCGCCATTTGCCACAACATGGATTTGGGCGATGCCTGGGAATGGGCTGACGATCCGCGCTATGCGGAGAAGTGGGCGTCACTGGCCTATCGTATCGCCGCGAACTATTTCGTCTACGATCTGACCCACTAAGAACCGTTCCCTCACGGTCGCGGCTCAGAAACCGGAAGCCCGGATCCAAAAACTTTCGGTCCAGGTTGCGCCCGGTGGCACGCTCTGCAGATTCTTGAAAATCCCTTCGTGCGCCAGATTGAAGCCGTTGGTGAGACCCGTCATGGGTTCGAAGCACACCACGTTGCGCGTTTGCGGCGCGTAGACGATCGCGATCGGAAACTTTGGGCCGAAACGGACGGAAACTTTGCGGCCATGCGATTCGAGCGAGAATTCGCTGCTGGAATCCACGCTGCCGAACACATCGTCAAGCTGGCGGCCGGCCAGCGGAATCACGTCGGGTAGGGCGACCGTATGCGTTTCGCCGGTTGGAACGAGCTTCGGGGAGAGCACGTAGTGCTCGCGGACCGGCAAACGCACCGTCCACTGATCGCGCGGCGTTTCTGGGATCTGATACCAGGGATGAAATCCGATGACGAGCGGCATGGGCTCGGCCGAGTGATTCTCGATGGCGGTGCGGACTTCGAGAACCCCGCCTGCCAGGCGATGCGTCATCGTGATCGTGTGCGCGAAAGGAAACTGCGCCATCCATTGCGGGTGCTTCCAAAACTCCAGGCGGCTGGTGACCTCGGCTGCCCGATCATCAGCATGGAAGTGCTCCACCTCCCACGCGGATGCGAACAACAGAAGGCCGTGAATCGGCAGGCCATTGTCATCGCGGCGAAGTGTGACTGCGTCGGGGTTGAGCACATAGCGCTTGCCGTTGGCCCAATACGCATCGCCGTCCAGGCGATTGGCCCAGGGCGCAAGCAACGGGATGCCGGCCTGCGAGGGCTTTTGCCGCCAGTCTTCGAGCGATGCCGGCGGCGTCATGAGAATCGGGTGGCCATTCACTCGCAGGTCATAAGCGATGTTTCCGATCGAAGGACAGATTGAGACTTCGATGCCGTGCGCTCCATCACCGAGGCGAACGGTTTCGACCGAATCGACGGTCAGCTTCTGTGCAGAGTAAGTTTGAGGCAAGCTGACTCCATTATCTCTCAATGACTTTTAATGTTACGGCGATGCCCGGATTGTAACTCGCACTTTCTTGCGTCCGTCCCTGGGCATGGGAGCCTTTGAAAGAGAAGAAAACATGACGATTCAAATAAGAGCCCGCAAGCGACTTACGCTTTTTCTGGCGGCCGTCTCGATCACGCTCGCCACCGTTGCCAGCTTGGCCCACGCCCAGGCACCACCACCCCCGCCGCCGTCCTATCCACCCCAGGAACTGGATCGATTAGTACAGCGGGTGGCTCTATATCCCGATCCGCTATTAGCCCAGGTTTTCGCCGCGGCAACATTTCCAGACCAGATCCCCGATGCCGCGCGATGGGCCGATCAACATCATTACTTGACCGGCGACGCTCTGGCCGCGGCGATTTCAGAAGATCATCTGCCGTGGGATCCGAGCGTGCAGGCGCTGCTGCCGTTTCCGTCGGTGCTCGAGATGATGGCGTCCGACATGGCGTGGACCCAGGAGGTCGGCAATGCGTTTTTGGCCCAACAGCCCGAGCTCATGGACGCCGTGCAGCGGATGCGCCGCACAGCTTACGAATACGGATATCTTCGGACCAATCCACAGGTGATCGTCAACGCCGGTCCCTACATCGAGATTCTGCCGGTGAATCCGGCCTTCCTGGTGGTTCCTTACTACGACCCGCTGATCGTGTTCGCTCCGCCCCGGCCGGGTTTCTTTGTTGGCGGCGCCATCAGCTTCCGCTTTGGCGTGACTCTTGGGGTGGCATTCCGCCCATGGGGATGGGGCGTGAACCGGTTTGTTTGGAATGCTCACAACGTGTTCATCAACAACGCGCGCTGGGGCCGTACGTGGGTGAATCGCAGGACCTACGTGCATCCTTACGCGGACGTGCGGCGCTACGAGGGCCCCCGGCCCGCCGAGCGCCACGAATTGCACGAACGCAGCGAGCGTGAGCGGCAGGCCGCGCGGACCGGCCGCGAGCGGGAGGAAGAACACCGCCACTAGTCAACACTCACAAGTTACGTGTAGCCCGCACCGAGCACCGTTAGCAAGAATTGCTCCGCCTGCCGATAAGCAAAGCGGGCACACGTAATGAAGAAAGAACCTGGAGCGAAAGAACCTGGAGTATTAGAGAAACTGATTGCGGATATATCGAAGGCGGTGGAAGCATTCGCGGAACACGATCCTGCTTCCAAGAAAGTACTCGATCAGCTTTGCAACGCCGATCCGCTCAAGTTTTTCGCAGCCGGATTCCATGTTGTGGCCACCACCCGATCCTCGGCCGGGTCGCAGTATCTAGTTCTTCTGGTGGCTAAAGACAAACGGCTGGGAAATTGGTTATTGGATCCGAAAGCGTGCACCCCGAAAGAAGCCACAGCAGTGGCGGGCGTGGCCGCGGATGCGAGGGTACACCTGCAAGCAACGTTTGAGATGGCGTTGAACAAAGCCCTCCAAAACCAGGCCAGCGCCGCGAATGCCGATCGAATCCTCCGAATTTTGAATCTGCTGGAGGCGATCGGCAGCCAGAGCTGTTGGAACTCGTTTCAGGTGGAGTTGATGGCCTATCCCGACAAGGTGGTGCGTTCCAAAGCGGCGTTGCTGATCGGACGCAGCAACAAGAAGGCGGATTGGATCGTCCGGCGCCTCTTGGATCGGGATCCCCGCGTGCAAGCCAACGCCGTGGAGTCGCTGTGGGGTCTGGACGGGGCCGAGACCAAGCAGCATTTGCTGGAGGCTCTGAAATCCAAGAATAACCGCGTGTTTGGAAATGCCGCACTGGGTTTGTACCGCTTGGGAGATCCAACCATCATTCGCGTGCTGCTCGAAGCCACCCAGCATCCCGAGCCGCCCTTCCGCTTATCGGCGCTGTGGGCGATCGGACAGACGCAGGATCCGCGCTTCCTGCCGGCACTCGCGCTCCAATTCAAAACGGCGCAAGGAAAGCTCCGGTTGGCCTTGGCGGGCGCAATGTCGCGCATCCGGCAGCGCGAACAATCCGGCGCCAAAGCGAACGAGTTGCAGATGGACATTGGGCCAGCGGCTGTGGAACCAAGTGGGAACGTCGCGTGATGGTCACGCTGTCGTGCCGGCCGGCCAAGAATCTCAGCAGCCTGAAGGCCACCGAATTCCTGATCTGGGAAAACGGATCGCCCGTGGAAGACTACCACGTGCGGCTGGCTGCCCCATCGGATCACGTCCTCGCGGGCTTCGTTGCGCCTTGGTTCGAGTCCCCGAGCGAGCCGTTCGAGAAAGCCGTCCGGGAGGGCCTCCAGCAATGTCTCTCGATGAAGCGCTCCGATGATCTTTGGAGAGTAGATCGTTATTGCTTAGCGGGGGCGCCGGCCACCGATGAGAAGCCCGCGGAAGAATCTCGCCTGCCATACGACGATTCGGTTGTCACGCTGCAGATGAAGTCTGCCCAGGGATGCATTTCGGACCCAGATCAACTGCGGAAGATATTCGATCTGGCGGTTCCGCTCGGTCGCGCCGCCGCCGATGCAGTCGGGGCCATCCAGCGGCAATGCAAAGCCATGATCCAGCGTCCCGGAAGGCGCCAAATGATTGTCCTCTTGCACCAGCTGGCCGGTCCGGACATGCAGGAGGAAGCCTCGGCCGCTCTTCTACGGGGCTTCGCAAAAGATAATCTTGTCGTTTTCCACGGGATCTCGCTGGGCGCGGGGCAGTGGCCGCTGTTTCGCGACCTGTGCCTTTCGAACCCGGAAGGAAGCTTTATTGAAACCGGCGATTCGGGAATCGTGGACGCATTCGTGAAGACCTACGCTAAACTCTGCAACCGATTCGAGATCACCTACTCGCTTCCGGCTTCCGGAGTGGCCGGTCACGCACAGGCGACTGTGAAGCTCAAGGTGGAAAGCGAGCGCGGAAGCGCGCAAGCCGAAGTCACGATGCAGCCTCCCGCCGCGCCGCCCGCCGAGGCTCCTCCCAGCGCCGAAGCTCCTTACAACGCCTCCGCCCCGCCTAGCACAGCGCAACCATCGGCAGCGTGAACAAGCCGGTTGGACTTCTGTCCGCCGCTTTAGCGCGCTGCCAGCCAGCGCTCGATCGCTTCGAGAACCTTAGCGGAACTTTCCTCCAGCGTTTCGCGATCGGTGCGGCATTCCACGTCCGGCGCCGTGGGATGCTCGTAGGGATCGTCCAATCCAGTGACGTTGTGAATCTCGCCCGCCCGCGCGCGCCGGTAGATTCCCTTCATGTCCCGCTGTTCGCAAACCGCCAGCGGCGCGTGCACCCACACTTCGAGGAATGCGCCAATGCGATGGCGCACTTCATCGCGCGTGGCACGATAAGGGGAGATCGCCGAAACCAGCACGATCGCCCCGTTCTCGGTCAGTTGCCCGGCCAGGGCTCCAATGCGGCGGATGTTCTCGTCGCGATCCTCCTTGCTGAAACCGAGATCCTTGCTCAACTGCAAGCGGACCACGTCGCCGTCCAGCCACTCCACCTTGTAACCGCGCTCTCGGAGACTTTGCTGCAGCGCTTGGGTGATGGTGGTCTTCCCGGCCGAACTCAGGCCCGTAAACCACACCGTCAATCCGGGGTGCGAAATTTGATCGGTCGTTCTTTGATTGCTCATTGGCATCGTTACTATTCTTGGCATGCCGGAAGGAGTCTTGCACGGTGGTCCGTCAATGGCTTCCCGAACATTCGATAGATTGGAGGTGGATGAACGCGCCGGGTATGGGCTCACCCAATGCCTCCCAGTTTGAAGGGCGGCGAGGCAATGTGATAGACCGCGCTTCCGAGATCCTGCGATCGGAAGGCGCGCGGGTTCTGTGGTTCCGCATACTGGGAGAAACCGTCTACCGGCGAATGATTTTGTTCGAGCGGCGGTTGGAGGAGCCGCCGATGGCGGCTGTCCGATGCGAGGTTCCCGTTGCGATTTCGCAATTACAGATGCACGAAGTGAGCGAGTACGTTGCGTTTCGAGCCAACGTGGACCCGGCCGAAATTCGATCCCGTCTGGAACAAGGGCACCAATGCTGGGTCGCCCGCAGGCAGGGAACTATGGTTCACGCGATTTGGGCGGCCATCGGGAGCGCTTGGGTCCGGTATCTGGAATGTGAAATCCGGCTCGCCGCCGATGAAGCTTATATCTACGAAAGTTACACCGCGCCCGCCTTCCGGCGTCTGAACATCAATGCCGCGAGGGCCGGTGTGATGGCGCGGTATTTTAGCGACCGCTCGTTCGTTCGCCTACTGGCGCTCGTCATGCCGGAGAACCCGGCGGGAATCCAGGCTACCGTGAGTGCCGGCTACCGCGCCGCCGGAGTCATCGGACGAGTGAGCCTTGGACCCTGGCACCGCCATTTTTCCCGGCTCGTGCCCGGCGCCCGTCCCGTGATTTTGAACCCCCGCCAGACCGGACCACGTTAGTACCACCAGCTTCCAATCTCAAATCCCGATTTCGATCCGATAAGGACAGCGGAGGGCCCATGCGGGGTTCGATTCCCGAGAACGACGACCCGGTAGTGCAGTACGCGTTGCGCGACCCGATGATGCACAAAGAGCTGCTGGATCAACTCGACAAAGGCGTTTGCATCGTGAATCGGGATTACCGGATTCTCTATTGGAACGCGGCGGCCGAGCGGATCAGCGGGTATCTGGCGCATGAGGTTGCAGGCCAGTCCAGTCACGGGGACCTGCTTCTGCATTGCGATGACTATGACGCGTTGCTGGGCGGGCAAGGCTGCGCGCTTACCGAACTGGTATTGGACGGCAAGCCCCAGGACAGTATCGTGCTGTTGTTGAACCGGGAAGGCTATCGCATCCTGGTCTACGTTCAGTCGCGGCCCATCCGCGACGCCAACGGCACCACGATTGGCGCAGTGGAAGTGTTCGAAGAGGTCATGGCGTCGGCGCACCCCGGCATCCGCGACTTCGAGGCCTTCGGCTGTTCCGATTCGTCCACGCGCGCGGCCCATCGAAGATACGGCGAGATGATGGCCCGGCATGCGCTCGAAGCGCTGAATATGTTTGAAATACCTTTCGGATGGCTGCGCGTTGGTTTGGACGGGGCCGAGGATTTGGATCGCGGTTTTGGGCACGGGATGGTGGAGGCCGCGGTGAAGCTAGTCGCGGCCGCGCTGGATCGGAATTTAGGCACGCACGATGTCCTGTCTCGTTGGGACGGCGGCGAGCTTCGCGTCCAGATCAATCGCTGCTCGCATTCCGAACTTGCGGCGGCGGCCGAACGCCTGTGCCTGCTGGTGCGCGCGTCCACGCTGGAATGGTGGGGCGACCGGCTGCATGTCACTGTTTCCGTCGGTGGCGCGACGGCCGAACCAGGCGACACGCTGGAGTCGCTTGATGCACGAGCCAGCGAAGTCTTCGATGGCTGCCGGGCCAGCGGGGGAGACCGGGCGGCTGTGGCTCATACAAATAGAGGCGGGACGGGGCGATGCTTGCAATAGTTGGAATCGTCGTGGTGTTTGCGGCCGTGGTGGGCGGCTATCTCATGGAGCACGGGAACTTGAAGGTTCTCATCCAACCCGCCGAGTTGTTGATCATCGGCGGAGCGGGGATTGGCACCATCCTGACTGCGAATCCAGTCTCGATTCTCAAGTCTATTTTGGGAGGCTTCGGCGGCGTATTCGGTAATTCGAAATACGACAAAGCCGCCTATCAAAGCACGCTGAAACAGATGTATGACGTGATGCAGAAAGCGCGCAAGAAAGGCCTCACCGAGCTTGAAAAGGACGTGGAAGAGCCCGATAAAAGCGAGCTGTTTTCCAAATGGGATCACCACCTGCGCGACTTCGTCTGCGACACCTTACGCATGGCCATGACCGGTGGGCCAACGCCGTTCGACCTCGATCAGCTCATGGAGCTCGATATGGAGGTGCACCATCACTATGCGAACTTGCCCTCCAAAGCGCTGAGTACCGTGGCCGATTCGCTTCCCGGACTGGGCATCGTTGCGGCGGTGCTCGGCGTCGTGATCACGATGGGGGCTTTGGGCGGTCCGCCCGAGGAGATTGGACATAAGGTGGGCGCAGCTCTGGTGGGAACGTTCCTCGGCATTCTACTTTGCTACGGCTTGCTCGGTCCCATGGCCGACAAGATGGGCAAGTGCGCCGAAGAAGAAGGCCACTTCTATCACGTGGTGCGGATTGCGTTGATTGCGTTCTTGAAAGGCAGTTCACCCGCGATGGCCGTGGAATTTGGACGCCGCGCGGTTCCTGGACATGCGCGCCCGGCCTTCCTGGAATTGGAGACGGCGTGCCGCGGCGCCAAGACTTGATTTTATGTCCGTCCAAACCGATCCACTCGTAGTACAACCCATCATCGTCAAGAAGAAAGTTATGCATGCCGGGCACCATGGCGGAGCGTGGAAAGTGGCATACGCCGACTTCGTCACCGCCATGATGGCGCTCTTCATCGTTCTCTGGCTGATGGGATCGAGCGAGCCGGTAAAGAAGGCTGTGGCCGGATACTTCCGCGATCCCTCCGGCCACAAGGGAGATAACGGCACCGGCCAAGTCGGCACCAGCGTGAAGGAAAATATCGGCATCGGTAAGGACGATATGGCCAAGCTCAAGGAAAAACTCGCCGAAGCCATCCGGCAATCCCCCGATGTCGGCAAGTTGAAAGACCAAGTGGTCATGACGGTCACCGGCGAAGGTCTCCGCATCGAGCTGCTCGAAAAAGACAAAAGCACGTTCTTTGAGACCGGAAACGCGCAGCCGACCGATTCGGGGAACGAAATGCTTCAGTTGTTGGCGGCTCAACTGGGTAAGCTTCCCAACCGGCTCTCGGTGGAAGGCCATACCGACTCCCAGCCTTACGTTTCCAAGACCGGGTACTCGAATTGGGAACTGTCGGCTGATCGGGCCAATGCGGCCCGCAAACTGATCCAGCAAGGCGGAGTGCGTCCGAACCAGGTAGCCGACGTTCGCGGTTATGCCGATCAGCGGCTCAGAAAACCGGAGGAGCCCGACAGTCCCTCCAACCGCCGGGTTTCCATCGTCGTCAAATACAAAACTCCCGAAGATCCGCCGATGCCGGCCCCCGCGCCCGCAGCCAATCCTCCCGCCAAACCGTCGCCGGTTCAGTCATCGGTGGCCCTGCGCAAGTAAACCCAGGCCGTTTTCTTGGCGAAATTCAGTCTCTTTGATAAAATCGAACTAGAGTGACAACATCGCCGGCCGAGGAACTCTCTCGAACCGCTTGCTTCAATGCTCAGCCCTGTTTATACTGTCTTTTTTCGCCGATGTGAAAACTGAGCATGACGAACTTGAGCATGACAAACCTGAGCATGACGCCGCGCGATGATCTGGACCCCCTGGCTCCGCAACGCGAGGCCGCCATGTTCTATGGGTTGTTCCTGCGCGGCCACTCGGCCGAGACCCTGCGGCGGGACATCGACGTTCCCAAGCCGGTGCTCGAAAAATGGCTGAGCCGGCAGCGCTATGAATCCGGGTTTCGCGACGCGCTTCGGCGCGTGTATCAGTACCGCAAACAGGTGCTCGCGATCTTCGACGAGCTGGTCTTGAACGAGAAGACCCGGCCGCCCTTCGTTCACTAAGCTAGCGCGGTAACCTGTTTTTCATTTTCCGCTCGCCCCGCTTCCCCTTACACTAAGAAAAGATGAAACACACCCATACCCATCCATTGCCAGAGGCGCAGCAGCATTCAGACGACGTTGATTCCGACGCCAAGTCGCGCCTGCTCTCCACGCCCACGCGTCCCTTCGATCCGGTCGGCGCAACCAGCGCATCGGAAATTCTAACGCGCATGCAGGGCACGGCATTTCAAGGCAAGCAGCTCGGACTGGCGTTTGAAGTATGGAAGCGCATGCTGGGCGACCGGTGCACCATCATGATGGGGATGTCGGGCGCGATGGTTCCCGCCGGCATGCGCCGCTTGGTGGTTCGCATGATCGAACACCGCTTGATCGACTGCCTGGTTTCCACCGGCGCCAACTTCTTTCACGATCTGCACGAGACCTTGGGGAATTTCCATTACCAGGGATCGCCCGCTATCGACGACGTGCTGTTGGCCGAGAATCTCGTGGACCGCATGTACGACGTGCTGGCCGACGAAGAGAAGTTCCGGCAGCACGATCAATAGATCGGGCGGTTCGCCGCCGGTCTCGATCAATCACGGCCCTACACGACGCGCGAGTTTCTGTATTCGCTCGGGCTCGAATTGGGCAAACATTGCAAGGAAGACGGCATCGTATCGGCGGCCGCCAAGGCGGGCGTCCCCTTGTATTGTCCCGCCATCGCCGACAGCTCCATCGGCATCGGC
>Ga0187810_10000819_pt1 | contig 11241 bp, 12 predicted proteins | sample NC_wetland_sal_i_9_FD_132963 | JGI IMG/M metagenome (GOLD analysis project Ga0187810, IMG submission 132963) | Wetland sediment microbial communities from Neuse River Estuary, North Carolina, USA - ASW_5 | ecosystem: Environmental > Aquatic > Freshwater > Wetlands > Sediment | place: USA: North...
CACGCGGCGCTGATATCCGCCGGGCCGATCGCGGTTGCGATCGGCCCGGCGGTTGGACTCGTTGGGGATTTGCGGCGGTTACGCCCAGCGCGAGCGCGGGCGATTGCGCGTCGATCGATTGCGCGCGGCCGACGAACGGAACACGGTCACCGGCTTGGCCGAGTGAATTTCGACTTTTTCGAAACCTTCGACGTGCTCGCGATCGAGCGTGTTGCCGAGCGTGCGTTCCAGCCGCGACAGGCTGACGCGCTCGTCCTGCGTGACCAGGCTGATCGCTTCGCCCGCCTTGCCCATCCTGGCGGTGCGGCCGATGCGATGGATGTAGCCTTCGGTCTCGTCGGGAAGGTCGAAGTTAATCACGTGCGAAACGTCGGGGATGTCGAGTCCGCGGGCGGCCACGTCGGTCGCGACCATCACGCGGAACTTGTGCGCGCGGAAGCCCGCCAATGCCGCATTGCGCTGGCTCTGTGAGCGGTCGCCGTGGATTTGCACTGCCCTGACGTTGGCCCGTTGCAGCATCCTGGCGACCCGGTCGGCGCGGCTCTTGGTGCGGGTGAAGACGATCGCGCTCTCCACTTCGGGGCGCTTGAGAATCTCCAGCAGCACGGGTCCCTTGTTCTCGAGCGTGACCGGATAAATCGACTGGCGAATCTGTGCCGGCGGCGCGGCTTTGCCGCCGACCGTGACCCGCTCGGGCGTGGTCAGAAATTCACGCGCGATCATTTCGGGGCCCGACGCCATCGTCGCCGAGAACATCATGGTTTGGCGATTCTTCGGCACCATCCGCATGATCCGGCGCAGTTGCGGCAAAAAGCCCATGTCGAGCAGCCGGTCGGCTTCGTCGATGATCACGACTTCAATCTTGTCGAGCTTGACGATGCCGCGCTCGAGAAAGTCGATGAGCCGTCCGGGACAGGCGACCAGCACTTGCGCGCCCTTGCGAATCTGGTCGATTTGGTGCCGTTCGGATTCGCCCCCGACGACGGTCGCGCAGCGGATGTGGGTGTGGCGTGCGATCAGATCGAACTCGCGCGCGACCTGCGCAGCCAACTCGCGCGTCGGCGCGATCACCAGCGCAGCCAGGTGCCGGATGTGCTTGCGATGCAGCCGATCGATGGTCGGGATCAGAAAGGCCGCGGTCTTGCCGCTGCCGGTTTCAGCCGTGGCAACTACGTCGCGCCCGCTGAGCGCAATCGGGATAGTTCCGGCCTGGACCGGGGTCGGTGTGTGATGACCGCGGTCTTTGATTGAACGATGGATCTCGGGTGATACGGGAAATTCAGAAAACGACAAAAAGCATCCTATGGTTCAGAGCCCCCGGATTCCAGTTCGCGAAAAATGTCGAACGTGTGGGTCTGATGGTTGAGAGGGTGGCGTCACGGAATCCGACGCGCGCATAAGTCACGATTGACTTGCGCACAAGAATACAGGAAGAACTGCATCGGCACAATGCCCCCCCGCCGCCAGCAGTTGAATCGAGTTCGCGCTTAGAACTTGCCGTGCCTGCCCACTCCCGACGCGAAGCGCTCGGCGCCGGCGCGCGTCTCGCCTGAACGGACCGTTTCGATGCCGAAGCGGTACTCGCTCTTGAGCGCATCGTCGAGCCCCAGCGTCCAGCCCTGGTACGCCGACATCCGGTCCGAGCGCATGCATCGCTGCGGAAAGCCCGCGATCTGTCTGGCGAGTTCGCGCGCATTCGCCAGGGCAGTGCCCGGCTCGACGACGCGATTAGCCAGGCCCATCGCGAACGCCTCTTCGCCCGACACACCGCGGCCGGTCAGGATCATGTCCATCGCGCGGCTCATCCCGATCAAGCGCGGCAATCGAATCGTGCCTCCGTCGCAAAGCGGCACCCCGAAGCGCCGGCAATACACGCCAAAGGTCGCGTTGCGCGCGGCGACGCGCAGGTCGCACCACAATGCGAGTTCGATTCCGCCCGCGACTGCGAATCCCTCGACCGCCGCGATTACCGGCTTGCCGAGCAGCATGCGCGTGCATCCAAGCGGTCCGTCGCCGTTCTCGGTCACGCGAAGGCCGCGATCAGTGGCGACCGCTTTCAGATCCGCGCCGGCGCAAAACGTCCCGCCCGCGCCGGTCAGGATCGCGACCGAGAGTGCGCCGTCGGCGTCGAAGCGGCGGAATGCGTCGGCGAGCCCGGCGGCGGTGGGCTGGTCGATGGCGTTGCGCGCCTCGGGACGGTTGATAGTTACGATTGCGATTTCGCCTTCGATTGCGAACTCGACCAGACTCATCGAGTGACCTCCCCGGCTTGAGTGCGATTGCTCAAAAGTAAGCCTACTTTTTCAGCACCTTGCTGGTCGAGCAGCAGAGATGAACGACGCCCGAATCCAACGATTTGTCGGCCTTGAAACAGCTGTGCGCGAACACTTCCAGCATTTGGCGGTTGGTGCCGAGCACCTCGGCTTCGAATTCCGCGACCCCGTTCGCCTCGGCGATGAGGCTCAGATGTTCGAGCAGCGCAGTGCCGACGCCGCGGCCCTGGAACCCGTCGAGAATTGCGAACGCTACCTCTGCGCGACGAGGATCGGAGCCGCGAATGTAACGGCCGACGCCGATGAAGCGTTCGCGGCCCTGCTCGGTCACGGTCGCGGCCAGGCCGACGTGAAGCTTGAAATCGAGCTCGGTCAGACGCTTCAGATCCTGCGGCGACAGGTCGCGCTTGAGCCCCATGAAACGAAAATAGATCGACTGTTCGCTCAGCCCCCGGAAATGTTCGTGCAGGCGTTCCTGATCGTCGGGGCGAATCGCCCGGATCCGGATCGCGGTGCCGTCGAGCATCGTGGCATCGACGCTATATTTCCGCGCGTCGCCAAGCATGTCGCGATCCCCCAATGGCGCGCGGGCCATCGCGACTCAGGTCTTATCGGGTTCGTCGGACTTGATGAACTTGAGCGCCGCGGAATTCATGCAGTAGCGCAACCCGGTCGGCCGCGGACCGTCGTCGAACACATGGCCGAGATGCGCGTCGCACTTCGCGCACAACACCTCGGTCCGTTGCATGACTAGTGAGCGATCGGCCTCGGTCTTGACGTTCTCCGGCGCGACCGGCTGATAGAAGCTCGGCCATCCCGTGCCGGAGTCGAACTTGGTGTCGGAGCTGAAGAGCGCGTTGCCGCAGCAGATGCATCGATACAGGCCCTTCTCGTGATTCTCGGCGTACAGGTTCGAGAACGGGCGCTCGGTGCCCTTTTTGCGCGTGACCTCGTACTGCTCCGGGCTCAGCTCCTTGCGCCATTCCTGGTCCGTCTTGACGACTTTATCTTCCATCACAAGTCCCTTTCTTTGGCCGGAATCGGTGAACTCCACTATCGCTACCTTGACTATACCCGGCGCATCCGGATCGGGCGAATTACCCGAGGCATCCGACGCGACGGCCGCTTCCGCGTAGCCGAATGCGACGATCGCCGGTATCGCAGCAAGCGCGGCGATGAATGCTCGACGTCCGATCGGAGGCCCGTTTTGGCTGCCGGAATTGTTCCAGATTTCCGCCGACTTACGATCCACTGTTTTGATCATTGCATATTGGACAACTGCATCGAAGGCCGCCCGGTTCCCGGCGCGTCGGCCCGGGATCTAGCAGGGTGTTGAGAAAACCCCGACGATGGGGCCTTTCGCGAGTTCGGCCTCAACACCCTGCGGGAAAACCGGTTTCCTCCCTCAATCTTCTCTCCCGCTCTTCGCGGGTGTCATTCCCGCGAGCGCCCGCAACCAGCCAACCGAGATCACGGTGGCAGCGCGACGACGTCGCGCGAGCAATCGCACAACCCAAAATCAGTGGGTGCAGGGGTCACCCCTGCTAGATCTGATAGACGAATAGTTGCTGCTCCTTGGGTCGAAGAAACACCTTGGCGCCCGGCTCCAGATGCAGCGCCTGGTAGCGCTCGTGATCGATCTCGACCTGCACCATGTCGCCCCACTCGGCGACCAACTCGACCTTGACCTGCGGCCCGGCCGGATTGATCGACTTGACGGTCGCCGCGAAGGTCTGCTTGCCGTTGGGCTGCATCACGATTTCCAGCAGATGCGGGCGCACGTAGAGCACCGCCTTGCCGGTCTGGGGATGCGCATGGGCATGAGTGTTGTCGAGTTCGACGGCGGTATCGCCGATAAACACGCGGCCGTCCTCGATTCGGCCGTGAAACAGGTTCACGTTGCCGAGGAAGTTGTAGACGAAAGCATTGGCGGGATGATGGTAGACCTCCTCGGCCGTGCCGATCTGCTCGATGCGCCCCTGGCTCATCACCACGATCCGGTTGGCCAGTTCCAGCGCTTCTTCCTGATCGTGAGTGACGAAGACGCTGGTTATCTTGATCTCGTCGTGCAGCCGCCTGAGCCACCGGCGCAGTTCCTGCCGCACCTTGGCGTCGAGCGCGCCGAACGGCTCGTCGAGCAGCAGGACTTTCGGTTCAACTGCGAGCGTGCGCGCCAACGCGACGCGCTGGCGCTGGCCGCCGGAGAGCTGCGAGGGGTAGCGATCGGCAAGAAAATCAAGCTGCACGAGTTTGAGCAGCTCGTGCACGCGCCGCGCGATTATGGCCTCGGCCGGGCGCGCGCGCCGAGGCATCACGCGCAGGCCGAAGGCGACGTTCTCGAACACCGTCATGTGGCGAAATAGCGCGTAGTGCTGAAATACGAAACCGACCTTGCGTTCGCGGATGCTGACGTCGCTGGCGTCCTCGCCCCCAAACAGCACCTCGCCGGCGTCGGGCGTTTCCAGCCCCGCGATTATCCTCAGCAGCGTGGTTTTGCCCGAGCCCGACAGTCCCAGCAGCGCGACCAGCTCGCCGGTTTCGACATGCAGGCTGAGATTGTCGACCGCGACGAAGTCGCCGAACTTCTTGCTGATGTTTCTCAGCTCGATACTCATGCGGCAACTTTGACCGCCAGGTCGTCGTGTTTTTCCAGTTTCGCGGGGACCGCGCGACGCTGAAGGAAACGCTTGGCGATGAGCGTCGCGATGGCGAGCAGGGTGAGAATCGACGAGACCGCAAACGCAGCCGCGAACTGGTAATCGTTGTACAGAATCTCGATGTACAGCGGCATCGTGTTGGTCTGCCCGCGGATGTGCCCCGAAACCACCGACACCGCGCCGAACTCGCCCATCGCGCGCGCGTTGCACAACACCAGGCCGTACAGCAGGCCCCACTTGACGTTGGGAATCGTCACCCGAAAGAACATTTGCCATCCGCTGGCGCCCAGCACCATCGCGGCCTCTTCCTCCTCGCTGCCGACCGCCTGCATGATTGGGATGAGTTCGCGCGCGGCGAGCGGAAAGGTGACGAAGATGGTCGCGAGCACGATTCCCGGCTCGGCAAAGATCACCCTGATGCCGTGATCTGCGAGCAACGCGCCAAGCGGCGCGCGCACCCCGAGCAGCAGCACGAACAGCATCCCCGAGATGACCGGCGAGACCGAGAACGGGATGTCGATCAGCGTCAGCAGTGTTTGCTTGCCGGCAAAATCGAAGCGCGCGATCGCCCACGATGCGCCGACGCCGAAAGTGACGTTGAGCGGCACTGCGATCGCGGCGGTCATCAGCGTCAGGCGAATTGCGGCGCGGGCCTCGGGATCGGCGATCGCGGCAAAGTAGGCGCCGATTCCCTTGCGCAGCGCCTCGGCGAAAACCGCGATTACCGGGACGAAAAGAAACAGCGCGAGAAACACCAGCGCGATCGCGATCAGCGCGCGCCTGACCCACGGCGGATCGGCGGCGCCGGGTCTTTGCGGTTCGCGCTGCGACTGGCCGGCCATAAACAGTGTCAAGCCGCCAGGCGGCGGCTGCTCCACCTTTGCAGCACGTTGATGCCAAGCAGAAGCACGAACGACACCGACAGCATCACCAGCGCGATCGCCGTCGCGCCCGCGTAGTCGAATTGCTCGAGCTTGCTCATGATCAGCAACGGCACCACTTCGGTACGCATCGGCATGTTGCCTGAGATGAACACGACCGAGCCGTATTCGCCCAGCGCGCGCGCGAACGCCAGCGCGAACCCGGTCAGCAACGCGGGAATCAGCGCCGGCGCGATCACCAGTACGAACGTTTGCAGGCGGCTGGCGCCGAGCGTCGCCGCGGCCTCCTCGTATTCTTGATCGAGGTCCTCCAGCACCGGCTGCACGGTGCGAACCACGAACGGCAGCCCGACGAAAGTAAGCGCGACCGCCACCCCCAGCGGGGCGTAGGCGACTTTTATTCCCAAAGGCGCGAGCCACCCCCCAATCCATCCGTTGCTCGCGTAGATCGCGGTCAGCGTAATTCCCGCCACCGACGTCGGCAGCGCGAACGGGAGATCGACCATCACGTCAATCAGGCTTTTGACCGGAAATTCGTAACGCACCAGGCTCCAGGCGACGATCAAACCGAACACCGAATTGACTGTCGCTCCTGCAATCGATGCGCCGAAGCTCAGCCGGTAGGCGGCGACGGTGCGCGGACTTGCGACCGCGGCCCAGAACTGAGCCCAGGTCAGAGTGAAGGTCTTGAAGAAAATCGTCGAGAGCGGAATCAGCACCACGATCCCGAGGTACGCGAGCGTGAAGCCCAGCGTCAGGTTGAATCCCGGCAGCACGTTGTTCCGCTTCGTGTTTATCGCCATCGCGCGACCGCCGCCCTCTCTTTACTGGCTTCCCGGTTGATAGATCCGGTCGAACACGCCGCCGTCGCCGAAAAACTTCTGCTGCGCCTTTTTCCATCCGCCAAAATCCGCATCGATCGTGAGCAGGCTCAAGCCCGGGAACTGGCTCGCATACCTGGCGGCGACGGCCCTGTCGCGCGAACGGAAAAAATTCTGCGCGATTACTTCCTGCGCCTCGGGCGCGTAGAGAAACTCCAGATACGCCTTCGCGACGGCGGCCGTGCCGTGGCGCTGGTCGACCTTGTCCACCCACGCGACCGGCGGTTCGGCCACGATGCTAATCGACGGATACACGATCTCGAACTTGTCGGCGCCGAATTGCTTGATCGCCATCCGCGCCTCGTTTTCCCACCCGATCAGCACGTCGCCGATTTCACGTTCGGCGAAAGTGGTGGTCGAGCCGCGCGCACCGGAATCCAGCACCGGCACGTTTTTGTAAAGCGCGCCGACGAACGCTGCCGCCTTGGCCTCGTCGCCGTGGTTGTGTTTGAGCGCGTACCCCCACGCGGCCAGGAAGTTCCATCGCGCTCCGCCCGAAGTCTTCGGATTCGGCGTGATTACCGAAATGCCCGGTTTCACCAGGTCATCCCAGTCGCGGATCTTTTTCGGATTTCCCTTGCGCACCAGCAGCACGATGGTCGAAGTGTAGGGACAACTGTTGTCGGGCAGGCGCGTTTGCCAGTTCGAGGGGAGCAGGTTCGCCTTCTCGGAGATCGCATCGATGTCGCCGGCCAGGCCGAGCGTCACCACGTCGGCCTCCAGCCCGTCGATTACCGCGCGCGCCTGCTTGCCCGACCCGCCGTGCGATTGGTTGACGGTGACGTCGTCGCCCGTCTTCGCCTTCCAATCCTTGGCGAACCGGGCGTTGATCGATTCGTATAGCTCGCGGGTCGGATCGTACGAGGCGTTGAGGATTGTGATCTGCGCCCCGCGCGCCGGCCACACGCCGAGAGCGACGCTCGCCGCCACCGCGATGGCGCCGAGCGTGCGTGTCAATTTCAATCTGCGGCCAAACATTCCTACCTCAGAACGCGATCTGCAGTTGCGACTCGAAGACGCTCTCGTCCGGCCGGTCCTTGGGCGCGCTGGTCGTACCGGCGCCGCCGTTGAAGAATGTGCGCGCGTAGTCGAATTGCCATTTGATGTTGCTGGTCAGGTACCAATTCACACCCGCCGCGTATTCGGTCGCGGTCTTCGCGGCCACGCTCGGATCGGCGAACCCGAGCCTGAACTGGCGGGGATCGGCCGAGCTATTGCTGATTCGGGCCGCCAGCTCCCACGCGCCCCACGTGCCGTTGCGCGGGTCGAACGCGTGCCGCGGCCTGATCCAGCCGTAGCCCGCATCCTCGCCCGTCAGCAGGTACGAGGCCTGCGCCATGTAACCGGTGTCCCGGAAAGTATCGGTGGCATTGATGTACTTTTTGTGGAGCGTGGCGTTCAGATTCAGCGAGTGCTGATCCTGCGCGTATTCCGCCATCAATCCGAAGCGGCGCCGGTAGTAGTAGGCTTGCGGCTCCAGCCGTGTTCGCTCGCCGGACGCCGACACGCCCTTGCTGTAAGTGAAGTAGGTGGACATCCCATAGGTCTTGTAAGTTGAGATAGTGTTCCCGCGTTCATCGCCGATGCTGGCGCCGAAGCCGAAGCCGAGGTTCTTGAGCCACTCGTTTTCGCTGAGTTCGAACGGCGTCGTGAAGATGCGGCCGACGAAATCCTTGCCGTCGTTGTTGTCGGCGTCCACCGAAGCGGTGTTGTTAGACACTCCATTCATAATCGCCGCGTCATAGAACAGCCGGCCGTCCATGAGTCTGCCGTGAAGGTCGGCGCCAGTGTCGCGGTTCGGAACCAGATTCTGGACCAGCGAACGTTCGCTGAATTCCAGGTCGCGATCCGACTGGAGGCGCTCGAGGTCCAGCGGCGCCTTGTACTTCCCGGTCCTCAGGCTCGCAAAATCGAAATAGGTGATATTCAGGTAGGCGTCTTGCAGAACGACTTTGCCCTGGCCGAAGTCGGGCGTGATGTTGAAGTTGTAGTACTTGGCAACCGAGCCGGTCAGAATCGGGCGCACTCGATTCAGGAAGAATGTGCTGCCGACATTCTTGTCCGCACCGCTGGTGAAGAAGCGGCCGTCGCCCTGCATGATTCCGCCGAAACCGATATTGTAGTCGTGGTTGGGCGATGAAAGGGAAAATCCCTCGGCGCCGGCCTTGACCACAGTCGCCTCGAGCGCCTTTTGCTGCTGAGTCTCATCCTGGACTTCGAGTTTGCGGTCGATCACTTTCACTTTTTGATCAAGCCCTGAAAGCCGGTCGACCCTCTGCTCGAGTTGCTTAACTTGCTGCTTCAGCAATTCGATCTCTTGATCCCTCGGATCGGTCGGCTGTTGCGCATCCGCCGGACTTGCGGCGAGAACCACCCCGGTAACTATCGCCGCCAGCAGAACTGGCCGAATCGGCAGAGTAAATTTTCTCATCGCGGAAGCCCCTCGTCGTCTTGGGAACTTCCGGATGACCGGTCAGCTCGCGGTTGGTGATTAACGGCTCTGTCATTGTGTGCCCGGATCCTTCCTTGGTCCGGGGTTCCTCGCTGAATTTTCGATCGTCGTGGACGATTGACCTCGGTCGGCGGCTGCGCTTATTCCACGGCCGGGCTTGTCGAGGCGAAACTTCTCCTTGCGCTCGATTTGCACGACTCGCGAATCCTGGATTACGACCTCTACCGAGCCAAAACGCACCCCCCTGATGGCGTCGGCGATGCGCCGCAGAATCTCGTCACCTGGCTCGGGCTCTCGCTGGCCGTCGCACGCGCCGGTAGGAATTGAGTCGGCTTTCATGATTTATCCCATTAGATGACTAGACTAATCCTCCAAAAAAAAGGCGACGCACGCTTCAAATCGCGAAACTCAACGATTCCTTGCCGGTAACCACCGCCTCGACCTGCTTGAGCATGTCAACCAGCGAAGTCGAGTCCAATATCTTCGCGGTCGCGTCGCGGACTTCCTTCATCACGATCCTGATTCCGCAACTACGCTCATCGCGGCATTCGCGGCATCGCATGTATGCCGTCTTGCTGACGCATGGCAGCGGTGCGATTGGCCCGTCCAGCACCCGTACTATGTGCCCGACGCTGATCAGCTTGGGATCGCGGCCGAGGAAATATCCGCCGCCCTTTCCCTTCTTGCTCTGAAGGAGTCCCTGGTTCTTGAGTTCGAGCAGAATTAGTTCCAGAAACTTGCGCGGGATATCTTCGCGCTGCGCGAGATCAGATATGAGCACCGGCCCCTGGCCGTATTCCTTGGCCAATACCATCATCGCCTTGAGGCCGTATTTCGACTTTTTCGAGAGCATCATCGGTACTTAAATTCGATAGGATGGCTAGACTAAAGATCCCGGCTAAATCAGTCAAGAGTTCGGGATTAGAAAAATGCAGAACGCTTTAAACAAAAAATTTCTCTAACACGCCTTGGCCTTCAGCTCGGCGTACTTGTCGAGTAGCGGTAGCACGGTATCGCGTGGGGCGGGAGGCAGCCCGAAAATCAGCCGATCGAGGCCAAGGTCGAGGAATTTTTTGATGCGTTCCTCGTTTGGACCGACGCCGAACATCGAGACGGAAAGTTTTCCGCGGCCGGCCTTCTTCCCGGCTTCGGCAAGCGCTTTGAGGTTGGCGGCGAGGTCATAACGCGGAAGACTGATCGGCATCCATCCGTCGCAATACTCGGCGACGCGATCGAACGTCTTGGGCGATTGGGAACCGAGGATAACCGGCGGTCCACCGGCCTGCACAGGTTTGGGAAACAACCAGATCGGATCGAAGTTCACGAATTCGCCGTGAAACTCGGCGGCCTCCTTGGTCCATATTTGCCGCATCGCGAGAACCTTTTCCTTGACGATTTTCCAGCGCCGCTTGAACACCGCGCCATGGTTCTCCATCTCCTCGACGTTCCAGCCCGCGCCGATGCCGAGGATCACGCGGCCACCAGAAATCACGTCCAGCGACGCGACTTCCTTGGCGAGAATGATTGGATCGCGCTCGATCACCAGGCATACTCCGGTGCCGAGCTTGAGTTTTTTGGTGACGGCGGCCGCCGCGCCGAGCGCGACGAAGGGATCGTGCGTGTGCCAGTACTCTTTTGGCAATTCGGATCCGCCGGGATAGGGCGTCTTGCGCGACGCGGGTATGTGAGTGTGCTCGGGTAAGAATAGCGACTCGAAGCCGCGTTCCTCAGCCGCGAGTGCGAGCTCGATCGGCTGGATTGCATAGTCGGTCGGGAACATCGAGATTCCGAATTCGGCCATGGCGATTCCTCCTGGATCAGGCGGCAACCGGTTTTTCAGGGGCCGCGATACAACCCGGTTTCCTCTCGGCGCTCATCTCACGCGATGGCTTTTCCCTGCGCCCCGTCGCCACGGGTCACTGCGATGCCGCCGCAGCGGCCGGCGCCGCGTACAGTTTTTTCCATAGCACAATGGAATGCGTTCGCGCGTGCCACGGCAATGCTAATTCTGATGCGTCGGCGGCGACGCGCCTACGACGCGGAGCTTCACGTTCGCGCCGGGAATCCGATCGCCTTTCATCGGCTCGTAGCGCCCGC
>Ga0187810_10000820_pt1 | contig 11236 bp, 5 predicted proteins | sample NC_wetland_sal_i_9_FD_132963 | JGI IMG/M metagenome (GOLD analysis project Ga0187810, IMG submission 132963) | Wetland sediment microbial communities from Neuse River Estuary, North Carolina, USA - ASW_5 | ecosystem: Environmental > Aquatic > Freshwater > Wetlands > Sediment | place: USA: North...
CAGCGCGGCGGCAATGTGGTGATCCCCACCTTCGCGCTCGAACGGGCGCAGGAAATCCTCTACATCATCGGCCGCGGCATCGAGACCGACAAGCTGCCGCCTTCGGTGCAGGTCTATCTGGATTCGCCCATGGCGATCTCCGCCACCGAGATCATGGAGCGCAACCCGCAAGGCTTGCAGCCCGCCATCGCGGACGCCATCCGCGCCGGGCGCGATCCCTTCCAGTTCGAGGGCGTGCACTTCACCCGCGACCACGCCGATTCCGTCAAGCTCAACGGCATCAAGGGCGGCGCCGTCATCATGGCGGGGTCGGGCATGTGCACGGGCGGGCGCGTGCGCCATCACCTGGAGCAGAACCTGCCGCGCCCGGAAGCGAGCGTGGTGTTCGTCGGCTTCGCCGCGGCGGGAACGCCGGCCCGAACCATCATCGACGGCGCCAAGGAGATCACGCTGTTCGGCGAGCGCGTGCCGGTGAAGGCGCAGATCTACACCATCAACGGCTTCTCCGCCCATGCCGACCGCAGCCAGCTTTTGGCCTGGCATGCCGAGACCAAGGCCCCGCGCACCTTCCTGGTGCACGGCGAAGAATCCACCATGCGGAGCTTCGCCACGGCCCTGACCGGCACCAAGGTGGAAATGCCGGAACTGCACCAAAGCTTCGAAATCTAAAGCAACGCGCCTTCAGACGGCGGGGGCGAAGCTTGTCGTGAATATGCGGTCGGGTGAAATGCCATTTCTCGCGGCGACGGATTTCAGTTCCGCAACAAGCGACGGCGAGCCGCAGAGATAGAGATCGGGCGCAGCCCCGAAGTTCGCTTCCAGCGCGCTCTTCAAGGCAAGCGCGAGCGCGCCGTCGCGATCGGGCGTCTCCGGAGCGGAACCCCCGGCGCAAGTTGTCACCGTTAGCTGCGGCAGGGCGACGCGCAACGCGGTGATCCGCTCGCGTATCAGCCCTTCCGCTTCGTCATCCATGTGGCAGACGACACGGCAAGGTTTGCCGTCCTTCGTTTTCATCATGTGGGTCAGCAGCGAGAGAACCGGCGCCAGCCCGCTCCCGTCGGCCACCAGCCAGCGCGGTGCAGGGCTTGCGTCGTCGGGCGAGAAGCCCCCTTGCGGGCCGGTCAGCAGCAGCCTGTCGCCGCTTCTGGCGTGCCCGCTCAGATATTCCGAAAATACGCCGCCGGGTTGCAGATCGGCCAGAAACTCCAAGATGCCGTCGAAGTTCGAGACGTTGGCCGGCGTATAGGCACGCCGTTCTTCCGTGCCGGGAACCGTCACCTCGAAGAACTGGCCCGGCAGGAAATCGGCGGCCGACCCGAAGTCCGGATGTTCTTCCAAAGCCAGGCGCAGATACGCGGAATGCGGCCCCAGCTGCCGCACCTTGCGGACAACCGCCGCGCGATCGGGAATCTTGCCGAAGGCGATGGCCGCGTGATCGAAGGGTGCCCGCAGGTTCAAATCGCCGGCGGCATGCGCGCGGCACAACAGAATCCCGCCGGCCGCGCGATCCGCTTCGGACAACGCCTCCAGGCTGCAATCGTCCAGGCGAACCTCGCCGCTTTCGGCCTTGACGCGGCAGGCGCCGCAGCGGCCTTTGCGGCATAGCGCAGGCAGGAAAAGCCGCGCCTTGGCCGCGGCGTCGAGCAGCGTGTCGGCGCTGTCGGCCTCGAATCTCACACATTCGCCGTCGCGCGTGTCCAAGGCGATGCTCGGCAAAACCCTTCTCCCGAAATTCCGCCGATGCGCAACGGCGGCCCGGCGGCACGATGCTTTTTTGCTTCTAGCGGCCATTGCATTGAATTGAAACCGCCTCGACTTCCGTCGCACGCACGGATGTTTTCGCCGTATTATGCGGCGGCGACAGTTTGCGAAGAAATTTATACCGAGTTGTCGCCGTCGTTTTCCCTCAAGACCTTTTCCGAAGACAAAAGCGCCACAGCCCCGAACAATCGTCCGTATGCAGCAAAAACCGGCAACGGAATACGCCACTGTTATCGGTATCATTGGCGCCAGTATCGTCGGGTCGGCCGGTAAAAGGCAGGCCCAAAAAGGCGAATACAGAAAAGTCAAGGGGAGTAAGGTCATGATAAGACATTTGCATTTGCGTAATCAGACGGCGATGGCGGCGCTCATCGCCGGAAGCGCGACATTGGCCATGATGGCGGCTGCGGTGCCGGCTTTTGCCCAGGACACGGGCGCGACGGAGACCGTAACCGTCACCGGCTACCGCGCCAGCCTGACCGATTCGACCAATGCCAAGCGGCAATCGGTGGGCTTCTCGGAAGCGGTGTTCGCGGAAGACATCGGCAAGTTCCCGGACACCAATATTGCCGAAGCCTTCAACCGCGTTCCGGGCGTCACCATCAACCGCGACATCGACGGCGAAGGCGTGGACATCCAGATCCGCGGTCTCGGTTCGAGCTTTACCAAAATCCTGTTGAACAACTACCAGGTGGCGATGGCCTCGACCGGCGCAACCGACTCGCAGAACACCAACCGCGAAGTCGATCTCAACATGCTGCCGACCGAGCTGTTCACCCAGCTGACCGTGGACAAGAGCCCGCGGGCGGACCTGCTTGAAGGCGGCGCGGCCGGCACGGTCAACATGCGCAGCATGCGCCCCTTCGACAATCCCGGGCAGCATCTGACCTATTCGGCACAAGGTACCGACAATTCGAACGGTCATGCCGCCATCGGCCCCCGCGGCACGCTGATCGTCAGCGACACGGAAGGCCCCTTCGGCGTGCTGCTCGGCGTCACCGGCCAGATCAACAACGATTACACGACGGGCTACGAGACCATCGGCTACACCACGCCCAAGTTGAACGCGGCGATGTGCCCTGCCGCGAATTGCTCTCCGATCGGCGGCGCCGGCTGGTCCGTTCCGGCGACGGTTCCGGGCAATGTCACGACCGGCGGCCTGGTTCCCGGCGAAACCATCGACCAGAACCTGCTGACCACGCTCAACCCCGGCCTGACCGTGCAGCAGATCGGCGGAGCCTTGTTGCCCCGCCTGGGACGCTCGATGTTCGAACAGGGCACGCGCGACCGCTACAACGGCATCGCCAGTTTCGAATTCCGCCCCAACGACGATCTGCATTTCTACCTGGACCTGATCGGCGGACGCATCGACAACGACCTCAACCGCAGCGACATCGACCTGGTCGGCCGCAGCGGCGGGATCATCCCGGAAAACATGGCCGTCGATTCGAACGGCGTGGTGACCAGCGCCACCTTGGCGAATGCGCAGTTCTTCCTGGAAGCACGCCCCTACAAGGAGCAGGAAGACTTCCTGAGCGCCAATCCGGGCATGGAGTGGCAGGCGACGGAACTTCTGCACTTCGACTTGCAGGCGAACGTCACGCGCAGCCATTTCTTCCGCGATTCGCCCACCATTCTCGTCATGACACCGCCGAACTCCGGCAATGCCGCGGGCGTGCCGGGAGCCACACCGCCGGTAGGCGGCGTCTCGGCGACATACGTGAACAACGGCAGCGTACCGTCCATCACGACCAACCTCGACCTCAACAATCCGGCCAACTTCCAGTGGGCCGGCGGCCGCGTGAACCTGCAGGACGAAAAGCGCTACACCTACACCAACGGCATTCACGGCGATGCCTCGTACGGCACCGACGCGATGAACGTCAAAGTGGGCTTCGCCTATGACGAAGCGTACCGTTCCATCGAAGCCCTCGACAACAGCCAGGCGTGGCAGAACGCGGTCTGCGGCGATAACCCGAACCTCTACCTGCCGACTCCCAATTCCCAGCCGCCCTGCCAGGGCCTGGACAGCAGCAACCCGAACGCCGTCGTCGGATCGGGCTATCCGACCTATCCCGGCCTGGGCACGAATTACTCCGCCACCGGCTATCCCCCGGCGCTGGCTTGGGCGGGCTCGCTGATCCCGCAATCGGCGCTGGCTTCCTATCTGCGGCCCGGCCCTGCGGGGTTCATCACGGCCGACTACGCCGCGATCAAGTCGGCTTCGAACTTCGCGTCCTTCGACTATCCCAACGCGCCGTTCTCGGCTTCCTCCAACACCTCCGCGGCATCCGGCACCGTCGACGAGAAAAACTGGGGCTGGTATGCTGAATTGAACGGCGTCTTCAACATCGGCGGCCGCGACCTGAAGTACAATGCGGGACTGCGCTGGGTGGAGACCCATCAGACGATCGGCGGCTATGTCCAGCACGCCAGCACGCTCAACACCCCCACCGTGCTGGACGGCGGCGAGTATCCGACCTACTACACGGACAGCGTCACGCACCACACCTATTCGTCGTTCCTGCCGTCCGTGAACATCGTGTACGAAGTCACCGACGACTTCCAGGTCAGGGCCTCGATCTCCCGCACCATGACGCGGCCGAATCCGAGCTCCATGCTGCCGGGCTTGAGCTTCAGCGATCCCTCCGCGCAGCAGGCCACCATCGGCAATTCGGCGCTGGCTCCCTATTATTCCAACAACATCGACATCGGCGCCGAGCTCTACACCGGCGGCGAGGGCTACATCGGCGGTACCTTCTTCCGCAAGGGAATCAGCGGCTTCACGATCACCGGCACGACGACGGAGCCGTTCTCCTATCTGGCGGCCTACGGCATCACCTACAACACGCTCAACCCGACCCAACAGGCCGCCATGGGCAACAATCCGGCCAATGCCGCGGATTGGAAAATCACGGTGCAGCAGCAGGTCAATGCCAGCGGTTTGCTGACCGTGAACGGCATGGAGTTCGACTGGGTCCAGCCGCTTGACTTCCTGCTGGCCGACTACGGCCTCAAGGGCTTCGGCGTCAGCGCCAACGTGACGATCGTCGACCAGAAGGGAAGCGGCGCCGCCCCCGGTATCGCCACCGGCGTTGCGCCTTACACCTACAACCTGACGGGCTATTACGAAAACTACGGCGCCATGGTGCGGATGTCGTACAACTTCACGGCCCAGACCTATGCGTCCGGCACCAACCAGAACAGCGTCTGCATCGGCGGTTCCAACTGTCCGGGCGGCGCTTACCTGTTCGGTGCGCCCTACGGCCAGCTGGACTTCTCGTCGAGCTATAAGCTGGCGGGTCTGTTCGGAGAGATTCCGTCCGATCCGGAGGTGACCTTCGACATCCAGAACCTCACCAGGAGCAAGCTGCGCAGCTACTTCCAGTACTCGTCGGCGCCCTACACCTACTACGACCAGGGCAGCCTCTTCCTGTTTGGGATCCGCGGCACGTTCTAGCCGGATCCCGTAACCTGTTCCTCCCTCCCCAGGGAGGAGCAAGGGGGACATCCCCCCTTTTGGTGTGAAACTGAGCGGTGTCCGCAGCCGGACACCGCTCTCTTTTTTCGGCGGCCGCAGGCGGGGCGCCACACGCCGCGAGCTTCCGGCGCCGGAGCGGCTCCGGCCGCCGCCCGCGCAGGGTATGCGGCAGAAACAGGGTGGAATGCCGCAGAATCCGCCTTGTTTTCCGGGCGAAAGAGCCAGGGGCGGAAAACTGTTGCATTGCCGCAAAGGGGCGGCCTAAAGGAATATTCCGATGGCGTCCTTGCCGCCGCAGCGGCAGGGCACCGAATTCGCCGCACAGGTCCCCTGCTTTTGATCGCCCACCTCGTCACCCCGCGCCGTCTTCGCCTTTTGCTCGTCCATTCGCTGCGCTGGCGGCGGCGCGTCATCTTCATCGCCGGCGGCCTGATCGTCGGCTTGATCGCCGTCCTTCTGACCCTCGCCGCCGATGCGGTGCAGGAGACCTTCCACAGCATCGTGGCAAGGTCGCGTTTCATCCCGCTCGTGCTCACCCCGGCCGGTTTCGCCGTGGCGGTGTACTTCGCCGTCCGCTTTTTCCCCAACACCCAGGGCTCCGGCATTCCGCAGGCGATTGCGGCCCGCACCCTGCCCGGGCCCGAAGCGCGCGCCAAGCTGGTCGGCCTCAGGGTCGCCGTGGGCAAGGTGCTGCTGACGCTGTTCGGCCTGTTGGTGGGCGCCTCCACCGGCCGCGAAGGCCCCACCGTGCAGGTGGGCGCATCGGTGATGTTCCTGATCGGGCGGCTGTCGCCGCGCCGCCAGGTGGGCCTGATCCTGGCGGGAGCGGCGGCGGGCGTGGCCGCGGCCTTCAACACGCCCCTGGCGGGCATCGTCTTCGCCATCGAAGAGATGAGCCGCAGCTTCGAAATGCGCACCAGCGGCCTGATCATCGGCGCGGTGATCCTGGCGGGCCTCACCTCGCTGGCCATGCTCGGCAACTACACCTATTTCGGCTACACCACGGCGGCGCTGCCCATCGGCACCGCCTGGATGGCGGTACCGCTGTGCGGGGTGATCGGCGGCTTTGCCGGCGCCCTCTTCAGCCGCATCCTGGCGATGGTTCCCGCCAAGCTGCCGCAAAAGACCAAGCAATGGATCCTGGCAAACCCGGTGGCCTTCGCCGGGCTGTGCGGCCTGGGCGTGGCGATCTGCGGCCTTCTCAGCGGCGATGCCGTCTACGGCACCGGCTACCAGCACGCCAAGGCCATCCTGCACCACACCGGCACCGTGCCGCTGGAATACGCCCCGCTCAAGCTGATCGCCACGGCGCTGTCGGCGGTCAGCGGCGTGCCGGGCGGCATCTTCTCGCCTTCGCTTTCGGTGGGGGCGGGGATCGGTTCCGACATCGCCCATTTCTTCCATCATGCCGAGCCGGGCCCCATCGTGCTGCTCGGCATGGTGGCCTATTTCACCGGCGTGGTGCGGGCCCCCATCACCGGCTTCGTCATCGTCTCCGAGATGAGCGGCAACCACGGCATGTTGGTGGCCCTGATGGCCACGGCCTTCATCGCCGACGCCTGCGCCCGCACCGTCAACCGGGAGGGCGTCTATCACGTGCTGGCCAAGCCGTTCATGCACCGGGGGCCTGAAAAACCCTCATAACCGCCGCAATCCGTGGCGTACTTCAAACCTGAATCCGCGCGATTGCCTTCAATTCTTACTCTGACCCCAAACTTTCCCAAACTTTCGCTCTGACCCCAAACTTTCGCTTTACGATTACCGTAACTGGATCGTCTGTCATGTTGCGGCTCTTATGAAAGAGTTCGCTCCCGAGTTTTCTCGGCAGCGCGTACGGAGCTATTTGATATAGCGCATATCAATCGGCCGAATCCATCTTGTTAATTACGACATCAACCAATTGTTTGGCCTCAAAACAATTTTCCGGTGTTGCACCGCCTTGCGCCAGATAGGACGAAACGCTGTGTGCGTCGGTCAGAATGCTATCAAGCTGGGCATTTTGATCCACTGAAAGCGTATAACGGCGTCTCAAAGAATCTAATTTCCGCTCCGCCTCAGCAGTCCGCATCGGTCCAATAATTTGATCTGGGTCACAATGCAACCCATCGGCAAAAGCGATCACTCCGGCATCATATTTAAGATCGCGCCACGCCTGAGACGATGGAACCCCTAAGCTCCTGTTGCTGAAAAAGAAGAATGCAATGACACCTAAAATCACGAGTCCCACTGCGATGGCAACTGACGCACCGTATCTTTTGATGTCCAAGTTCACCCCCCCCGTCCTGGTGATCGGGGAGTTGGAAAGCCTCCGTAGAAGAGCCGCACGCGCCTTTAGGCTTTCACCCTGAACATGCGCGCGTGCCTCCCCGACCGCATAGGTCGAGGAGTGCTGATGACGGCGGCACTGACGCCGCCTACAGAGGGGTTTCCATGCCCCAGGACGACCAATGGACCATCCCGGCGGCGAATATAGCACGCCGCCGGTGACATGCGAATCTGTGGGCGCTAGGCCGATTTCTTGCGTTTCGCAGTAGCCCGTTTGGGCCGACTCGGCTTTCGATTTCTCTTCGGGCGCGGCTGCGGTGGCGTCTTTAGGAGCCTGAGCAAAAGGGCGTCGGCGCGGCGCGCGGTCTCAGCCTTACTGTAGTTTTCGTCTGCTTTGTCAGGGAAATAAGTTTAGTAAGTTTAGGGTCGAAGTTTAGGGTCGGAGTAAAATCCCTCTGTATTCCAGGTCGCCGGAATTTTTATCCCCGCCCCGTCCTCTCTCAATCTCCCAATCATATCACGCCGCTAATACAAATCCTGCCGCTCCTTATCCGACACCCCGGCAGCGGCCGTATAATGCGGGCATGAGCGCGACCGCAATTTCGTCCGCTGACTTGTCCGCCGTAGCCTTGGCGAAGGCGCAAACCTCGCCCCTCATCCGTGAGGCGATGGCGCGCTTGCCGCGGCGGTGCTGCGCAGCAGCGAAGACGGGCATCCCGCGCCGCCGTCCGGCGGCATGGGGAGGGGGGCCCCCTGGAATCCGCGCCAACAATTATCTTGCCGAATTCGCAGGCCCCGCCCCGCAACCCGCCAACGACAATCCCAACTGGGGCAAGAACCGGCCCGGTGCCGGCGCGCCGCGCGGCAACCGCAATGCCGCCAGCGAGCAAGCCGAACACGATCGCAGGGTCCGCGAACGCATCCGCCGTGCCCGCGCCGCGATTGCCGCCGTCAAAACCGCGCTTGCCCAGGAAAGAGCCGAACGGCCCGCCGTCGTCGTCTATCATGTGCGGCAGATCCGGAACGGCGTGGTGTTGCGCGAATATGTCAAGCGCGTTCCCTGCCGCGCCCCGGGAAAAGCGCGGCCACCGGCCCCAAAAAATCCCCTGCACGGCACGCCGCAAGCCGCTATAACGCTTCCCGGCCCCGCCGAATCCGCGGGCCGTCGGCAAACTCATCCGGGTACGGACTATGGCGAACGTGGCGGTGATCGGCGCCCAGTGGGGCGACGAAGGCAAGGGCAAGATCGTCGATTGGCTGTCGGCGCGCGCCGACGTGGTGGTGCGCTTCCAGGGCGGCCACAATGCCGGCCATACCCTGGTGATCGACGGCATCACCTACAAGCTGTCGCTGTTGCCCTCCGGCGTGGTGCGCCCCGGCAAGCTGGCGGTGATCGGCAACGGCGTGGTGGTGGACCCCTGGGCGCTGGCGGCCGAGATCGACAAGCTGAAGGGCCAGGGCGTCTCCGTCAGCCCCGAAAACCTGATGGTGGCCGAGAACGCCGCCCTCATCCTGCCCTTGCACCGCGAACTCGACGTGGCGCGCGAAAGCGGCAATTCGGTGCAGGCGCTGGGCACCACCAAGCGCGGCATCGGCCCCGCCTATGAAGACAAGGTGGGGCGGCGCGCCATCCGCGCCATCGACCTTCGGAATTTCTCCACCCTGCCCGGCAAGGTGGCCCGGCTGCTCGCCCATCACAACGCCCTGCGCCGCGGCACCGGCTTCGCCGAGCTGAGCGTCGAGGCGGTGACCGCGGAGCTGATCGAGGTCGCGCCCCAGGTGCTGCCCTTCGTCGGGCCGGTGTGGCGCACCCTCGATGCGGCGCGCAAGGCGGGCAAGCGTATCCTGTTCGAGGGGGCGCAGGCCGTGCTGCTCGACGTCGATCACGGCACCTATCCCTTCGTCACCTCCTCCAACACCGTGGCGGGACAGGCGGCGGCGGGTTCGGGCATCGGCCCGCGCCGGATCGGCTATGTGCTCGGCATCGTCAAGGCCTACACCACGCGGGTGGGCGAAGGCCCCTTCCCCACCGAGCAGAAGAACGAGATCGGCGACAAGATCGGCAGCCGCGGCGCCGAATTCGGCACCGTGACCGGGCGCAAGCGCCGCTGCGGCTGGTTCGATGCCGTGCTGGTGCGCCAGACCATCGTCACCGGCGGGGTGGACGGCATCGCGCTGACCAAGCTCGACGTGCTCGACGGCTTCGACGAGATCAAGGTCTGCGTCGGCTACCGGCTGAACGGCAAGACCCACGACTACCTGCCCGCCGACGCGGTGGAACAGGCCGCCATCGAACCGGTCTACGAGACCGTCCCGGGCTGGAAGGAATCCACACGCGGGGCGCGATCCTGGGCCCAGCTACCCGCGGGCGCCGTCAAATACGTGCGCCGCATCGAGGAGTTGATCGACGCCCCCGTGGCGCTGCTCTCCACCAGCCCCGAGCGCGAAGACACCATCCTGGTGCACGACCCCTTCCTGGGGTAGTTCGCACAAAAACCGGGCACTGAGGCGAATTGATCGCAGCCGCCCGCGCTGTTATGCAGGGAGCCATGTCCAAGCCGTTCAATTGTTCCAAGTGCCCGGGCTATTGCTGCTCGTACCACATCATCCCGGTCACCCGCCGCGACCTGCAACGGCTGGCCGATCACTTCGGCATCGGCTTCGCCAAGGCCAAGCAGAAGTTCGTCACCAAAGGCCGGGCGCAGGACAAGAAGGACGGCGAGTTCAAGATGCGCCGCAAGGCCGACGAGTATTTCGGCAAGATCTGCCGCTTCTTCGACACCGAGAAGCGCTGCTGCACGGTCTATAAGGCGCGCCCGCATATCTGCCGGGCTTTCCCGTCCGGCCGCTGCGGCTATTACGACTTCCTCGCCAACGAACGGCGCACCCAGGAAGACCCCGAACTGGTCGCCCTGACCTGGAACGATTAGCGCCACTTCACCATGTGGTTGAGCGGACCGTGGCCTTTGCCGAAGCCGGGCGCATCGGCGATCGCCGCCTGGACGTATTCGCGGGCGCGCGCCGCCGCCAGCGGCAGCGACAGGCCCTGCGCCAGGCCGCAGGCGATGGCCGAGGCCAGGGTGCAGCCGGTGCCGTGGGTGTGCCGGGTCGCAAGGCGCGGGAAGGCGAGAATGTCCTCGCCGCCCTCCCACAGCAGCAGGTCGTCGATGGTGGCCTGCGTCGCGTGGCCGCCCTTGATGAGGGCCGCTTTGGCTCCCATCTGCAGGAGAAGCAGTGCGGCGCGGTGCAGCCCGGGGCGGCCGGTGCCGCGCAGCCCCGTCAGGCGGCGCGCCTCCGGCAGGTTGGGCGTGACCAGCGTGGCCAGGGGCAAGAGGCGCTTTTTCAGCGTTTCCTCCGCCTCGCGTTTCAACAAGACGGCGCCGCTGGTGGACAGCATTACCGGATCGACCACCAGGGGAATGCCGCGTGCGTGCTTCTCCAGCGTCTCGGCCACGGTCCTGACGATGGCGGCATTGGCCAGCATCCCCGTCTTGACGGCATCGGCCCCGATGTCCGTAAGGCAGGCGAGGATCTGGCGGCGCACCATCTCCGCCGGTATGGCATGGACGGCGGTGACGCCCCGCGTGTTCTGGGCGGTGACCGCCGTGACCGCCGTCATGGCATAGACGCCGAAGGCGGCGGCGGTCTTGATGTCGGCCTGGATGCCCGCCCCGCCGCTCGAATCCGATCCGGCGATGATCAAAAGGCGGCGCGGCGTCACGCGCAGGC
>Ga0187810_10000821_pt1 | contig 11233 bp, 7 predicted proteins | sample NC_wetland_sal_i_9_FD_132963 | JGI IMG/M metagenome (GOLD analysis project Ga0187810, IMG submission 132963) | Wetland sediment microbial communities from Neuse River Estuary, North Carolina, USA - ASW_5 | ecosystem: Environmental > Aquatic > Freshwater > Wetlands > Sediment | place: USA: North...
CGATTCGGCAAACACCGCACCCTCAGTATCCGGCTCAAGCTCATGCTCTATTTTCTTGCTCTCGTGTTTCTCCCATTGCTCACCCTGGGGATTATCGGTCCCATGCTGTACGCACGGTCGATCGAACGCGAGACGACCAGCCATACCGAGCGAATGATCGGGCAGGTGACACAAAACATCGAATTCCATGTCCTGGAAATGGAGCGCCTGATCGATCTCATCGCGGAAAACGAGGCGGTCAGTTCCTTTTTCTGGCGGGGAACCGCGTCCATCCCCGAGAAGCTCGCGATCGTGAAAGTTTTGTCGATGGTATCCGACACGCATCCTGACATAGCGGGCATCCTCCTTGTTAGCGATAATGACGACTTCATCAGCAACGATTTCTATCGCATAACGCGCGACCCGCTCACGGCGGAGCGTTGGTACAACGTAGCCCGCGAGGTACCCGGCAACGTTCGCCTCTTCTCCCGCCCAATCGGCCGGAATATCAGAAGCACGCGCAATTTCGGCCCAGAGCAAGTGGTCTCGATCGTCAAGGCCATTACGAGCCCAAGCGACGGTCGGGTACGTGGGGAGATACTCATTGACATGAAGCTTTCCACGATCGGGGAGATACTCAAGGGCACCGCACCGGGGAAAAACGGCTTTCTCTTCATAGCGGATCCTGACGACGAGCTGGTGTATGCCCCGGTCAATCCCGTCGTCTTCCGTATTCCGCTCGGATCGACGTCCGACGACACTATGTCGGCACTCATCACCGTCAACGGAACGGACTACCAAGTCTTGAGACGGCGGTCGCTTTACACCGGCTGGAGAACAATCGGTGTGTTCTCCCTCGCCGATGCCCTGCACGAGGTGTTCCTGATTCGCTACTGGGCGCTGATCATCGGCGGGATCACAATGGCTCTCGCCATTGTGGCCGCCTTCTTTTTCACCTCTTCGATCGCCCGGCCCGTTGTCGGCCTGAAGAATCTGATGAAGAGAGCCGAGAAAGGGGACCTCTCTGTTCGCTTCTCCGGAGGAAACGGCGATGAGCTCAGCGAACTAGGCAGTGGCTTCAATGAGATGATCGAGCGCATTCAGAGCCTGATCGATCAAGTGTATCGCGAGCAACTCGCCAAGCGCGAGGCGGAACTCGGCATTCTTCAGGAACAGATCAAACCGCATTTTCTCTACAACACCCTCGACACCATCCAGTGGATGGCGCAAGAACACCGCGTCGACGATGTTGTCTGTCTTGTGGGGGCGTTGACGAAACTCTTCAGGATCGGCCTCAGCAAAGGGCGAGAACTCATTTCGTTGGCCGATGAGCTTGAGCATGTCAACAGCTATCTCTGCATCCAGAAAATGCGGTACGAGGATAAATTCGATTATGAAATCCGCGCCGACGAGTCGCTGCAGTCGCGCCTCGTTCTCCGGCTCATTCTGCAGCCGTTGGTTGAAAACGCGATTTATCACGGCGTGAAGGAACGTCGCGGCAAAGGGATGCTTGTCGTCGAGGCGCACGCGGTGGAGGGGGAGCTCCGTCTGATCGTCAGCGACGACGGCGCGGGCTTCCCCCCGGACCGTCTCGCGGCCATTAACGCTGCGCTCGAGCACGATGGACAGCCGCTATCGAGCGGCGGCTACGGAATCCGGAATGTGCACGAGCGTATACGGCTGACTTTCGGCAGGCCATACGGGCTTTCGTTCGCGAGCACGCGAGGAGGAGGAACTGACGCCCTCGTGCGTCATCCCTTGCTCGAGGGGGAGGAGAGGTGATGTGGAAGGTTCTCATTGCTGACGACGAGCCGAAAATTCGCAGAGGCATCCGCTCGCTCGTCGAACGGTTCTCGAGCGACTTTGTCGTCGTCGCGGAGGCTGAAGACGGAGAGATGGCGTACGCAAAGGCGATAGAGCTTGAACCGGACATTCTTCTCGTCGACATCCGCATGCCCTTCCTGAACGGTCTTGAGCTCATCGAACGTTTGGCAGGGGCCCTGCCGGAACGCCTTATCATAATCGTGTCCGGACACGACGAGTTCGAATATGCGCAGACGGCGGTGAAACTCCATGTCTTCGACTATCTTCTCAAACCTCTCGATACGAACGTCTTTGCGGCTACGATGGCGCGCGCCTGTGCGGAACTCGAGGCAAGGAGTGAAACCGGCAAGTATGCGGTCTGGGTCAAAGAGCAGCTTGACCGTAATCTGCCCGTGCTGCGAGAACGTTTCTTCCGCGATTGGGTCATGGGGGAGTTGTCGAAAACGGAAGTTGAAGAAGCCAAAACCTTCCTGCAAATCGAGCTTCACGGACCGGTGGCTCTCCTCGCGGCGCGCTTTTCAGAGCGCTTCGGGGCCGGTACGCCGGGAGCCGACAAGGTCCGGCGTCTCGCCCTCGTGGCCGTCCGAACGATTATCTCAGAGACTTTGCCTTCTCCGAGATCCCACATATTTGAAGATGAAACGGAAACGGTGTTGGCGATTGTCAGCGGAGCGGCGGAGGAGGATCTCGTCGCGGCGAAAGCCGAAATCGAGCGTCGAGCGGCCACCCAGCTCTTCCAGGTACCGATCCTGTCGTCCCGCATCGTCATCGATCCGCTCAGCAGGCTTAACGATGCCTATGAAGAAATCAGGGCCGAGCTCGCCGACGGAGGCAACTGCGAAGCGTTCGTGCGTCTGGCGGTCAACCACATTGATCAGCGCTATTGGGACACCAGTCTGAGCCTCGAAAGCGCCGCTGAGGAGCTTCAGATAAGCCCCGGCTATCTTTCGCGGCTCATGAAGCGAGAGACGGGGCTGTCGTTCGTGGAGTACCTTAACCGAATCCGCGTGAAGAAAGCTACACAGTTCCTGAATGACCCGGCCGCTAAGGTCTTCGAAGTGGCCGAGCGCGTCGGCTACCGCAGTCAGCACTATTTCAGTCGCGCCTTCCGCAAGGCGATGGGAACCCCCCCCAGCGAATACAAAAAAGGCGGCCAAACGTGAAGAACAGCCAGAGCCTTCGGGCGATGGGTTGCGTCGGCGTGATCGCGCTCCTTTGCGTGGCCGCCTCGAACTTGTGCTCCTGCGCACCCGAGGGTCGCCGCGAGCAGAGCGTACGCTACCTGATCGGTGTTTCACAGGCGAACCTTTCCGAGCCCTGGCGGATCGCAATGACCGAGGAAATCAGGTCCGAGGCAAGCCACCACAGCGACCTCAGAATGATCTACGCCGACGCCGGCGACTCGAGCGAACAGCAGATCGCGGACGTGAAGCGGCTCATGGAGGAGGGGATAGATCTCCTCATCATTTCCCCTACCGATTCCGGTGCGATCACACCTGTCGTCGAGGAGGTCTATTCCCACATCCCAGTTATCGTCCTCGATAGAGCCGTCGAGGGCTATGCCTACACGCTGTTTATTGGTCCCGACAACCGGCTTATCGGCAAGCAAGCGGGGCAGTATGTCGCTGGTCTTTTGGGGAGGGCGGGCGGAAAAATCGTCGAAATCATGGGTCGATCCGGATCGCCGCCGATGATAGACAGGGAAGTCGGATTCCGCGAAGCCATCGCCTCACAAAAGAACATAAGCATCGTGGACACCATCGCCGCAGACTGGTTGCGCGACAAGGCCGAGGACCAACTTGACGCTTGGCTCAGAGTGCACGGACAGGTCGACGTCATCATGGCGCAGAATGACGCCATGGCGGATGGCGCACGCCGCGCGGCGGCAAAATTGGGCATCACGGGTGTGAAATTCGTGGGCATAGACGGACTCCCTGGGCCGAACGGCGGTATCGAGATGGTGCGTAGCGGAGTGCTCTCTGCCACCTTCATCTGTCCCACCGGCGGGAAGGAAGCCGTAGTCTATGCGATGGACATCCTGCATCACGAAGAAGGCATTCCCAAGAAAATCATACTTCGTACATCGCTCGTGACGACTCAAACGATCGATAGTGGGGCGCTCGCAGCCCCCTCTCCTCAGCACGTATACAGACCGGATCACCGCATCGTGCTCGGATTCGCTCAAGTGGGCAAGGAAAGCGACTGGCGACTCGCCAACACCGAATCCATCAAGACGGCGGCCCGACAGGCCGGCATCGACCTCGTTTTTGTCGACTCGGAGCAACAGCCGGGGAAGCAGATTGCCGCAGTGAGGTCCTTCATCGAACAGAAGGTGGATATCATCGCCTTCTCTCCGATTGTCGAATCCGGGTGGGAACCGGTCCTTCGCGAAGCAAAGGCTGCGGGGATTCCCGTCTTCCTCACGGACCGGGCCGTCAATGTGAAAGACGAGTCGCTCTGGGTCACGCTCATGGGTTCGGACTTTGTCGAGGAGGGGCGTCGCGCCGCACGGTGGCTCGTGGACTATATGAAGACGGACAGGCCCGTGAACATCGTCGAGATGCAGGGCACCATCGACTCCGCGCCGACCATAGACCGTACGAACGGTTTCGAAGAAATACTCAAAGACCACCCCAACTATCACATAATTATTTCCGAAAGCGGCGACTTCTTCCGCAGCGAAGGGAAAGCCGTAATGCAGCGAATATTCAAGGAACTCGCCGCGACCGGTCAGAAGATGGACGTTCTGTTCGCGCACAACGATGACATGGCCATAGGAGCGATCGACGCCATGGAGGCGGCGGGTCTGAAGCCTGGGAAGGATGTCGTGATTGTATCGGTGGATGGCATCCGGGACGCATTCAAGGCCATGATCGCCGGTAAACTCAACTGTTCAGTGGAGTGCAACCCTCTACTCGGACCGCAGCTCATGAAAGCCGTCAAGGATTTCATGGCGGGGAAAGAACTTCCCGTTCGCATCGTCACATCGGAAGAGGTGTTCCCCGCGTCGGTGGCCCGGAAGGTTCTACCCTCGAGAAAATACTAGCTTTTGCAGTGAAAATGACCATTCCCGCTCTTTCTGCCAAGCCTGCACGAATAGTGCACAAGATAGCCGAATAGTCTAAATACGTCCCGCCAAAACCGTGCAATATGGATCTTGGATCGTAGACCCGTCTTTAAGGGGTTTATCAAATCCTTAAGGCAAAGTTGCAGGGCCATAAGAGCGATCCAAGAATCGTCAATTCCCCGAAAGGGATGGCAAGCAATCCCGACCCAAATTTAAAGACAAACTGGTGGTGGCAGCACTGGGGCAGGAATATCTATTTTGCGGGCGCCGGAAGCAGCAAGGATATCAAGTACGGTGACGTGCTGGACAGCTCGAACAAGGAGGAGTGAACTGCTTTGGGGGTTCCGGTTTCGGCGTTGTCATCGCCAAAAGACGGCAAGGGTTCGGCTGATGCGCGGCGTTGCCGCCTCAAAAAGTGTGGTCGTTTCGAATCAATGGAGGTATGGAATGGCATCCAAGGGAAAGACAGTCTTTACGACTCTCGTACTGCTGTTGGCGATGGCGGGCTTTGCGACCGGCCAATCGCTGATCAAGGTAGGTATTGTGAATCTGCCGCCCGAGGAATCCGGCTACCGGCAGGCCAACGTTGAGGACATGAACAATGTCTTCTCGAAGGCGAACGGCTATGACGCAAAGCAGACCAACACCGGGGACAACAGCGAGCAGATCGCCGCAGCGCAGGGCTACATCCGAGATGGGGTTAACTATCTGTTGATCTCTGCAGCGAACGCTTCCGGTTGGGACAACGTGCTGAAGTCCGCGAAAGCCGCCGGCGTAACGGTATTCCTCTTCGATCGCCTCATCCAAACGGACCCCTCGAACTTCCAGGCCGCTCTTGTTTCCGACATGGCTGCCGAGGGAACTACGGCAATGAATTGGCTGCTGGCCCAGAAGCTGCCCAAATACAATGTGATTCTCATTCGAGGTCAGTTGGGTTCCGCGGCCGAACTGGGTCGTAGCGCCGCCGTGCTCAAGGCCCGCGATGCCGGCAAGATCAAGATCGTCGCTGACGGCACCGGTGGAGACAGTTGGAGCCTCGAGGAAGCCCGGAAGGTCGTGGAAGCCGCAATAACCGCGGGCAAGGATTTCAACGTCATCTTCGCGGAGAACGATGGCATGGCACAGGGTGCCGTTCAGGCCCTCGACGCTGCCGGCATCACCCACGGCAAGGGCGGTAAGGTCAAGATCATCGGCTTCGACTTCAACCGTTTCGGGCTGCGCAACGTGCAGGCCGGTTACTGGGACTGCGCCAACCAGTGCAGCCCGCGCCAAGCGGCCCAGATTTCGAGCTGGATCAAGGCAAAGGCCGCAGGTACGAAGTTCCCCAGCGGAATCATCTATCAGAAGGAAATTTACGCCGATACCGCTTCCATCACCGACGACATCATTCTCAATAAGGGAATCAATGCCGATCCCGGCAAGGGCGTGATCACAAAGTAACGGTCTTATCTGAGTTTTGTTGTCACGCGTGCGGTGCGGTGTTCGGAGGAGTCCGGTACGCCGCACCGCGATTGGTTTGTGGGCAATGCTTCGGGAGAGAATCAATTGCAAACGCAGAATGTGCTGGAAATGCAGGGCATATGCAAATCATTTCCAGGGGTCAGGGCTCTGCACAATGTGAGCTTCACGCTCCGAAAGGGTGAGGTCCACGCCCTTATGGGCGAAAACGGAGCGGGGAAGTCCACGTTGATAAAGGTAATGACCGGCGTTTACGGAAAAGACGCCGGCCAGATACTGGTAGAGGGGAAGGCCATACATTTCAGGTCGCCTCAGGACGCTCAAGATTTCGGAGTCGGCACCGTCTATCAGGAAATCACGCTCTGTCCCAATCTGACCGTCGCGGAGAATATGTTTATCGGTCGAGGTCGGTACGCGTTTGTCAATTGGAGACGGATGAAAGAAGAGACGACACGACTTCTGGACTCACTCGGCATTCCGGCGAGACCGACTCAAGCGCTTTCGAGCTGTTCGCTTGCCGTCCAGCAGATGATTGCGATCGCTCGCGCAGTCGATATGGACTGCAAAATCCTCATCCTGGACGAGCCGACGTCTTCGTTGGACGAAGACGAGGTACAGAAGCTTTTCTCGCTCATGCGCGAACTGAAATCGCGAGGCGTGGGGATCGTTTTCGTAACCCACTTTCTCGACCAGGCGTATGAGATCAGTGACAGGATAACGGTGCTGCGCAATGGGGAGTTCATCGGCGAATACGATGCATCTTCGCTGCCCCAGTTCGAGCTTATCTCCAAAATGATGGGGAAAGCCCTGGACGATGTTTCACAGATGAAGAAGATGAAGAAACATGAGCCATCCGCGCAGGACAGCGGTGAGCCCGTATTCGAGGCGACGGGGCTTTCGAGCGCCGCAGGGGTAAGACCCTTTGACTTCACGATACGAAAAGGTGAAGTCAACGGATTCACCGGGCTGCTCGGCTCCGGGCGCAGCGAGAGTGTCCGGGCTATTTATGCCGCGGACAAAGTGACCGGCGGCGAGATCAAAGTGAATGGGAAGAAGGTAAAAATCGGTGAGCCAATACATGCGATGAAACTGGGAATCGGCTATCTTCCTGAGGATCGCAAGGGTGATGGCATTATTGCCGACCTCTCCGTTCGCGATAACATAATTCTGGCATTGCAGGTCTTGAAAGGATTCTTCAAGCCTTTTTCGCGGAAACAGGCTGAAGGCTTTGCCGATGAGTATATAAAACGTCTGAATATCAAGACCGCGTCTATCAACACGCCCATTAAGTCGCTTTCCGGTGGCAACCAGCAGAAGGTTATTCTGGCCCGGTGGTTGCTTACGCATCCCGAGTACCTGATTCTCGATGAGCCCACGCGGGGAATCGATGTCGGAACCAAGGTGGAGATTCAAAAGCTCGTGCTCAAACTCGCTGAAGATGGAGTCAGCGTGACGTTCATCTCTTCGGAGATTGAGGAGATGCTTCGCACCTGCTCTCGTTTGATCGTCATGAAAGACCGAGCAATTGTGGGAGAGCTCACCGGTGAGAACTTAACAGAAAGCGATGTCATGCACGTCATTGCCGGTGGGGGCGAGTAAACATGGCAAAAATGAAAGCCCGCGGATTTCAGGTATTCCTCCCCCTATCGGTCCTGGCGATCCTGATTTTTATCAATCTGATCAAGGGCGCGGATTACTTCAGCATTTCGATTATCCACGGAGCGCTGTACGGGAATATCCCGAACATTCTGTTCGGCGCTTCGGAATTGGTAATTCTGTCGATCGGGATGACTCTGGTTACATCTTCTTCGGGCGGCCAGGACATAAGTGTCGGTGTGGCGGCCGCAATAACCTCCAGCGTATTTGTCCGGATACTTTTGAGCGCCGGTGGAATCACCTGGATGACCATACTGGTGGCATTCCTGGCGAGTTGCGTGGTCGGGATTGTCATCGGAACGTTCAACGGCGCGCTGGTCGCGGTATTCAAGGTTCAGCCAATGGTCGCGACACTCATACTGTATACTGCAGGGAGATCCATAGCATTCCTGATCGATGGCAGACTATCTCCCGTAATTGCGAACGGCCTCACGAGTCAAATCGGCAGCGTAATACCAGGAATCCCCATACAAACGCCGATAATCCTGACCGCCGTCTTTATCGTATTGTTTGCGGTCCTTCTCAAAACCACGAACCTCAAGCTCTACTCCCAGGCCGTGGGAAATAACCAGAAAGCTGCGCGTCTCAACGGTATCAATCCGGTGAGGATAAAGTTCTTGACCTACATGATTCTCGGCGTCTGCACGGCCGTTGCGGGTTTTATCGCCGTCACCAAGGCCGGTCGCCACGACAGCGTCAATCTGCTCAAGTTTGTTGAGATGGACGCGATTCTCGCGGTGGCAATCGGCGGAAACGCGCTCGGCGGAGGCAAGTTTAGCATATCCGGTTCTATCATCGGCGCGTATACCATAGAAGTGTTGAACCGGACCCTGCTGAGACTCGAAGTAGACCCCGAAGCGATCAAAGCATTCAAGGCGGTGTTCATAATCATACTCATGGTTCTCGCATCGCCTGTGGTCAGGGAATCTGCCGCGAAAGGCACAAGATGGGTGCGATCCAGGCTCGGCGGCGCAGTGCAGATACAGACCGCGGTTGGAATAGACGCTGCAGGGCTTCCCAAGTCGGACATTTCTGCCAAGAGAGAAGAGTAGAGTGAAATCAATGAATGCGATAAAGAGGAAAGAAGCAATATCGAACTCGAATCTCCTGTTCGCCATTGCTGCGGCAATATTCGTGCTCATGTACGGGTTTGCCATCCTTACGTACCCGCACAGTTTCTTGCAGTATCAGACCTTCTTCGACCTATTTAGCCTGAACGCTCCACTCATCATCATAACTCTCGGTTTGAGTATTGTTATGATCGGGGGCGGCATCGACATTTCTGTCGGCGCGGTAACGGGCCTCGTGACCATGTGCTGCGCAGTATTCCTGGAGTCGGGGGCGAGAACCGTCGGGGGCTCAGTGCTTCTGGCGCTGGGTATAGGTATCGGTTTCGGCCTTTTGCAGGGATTCCTCATTGCGTATCTGGAAATTCAGCCGTTCATAATTACGCTTGCAGGAATGTTTTTGGCCAACGGACTCCTGACAACCATCCACAAGGATCCGCTCAACGTGACCATGCCGGCTTTTGTGCAGCTCAGGGATTTTGAGATAGTGATCCCGTGGCTTGGCACCACCAACCGACTTGGGTATTTTATTCCGCTCGAGATCAAACCCGGTGCTGTTGTTGTGGTGGTACTTGTAGTCCTGCTTGTCGTCCTTATGCATTGGTCGCGGTTCGGGCGCAATCTCTATGCCGTCGGCGGCAATAATCAGAGCGCGCTGATGCTCGGCATCAACGTAAAGAGAACGAAATTCTTCTCCTACGTGCTGTGCGGGCTGCTTTCCGGCATCGCGGGCTTTGTATTCATAATGACAACAGGAGCCGGCAATGTCGGAAACGCGTCCGGATTTGAAATGAAAGCGATTGCCGGATCCATAATAGGCGGCACGATGCTCTCAGGGGGCGTGGGGAATCTGATCGGCTCGCCTGTCGGCGCGTTGACGCTTCTAACAATCAACGAACTGATACGTGCGGCCGGCGTCAACTCGAACTTCCAGGCGATAGCAAGCGGAATGTTGCTGTGCATCTTCATTGTCTTGCAGAGCGTCGTCATGTGGTTGCGCGGAACGGACAGTTTCAAGCTTGCTCTGCCGGCATGGCTGGTGCCAAGCAGAAAAGGCAACTAGCGCGCGGTGGAATCGCAGGTGTTCGCTCCCGCCGTCAAACCAGGGAAATTGAATGGACTCTGGCACCGGACACGTATCCGAGTCCGCGTGCTTCTTTCCCTCCGTTACCTGGTTTTTATGGACAATCGAAACCACGAAAATGCCTGAAGCAATTACAATTAAAGATTTCGCAAGACGCGTGGCCGTTTCCATGGGAACCGTCGACAGAGCACTCCACAACGATTGGGGCCGTGTTATCGCGCAGCAGATACTTTTCGTTCGACGGAACGCGCGGCTTGGGGCCTTGGTAGGCGCTACATGAAGCGGCGTCGATGGAATTCTGCTGGCCTCGGTAATCCCAGAGGCGGCCGATGACGTCGCGGGCAGCTTTTCTTAGTCCAATTGCTTGTGGAACCGCATTACGCTTATCGAGATCACGGCAGTTCCTAGTGCAAGCAGGGGCAGAAGCTGAGGCCAGAGGATGTCCATCCCCGAGCCCTTTAGGAAGAGCCCGCGCACGATGACGAGGTAATAGCGCAGCGGCATGAGGTAGGTGAGCGCCTGTATCGGGGCCGGCATGTTGGCGATGGGGAAGACGAAACCCGACAGGATCATCATGGGAAACATGAAGAAGAATATCGAGAACATCATCGCCTGCTGCTGCGTTCGCGCGAGGGTCGAGACGAAGAGCCCAATGCCGAGGGTCGAGAAGGCGAAGACAATAGAAAGAAGGGCCAAAAGGAGAATGGAACCCCGAGGGACAATCCCGAAAAACACCCTGACGGCGACCAGGGCCAACGAAAGGATCACGATGCTCACGATGAGGAAGGGCGCGAGCTTCCCGACAATGAGCTCTCCGCGACCGAGCGGGCTCACCATGAGCTGTTCGAGGGTCCCTATTTCCTTCTCTTTGACTATCGCCAGAGAGGTCAAAATTATCGTGAACACCATGGCTAGAAGGGCGAAGATCCCCGGCACCATGAAGAGGCGGCTCTTGAGCTCCGGGTTGTACCAGACCCGCGTCCGCGTATCGACCGTGGGCACGGTGAACTGCGCAGGCAGCGTCGTCGTTCGCGCGGCGGCGCCATAGGCCGTGGTGACGGATACCGCGTAGGCGAGGGACACGGCGGCCGTGTTCGA
>Ga0187810_10000823_pt1 | contig 11224 bp, 6 predicted proteins | sample NC_wetland_sal_i_9_FD_132963 | JGI IMG/M metagenome (GOLD analysis project Ga0187810, IMG submission 132963) | Wetland sediment microbial communities from Neuse River Estuary, North Carolina, USA - ASW_5 | ecosystem: Environmental > Aquatic > Freshwater > Wetlands > Sediment | place: USA: North...
GAAAGGCGTCGGGCGATGCTCGCTCCGCTCACGCCGGCCCCGATTATGAGGACGTCGTAGCTGTCGGACGGTCTCGCGGCTCTTACCCGAGCCTTCGTTGTTCCGCTCATCGTCGCATTCCTCTTAAGTGCGATAGTAGCACTCATGTCTCGGCAAGGGGAAGCGAAACGTCAACGCGCGCCCCGGAAGCATCGCCGGCGGCGCCGAAGAAATACCGGCCGCCTCGTTTGCGAACAAGGGTGTTCGTAATCCGAAAGCCGAGCGAGGCGGCGCGGTCGGGAGCGAAGTCCGCGGGAAACCCGGGACCGTCGTCCTCCACGCGGAGCTCGACCCGTGTTCCCTCGCGCCTCACGACGACCCGTATGGAGCCCCCGCCCCTCGGGATGATGGCGTGCTTGTACGCGTTGGAGACGAGCTCGGTGAGCAGGAGCCCCGCGTCTATGCAAAAGTCCATGGGGGCATCGACGCGCTCAACGCCTATGGAGAGATCGACGTCCTCACTCTCAGATCCGTAGGTCGCTGCGAGCTGCTCCACGAGGTCTTTGGCGTAGTCGCCGAAATCGATGAGCTCGCCGGATGCGAGGCTGTACAATTTCTCGTGGACCATACTCACCGCGCGGAGACGGTCGCGCACCTCCCCGTATGCCTCGAGCGCCGCGGGCTCCGTCGCTCGATGCGCCTGCAGGGCAACTATGCTCGAGACGATCTGCAGGCTGTTCTTTACCCGATGATGCACCTCCCGCAGGAGGAGCTCCTTTTCGGCCACCGTCATCTCGAGCTGTTTCTGGACAACAACAGACTGCGCTATTTCATGCTCGAGGCTGCCGTTCGCGGCCGTGAGCTCCGTAGACAGAGTCTCCACTTCGGAGAAGGCCGTGGTGAACCGCCTCGCCAGCACGAGCGCTTGGAAGCCGACGAAGAGGGTGAGGCCAAGCGGAAGAAGGTTGCCCGTGGTTACGACGAAGGATGAGTACAGCATGTCGTTGACGGCTGCGGAACCTATGATGACACTGCCGGCGAGCATCGCCCAACTGCCTCTTCTGCGATGGACGACCGCAGGCACCAGGATCAACACGAGCACCGCCGCGATGCTGAGGAGGGCGACCGGGTAGTAAACAGAGATGGTCCTCGTCAGCAGCGGCAGCGGACTGAAGGGAACGAGGAGGAGGAAGGCCAAACTCGGAAGGGACAGGAAGACCCGAAGAAGGGGACTTGATTCGTCGGGGAAAAAGCTCGCGAAAAACAGGCCGGCGGTGGGCACCGCAAGGAAGGCGGTCACGTATTCGAGCCTGATGAGCAGATCGAAGCCGATTTCAGGAAAGACCTCGGTGATGCTGTATTCCCCAGTTACGAGGATCCGGAACGCGATCACCAGGGCGAAGAGGCAGAGGAACAAAGAGCTGAGCTCTTTCTTCCTGAAAACAAAAAAGGAAAAACGGCTCAGCGCTATGGCGAGAATGAAGCCGCCGAGCGCGAAGGAGAGCAGGTCGCTCCTTCGCTTGGCTCCAACCACGCTCTCTTGGTCGCCGATGATGAACGCGCGCCACATCCCTCCTGTTCGGTACTCATGGTTCGAAACCCAGACCGTGAGGTCGATTTCCGATGCGGCTGGAAGTCGCACGACTCCCGGAGCATAGCCAGCCCTGGCTTCGCTCGCCTGGACCGCAGGGCTGCCGGCGTGGGCGATTTCCGTCCCGTTCGCGAAAAGCCGGAAGGCCGTGGACACAGTCTTATACCGAAGGGCCAGATCTCCCGCAGTCTCGGCGAAAAGAATCTTGAGTCTGTACGTGCCTGCGCCTCTGCCGGCACGCTCTCCTGCGTCGTTCCCTTTCCAGAAATCCGGGATCGACCTGAGCTGTCCTCCCGTTGCCGCCGCGGCATCTTCGGGGGCGAGCAGTCTTCCTGGAAAAAACACCCATGTCCCCGACAGCGAGACAGCCCCGTCGCGTTTGAAGTCCCAAGCCCTCAGGTCCAAGAGACCGCCTGCCGCGCGCGGCCGGGGGGGAACGGCTTCCTCCGCGCTGGCCGTACGGCCGGGCCTCGGCCCTGAAAGCAGGGGAAGTGCGACTCCGAGGACGAGGGTCGTGAGAATCAGGCGGAGGAAGCGCAGGCTTCGGCCGACGCTCAGGCCCATCTCACGAGGCCGGGCACGTAGGGGCTCGCGAGAGCCGGATGGGTCGGCATGACGCGCGCGGAGTAGCCGTGTTGACCGGTCATGGTGCAGGTGACCGTGATCCGATATTCCCATATGCCGCCCTTCTTCTCGACGGCCGTCATCTCGTCCCGCTCCGCGCGCTGCAACTCTCCCTTGCTGGAAAGCGCGCCGTGGTAGAGCTCCACCCTCGTTTCGCTGGGCTCCAGGCCCGCGAGGTCCACCATCGCCACAACGTTGATGGTGTCGCCCCGCTCCATGACCGGCTTCGCGTCGGTCTGTAGGTCGCTGATGGCCACGGCTGGCCAGGCCAGCGAGACCTTGGCGAGGTAGCCGGCGAGTTCCTTGGCCTGGGCGAAGCCGCCCGCGTAAAGTCCTCGCCAGTTCTCGAGGGCGGGTATGTAGAATCGCTCGGAGTATTCCTTCAGCATGCGATGCGTCGAGAACTCCTTGCCGATCGTGCGCATGGAGGCCTTCATGCGCTTGATCCACTCCCGGGGCAGGCCATCCCTCCCTTGCTGGTAGAAGAGGGGGACGATCTCGTGCTCCAGAAGGTCGTACAGCGCCTCGCTCTCAATGCCGTCCTGGAGTTCCTCGTCCTCGTACACCTCCCCCGAGCCGATGGCCCAACCGATATCCGGAGAGTAGCCCTCCGCCCACCAGCCGTCCAAGACAGAGCAGTTGAGGACGCCGTTTATCCCGGCCTTCATGCCGCTCGTCCCGGATGCCTCGAGCGGGCGCCGCGGCGTGTTCAGCCAGACATCGGAGCCGGCCGTCATGTAGCGCGACATCGTCATATCGTAATCCTCGAGAAAGACGATCCTGCTCTGCACCTCCTCCCTCCGCGAGAAATGCACGAGCTCCTTAATGAGCTCCTTGCCCGGTATGTCGTGGGGGTGAGCCTTGCCGGCGAAGATGATCTGAACGGGGTGTTCCTTGTCCGATATCAGGCGGATGAGCCGGTCGGGGTCGCGCAAAAGGAGGTTGCCCCTTTTGTAGGTGGCGAAGCGCCGAGCGAAGGAGATCGTGATGGCGTAGGGAGAGAGAACGTCCTGGGCTCGATGGAGCGCGCCCTCGGCCGCGCCTACCCTCTTCATCGCGCGAACCAGACGCTCGCGGGCGAGGACGACGAGGCGCTCCCTGCGCCGTTCGTGGCTCCTCCACAGCTCCTCGTCCGATATTCGGTCGATTCGGTCCCATATGTCCAAGTTGGCCGGCTCCTCGTAGAAACGCGGGCCGAAGTAGCGGTCGAGAAGCTCCAGGAGGTTGTGCGAGGCCCACGTGCGCGGATGGATGCCGTTCGTAATATGGGATATGGGAACCTCCGACTCGGGCAGACCAGGCCACAGCCCCGCCCACATATGCCGGGAGACGGCGCCATGGAGCTTGGAAACGCCGTTGTTGTAGGCGGAAAGCTTGAGGGCCAAAATGGTCATGCAGAAGCTTTCGTTCTGGTCCTCCGGCTTTTCCCTTCCGAGCGCGAGGAATTGCCCCCATTCAAGGCCGAGTTGCTGGGCGAGGCTGCGGAAGTATTTTTCCATAAGATCAATGCCGAAACGTTCGTTCCCCGCCGGCACGGGCGTATGCGTAGTGAAGATGTTCGTGGGCCAGAGCGCCTGTGCGGCTTCGGCAAAGGAGAAGGAACGCTCGGCCATGATCTCGCGAATGCGCTCGAGGCCGAGAAAGGCCGAGTGGCCCTCGTTCATGTGCGTCACCGCAGGGTTTATGCCGAGGGCGCGCAGGGCCCTGATGCCCCCGATGCCGAGCAGTATCTCCTGACGTATCCGCGTCTCCCTGTCGCCGCCGTACAACGCGGCCGTTATCGTGCGATCGTCGGCCGCGTTCTCGTCGATGTTCGTGTCCAGGAGATAGAGCGAAGCCTTGCCGACCTTGACTTCCCAGATCTGCGCGGCGATTGTTTTCCCCGCCATCTCGACGGAGATCAGAATCGGCCTACCGGTCTCGTCAAAGCACCGATAGACGGGCATGTTGTACCAATCGTTCTCGGGGTAGGATTCCTGCTGAAAGCCGTCGGGATTCAGGTACTGCTTGAAGTACCCCTCTCGATATAGGAGGCCGACGCCGACGAGGGGGAGGCCCATGTCGCTCGCCGTCTTCACGTGATCGCCGGAGAGGATGCCGAGGCCGCCGGAATAGGTGGGGAGAGAGACATCGAGTCCGAACTCCATCGAAAAGTAGGCGACCACTCCGTCGCGCTTGCCTTTGTACCAGGTCTCTCCCTTCTTGTAGCGCTCGAACTTCCCCGCGACCTCCGCGAGCGCGGCCAAGTAAGAGTCATCTTGAGCCAGCTCGTCGTAGCGCTCCTGAGCCACCATGCCGAGCATCTTCGCCGGATTCTGGTTGGACTGAAGCCATACGTCGTAGTCCAGACGTATGAACAGCATCACGGCTTCGAAATTCCACGATAGCCAGAGGTTATGGGCTATTTCCTCGAGACAGGCCAAAGCCGGGGGAATCTTCGGCTTTACGGTGTGCGAGACGATCTTCATGGTCGCCGCCTTCACGACGAGAGTGGCAGCCCGACCGCTCGGCCCGGCTGCTTACACCCGAAGCCTAGTCCAGGGGAGGGCCCCCGTCAATAATAAACCGGTTTATCTACCGGCAATAGGCCTCGGCGCCATGAAAGGCACGAGCGCCAAGCGACCGCACGTAGTACAATGGAGGCATCATGCCATCCCAGCGCGAAACGGAGATAGGCTTCGAGCGACGACGCTCCCTCCTCATCGTTCGGATCAGGGGATCCATCGAGCTGTTCTGTGTGGAAAGCCTGCGAAAAAGCATCGCCGACGCGCTCGAAGCCGAAGAGACGAAGGCTCTCGTCGTATCGTTTGCAGAGGTGACGCTCGTGGACAGCACGGGGCTCGGGCTGTTCATCGCGCTGGAAAAGCGGCTTCATGGAAGCTGCGAGCTGCGGCTCTGCGAGATGTCGGCGAGCGTCAAGGCGGTATTCCAGTACGCGCGCATCTTTTCCCGCTTCGATGTCGACGATTCCCTCGCTTCCACCCTGGCCTCGCTCGGAGCCAAGCCATGAACGCGGCCGATGCGGGCATAGACGTCGAGGCGCGGTACTTCCTTACGAAGGCCGGAGAACGCTACTGCGCTCAAAGTAGAATCCCCGTTAAGGATCTTACCACCTACGACGGTGAGCGGGCATCGGGCTTCGAATGGCGACGCTGCAAGGTCGAGCTGCTCAAGAAGCTCGTCATCTACGGGCTCCTGACCTCGATCGAGATCACGCGTTTCGAGTTCGTCTCGAAACGCGCGCCCCTCATCGGCCTGACCCGCGCCATGCTCACGGGCATCCTGCTCAAGCGCTTCCGCGCCCAACTGAAGCTGCGCCTCCGCGAGCACCCGGCCGCGGCCGCGGTCATCGCAAATCCCTCCGTCGCGCTGACCGCGGCGGATCGCGGGGCCCTCGCCGCGGCCCTGGCCGAACGTTCCTCCTGGATCACGGCGCTCCGCGCGTCGATCGAGGCCGAATGCCTCTCCGCCTTCGCAGCGGCGCCGCTTCAGGGTCCGGAGGAGGAAGCCGAGCGGAGCAGGGGGATGACGGACCTGATCGAGGCGATCGACGACGAGACCTGGCTCCTCATGGCTTTGACAGGTCCGGATCTCGTCGGGCCCGTATCGGCCATGGTCCAGTCCTATTCGACCCGCCTGGGCATCGCCGAGACCCTCACGTTGATGCTCATGGAGTTCGTCCAGTACGCGGAGCGCTCCCATCTGCTCAACATGGCCGAGCGGGACCGCTACGTTCGCGCCCACCCCGAAGAACTGGATCGCATGCTCGGCGAACCCGAGTTCAGAGACAAACTCCTAGAGCGTGCGGTGGAACGGGGAGAGCTGATCTTCATCGGCATCTCCTTCACGGGGACGATACTCAATCCTTCGGCGCCGACCACCGTGGAGATCAGGGTGCGGAACCGCGGCCTTATAGGCTATGCTTCGCGCACCGAGATGATCAACCGCCGAGTCAAGATGGTGAAGGAGAGCAGCCTTGATCAGATTCTTCAGGAGCAGGAAAGAAACGATCCCGGAGCGGGTCTGGGTCTGTTCTATTTGTCCAACCTCGAAGAGGCCTGCGCCCAGGAGGGCATCGTCTTCCGCACCTCCATCCAGCGCGACGAGTTCCGCGACGAGACCATCTCGCTCATGAGCGTAACCATCTAGAGGACGCGGTGAGAAAAATCGTCTTCGCCGCTGCCTCGATCGTCCTCCTCGCCCTCGTTCCCGCGTCGAGAGCCGCCTGCGCGGAGGACCTGCCTAATATCGGATGGAAAAACGGCCCCTTCGACGCGACCCTATTCCCCTCCCTCGATGTAGGCACTCACTACAACAGACTCGGCTTTCTCCTCCGCGAGGTTGGCCGCTTCGATGCCTCGGGATTCTCTTGGGGAACGGGAGCCTTCGCCTCCGCCAAGGCTTCGGCGACCACCCTCGGCATCACCGGCTCCGGGCTCACAACCTCCTTCGGCCTTGACGGTCTCCTCGGTTTCGGCCCGGCGGTCTCCGCCCCCGCGCCCTGGCCGGATTTCGGGCTGAAGCGAAGTCGAGAAATCCGCTACGAATGGACGGCCTATTTGGACACCTGGGGAACAGGGCAATTCAGCGGTCGAATCGAATTCGTCGCTGCGGACCGCGATCACTCCTTGGGCGTCGTCATGCAGGATGACCTGTTCAGCCCTCCCTTTCGCGATGAATACAGAACCGGCGCCGTCGAGCTGAGCTACGGATTCGAATGGGGCGGAGTGGATTCCGCCTTGGGGATCGGAACGAAGATATGGACCGGCTCGACCTTCGGCAACGGCGTCTCCCATCGGGGCCAGGTGATCGTCATGAATTCCTCTTTGCCGGGCGTAAACGATTCGGCGGGAGTCCTCTACCTCGCCTGCCGCCGCGGAGCGATCAGTCTGGAGCTCGGATGGGATTCAGAGTTTATACGCAATGTTCTGCAGAACGGCGTGCACTGGTTGATCGACGACGGGATCGTTCCGCTCGTCGACCGGCCAGACCGTCCCTACGTCCTCTTCACGCTCTATCCGGACGGCGACCTGTACTGAAAAGACGCGTGGCTGTGGCGAGAGCCGCGGCCGCGCGCTCTGGCGCTCACCTGCCCCTTCTACGCAGAAAGCCCTGGAGCCGACCGAACAAGCCGTCGCGCCGGTCTTCGCCTGAAGGATTTTCAGCGCCTCTGCTCCGGGGGTCCGCTTTCGAGAGCCCTTCACGGGGAGTGCCTCGGGAACCGCCAGAGTTCGTCTGGCGACGCGCCCGCTCTTCCCGCTGCTGGTCGCGGCCTCCGGCTCGGCGGGCATCATCGCGAAGACGGGAATCAGAGGAGCGCTTCGCCTGCGCGCCCGGCCGGCCGTCTTCATGGCGGGAGGCAGCCCGGTTGGCCTGATTTCGCCTGCCGGTTCCCGGAGCGGGGCGAGGCGCGTCGGGGCGCTCGCCGCCGAGCCGGCCGCCATACTTCTCCCGGTAGCGCTTCATGCGCTCTTCCATCGGCAGGTCGTAGGGGTTGCCCGCCCTGCTCTCCTCGTCGCGGCGCCGCGGCCCGTTCTCGCCGTCATGAGGCCGCCGGCCTTCGTTCTGAGCGCGGGATCGATGATCCCCTCTCCCCCTGTGCATCGGCTGACGCTCCGCAGTATTCCGCCGCTGCCCCGTCTCGATCCCGTCGATGTCCATCGACCCGCCGGTCGCCTCCGCGATGCTCCGCCGAATGTCGGGGCTGCGGTCGTCGCGTGCTCGGCCCGCCTGGGCGCGTCCCTCCGGGCGGCCCCGTGATTCGACGCGCGATCCCCCCTCTCGCCGCCTATCGGCTCGCGGCTCGGCCGGGCGGGACGCTCGTAGCTCGCTCCGTCCTTGATCCGACGAGCGCCCAGGAGGCCCGAAGCTCATGCCCTCGCTGAGATCCACAGCCTCGTACTGGGAGGGCTCTGCCGGAAGCGCATTCAGCTTGGCGTCGATATATTGCTCCACCGCCGTCAAACCGTAGACGTACCGGTCGCACACCATGTTCAGGACCTTGGCCGAGGCCGAGCCCCTGTCGATCATCTCCAGCCGCTTGACAAAAAACTCGGGCTCTAGAGGGATGTCGTAGTTGATGACATGAGAGAAGACGCCGGGCGCGAGCCCCTGGGCGCCTTCGTCGGTGAGCACGAGGACTGAGAGGTCGCCCGACCGCACCCTGTCGAGGATGGCGGTCTTCCGCTCCTGGGCAAGGGCCCCCAAGATGTAGTCGGAGCGTTGGCCGTTAGCCTCCAGTCTACGGGCAACCTCCTCGGCCGTGCTCCTGAGATTGCAGAAGACGCAGAGCTTGTCGGGCTTTTCCTGTTTGATCAGATTGAGGAGAAACTTGAACTTGGCCTCCACGGGCACGTGCCAGCTTTCCCTTTGAATGCTCTGCGCCTTGACCACAGCCTCTTCGATCTGGATCTCGGAGGGGTTGTCCGCCCAGTCCCATGCGAGGTTTTTCGCCTTGACCGTCAGCTTGTGGCAAACCAGGAGCGACCTGCGCTCCCACGAGGGCAGGAGCAAACCCTGCAGCCTGCGCAATACGTCGCCGGGGAGCTCCGCGAGTCGCTCGAGCCCGTCGGCGACGAGCCAGAGATAGTCTCGCAGTCTGAGCACTCCCGCCTCGGCCGCGGCAAGAAGCGGCTGTGGGAGGCCGATCACGAGGGGAGCCGAAGGGTCTCCCTCAAGGGAGGGAGCACCGGGAGCCTCGTCGACGCCCCCCGCCTCCATGACGAGGCAGGTACCAATGCCCACGTCCTTCCCGAGCAGGCGGGCTGCGGCCTCTGCCGCGCGCGCACCCTCGGGATCGGACACGACGACGAGCGCCTTAACGGCCGCATTGGGTTGGGCGGACAGGAGCGCCTGGAATACCGGAAGAAGGTAGACTTCCTCCCGCCCTTCGCTCAGTATGAGGCGCGCGCACACATTTTCGTTCTTCTCAAGGACGTGAGAAAGCATCTTTTCGTGGAAGTAGGCACGGGCTCGAAGGCCCTCTGAGGCGCCCCAAAGGCGCGGATCGATGCCGAATCTTTGAAAATCCATATCGCTTCTCGCTTAAGGATGCAGAATTGGGTCCCGGCGTAAGAGGACCCGCCGTTGTCGCGTTCGAAGAGACGTGCACCTCGGCACTGCCGAGGCAAAGCCGGCCTCTATGTCGAGGAAGGAGACATTTCGACTTCTTCGACTGGCTGGAGGTTGGCACTCCGTCGCGGGAAAAGGCCTCCGCGGGAACAACGACCAAAGGATCGCAACCTCCGTACGGACGACAAGCCTGCATAATACAATGTGGGCGGCGAAAAGTGAAGGCCGTGAGGCTCTGCGAGCGGGGCTTTGGTCCTTCCAGGCCTCCGGTCTTCTAATCGAATTGGGTTATGTCGGGGCGCGACAGGCGCAATAAAAATGTATATAGTATTTTATTGACATTCCACGCGTAACCATAGGTATAATATATCCAAAATCTCAAGTAGACCGTTAATAGAGTTCGGGAGAGGCGGACATCATGGCTGAAAAGAGGCGCGTACTTATCCTTGGCGGCGGCTACGGCGGGGTCTGGGCGGGAAAAATCCTGGGCAAGCACTTCAGGAATCGCGACGAGATCGAAATCACGCTCGTCGACAAGAAGCCGTTCCATACACTTATGACTGAACTCCACGAGGTCGCGGGCTGGCGGACCGAGCCGGACTCGGTTCAAGTCAGCTTCAAAAAGATCTTCGGCGCCGGCCGCGTGCGAACAGTAGTTGACTGTATCGAGCGTGTCGACTTCCAGAGCAAGAAGGCCTTCTCGGCGCGGGACGAGTATCCCTTCGACTACATCGTCATCGGCGCCGGCGCCGAGCCCGAGTATTTCGGAATCCCCGGCATTCAGGAGAACTGCTACGCCCTCTGGTCTTTCAACGACGCCATGAGGCTCCGAAACCACCTCGAGCACGCCTTCTTCATGGCCGCAGAGGAGCCCGATCCCGAAAAAAGGAAAAGCCTTCTCACCTTCGTCGTGGCGGGCGCGGGCTTCACGGGCGTCGAAATGATCGGAGAGCTCCTGGAATATCGCGACGACATGTGCAGGAAACTCTTTCTCGATCCCGCCGAAAGCCGCATCGTCCTCATCGAGGCGCTGCCATCGATCCTTCCGATTCTCGAGGCGCCGCTCCGCGCAAAGGCCGAGAAGTACCTCGCGCAACGCGGCTGTGAGGTACTTCTCGGACAGGCAATCGTGAGCGCTGCTCCTGGCGTGGTGAACCTCAAAGATGGGTCCGCGGTGAAGACGGAAACCTTTATCTGGACCTGTGGCGTCAAGGGCTCGAGCTTCGCCGGCTCGCTCGGATTGCCGACGGGCAAGCGCAACCGCATTCTGGCGGACGCGGAAATGAAGTCCCCCGCCTACCCCTTTGTGTACATCGTGGGCGACAATCTCTGGTTCACTCAAGATGAGCAGGCACTGGCTCAGATCGTGGAGACCGCCCACTTCACCGCCGAGGCCGCCGCCAAGAACATCATCGCCGACATCGACGGCGGCGAACGGCACACCTTCCGCGGCAACTACCACGGTTTTATGATCTCCCTGGGCGGCCGTTACTGCGTGTCGAACGCCGGCGGCATGAAGACGAGCGGTTTCATCGCCATGGCGATGAAACACATGATCAATGTCTACTATCTATTCGCCATAGCCGGAGTGAACCAGGTCTGGGAGTACGTGAAGCACGAGTTCCTGGACATGAAGAGCGGCCGCTCCGTGCTCGGCGCCTTTGTCGTGCACAAGGTCCGCTCGTACTGGATTCTGCTGCTCCGCCTTTGGCTCGGCTTCATGTGGATCGTCGAGGGCGCCAACAAGATAGCCGAGGGTTGGCTCGATTTCTCGAGCGGCCAGAGCAAAACTGGTTGGATGTTTTCCCCGGGCGTCATCCAAGCCGGCCTCAAGCCCATCGCCGACGCCTCGAGCTCGGCGACGACGACCGCGGCTGCAGCGAGCAGTGCGGCTGCGGCGGCACCCGCGGCCGTCAGCGCGGCGACGGCTGTCGCGCCCGCTGCCGCAGCGGCGGCAGC
>Ga0187810_10000824_pt1 | contig 11221 bp, 8 predicted proteins | sample NC_wetland_sal_i_9_FD_132963 | JGI IMG/M metagenome (GOLD analysis project Ga0187810, IMG submission 132963) | Wetland sediment microbial communities from Neuse River Estuary, North Carolina, USA - ASW_5 | ecosystem: Environmental > Aquatic > Freshwater > Wetlands > Sediment | place: USA: North...
AGGTCTTCGTCCAATCCTATGAAATTTGGCTGGGAGGCCTGGACTCGAACCAGGATAGCCAGATCCAGGGTCTGGAGTCCTACCAATTGGACGACCTCCCAGCCGAAGGGAGAACTGCAGGAAGTGGCAGCAGCAAGGAAAGGATTCGCAACCGCACTCCAACCTTTCTAGAGTAAACGGGACTCCTTGCTCCGTCAACTTGCGCAAGTTGGCGATGCAGTACGCGCGGCCTGATTCGAGGCTGGCTCCTGCAGAAGTTGGTTGCGGGAATACCCCAGCCGTGATACTTTCGCCCGCACATTCTGCCTGTCTTGACTGCAGCCACTTCAAGGCGATCCTGGTTATGCAAACGCATGGAACATCACACCCTGGCGCGAGGAACACAAGGCAGAGCAGGCCCTTCCCAAGTTCGAACATTTCGCGGGGCGAATAGTGATCGGCAGAGAGGGGAAGCCACTATGAAGGTTCGTCAGAGTCACATCCGTCCCATTTGGCGGGTTTCTCGGTGGCTGCTGCTGGGTGTTTCCCTCTCTGCCCCGACGGGCTTGCTTGCGCAGAAGCCCGCCGGCGCGGGCACCGGCAACACGTCCATGCCGGATTCCCCACAGCCCAAGCCGCAAGGCGCACCGAATTCGGCCACGGGGACGACCTCCCGATTTATAGGCTACATGACGAACAAATCGATTTTATTCCCCGACATCGCGACCAGCGAGGGCCCCCTGACCACTGGCGGAAAATTCAGACTTTTCATGAATCAGAGCATTTCTCCGCCTTACCTTCTCGCGGCTGGAATCAGCGCCGCATACAGTCAGGCGAGAGACGTCCCCTCAGCCTACGGGCAAGGCTGGGATGCTTATGGAGGCCGCTACGGAGCGGCTATTGCCAGAGCTTCCTCGAACAGTTTCTTCAGTACTTTTGTTCTTGCCTCCATGCTGCATCAAGACCCTCGTTTCTTCCCTCAAAACCGTCCTTCTCTTTGGGGCAGCGTGAAATACTCGGCGAAACGAGTCTTCGTCACACGGACTGATTCGGGGAAAGACACGTTCAATACTTCAAGCATAGTAGGCACCTTGGCGTCAGAGGCACTTGCGAATGTCTACTTGCCAGTCTCTGAACAAACGGGCGCAAAAAATGCGGAGCGCTTCGGCACAGACCTGGCCTGGAAATTTGCGGCAAACATGTTCAAGAACTATTGGCCGACATTCTTTCACGATATGGGACTGAATCGGCTGAAGGTTATCCCCGACCCTGGTTCTCCAGACAATCCGGCTGGCCCGTCTAAGAATTAAGCCGGGCTGCTGGATCAACAAAAAATTGCCCGAACCACATCCGCTATTCCTTTTCGAGTTGTTTGCGCGCGGCCTTCAATGCTGCAATCTGCTCGGCCGTCAGTTTCGGATATTCCAGGTTCAGGCCATCTAAGGCATCCACAATTGTGGCGACTACAAGGAGCCGGCTGAACCACTTGTTATCCGCTGGCACCACAACCCAGGGCGAGTATTCCGTAGCAGTATTGCGGATCATCTTTTCGTAAGCATCCTGGTACTTATCCCAATACTTCCGCTCTTGCAAGTCGGACGTCGAAAATTTCCAGTTTTTATTCTCGTTGTTCAGTCGCTCCAAGAAGCGCCTCTTTTGCTCCTTCTTTGAAAGGTTCAGGAAGAATTTGCGAATCGCGATTCCATTCCGGGTAAGGTAGCGTTCAAATGCGGCGATATCTTCATAGCGCTCCTTCCAGAAGTGGTCGCCACGAAGAGTTTCGGGCAATCGCTGCTTTTCCAGAAATTCGGGATGCACGCGCACCACTAACACTTCTTCGTAAGGGGACCGGTTGAAAATGCCGATTTTGCCTCGAGGCGGCAAGCATCGGTTGGTGCGCCAGAGAAAGTCGTGCGCCAGTTCTTCATTCGAAGGAGCCTTGAAGGAATATACGTCCACACCCTGTGGATTCACGCCAGACATCACGTGCTTGATCGTGCCGTCCTTTCCCGCCGCGTCCATTCCCTGGAAAATCAATAAGAGCGCCCAATTGCTCTGGGCGTAAAGAACATCCTGAAGTTGGGCGAGCAACGCTACACTCTCTTCCACCCACTTCTTGACTTCGGGTTTCTCTTCGGACTTGATGTTGTGCGTGTCTCCCGGATCATGGTCTTTCAACCAGAAGTCTTTCCCCGACGTGACCACGTATGGCTTGATGAATTTATGGATATTTTTCAGCTTTGGTTTTGCCATTTCTGCTCCCTATAGCAGTCACCTGTTCTTGTGGGGACGAATGGTGCGCGGTTTTGAGCGAGTGAGTCTATCCGTTGCTCGCATGATGACATTGGAGACAGATCGGATTCAAGGTCGTCAGGACAATCAATCATGGGCGGCGGCTAGGGTCGGCCAATTTCATCTTTATTCAAAATTAAGAACGTGATAGGGTGTCCGCTGATTCCTGGCTACGCCCAACCAGAAAACTTGGGTACCCTTATGCCTGAAACTCAGCTTGGTGCGAGAGCAGTTCGTGCTTTGCCTTCGTCCCAGAAGCACTGGAAATCTGTTTTATTTGCCCTGGCGGCCGCAATGGTCTTCTCCTCCGGATGCGAGAAGGAAAAGCCAGTGGAGGCCGCCCCTCCTATAGTGGAAGTCGTTGAAGTCGCGCAAAAAGATGTGCCCATTACCAGAGAGTGGGTGGCTACGCTGACCGGCAAAGTGAACGCCCAGATTCGCGCCCAAGTCGCTGGCTATTTGTTGAAGCAGACTTATGTCAACGGCGCGTACGTGAAAAAAGGAACGCCGCTTTTTCAATTGGATCCACGCACTTTCCAGGCCGCCGTCGACCAGGCTAAAGGGGTGCTGCAACAAGCGAAGGGTGATCTTGCTCGTGCTCAGGCCCAACAGGGGAAGACCCAACTGGATGTCACGCGTTATACGCCGCTGGCGGCCCAGGGTGCCATAAGCAAGCAAGAACTTGATGACGCCATCCAGAACAACCTGTCTGCCCTAGCCCAGGTGGAAGCGGCAAAAGCAGCTGTGGCTTCGGCACAAGCGGCCCTCGAAGCTTCGCAGTTAAACCTTGGATTCAGCACCATTGTTGCGCCCATCGATGGCATCGCAGGCATTGCGACCGCCCAGGTCGGAGATTTTATCACTCCGCAAAGCTTAAATCCGCTCACTACTGTCTCCACTGTTAATCCCATCCTGGCCAACATCACGCCCAGCGAACAGCAATATCTCAAGGCCATGCGGGAAACCGAAAAAGCAGGAGAGACCGAAACGCAAGCGTTGGGCAGGTTGAACTGGGAATTGGAACTGACGGACGGCGCCATTTATCCGCTCAAAGGCAAATTCTATGCCCTTGACCGACAGGTGGACATCAGCACGGGTGCCATCCTCGTGCAAATCGAGTTCCCGAATCCCAATAAACTCTTGCGGCCGGGCGGCTTCGGGAATATTCGTACGGTCGCCCTGACCGTTAAAGACGCCCTGCTCGTGCCCCAGCGTGCCGTCACCGATGTGCAGGGCAAGTACTTGATCGCCGTCGTGGGAAGCGACAATAAGGTGAACATCCGCCCGGTTACGGTGGGCGAGAGGTACGGCACTTTGTGGATCATCACGCAGGGCTTAAAGCCGGGCGATCGAGTGGTCGCCGAAGGCACGCAAAAGGTCAGCGATGGTATCCATGTGAACCCGAAACCTTATTCGTCAGGCTCGACAACTTCAGCAAAATCCAACGGGGGCGCTCCGCAGTAACTCGGAATCATGTATAAATTCTTCATTGAACGTCCCATTGTGGCCATGGTGATTTCCATCATCATGGTGATTGTCGGAACGGTGGCCGTCCTGGGCCTGCCTACAGCGCAATTTCCAAACATTGCCGATCCTCAAATCCAGGTAAATGCCACATATGTTGGCGCCGATGCCCTGACCGTCGAGCAGTCCGTTGCCACTCCCATCGAACAGCAGATGAGCGGTGTGGACAACATGGAGTACATGTATTCGCTGAACGCCAACAACGGAACCATGAAGTTGACGGTGGATTTCGACATCAAAACGGACGCCAGCACAGACCAGATTCTTTCTCAAATGCGCCAGAACCAGGCCGCTTCCCAACTCCCCGCGGCGGTCAACAATTTTGGCGTCACCGTCCAGAAATCCACAGCCGCGCCAATGATGCTGTTCGATTTGTATTCCCCGAATGGCACCTATGATTCGCAGTTTCTCGCCAACTATGCCTTCATTAATCTCGTTGATGCCCTGACCCAGGTTCCTGGCATTGGCAGCGTGTCCATATTCGGCGCAGGACAGTACGCAATGCGCATTTGGATCAAGCCCGACCAGCTAGCCAAGCTCCAAATTACCGTGCCGGATATCATCAACGCGGTCCAGACACAGAACAACGTGAATCCGGCAGGGCAAATTGGTGGCGAGCCTGTTCCACGCGGTCAGGAGTTTACCTATGCCGTCAGGGCCCAGGGACGCCTGATTTCGGAAGAAGAATTCGGTCAGATCGTTGTTCGCGCGAAGTCCGATGGTTCTCTTGTTCGCTTGAAGGATGTCGCAAGAATTGAGCTCGGCGCTCAGGTCTACAACATTCAAGGCCGTTTGGACGGCAAACCTTCTGCCGTGATCGCCGTCTACCAACTCCCAGGTTCCAACGCGGTCGCCGCTGGAAAAGGCACCATCGCATTCATGGAAAATGCAAAGAAAAGTTTTCCCCCCGGGCTCGACTATGTTACCGCCCTGGATACCACTCTTCCTGTAACCGAAGGCATTAAGGAAATCGAACATACACTCCTGGAGGCTTTGGTCCTCGTAATCCTGGTTGTGTATATCTTCCTTCAGGGTTGGCGAGCCACTCTGATCCCCTTGCTGGCAGTGCCGGTTTCACTGGTCGGCACGTTCATGGTATTTCCCCTGCTCGGATTTTCTGTTAACACGCTCTCTTTGTTCGGCCTGGTGCTCGCCATTGGCTTGGTCGTCGACGATGCGATCGTTGTCGTCGAGGCGGTGGAACACCACATCGAACACGGACTATCTCCTAAAGACGCCGCCATGAAGGCTATGGAAGAGGTTTCCGCCCCGGTCATCGGTATTGCCGTTATTCTTTCCGCCGTTTTCATTCCAACGGCGTTCATCCCTGGTATCACGGGGCGTCTCTACCAGCAATTTGCGGTAACCATTGCGGTCTCGGTGATCATCTCTGCCTTCAATGCACTGACACTCAGCCCCGCTCTCTCCGCTCTGCTGCTCCGGCCAAAAAAGGAAGCCCGCGGCCCGCTAGGGAAGTTTTTCGCCTGGTTCAATCGCATGTTTACCGCCGCCACGAATGACTACGTGAATGTCTGCCGCATGTTCATTCATAAGATGGCCTTCGCCGTCATTCTCCTCGCGGGCTTCGCCGTCCTGGCCGGCTTCATTGGCGGTAAATTGCCCACAAGCTTCCTTCCCGATGAAGACCAAGGCTATGTTTTCATTGCCCAACAGCTTCCGGATGCCTCCTCCCTGCAACGTACCTCCGCGGCCGCGCAAAGAGTGGAAGATCTCCTATTGAAGACTCCGGGCATCGCCCATGTCACCTCCGTGATTGGCTACAACATGTTGAGCGGCGTGGCTACTACCTACAACACGTTTTTCTGGGTGACATTTACTCCCTGGCACGAGCGGAAGACCGAGGACACGCAGTACATTAATATGATCCTCCACCTCAATGATGTTCTCGGCAAACTTCCTGAAGGTACCACGGTTGCTTTTCCCCCACCCGCCATTCCCGGTGTCGGCGCTTCCGGCGGCGTTACTTACATCCTTGAAGACCGCGGTGGGCATGATGTCGAATTCCTTGCGAACAACACAGCTCGGTTTCTTGAGGCCGCGCGCAAACGGCCGGAAATCGCAAGAATATTTACGACCCTCCTTCCTTCGGTTCCACAGGTGTACGTGAACGTGGACCGCGACAAAGTCCTCACTCAGGGCGTGCAGTTGAAAGACGTTTACGGCACCTTGCAGGCTTTCATGGGCGGCGCCTTCATCAACTATTTCAACCGCTTCGGCCGCCAGTGGCAGGTCTATACGCAGGCAGAAGGCAGTTATCGCACGCGGGCTGACAATCTGGGCCAGTTTTACGTCAGAAACTCTGGCGGAAGTATGGTGCCGCTCTCTGCCGTCACTTCGATCGAGCAGAAAAACGGGCCCGAATTCACCATGCGTTACAACCTGCACCGCTGCGCGCAAATCAACGCCACCGCTGCACGTGGATTCAGTTCCGCCCAGGCCATGAAAGCCCTTGAAGAGGTGTACGCCCAAGAGATGCCGCCCGGCATGGGTTTCGACTATCTCGGCATGTCCTTCCAGGAACAAAAAGCACAACAGGGCGTCTCGCCCTTCGCGATATTTGGATTGTCGATCCTCTTTGCCTTCCTGATTCTGGCTGCGCTTTACGAAAGCTGGACTTTGCCGTTTAGCGTCCTTCTCAGCGTCCCGATTGCGGTCTTTGGTGCTTTTGCGGCCCTTTTCGGGCGGCGCATCATCGATCTGCTTGTCTTTAAGCAATATTCAGGGCTGGGGCTGGAGAACAACGTCTACGCCCAAATCGGATTGGTCATGCTGATTGGTCTCGCCGCGAAGAACGCCATCCTTATCGTCGAGTTCGCGAAAGCCGAATACGAAAAGGGCCGCTCGCTTTCGGATGCTGCTTTGGAAGGGGCCAAGCTCCGCCTTCGCCCCATTCTGATGACGTCCTTTGCCTTCATTCTCGGCTGCGTACCCCTGTGGCGAGCGACCGGGTCCGGCGCCGTCTCGCGCCAAGTGATGGGCACCGCCGTCATTGGCGGCATGCTTGCTGCCAGCGCAATCGCCATTCTCATCATTCCCGCGCTGTTCTATATGGTTGAGCGGCTTGGAGGGGCAAGCGTCGAAGGTTTCAAGGCACCGGAAGCCGGCACGCCTGGCTTGGCTCCGCCTAGCCCTGGACATGCAGATTAGTCCAGAGTGGATGAAACGGAGATTCATTTACGTCCAATGACTATGCGAAGCTCCAATTCAGCGGAACCGCAGTTCGGCTATAGGCCATGCGGGATATGCCACACGCTGCTGGCCGCGGTCCTCTCGGTAGCGCTTGTTCTGTCTGGTTGTGCAGTGGGTCCAAACTATGTTCGCCCGAAGGTCAATGTCCCTGCCGATTTCCGCGGCGCGGAGGGTGCGGCGCAGCAAGCATCCTATGCGGATCTTCCCTGGTGGGAAGTCTTCAAAGACGATGAGTTGAAAACGCTCATCGACGCCGCTCTCGCGAATAACTACGACCTCGCCATCGCTGTCTCCCGCGTTGAGCAAGCGCGCCAGATAGCGGCCGTGGCCCGTTCTCAGTTTCTTCCTTTTGTGAATTATGCTGTTGGCGCCAGCGATGGCAAGAATGAATTCCTGGGCTCGGTGGCTCCCGGCTCGGCAACGACGAAAGGCGCTTTTCTAGGCGCCGGCAGTATCGCGTGGCAGGCAGACATCTGGGGCCGCATTCGCCGGCTCAATGAAGCCGCTCGCGCTCAATATCTCTCCACCGAGGAAGCTCGCCGTGGCGTCATGCTCACGCTGACGAGCGAGGTTGCGCAAGCGTATTTCAATCTCCTCGGTCTGGAGCTGCAACTTCAAATCGCCAAGGACACAACCGCTTCGTTTACCGACACGCTGAAACTATTCACGCAGCGCTATGAAGGTGGCGTCGCCTCCAAGTTGGATACTTCTCGCGCCGAGGCTGCGCAAGCCTCCGCTGCCGCGGCGATCCCACAATATGAGCTCCTAATCGCTCTGCAGGAGAACGTGATCAGTGTCCTCCTTGGTACCAATCCCCAGTCCATCGTGCACACCGCAAAATTGCTCGATGAAATCGTGCCGCCAGATATCCCGGTGGGTTTGCCTTCTGCTCTGCTGGAACGCCGCCCGGACGTTTTGGCTGCCGAACAGCAGGTCCGCGCAGCCAATGCCCAGGTCGGCGTGGCGATTGCTAATTTCTTCCCGCAGTTTGGGCTGACCGCTCTTCTGGGACAGGCGAGCACGCCGCTCTCTCAAATCACGGCGGGCAGCGCCAATGTTTGGAGCGTCGCCGGCAATTTCACTGGCCCCATCTATGAGGGTGGCGCCCTTCGCGCGCAGAAGCGTCAGGCAATCGCCGCGTGGCAGCAAACCAAGCTCCAGTATGAGCAGACCGCGCTCAGCGCCTTCACCGACGTTTCGAACGCGCTCATTTCTCGTCAGAAATTCGAGGCCATCCGCGCCGAACAAGCTCGTTCCGTGGCGGCTTACCAGGAGGCGGTTACGGTGTCCTTACAGCGCTACCAAGCGGGGAGGGCCAGCTACTTCGAAGTGCTCGATGCCCAGCTCCAGTTATATCCGGAGCAGAATTCCTTGGCCCAAACCGAGCTCAATCGCCGTTTGGTCATCGTTCAACTCTATTTGGCTCTCGGCGGCGGCTGGAATCTTTCGGACTCTGATTGGCAGAAGCACACAATCACGCCCACGCCCGCCAACCCAACGAATCCGCATCCATGAGATAAGTTTGCGTTTTATTCTTAAGGGATAACTTCTTTCATTTTGCCGTTCTCAATGGTGTATTCGGCATCGCCCCACTTCACCCGGTTTGACGCAAAACCGGCCAGCCAGACTACAAAGTGAATCGCATCCCGCAACGGCACCAACCATAACCTTCGCCGCAGGAGTTCGTCGCCGACTCCCCACACACCAACCACCCAAGCCATCACCAGCCGCAGCAGGAGATATCCCAGCAGATACGCGATGGAAATCCATGCGTTGGGTGCCGCTACCGCCGCGGCTATGGCCCAAGGCAGGCCGTGGGTCAGGATTAACCCGAAGAATGAAGCGGGCCGTACCAGCCTCACCGTTCGTGCCCAACGTACCTGATGCTCCCAGAAACCCTCAAAACTTACAGCGGGATACATCGTCCAGACTGCTTCCCGGGAAAGAAGCGCTTTACCTCCCGCTTTGTGCACACGGTTCCCAATTTCGTAATCGTCCGCCAGATAATTCGCAAACGCTTCGTATCCGCCTATTTTCCTTAGCCAGGTCTTGGTCGTGGCCACCGACGCTCCCAGCGCGAAGGTCACTCCCTCCATCCAATCTGCTACCAGGGCTCCTCCAAAGAAATCGCTTGCCGCTCCCACTGCCTCCAGTTCCGCTCCCAGATTCGGCTGTGCAATCCCCCGATAGAAGCAGCTCACAATGCCGACGGCCGGGTCCACAAAGGGCGCGACCACTTCCCTTAAATAATTCGGCCCGACGCGCACGTCCCCGTCGCTCTGCACGAGAAACTCATGCTGAGCCTCTTTGGTCAGCAACACCAAATTATTCACTTTGCGGTTAGTGCCAAGTTGCGTTGCGCCGGAAATGATTCGGATGCGCCGCTGCGGGAATTCCGTCATCACGTGCTGGATGACGGGAACCGCGGCATCGGACATTTCGTTCACGCAGAAAAGAATCTCGTACTCCCCATAGTTTTGGCGGCAAAAACTTGCAAAATTCTCGAAGGACCCAAAATCCGCCCCGCGCACGGGTTTCAGCACACTGATCGGCGGCATGAAATTGGGCAGCGGTTTTGATCGCTCACGCTTGAAAAAGCGTATCGCGGCAAAGATAGCCACCATGTAATACGCCAGCGGTGCCAGTGCGATCAGCAGCAGCGCGCCCCGCCAGATGGAAATCGAAAGGATAGTTTGCACTCAGGTCGCCCTTACACTGCTACTGCCCCTGGTTTTGCCACACAAAGCTAGGGCGAGCCCAGCACCCACGTTGGATCACCTTGGAACAGGCCTGTTTCCCTGGACCCGCGCTCTTGAATCTAATTTTTGCATTTACCCCGTGGCGAGCACCAGCGCGACGCCTACACAAACCATCACCACGCCCATCCAGCGCTTTGCAGAGACACGTTCTTTCAGCAAGTATTTCGCACCAAATGTTCCCACAACGTAATTGAACGCCGATGCGGGGATCACGATACTCAGCGGCGCCCAAGACAACAACACCAACAGGGAATAAAAAGACGCGGCCAACAGCGGCAGCGCAAACCACACCCAGCTGTTCCTCACTGCCTTTCCAAGAAATCGCCACAGTGCCGCCGGCCGCAATCTTTCCGGCTCCCCAACCTGCTTCATTCCGTGCGTCATGGCGATTTCGCCACCCGTGCTGCAGCAGATAAAGAAGACCAGCAAGACGACCACTTTGATCATGACGTCACCGGCTTTGTCTGTGTCGTACTCGGATGAGTCTGGCCCACGAGAAGCACGCCCACCACGATCAGAACGACTCCAGTCCACCGCTGTGCGTTTACCGCTTCATGTAGAATCACCACCGCCAGCATCGTCTGCAGTGCATACCCGAACGCACCTGCGGGCATCACGTAGCTGTAGTCCGCCCAACTCACGGCCGTCATATAGCAGAGTGTGAATCCGATCAGAAAAAGAATCCCCAGCCAGATCGTGCCGTTATGAATTGTGGAGAGCAGCGCATGCCATATCCCTAGCGCAGAGATCTGCACTGCCCCGATTTGCAGCATCCCTCTCTTCAGCATGAGGTCGCCCAGATTGGCACACACCACCATCAGCAAGACCATTAGCAAGGTCTTGAACCTAAGCCTATGTTCGTGAGTCATTCTGTGATTGGTCAGTCGTTCCCACTGGCCGTCGATGTCCCGGCGGGCACAGAAACCATCGTCTTCTGTGCATCTCCGCCCTGCCGGACCCACTTGAGGCGCTCGGCGCGGAGTCTCAGGAAATCCGTCGCTTCATGATACAGCCGCTTGCGCTCATGACCGTCCCACAGAGCGTCTTTGACGATCCGCCACGCCACCCGCGGGCGGAAGTAATACTCATCGTAGAAACGGGTCACGCCCGCCATCATATCCGCCTTCGAAAGGTGCGGAAACTCGATGTGCGGCAACTGGTGGCCACTCTGATCCGCCAGCGCTTCCACGCGCAGAAATCCTTCCTTGGACATCTGTTCGTGCAGCTCGGTGCCCGGCATCGCGTGCGCCAGCGAAACCTGAATGGTCTCGCAATCCAGTTCCTTCGCAAACTCGATGGTGTTATTGATTGTTTCCTTGGTTTCGCCCGGCAAGCCGATGATGAAGTCGCCGTGCACTTTGATGCCGACCTTCTTGCAATTCTTCATGAACTCGCGCGCCATTTCAGTGGTCGCGCCCTTTTTGACGTTCTTCAGGATCTGCGCGTCGCCGGACTCA
>Ga0187810_10000825_pt1 | contig 11210 bp, 6 predicted proteins | sample NC_wetland_sal_i_9_FD_132963 | JGI IMG/M metagenome (GOLD analysis project Ga0187810, IMG submission 132963) | Wetland sediment microbial communities from Neuse River Estuary, North Carolina, USA - ASW_5 | ecosystem: Environmental > Aquatic > Freshwater > Wetlands > Sediment | place: USA: North...
CGCTTCCCACAACGAATGGGCGAGCGCGTGCGAACCGCCGATGCAGATGTGCCAGTTGTCGATCTTGCTCAGCAGCAGCGGGAACGAAACCGCGAGCCCTTTGCGATCGGTCGCGTAGCCCGCCAGCGCCGCGTGAAATGAGAGATGAGCCTTGACTCGATCGTTCTCAAAATGGTGGTCGAGGAATTCGTTGATCGTCTGATGGCGCAAATGAACGCTCAGGTACTTGCTCTTTTCCTCGACGCCCCAGGTCACCAGCGCCTTGGTGATGTCCAGCAGCGAGGTCGGCGGCGAATACATCAGGGTGCGCAAAATCAGGTCGCGGTAGCCGCGCGCTTCTTCGTAGACGGCGCGAAACGTGTCAGCGTCTTTGCGCGAAAAACGCGCGATCGATTGGCAGGTCTTGTCGAGATCGGTATGCACCACCAGCGCAGTGCCGTCCTTGAACACGCTGGCCATTTGCACCGGCGGCGCCACGTAACGAAGTCCATGGCGGCTGGTCAGTTCGAGGTCATCGTAAACCGGGCAGATGCCGACCAAGGTGTGATAATTGGCGTGTACGTTGTGCAGGAAGCCCGGCCGCGTCAGTTCCTCGGTGCAGAGTCCGCCGCCTTCTTCGGTGCGCTTCTCGAAAACGCCGACGCTCCATCCAGCCTTCGCCAGATAGCCGGCCAGCGCCATCCCGTTGTGACCCGCACCGATTATGACCGCATCATAGGTTGCATCGGACATCGAAGGCTTACCTCGCTTAGCGCCTCTTTCATGGGCGTAGTTCGCCGCGGTCGCGGTTGTGAACGATCGTTTCGGCCAGTTCGACCGGATATGGAAAACTTCCGGGTTCATAGGCGCACAGCGGATCTTCCCTGAGCGCATCTTCCAACATCGCGTAGGCGCGCGATCGCGAACCGCCGCAGACCGGCGCGAACTCGCATCGGCTGCAACGCCCGGTGAGCGAATTGAGATCGCGCAGCGCATGGAACAAGGGGCTCTCGCGATAAAGTTTGCCCAGCGGAGTGCGGCGCACGTTTCCCGCCGAGAGCGGCAGGAATCCGCTCGGATGAACCGATCCGGTGTGCGAGACAAAAACGAATCCGCGCCCGGCGTTGACATCCATCGGGGTGCGCCGGATCCTGGCTCGATCGGTCCAGTTCAGCGAGTCGCGCAGGCGCAGGTAGGTGTCGCCGGCCAATCCCGCGGACTCCGGCGAGACGCCGATCTGCTCGAGCACGGTGCGCGACAGCACGATGCGTTTGTAATGGTGGCCTTCGGTGGTTTTGACCGGGATGACGGTGCCGACGTCATAGAGGAAGTGCATCACGTCTTCGCATTCGCGCGGACTGATCTGTTCGAGCGCCGATCCCCGTCCGATCGGAACCAGAAAGAATACGCCCCATGTGAACGCGCCGCGAGCGCGCGCCATCTCGGCAATTTTTGGAAGCTCGGCAACATTTCGACGCGCAACCGTGGTGTTGATTTGCACCTTCAAGCCGATCTCGCGAGCGACGTCCCAAGCCTCGAGCGTGCGGTCGAATACCCCGTCGATTCCGCGAAAGGCGTCGTGAACCTCGGCACTCGCGCCGTCGATGCTTAGAGACATTACCACCAGCCCGGCCTGCTTCAGTTCGATGATCTTTTCTCGGGTGAGAAGCGGGGTTGCCGACGGTGACAACGCGAGCGGCAAATTGCGGCTGGTAGCGTATGAGATCAGTTCGGGAAGGTCGGAACGCTTCAGCGGATCTCCGCCAGTCAATACGAATAGTGGTGACGGAGGTCCGAAAGCGGCAACTTGATCGATCAGGTCGTGCGCTTGCGATCCGGTAAGCTCAAAGGGATTCCGATTTGGGATTGCCGACGCCCTGCAATGGACGCAGGCAAGGTCACAGGCGCGGGTGACTTCCCAAATCACAATGAAGGGCCGCTGGCCGACGTCGTAGGCCGGATGCCGAATGATTGGAGGCTGGTGCGAACCGATCGTTTCGTAGCGATTCGCGATTGGATGTGGCGCCATATCCACACCAATAGCCAATGGCGTGCCACCGCTCCGATCGAGGCTTCGAGGCTCGCGATTGCGGATTTAGCAGCGCGGGCACGATGTTTTTGGAAAGCAGGTCCGACAGGGCGGCCGATGATGTGATCGTATACTGCGCGATGGGTGTATCCGATCGCGTCACTCGTTTGGGATGCCAGTGATTCCAATTGATGCGCGCGGCCGGGCTAGTAGAAGCGGGGTTCGCCTGGCGGGCGGGTTTTCCAGCGGCGGTGAATCCAGTTCCAATGATCGGGATGCTCGCGGATCATCTGCTCGATCGCGTTGGTATAGCGCTGCGTGTACTCGCGCACGGCAGCCTCGCGGTCGCGAGTCTTCTCGGCGTAAATGATGGGCAGAATTTTGATCTTGTGACGAATCGTTTCGCCCTCGCGCACCATGAACGTCGGCCCCACGGGCGCGCCCGTGGCGATCGAGAGGCGCGCCATGGCATCGCTGGTGCAGGCAGGGGTGCCGAAGAAATCGACGAACACGCCCTTGCGCACGTCGAGGTCGAGCGCGATTGCGACCATCCAGTTTTGGCGCAACATCCGCATCATCTCGCGCCCGCCCGCCTTGCGCTCGATGAGTCGGTTGCCGTGGCGGATTCGCGCGGCGCATATGGCGGCGTCGACGAGCGGATTGCGCAGCGGGCGATGAACGATTGCGAGGTGGTAGCCGTAGATGGAGTGGGCGACGGGCAGCAGCTCGAAATTTCCGTAGTGTGCGGTCAGCACCAATATGCCGCGGCCGTTTGAGCGCCGCTCCGCCTCGTCCCAATTTTCCTTGCCCTCGTAGGTGACGACCTGCTCGATGTTGGCGCGGCTGAGTTCGGGCAAGTGGGTCCATTCGGCGAGCATGCGGCCCCAATTGCGATACATCTTGCGCAGGATTGCCAGGCGGGCCGCCGGGGTAAGCTCGGGGAAAGCGATTTCGAGGTTTTTGAGCGCGATCGGCCGGTTGGGGCGATCGAAATTCATCGCCCATCCCCCCAGCCGCGCGCCCGCACGCACCGCTCTCTGAAGCGGCATCGCACGCAATGCCGCCGCGACGGCGGTAATGCCCGTGTATTCGATTCGGGCCTGAACGGGTCCGATTTGCCTCGGCATATCTTTAACAGACGGGAAGCGCGAAACCCGCAAGGGGTTTCGCATTCTCAAGCGGCTAAAATTAAGTGGTTCTCTTGCTCCTGCGCTTTCGTATTCTCGAGCGACGGGGAACCATCGCGCCGCACTGCGTCAGGGCGAGATGCCGGGGGTGACTCCCGCCGCGACGCTGGCCTTCGCCGCGTCGAGCGCGCTCGACGCGGCCGCGAACCCCCCGCCGCCGGTCGAAGGTCCCGCCGAGACTTTGCCGGCGCCGGGATCCAGCGGCGCAGCAGGCCCAGTGGTAACAAATCGTCCGGCCGACGCCGAGTACGGAGCGGCGCTGCTCATGGTCGCCGAGGTCGCAGTCGAGTAGCCGGTCGTCGTCTTGTTCATCGAGGTCGGACCGATCTCGGTGGTATTGAAGGGAGTTTCGCCGCCACTTGAGGGCGTGGACCCGAATCCGGCGCCCGGATTTTCCGGACCCGGAGGAGACGCAGCACCACCGTACGGCGCGTTCAGGTCGGCCTTGGGAGAAACTGGGATCGAGAAACTCGGCTTGTACAGTTGTTGAATCTGCGAGGCGGGCAAATCGTGGACTTCCCTGCGGCCCAGCGAGTTGACGAACTTCTGGCGTTCGTCCAGCGCGAGATCGCGCAGCTCGCTCTTGTTGCGGATTACATGCGGAGTCAGGAAGACGATGAGGTTGTCCTTCTGCTTGTCGGTGCTCTTGTTGCTGAACAGGTTTCCCAGGACCGGGATGTCGGAGATGAACGGAACGCCCTGATTATTGAGCGTATCCTGGCTGGCCAGCAGGCCGCCGATTACCGCGGTGCGATGGTTCTGGATCGACACGGTGGTCGAGGCGGAGCGGATGGTCGTGGTCGGACCGAGTGGGTTGTTCTGGGTGCCGCCGACCACGTTGGAAACTTCCTCATAGAGATCGAGTTTGACGTAGTCGCCCTCGGACACCTGCGGCACGATATCGAGCGTGATGCCGACGTTCTGGCGCTCGACCGAGTTGAAGATTTGTCCCGGTAATCCGGCGTTGGCCGAGGCCGAGCCGACGAACGGCAGGTTCTCGCCCACGACGATCATCGCTTCTTCATTGTCGGCCGTAAGCAGCGTCGGCGCGGACAGCACGTCGGCGTGAGTGTCGTTCTCAAGCGCCATGATGAGCGCAACATCGCAGGGGATGCTCATGCTGCTGGGGGTAGTCGTGCCGGTCGACCCGGCGGCGGTGCTGGCCGCACCCAGAAGCGCGGTGGGGACCGTACAAGTGCTTTTCGAGGCGAGGCCCAAGCCAAGACCGGTCAAACCGAGCGGGTTCCCCAGCGCAGTTTGAAGTGCGCCGGTATTAAACGTGCCTAAGCCGATCGTGCTGCCGCTGATATTCGTGCCGGCGTTGAAATTGACCCCCATCTCGCGCTGGCGCTCGGCAGAGACCTCGACGATGATCGCCTGCACGAAAATCTGAACGCGCGGTGTGTCGAGTTCGTCGATAATCTGCTTCAGCGTCTGCCAATCCTGCGGCGACGCGCTGATAACCATGGCGTTGGTGGCTGGATCGGCAGTGATATTTACCGGATAGGAGAAATCTATGGTCTTGCCGGCAGAGCTGGCCGATGCCGGTCCGGTGGACGAGCCGCCGCGGCTGACCATTCCACCTCCCGCGCCGCCGCCGAAGCCACCCGAGCCGTTGGTTCCGCCGAAGCCGCCGCCGCCGCTGGAACCGAAGCTTGCGCTACTGCTAAGCCCGCCCATGCCGCCCATGCCGCCCATGCCGCCAAAGCTGCCGCCGGAGCTCATCCCGCCGAAGCCGGAGCTGCCGCCGTTGGCGTTGAAGCTGGCGCGGCCGAGCGATCCCTTGCCGGTAGTGGGAGAGAGCGTGGACGGGCCGCTGCCGCCGTTGAGCAGGTTGTTGAGCACCTGGACCATCTCGAGCGCCTGCGCGTTCTTGAGCCGATAGACGTGGATTCGCGACGTGGCCAGCGGCGGATTAACGTCGAGCTTGGAGACGATCTCCTGGATCTCGCGCATCTGAAGCGGCGGTGCCAGCACGATAAGACAATTGGTGCGTTCGTCGGGGATGACCTTGTAACCCAGCCCGGCGCTGGTAGCGGATGGCGCGACAGCCATTTGCGGCCGCCCCGGCATACCCGGGTTCGCGTTGGAGCCCTGCATCCTGGCGGCCATGAGCGAATCGATCTCGGGTGCGAGCTCGGTGGCAAACGCCAGCTTGAGCGGAATTACGACAATGCTCTGCTGCTCGCCGCGCACGTCGAGACTGCCGATTATCTGCAGCAGCCTTTCGACGTTGTAGGCGTCGTCGGTGACGATGACGGTGTTGTCCATGGGAAACGCGGCGACCAGGCCGTCGTGCGAAACCATCGGCTGGATCACCCCGATGACGGAAGCGGCGTCGATATTCTTCAGCCGCACCATCCGGGTGACGTATTCGTCGCCCCTGGTTTGGGCGGGAATTTGCGATTCGGTAAGCGCGGCGGAGGAGCGCACGTTGCGTGCAGGCACAATCTTGATGACCTTGCCGGCCTGAACGGTGGTGAAGCCTTTTACCTGGAGTACGGATTGAAAGATCGAGTAGGCCTGTTCAGGGGTGACCTTGCTCGGCGAGATGATGGTGACTTTGCCGCGCACGCTTTCATCGATGATGAAATTGCGCCCGGTGATCTCACTGATAAACTTGGCGAGAACGGGAATATCCACGTTCTGGAAGTTCATTGTAATTGTATTTTGCGGGGGCAGCCCCGAGGAGTCGGCGGCAAGGGCGGGGGATGGCAGCGTATAGACGCCAACCAGAATTGCGGCGGCAAACGCCCCAGCCAATAAACGGGTCATGCGTGCATCCTCCGCATTTCGGCTCAAAACGTCGTGAGTTTATTTCACGACCGCTGCGCAGCGCAACCCGGAATTGTTGCAAATGTCACACTGCTCGGCGACTATGACGATCACCGGCCCGATTTGATTCAATTGAAGACCAGAAAAGAGGACCTGTTCGGGCGCATCGGCGGGGCGGCTGCGCGCGCTCGGCCCCAATTTGGCGAAATGTGCAGGTGACGCGTTGCGCTACGAATTCCTGATTGGACTCAGATACTTGCGCGCCCGGCGGCGCGAACGCTTCGTGTCGCTGATCGCGATTATCTCGCTGGCCGGGATAACCATCGGGACGTTCGCGTTGTCGCTCACGTTGTGTGTGATGAGCGGATTGGAGAAAAATCTGCGCCACCTGCTGCTCACGTTTACCCCGCAGATAACCATCGAGCGCAGCGACGGCACAGTGTGGAATCCGGCCGAGCTCGAGAAGAAGATCGGCGCCATACCAGGGGTGGCGGCCGCAGCGCCGTTCGTGACCTCGCAGGTGATGGCGGTCTCCACCACCGACTCGGGCGCGCCAGGGCTGGTCTCGGGCGGAATTATCCGCGGCGTCCAGCCGCACGACAATCCTGTCCTCAAGGAGTTAAAGGACACGCTGGAGAACGGGACGCTGTCGTCACTCGAGACGATGCATCCGGTGACAATCGTGGACAAAGGCGTCAAGCGGCAGGTCGAGTTGCCCGGTGCGATCATCGGCAAGCAGCTGGCGTTCGAGCTCGGGGTGAGGCCCGGCGACCCGGTAGTACTGATATCGCCGGCCAGCCTGGGCGCAGGAATCGGGCCTCCGCGCCTCAAGCGATTCGTGGTAACGGGGTTCTTTCACTCGGGCATGTACGAGTTCGATTCGACGCTGATATTTGTCGCGTTGAAGGACGGACGCGCGCTGCTGGCCGACGATGCAACGCTCGAAAGCGGGCTCGAGTTGCGGCTCGCCAACATGTTCGATGCGCCCGCGATACGCGACAAGATCGCGGCAATGGCGGGGCCTGACTTCGAGGTGTCGGATTGGACGACGGCCAACGCTCCGCTGTTTGTCGCGCTCAAGCTGGAGACCTTCACCTACTTCATGGTGCTGCTGCTGATCGTGCTGGTGGCGGCCTTCAACATAATTGCGACGCTGGTGATGGTGGTGATGGAGCGGCGCAAGGAGATTGCGATCGTGCGCACGATGGGTGCGCGGGCGGCGTCGGTGGCGTCAATCTTCTTGTGCGAAGGCGCGGCGCTGGGCGTAGTCGGCACAGTGATTGGCGCCGGCACCGGGTTCCTGGCCGCGTACCTGATAGGCAAGTACCATTTGATTCCTCTGCCGGCCGACATGTTCATGGTGAGCTACCTGCCGGTGGAGCTCAACCCATGGAACTTCGTCTTGGTGGCGGCGGCGACGATCGTGCTATGCCTGCTGGCGTCGATTTACCCGGCATTGCAGGCGTCCAGGCTCTTGCCGGTCGAGGTGCTTCGCTATGAGTGAGGCGCGCGCCACCGCTGCAGCGGCGAAACCCAAGCATGCGAAGGGGCCTCTAATCGAGGTGCGCGGCCTCGACAAGACATTTTATGACGCCGGTCGCGAGATTCGCGTGTTGCGCGGTCTCGATCTGACGGTCCAGGCAGGCGAAGAAATCGCGATCGTGGGGCAGTCGGGAACCGGCAAGTCCACCCTGCTCCATATCATCGGCAGCCTGGAAGAGCCGACCGCGGGCAAGGTTTACTTCGAAGGCGAGGATTTGTTCGCGCTCGATCAGAAATCCTTGGCGGAGTTCCGCAACCTGAAGCTCGGCTTCGTTTTCCAGTTCCATTACCTGCTGGCGGACTTCACGGCGCTCGAAAACGTGATGATGCCGGCGTTGATCAGCCGCATGAACGATGCCGAAGCGAGCCAGCGCGCGACGGAGATGCTGGAAATCGTGGGCTTGGGCGACAAGCTGGGACGCCGGCCGGCGGAACTGTCGGGGGGCGAACAGCAACGCGTCGCGGTGGCGCGCGCGGTGGTGCTGCGGCCCAAGCTGCTGCTGGCGGATGAGCCGACGGGCAACCTCGATCCGCATACCGCCGAAGAAGTGCACCAGCTGTTTCACAAGCTCAATCGCGAGCTTGGGGTCACGCTGGTGATCGCGACCCATAACGAGCAGTTGACGCGCAGCGTGGGCCGCGCGCTGCGGCTCAACGAAGGAAAGCTGGTGGACGAACGCCGGCACGGACATTCCCCCGCACCTGAGTAAGAAGAATCGGCATCGCCCCCGGATGCGGGCGGAGTTTGCTGAAATCTGCTTAGGGCGAAATCTTGCCGAACGCGCGATTTGGTTTACATGCGGGGACCGATTGGCTACCGTGGTCGCCGTTTTTGGTGTGTTTGAGTGAAATCCGCAAAATTCAATGTGCGCGTACCGCGCGCGCTGCCATACTGCGGGCTGCGTCGGCCCCCGCGCGGGCTATTGCCGGTGAGCCGCGCAATGCGGACGCCGGGCGGCGCGCTGATCCTGGTGGTGCTGGCGGCGTGCTCGCTTTCGTTGTTCGCCGCCGCCGTCGCGCGCGCGCAGGGCCCCGCGCCGATAATCTCCAAGATCGAGATCGCCGGCAATCAACGCGTCGAACAGGACGCGATTCTGATCCACATCACTCAGCAGCCGAACCAGCCGCTCGATCAGGCGGCGGTCGATGCCGACATCAAGTCGATTTACCGGCTGGGCTTTTTCGAATCGGTGACCGCCAACGTCGAGCAACGGGCCGGCCGCAACGTGCTGGTGTACCGGGTTAAGGAGCGCCCGCAGATTACCGACGTCAAGTTCTACGGGATGAAGGCGGTTCGCTCGGACGACGACAAGATAGTCGCCGCCGTGAAGGTGCATCCGGGGACGATCCTCGATCCGGTCGCGGTAAAGGAGACCATCGCCGGGGTGACCCAGGTTTACGCTGACAAGGGCTACACCGACGCCAAAGTAACCTTCAAGCCGATCCCGCAGCCCGACAACACCGCGTTCGGCGAATTCGACGTGGTCGAAGGGTCGAAGGTCGAGATCACCAAGATCGTGTTCCAGGGCAACAAGTCGTTCTCATCGACCATTTTGGAAAACCAGATGGAGACGCACACCTACAGCAAATTGCTGAGCTGGTTCACCGGATGGGGCGCGCTCGATCAGAAGAAATTGCAGGAGGACATCGACCGGCTGACGGCGTTTTACTACGACAACGGCTACCTCAACGTGGTGGTCGCGCAGCCGCAGATAGTGCGCACCGGCTCGCAGATGACCATCATAATAACCATCGACGAGGGCACGCCGTACCGCGTCGGCCGAATCAACATCGAAGGTAACCTGAAGTTTCCGCGCCGCGAACTGCGCAAGCTGCTGACGATGAAGAGCGGACAACTGTTCCGCGGCTCGAGCTTGCAGCGCCAGGTGCTCGCGCTGTCGGATTTCTATTCCAACCGGGGCTACGCGTACGTCAACATCGATCCCCGCACCCAACTGGTCCACACCACCAAGCGAGTCAACGTGGTGTTCGTGGTCAATCCCGGTCACGAGGTGCTAATCGACCGCATCAATATCAGCGGCAACACCAAGACTTCGGACAAGGTAATCCGCCGCGAGATCCAGGTTCAGGAGCAGGAACCGTACAGCGCCGAAGAGATCCGCGAATCCAAGGTGCGGCTGGACCGCCTGGGATTCTTCACCGACACGCGCATCACGACCTCGCCGGCGGCGCAGCCCGACAAGATCAACCTCGACGTGAACGTGACCGAGGGCAACACCGCGTCGTTCCAGGTGGCGGGTGGATTCGACAGCTATCAATCGCTGTTCGGCAACTTTACGCTCGGCAACACCAACCTGTTCGGCGGCGGCGAATCGCTGATCCTCAACGCGCAGGTCGGTTTCCTGTTCCAAAACTACAGCATCAGTTACACCGAGCCGTGGTTTCTGGACATGCCGCTCGCCGTAGGCCTGCAGTTATTCGACAACAAAATCTACCTGCTGAGCTTCAATCAGTCGTCGGCGGGCTTCACCATGACCACGACCTACCCGCTGACCGAACTCGGCTTCAAGAAGCTGGGCCCGTTCTCTCTCAAGGACGTGCAGGCGGGACTGGGCTACTCGTTTCAGAGCATAGGCATCACGGGACTGAACCAGTTTACGACGTACCAAATCGCGCGCTACAAGGGCTACACGCAGACCTCTTCAGTTACGCCGACGATAAAACGTTTCACCGTGGATAATCCGGTCGATCCGCGCACCGGCACCGTCGAGAGTCTCAACATGGAGATCGGCGGGATCGGCGGCGGCCAATCATTCATCAAGGGCGTCGCGCATTTCCGCTATTTCTACCCGTTCCTGAAGAGCCAGTCGTTTGGAACGTTTGTGCTGTCGCAGGGAGTCACGTTCGGCATCGGGACCAACCTCCAAAGCGGCACCGGCGGCGAGTTGCCGCTGTACGAGCGATTCTTTCCCGGCGGTGTCGGCGGTCCCGGCGACGTGCGCGGCTATCAGCTCTATTCGTTGGGCCCGGAGGTGACGCTTTACCAGGGGAACGGCACCCCGCTGAGCGTCCAGAACGTCGGCGGTAGCAAGGAATTATTGCTGAGCAACGAGATCACGTTCCCGATATTGTCGGGTTTGGGAATCCGGGGAGTGGTATTCAGCGACGCGGGGCAATCGTTCCTGCTCAAGGATTCCCTCAATATCGACAAGTTACAGGCGTCGTTCGGATTCGGCATACGCTGGAAATCGCCATTCGGGCCGCTGGCGGTGGATATCGCTTTCCCGATCAACCCGCGCCCGGCCGACCAGAGCACCGTTTTCGAAATCGGCGCCGGCTCGCCGCTCTAGGGTCGGCATCCGGCAGCGATGAGGGCGTGGGCAACTGGATTAGATGTTCCGTGAAGTACTATTGTGTATAGTTCGCGACCGCGAGATGATGCGCCGTGAGGACGCGTCCCAGGTAGCTAGTCAACAGGAGGCTTTCCGGGCTGTATGAGGCAACGGTTGTTCACCAGTGCGTTGTTCGGTGTGTTCCTGGCGGTGATGTTCGCGGCAGTTCCCGCGCATGCCGACCTGAAGTTCGCGTATGTTGACGTGCAGCGAGCGCTCAACGAGTGCGACGCCGGGAAGCGGGCCAAGGCCGAATTCCAGGGCCGTGTCACATCGCTGGAGGCGCGCCTGCAGCGGCAGCAAAACGAGGTCCAGTCCCTTAAGGACGAGATGGAAAAGAAGGGC
>Ga0187810_10000826_pt1 | contig 11204 bp, 9 predicted proteins | sample NC_wetland_sal_i_9_FD_132963 | JGI IMG/M metagenome (GOLD analysis project Ga0187810, IMG submission 132963) | Wetland sediment microbial communities from Neuse River Estuary, North Carolina, USA - ASW_5 | ecosystem: Environmental > Aquatic > Freshwater > Wetlands > Sediment | place: USA: North...
CGAGCCGGCCGGCGATGAGGTCGGCGTCGTCGTCGGCCAGGAAGGCCTGGGTCTGCACCTGGTAGGTGCGCCCGCGGATGCAGGCCAGCTCGTCGGTGGGCAGGTTGTCGTAGACGTTGGAGATGTAGACCAGGAACGCCTTGCCGGCCAGGAAGCCGAGCGTGATTCCCGGGCGGGTGGCCTCGACGACCAGCGCGCTGACCTTCTCGCCGTGGTGGGCGACGGCCTGGTGCGCCCGCTCGAGCAAGTGCGCCGAATAATCCCCCATCAGGTAGCGCAGCCTGCGGTAATAGTCGCGCCCATGCCGCTGGTCGAGCCGGACGAACTCGTCCAGCCAGGTGCGGGCCTGGTTCCCGTTCCCGACGCCGAGCTCGAGCACGTACAGCTCGTCGGGCAGCGCGCGGCGCGCGGCCAGGTCGTCCCAGAGCCGGAACAGCTCCAGGATGAGCTCGCTGGCCGCCTCGGTGTTCCGCGCGTCGCTCTCGCCGCCGGGCAGGGACTGCTCGTACTCGCGCCCGGTGGCCTGCTCCCAGACCGACAGCGCCTGCCAGTACAGCGCGTTGAACCGCCAGATGCAGCTGTCCCGCCCGGGCACCCAGGGCTCCAGGGCCAGCCCCGGCTGGTCGGACAGCGCCTGCTTGACCAGGCCGGCCAGGTCGTCCGGGGTGATGTCGCCGCAGCGGCGCAGGTCGACCGCGAGCTCGACGTCCGCGCCCCCGATCGGCCTGCTGACCACGGGGTCGCGGAAGTTGTTCCGGTACTGGATCCAGTCGCAGACCACCCGCAGGCGGGACAGGTCGGCGGGCGAGGCGCAGACCGCCTCGATGATCGGGCCAAGCGCCGACCGGGCCGCGGCGGACTCGCGCAGCTTCCTGACCGGCCGGAGGTCAACGTCCATCGTGGCCCACCCCGAGGCCGGCGCCGTCGAGGATGCCGGGGACGGCCTCCTCGTTCCCGGCGACCAGCAGGTGCACCCCGGCCACGCCCGGGATCTCGCGCACCTGCTCGACGATCTCGGCGGCCAGACGGATCCCCTCCGCGGCCGTCCGGTCCGCCGGGAGCGCCCGCAGCCTGCGGTACACCTCGTCCGGCACGTACACCCCCGGCACGTTGTCGCGCAGGTGGTCCAGGGCCCGCAGCGACCTGACGGCGCCGACGCCGGCCAGGACGGCGCAGCGCCCGGGCAGCCCGAGGTCGCGGACCCGCGCCATCCACCGCGCGAACGCCGGGACGTCGAACACGAACTGCGTCTGCACGAACTGCGCCCCGGCCTCGACCTTCTTGGCGAGCCGGTCGGCGCGGAACTCCACGGGCGGGGCGAACGGGTTCTCGACCGCGCCGAGGAAGCACTCGGGCGCCGGGTCGAGCCTCCGCCCGGACAATAGGACAGCCTGGTCGCGCATCGTCCGCAAGGTCCACAGGAGCTGGATGCTGTCCAGGTCGAACACCGGCTTCGCGCCCGGGTGATCGCCGAACTTCGGATGGTCCCCCGTCATGACCAAGATCGTGCGGATGCCGAGTGCGGACGCCCCGAGCAGGTCGGACTGCAGCGCGATGCGGTTGCGGTCCCGGCAGGTCATCTGCATGACCGGCTCGAGCCCGGCGGCCAGCACGGCCAGGCTCCCGGCCCAGCTGGCCAGCCGCACCTTCGAGCCCTGGTTGTCGGTGAGGTTGACGGCGTCGACCCAGCCCCGCAGCAGCGTGGCCGCCCGGGTGATCGGGTCCGTGCTCGCCCCGCGCGGCGCGCTGATCTCCGCGGTCACCGCGAAGCTGCCCGACGCCAGGCGCTCGCGCAGGCTCACGAGCCCGCCCCCGGACCAGCGCTAGCGTCGCCGGTCCACAGGCCCTCGTCGCGGCCCTGCCAGTAGTTCAGCCACGAGCTCTGGCCCCAGCGACGGTGATCGGCCGGGCGGTGCAGCAGGCGCAGGTCGGCGGCCCGGCCCTGGCTCGCCGCGCGCTCGTAGGCGTCGACCCAGACGCAGCGCAATGCCGGGTACACCTCGCAGGACCCGTCCGGGCCCACTCCCCCGCACGGCCCGTTGCGCAATTCCTTCGGGCACCCCATCGGGCAGACGTATCCGGTGACGGGCAGGGCGCACTGGCCGCACATCCGGCAGCCGAACAGGTCCCGCTTGACCACCCGCTCCGCGCCGGTGAACGCGGCGCGCGCCGGGCCCGCCGCCTCGATCCTGGCGCTGAGCCAGCGCCAGCCCGCGTTGGGGCGCAGCACCCGCTGCAGCCGGTACGCCACGCGGACGCCCAGGTGCGGGCGGGAGGGGACGGGCGGCCCGGCGGTCACCAGGCCAGCCGGGATCGGCGGCATGAAACAGCCGCGGACACAAATGGCGAATGGCGAGAATTCGCCCGGCGGGGAAAGGGAATTGGCCGCGGGCCGTCCTTGACCATACGGGACCCCATGCTGCCTATCCTGGGCGTTCACGTTCGGGAAAGCAACGACGACCGCCACAAGCTTTCCGGGGGTCCGTTGTCGCGGCGCACAAGACAGAGCCAGGGAAAACCGGATAAACAGAATGGCAAATAGTTGTGCGGCACAAAGGTCGCCGTGAGGGGTCGTGGCGGTGCCTCAGGCCCCGTTCAGGCGCGGCAGCACCTCGCTGCCGAGCAGGCGGACGTGGTCGGTGTCGGCCACGTCGTACAGGTGGAAGTAGACGGTGTCCGCGCCCGCGGCCCGCAGCTCGGCCAGCCGAACGGCGATGTCGCCGGGGTCCCCGGTGATCCCCAGGCGCAGCATCCGCAGCCCGTCCTCGCCGAGCGCGGCGGCCCGTCGCGCGGCCTGCTCGCGGGTCGCCCCGCAGCACACCGGAAGCGTGGTCGACAGCCGGACGCTCGCCGGGTCACGCCCGGATTCCGCGCAGACCCGCCTGAAGTTGGCGAACCGCTCGGCCAGCCCGTCGGACATCCCGCTGTTGAACTCCGCGGCGAACCGCGCCGCGAGCGCGGGCGTCCGCTGGCGCCCCGCGCCGCCGATGATGATCGGGATCGGCCCCGCCGGCCGCGGGATGCTGGCGCACTCGCGGAGCTGGTAGTGCTTCCCGTGGTAGCTGAACGTCTCGCCCGGCGTGGTCCCCCACAGCCCGGTGATCACGTCGAGCTGCTCGGCCAGGCGGTCGAACCGCTCGCCGAGCGGCGGGAACGGGATCCCGAAGAAGCGGTGCTCGCGCTCGTACCACGCCGCGCCGATGCCGAGCTCGACCCGCCCGCCGCTCATCGCGTCCACCGTGGCCACCGCGATGGCCAGCGGCCCCGGCCGGCGGTACGTCGAGGCCGTCATCAGCGTGCCCAGGCGGACCCGCTCGGTCTGCACGGCCAGGCCGGCCAGCGTGGTCCACGAATCGGTCGGGCGGTAGCCGGCGTCGTCGGGATCGATGCCCAGGTAATGGTCGGACCGGAAGAAGGCGTCAAAGCCCGCCTCCTCGGTGGCCCGCGCCAGCGCGAGGATCTGCGCGTACGTGGCTCCGTGGTGGGGCTCAAGCAGGACGCGCATCCTCATCGTTTGGTTTCTCCGATTCTTTCCTCCGAACGAGCGGTGGTGCGCGCCACGTCCGCCAGGGGGAAATGGCAGGCGACGGAATGGCCGGTGGCGAGCTCGCGCATCGGCGGTGCTTCGGCGGCGCAGAGTTCGGCGGCCCGCGGGCACCTGGTCCGGAACCGGCAGCCGCTGGGCGGGTGGATCGGCGACGGCGGCTCGCCGCTGATGACCCGGCCGACCCGGCGCTCGGTTCTGGACCGCGGGGCCCCGGCGTCCGGGCTGGGGATCGAGTCGAGCAGCGCCCGCGTGTACGGGTGCAGCGGCCGGCGGTAGACCGCCTCCCCCGGCCCGACCTCGCACAGCTTGCCGAGGTACATGACGGCCACCCGGTCGCTCACCTGCTTGACCAGGGCCAGGTCGTGGGCGATGAACAGGTAGGACAGGCCGAGCTCGGCGCGCAGCCGCTCGAACAGGGCCAGGACCTGCGCCTGAATGAGCACGTCGAGGGACGACACCGCCTCGTCGCAGATGATCAGCGCCGGGGACAGCGCGACCGCCCGGGCGATGGCCACCCGCTGGGCCTGCCCGCCGGACAGCTCCCTGGGCCGCCGCCCGCCGTGGGCGGCCGGGTCGAGCCCGACCAGCTCGAGCACCTCATCGACCCGGCGCCGCCGGCCGTCCCGGCCGCCGACGCGGTACGCGATCAGCGGTTCCGCGACCAGGTCCCGGACCCGCCACTTCGGGTCCAGCGACCCGAACGGGTCCTGGAACACCATCTGCAGGTGCCTGCGGGCCTGCAGCAAGCGGAGCCCGCTCAGCGTGACCAGGTCGGTGCCGCGGAACAGGACCGCACCGGACTTCGGCCGCGGCGCCTGGAGGATGGACCGCGCGAGCGTCGACTTCCCCGATCCCGTCTCGCCGACGATGCCCAGCGTCTCCCCCGGCCACACCTCGAACGAGACCCCCGTGACGGCCTGGACCGTGCCGCCGCGGTCCCCGACCGAGAACTCCTGGACCAGGTCGCGGACCTGCAGGAGCGGCTCGCCGGACGTCATGCGGTGTCTCCGTTCCCCCGGGGGACGGGCCGGCCGGGCTCCCCGAACGCGTCCGCGACGTTCTCGCACGGGTGCCAGCAGGCCCAGCGGTGGCCGGGCTCGTGCTCGGCCAAAGGCGGCGCTGCGCGGCGGCAGTCGTCCTGCGCCCCGCGGCAGCGCGGCGCAAACGAGCACCCGGCGGGCAGCGCGGCCAGGTCGGGCGGCCGGCCGCCGATCACGGGGAGCGGCGAGTGCGCGGGCCGCTCCAGGCGGGGAATCGCCTCGAACAGCGCCTGCGTATAGGGCATCCGGACGCTGGTGAACAGGCGCGCCGCCGGGGCCTGCTCCACGATCCGGCCCGCGTACATCACGATCACCTCGTCGGCGTAGGACGCGGCCAGCCCGAGGTCGTGGCTGATCAGCATCAGCGCCATGCCGAGCCCGGCCTGCAGGTCGAGCAGGAGCTCCATGATCTGGGCCTGCGTCGTGACGTCGAGCGCGGTCGTCGCCTCGTCGGCGATGAGCAGCCTGGGCCGGCAGGCCAGGGCCATGGCGATCATGACGCGCTGACGCATCCCGCCGCTCAGCTGGTGCGGATACTCGAGGTAGCGCCGTTCGGGCAAAGGGATTTGCACCAGCCGAAGGAGCTCGATGACCTGCTCGCGGGCCTCGGGCTTCGTGACGTGCCGGTGGGCCCGGACCGCCTCGGCGATCTGGCTGCCCACCCGCATCGTCGGGTTGAGCGACCGGGCCGGGTCCTGGAACACCATCGCGATGTCGGCGCCGCGGTACTGGCGCATCTGGTCGTCGCTCAGCCCGATCAGCTGCGTGCCCCGGAACCGGGCCGAGCCGGTGACCACCGCGCTGGGCGGCAGCAGCCCCACCACCGCGCGGCAGCTCACGGTCTTCCCGGACCCGGACTCGCCGACGATGGCGAGCGTCTGCCCGGCCCGGACGCGGTAGCTCACCCCGTTGACCGCGTGCACGTCCCGGCCGCGTCCGGCGAACGTGACCTTCAGGTCCTCGACGTCCAGGAGTGCTTCGCTCACCGGACGCCCCAGCGTTCCCGCAGGGCGTCGCCGAGGAGGTTCAGCGACAAGACGGTGGCGAACAGGAACGCGCTCGGGATCAGCACCAGGTCGGGGGACGCCGACAGGGTCTGCTGCCCCTGCGCGATCATGCTCCCCCAGCTCGCCTCGGGCAGCGGGATGCCGAGGCCGAGGAAGCTGAGCGCGCCCTCCAGGATGATCGCCACGCCGATGCCGAGCAGGCTGAACGTCATGAGCTGCGGCGCGATGTTCGGGATGACGTGGCGCACGATCACGCGCCACCCCCTCGTGCCCGACAGGCGGGCCGCGAGGATGAAGGTCTGCCCGCGCAGGGCCAGGGTGGCGCCGCGGGCGATCCGGCCGACGGCCGGGATGCTGAAGACCGACAGCGCCCAGATGACGTGCACCTCGCTCGGGCCGAGGCCCTCGGCGATGGCCAGCGCGAGCACGAGCGCGGGGAACGCGATCAGGACGTCGAGCAGGCGGGAGATGATCGTGTCGGCGGCGCCGCCCCAGTAACCGGCGGCCATCCCCAGCAGGCCGCCGACGACCAGGCCGATCGCGGTGACGCCGAAGCCGACCTCGAACGAGATCTGCCCGCCGTACAGGATCCGGGAGAACACGTCGTTGCCCACCGGGTCGGTGCCGAAGATGTGCCCGGGCGACAGCGGCGGGAGGCCGGCCTGCAGGACGCTGCCGCGGACCGGGTTGGGGACCGGGTAGATGTTCGGCCAACCGAAGCACGCGGCCAGCATCAGGACGAGGAATCCCGCGGGGCCCCAGAGTCTTAGCGCGCGGGCCCAGCCGGCGCGGGCGCGCGCCCGTGGTTCCCGCTTTGCGTCGGCCGGGTCTCCCGGGGCCAGCAGGTCAGGAAGCAGCGCGCTCATACCGGATCCTCGGGTCAAGCGCCGTGTACAGCAGGTCCGCGAGCAGGTTGGCGACCACCACGACCGCGCCGAAGAAGACGACGATCCCCTCTACGACGGGCACGTCGTGGTCGTTGATGGACTGGATCAAGATCGCGCCCACGCCGGGCAGCGAGAAGATCGGCTCGATGATCGCGACCGCGCCGACCAGCGCGCCGAGGTTGAGCGCGACCAGGGTGATCAGGCCGAACAGCGAGTTGGGCAGCGCGTGCCGCAGCAGCACCCGCCAGGGCGGCACGCCCTTGGCTCGCGCGGTCACGATGTAGTCCTCGCGCTGCATCTGCTCGACGATGTCCGCGCGCAGCAGGCGGGTGTAGATGCTGAACAGCGGGAAGCCGATGGCGACGGCGGGCAGGGTCAGCGACCTGATGTTCTGGAACGGGTCGGCGGTCAGCGAGGTGTACCCGATGGCCGGGAACCACGGGAGCCTGACCGCGAACAGGTAGATGAGGACCAGGGCGAGCACGTAGGGCGCGATGGACAGGCCGGTCATGCTGACGATCATGCTGAGCCGGTCCGCGACGCCGTTCGGCCTGCGGGACCCGAGCACGGCCACGGCGACGCCGAACGCGATCGACCCGACGAAGGCGTAGAGCAGGAGTTCCGCGGTGACCGGCAGCCGCGTCCCGAGAATCGTGGTCACGTTCTCGCCGTTGACGACCGAGGTGCCGAGGCTGCCGTGGAAGGCGTCCCCGAGCCACTGGCCGTACCGGACCCAGAACGGCTCGTTCAGGTGCAGCTGGACCTCCAGCTGGTGCACCTCCGCGGGCGTGGCGTTGGCGCCGAGCAGTTCCTGGGCCGCGTCGCCGGGCAGCAGGTTCATCACGACGTAGGTCAGGAACGTCACGCCCCACAGCACCAGGATCGCCGCGAGCAGCCTGCGGCCGGCCAGCCGGAGGCTGGGGGAGCCGAGGACCCGGCGCGCTCGCCCGGTTTGCGCGCCGGGTTCGGGGCCCTCGGCTACCGCCATGGACGATTCCTCGGATCAGCTGCCGTAGGCCACGTCCTCCCAGAGGATGGTCGGCGTGACGACGACCGCCGGCAGCGGCTCGGTCAGGCCGGGTCCGACGACGCCCTTGACCGCCACGTTCGCCGGGGCGAAGGCGAAGTAGAACGGGCCGTAGTAGTTCGAGGCGATGTAGTTGGCGGCCTGGGTGTAAATCGCGCACCGCTGGCTCATGCTGGTGAGCGCCGCGGCCTGGTTGAGCAGCGAGTCCAGGTGCGGGTCGTGCACCCCGCTGAACGGGGAGACCGAGGAGAACCTGAAGCCGACGCCGACCCCGGCCGCCGGGTCGTAGGACCCCGCGGTCTGGATCATCGACTGCCACTTGCCCGAGACGAACTGCGCGATGAGCGGAGCCAGGGCGTACGCGTGGATGACGGTCTTGATCCCGACCGCCGCCCACTCGGTCTGCAGGGCCTCGGTGGTCTCCTCCGCCACCAGGTTCTGGATCGTGCCCAGGTTGATCGTGACCTTGCCCAGGCCGCTCTGGGCGACCAGCGTCTTGGCCAGGGTCGGGTCGTACCCCTGGTAACCGGGGACCGTCGGGCTGTAGCAGATCCCGCCGGGTCCGGTGAACCCCTGGACGGGCGGGTACATGTTGTCGAACACGTGCTGCAGGATCGGCCCGAAGTTGGTGGCCGCGTAGATGGCCTGCCGGGCCTTGACGTTGTTGAACGGCGCCGTCTTCGTATTGAGCTGCAGGTCGTACGGTGACGTGCTGAGCTGGTTCTCGACCTCCACGCCCGGGTTCTTCGCCGCCTGTTGCAGCAGCGACGGCGTGGACATGTCGACGTAGATCTGGCCCTCCTTCGCGAGCAGGGCCTCGTACCCCGCCTCGTCGCTCGCGACCGTCTTGAACGTGAGGGTGTCCAGGTACGGGCGGCCGGTCTGCCAGTAGGTGGGGTTCTTCTTCAGCACCAGGACCGAGCTGAGCGTGTCGCTGACCACCTCGAACGGGCCGGCGCCGACCGGGGCGAGCGCGAACGCCTTCTCGCCCATCTTCTGCAGGGCCGTCGGGGACGCGATCCAGTCGGCGGTCGAGTCGAAGATCTCGTCGATGAACGCGCCGTCCGGAGCGGACAGGGTGATCGTGACCGTGTCGGGACCGGTCGCGGTCACCGACGTGACCGGCCAGGTCGGCTTGCAGGTGCACGCCGACTTGAGGTCACGATCGATGTTCGTGACCACGGCGGCGGCGTTGAAGGGCGTGCCGTCGGTGAACTTCACGCCCGGGCGGATGTCCAGCGTGATCGTCTTGGCGTCGCTGGAGATCGAGTAGCCGGTCGCCAGGTCGGGGATGACGGCGCCCTTCGGGCCGAGCTCGAACAGCTCGCCGAAGATGGCGTCCATGTAGTCCTGGTCCGCCGCGCCGTCGATGTTCGTCGCCGGGTCGAGGCCATCCGGCCAGTCACCGGAATAGCCCGTGGCCTCGAAGACGGTGAGCGCCCCGCCTGCGCGGGGGCCGGTGCTCGCCGGCGCCGCGGCGCTGGACGAGCTGCTGCTGCTACTGCTGCACGCGGCCACACCGAGGGCCAGCAGCACGGCCGTCCCCGCGAGCCCGAATCTTCGTATCCTCTTCCGCTCTTTCCGCTCCGCTGAGCCGAACTTCATGGCCTTCACCTACTCGATATCGGGCATCCCATCGAAAGTGTGTGACAAAAAATGAGTCGAGTGTCGAGTAATTTGTCTTGGATATTAGAATCCGCCCGGATCGGCCGCAAGGGGTCAATTGGCTCTCACGGCCCGTGAAAAGCGGCCTTGTCCCGGCGCTTGCCCATCCGCGTCTTAGCCTTGTGCCGCACCCACAAGGCTCAGTCGCTGGGGAGCGCGGTAATGGGCAGCGGTGGCCGGGCCAGTCCCTTCGCGATCGCTGACCGGATGTCGCTGATGACGCCGGGGCCGTCGGTCCTGATCCGCTTGGGCGGGAAGTGCAGCGGGAAGATCCCGTGCGCGATAAGCCTGTCGTGCCGCTCGGTGGTGCGATCCTGATCCTCTGCGCCCAGGTGGTAGGCGCGGGAGTCGACCTCGGCCGCGACTCCGGCCTCCTGCCACCACGCGTCGACGGTGGCGATGAACACGCCGTCCGCGTCGTAGAGCCGGGCGTTGAACATCGGCTGGGGCAGGTCCGAGCGCAGGATCAGCAGCCGGGCGTCCGCCTCCGCGACCGACCGGACGCCGTCGCCGATCTCGGCGAGGGCCTCGCGGAACAGGGTCGCTCCCTTGGCCGGCCCCGCTTGGAGTTCCTCGGCCAGTTCCGCCACGGTGCAGGCCCGGCGCTGCACCGCGTCGCAGACGACCTGGCGCACGTCGTCGAAGCGGGTCAGACTGCGGGCCGCGTCCGCCACCGCGCGGGCGGGCTTGGCAAAGCGGATCGGCCCGGTGACGAACATCCGATCCGGCATCCGCCTCGTCCGGTGTACGCGCACGAACCCGGTGCTCTGCCGCCTGCAGGCCCACGGGATCAGCACGTCCACCACGTCGGGTCCGGCCGAGTGCAGGCGATGGCGCCGCACCGCGGCCGGTCCGGTGATCAGGCTCCGCGGGCCCGCGTACAGTAGCGCCGCGATCTGCCGCTGGTCCTGGGTCACGGTCCCGGTGACCGTCAGGTACACGCCCGGCAGCAGTCGCTGCCACCGCCCGCCGGGAGCGACCTGGCGCGCCAGGGTGGTGGGCGGCATGCCGCAACGCAGGGCCTGCTCACGCGTGACGACCTGATGCTGCTCCAGCAACACGCGTCTCAGGCGTTGCGTATCGAAAGCGGATCGCTTCGGCATGACGACACAGTGTCACCCGGGTCCGACAAAACGGGCCATGCCGACGCTGGACCCTGGGCGTTGGGTGCCACGACGCCCGTCTATCGGTAGCGGGGGTCCCCAACGCCCATTCGGCCACACCCGCCTTTTGGGCGTTGGGTGCCACGACACCCGTCTATCGGTAGCTGGGGCACCCATGGCCCAACGCGGGGGCACTGAGCGGGGGCGCACTGAGGCGCGAGGGGCGCATGGGACGCGTGGGGCTCGGGGGCCATGGGGACGCGGGCGGCGCGGGGCACCGGGGCGGGAGGGCGACGGGGGAGGTCGGGGAGGTCGGCTCAGGGAACGCCTCTGGTCACACGGGAAGCGCTGCTGGCTCAGTCGCCCCAGATGTCGCGGGCGGTGTCGACGATGAGGCGGAGCTTGGCTAGCTGCTCGGCGGCGGTCAGGGCGTTGCCCTCGGACGTCGAGGAGAAGCCGCACTGGCCGGACAGGCACAACTGGTCCAGGGGGACGTACTTCGCGGCCTCGTCGACGCGGCGCTTGAGGTCATCCTTGGACTCCAGTTCCGGGCGCTTGGTGGTGACCAGGCCGAGGACGACCTGCTTGCCCTTCGGGACGAAGCGCAGGGGCTCGAACCCGCCGGAGCGCTCGTCGTCGTACTCCAGGAAGAACCCGTCCACGTCGAGTTCGGAGAACAGGGCCTCGGCCACGAAGTCGTACCCGCCGGACGCCACCCAGGAGGAGCGGAAGTTGCCGCGGCACATGTGGGTGGTGATGGCCAGGCCCGCGGGCCTGTCCTTGACCGCGGCGTTGATCTGGCTGATGTAGCGATGGTGCAGATGCTCGGCGTCCTCGCCGCGCCCGGTGATCTCGGCGCGCTGGGCGGGGTCGTTGAGGTAGGCCAGGCTGGTGTCGTCGAACTGCAGGTAGGTGCAGCCCAGGGCGC
>Ga0187810_10000827_pt1 | contig 11199 bp, 14 predicted proteins | sample NC_wetland_sal_i_9_FD_132963 | JGI IMG/M metagenome (GOLD analysis project Ga0187810, IMG submission 132963) | Wetland sediment microbial communities from Neuse River Estuary, North Carolina, USA - ASW_5 | ecosystem: Environmental > Aquatic > Freshwater > Wetlands > Sediment | place: USA: North...
ACTCTCCATGACATTGCAGGAGGTGACGGAGCTGGCCGTCGGTGATGTCCTCATGCTGGATCACAAAATGATCGAGCATGTGAATGTGGATCTTGCCGGAATGCAGAAATTCAAAGCAGATATGGACAGATCCGGGCCAACTGTCATTCTGAAGTTGCTCGCAAAAACAGATTAAGCGGAGAAATATATGACCGAACAAACAGGTGAGGGGAGAGGGGACTTGATCATGGACATCCCGGTGTCGTTGAGCGTGGAACTGGGACGCACGCAGATGAAAGTCCGGGATGTGATGAGCTTGGCGGCGGGGATGGTGATCGAACTGGAAAAGCCGGTGGAAGATCCCGTGGAACTCTACGTGAATGGAAAACTGATCGCCAAGGGGGAAGTCGTCGTCGTGGATGATTCGCTCGGGGTGAAGGTGACGGAAGTCCTTGTGAAGCAAGGATAAAGGCCATGCAAATCGAATGGTGGCGTCTGCTTCTGGTAGCCCTGATCTTTGGAGGACTATTTGCCACATGGCTGTGGGTCAAGAAAGGTGACCTTTCACTGAAGGGGTTGGTACAGCCACCGAACCTGAAAATGAAAGTGCTGGAGCGCCAGTGGCTCACCTCACAAACATTTATTTTTCTCATTGAAGTTGAAGGGGCACGGTTCCTGCTAGCTCGTACTCATGGGGGAGTGGCCTGGCAACCCCTGGGAGAGGCAAAAGCTTCTCCGCCTGTTGCCAACGAGCATAAATGAGGAAAATCGGAATCTTTTTCTTAATAGTCGGACTTTTTAGCTTTTCGAATGACCTCCACGCACAGGCTTCGACTGCAAACGACCTCCTGCAAATATCGGTCAACTCTGGAAAGGGTGGTGGCATCGAAGGAGTCAATCTCAGCACCTCGTTGCAGATTCTCGCTCTCTTCACTGTCCTGAGTCTGGCCCCAGCCATTCTCATCATGACGACCAGCTTCATGCGCATCGTCATCGTCTTCTCCTTCCTTCGCACCTCCCTTTCCCTGCAACAACCGTCAAACCAGATCGTCATTTCCTTGGCACTTTTTCTGACCGCCTTCATCATGGCTCCGGTCTTCGATGCCATTAATCGTGAGGCCCTCCAGCCCGCTCGTGAGGGGAAAATCACCACTGAAGTGGCCTTTGAAAAGGCGGTCGTCCCCCTGCGGGAATTCATGCTCCGGCAGATGAAGGAAAAAGACCTGGCACTTTTCACCTCCCTCTATGCCGGCAAGTTGCAGTTCACCAGCCCCGATCAGCTTCCCCTTCACGTCATCATCCCATCCTTCATGCTGGAGGAGTTGAAGACCTCCTTCCAGATGGGCCTCCTCATCATGCTCCCCTTTCTGGTCATTGATCTCATCGTCTCTTCGATCCTCATGACTCTGGGTATGATGATGCTGCCGCCGACAACGATTTCCCTCCCCATCAAGATCATGGTCTTCGTCCTGGTGGACGGCTGGACCCTGATCGTCCACTCACTTGTTTCAAGTTTCTCTGTATGAATCTCGACGTCCTTCACGAACTGATCAACCTTTGCCTCTGGGAAGCTTTCATGATCATGACTCCGATCATGGTTGCCGCTCTGACTCTCGGACTGCTTACCGGGCTCCTCCAGACCGTCACCTCCGTTCAGGAACAAAGCATCGGTGTTGTGGCCAAGCTCCTCAGCACGGCTTTGATTCTCTGGATCATGGCACCCTGGATGCTGCAAAACCTTGCCTCCTTTACGGAACTCTTTTTCACGCGGGCGGCGGATTTGGTCAAATGAACTGGTATTTTGATCCGATTATTTTCTGGTTTGTGGCCACCCGGATCACCGGGCTGTCCGTGGCGATGACCCCCTTCAGCCAGATTCCCATGCCCATGATGGCCCGGATAGGCATCGTCCTCTGGCTGACTCTCGCCATTATTCCAACCCTTCCGATCGGAGCCTATAACAACATCGGGCCGATTGATCTTACCATCGGCCTGTTCGTCGAGTTTTTCATTGGCATGGCACTCGGCTTCATCGTGCTGATGACCGTGGGCACCGTTGAGTTTGCCGGAAACCTCGTTGATACGAACATTGGCTTCCGTACGGCGGAGCAACTCAACCCCGCCTTTGATGTTTCCAGTTCCCCTCTGACAAGAGTTTTCACGCTCATCGCCCTTGGGATATTCTGGATGCTGGATTATACGGGGCTGATGATTCTTGCCCTGCGGGAAACCTTCCTGCTGGTTCCGCCGTTCTCTCTCGTCACCCCTTTTCAGGACATCTCACAGGTATTCCACCTTGCGGAAAGTTTTTTCGTCGCCGGGCTTGTTCTTTCCGCCCCCATTCAGGCCATCATGTTTGCGATTACAATCGGAGTCGGTTTCCTGGCACGTTCCGTTCAGGGGTTGAATTTTCTCTACGAAATTTTTGGGCTTCGCATTCTTGGCGGAGTCGCCTGTTTTATCACCTTTCTACCGCTGACGATGTACATGCTCCGTGATCAGATGGGGAAAATCATTCCGCTGGTACATCTGTACGTCACATCCCTGGCCGGAAGGGCAATATGAGCGAGAGCACCGAGGAGAAAGACCTACCGGCGAGTGCGAGACGGCGTTCGGAATTACGCGAGCGCGGCATGGTGCCGAAGAGTCTCGACGTTACCAACACGGCGGTGCTGGCTACCGGACTCTTTTCTCTGATGTGGATGGGGCCGGCCATGGCAAAGGGATTAGCCCACATCATGATACGTTGTTTCACCGAAATCGGAAAGCCTGCGGCTTCCATTCGATTCCCTTCTCTGATGGTCTTGCTGGATTGGGACATGATGGGGCTAATTTTGGCCTTTTTCGCACTCATTCTCACCGTTGCGGCTGGCACGCAGTTTTTGCAGGTTGGATTTGTCCTGTCGACCCAGCCCCTGGAGATGGACATCAACCGTTTGAATCCCATAGAGGGTTTCCGGAGGCTTTTTTCCATTCGCCGTCTCGTTCAAATGACGCTTTCGATCATCAAATTGATCATCATCATCGCCTTCGTCTACTCGGCCATCCGGGTGATGATGGATGCTGCTGTATTTAAAAGAGCGGTGAATGTCGAGGAACTCGGGGTGTTCCACATCGACATTGCCTGGCAGGTGGGGTGGAGGGTTCTTCTGGCTCTGGGCGTCATCACGCTCGTCGATTACGGCTACCAGCGGTGGCAGTTTGAAAACGACAACAAGATGAGTCTTTACGAATTCAAGGAGGAGATGAAGCAGACGGAAGGCTCCCCATTGGTGAAGAACCGTCGCCGCGCACTCCAACGCAAGAAGACGGTCCGTAAAATGATGGATCAGGTGAAAGAGGCCACCATCGTCATCACCAACCCCACCCACTATGCCATCGCTCTTCGCTATGTTCGCGGTGTCACCCCCGTGCCCATCGTCCTGGCAAAGGGCGCAAGGCTCATCGCCAAAAGGATCAAGTTGGAAGCGGCGAATTCCGGTATTCCCATGATGGAAAACCGCCCGCTGGCTCAGGGACTGTTCAAGCACGCGCAATTGGGGCAGCCCATTCCCATCCTGTATTATCAGGCCGTTGCAACGATTCTGGCACAACTTTTCAGACGCGGTTTTGTTTCAAGCCCGCTTATCCTGGATGATGAAGAGGAGATTGAATGACTCAGCAACCTAGAGGAAAAACATGGGAAATGATGGCGCAACGTGGTGACATCATCTTTAGCATCGCGCTTCTTTCCATTGTCGTTATTCTTGTTTTACCGCTTCCCAGCGTGCTGCTGGATTTGCTCCTCAGCACCAGTCTGGCGCTTTCCATCCTGATCATTCTCACCGTCTCGTATGTGAAACAGCCGAGCGACTTTTTTGTGTTTCCCAGCATCCTGCTCTTTGTCACCCTGTTCCGTCTGGGGTTGAATGTCGCGACGACCCGCTCGATTCTCATCAATGGCGAGGCCGGAAACCTGATTGCGGCGTTCGGTCAATTTGTCGTGGGTGGGAATGTCGTGGTGGGATTGATCGTCTTCATCATTCTCACGATCATCAACTTCGTCGTCATCACCAAGGGTGCGGGCCGCGTTGCTGAAGTGTCCGCCCGTTTCACCCTGGATGCCCTGCCCGGCAAACAGATGAGCATTGATGCCGATTTGAATGCCGGTGTGATTTCGGAAAAGGAGGCCCGTGCCCGCCGCACCGCATTGGAAAGAGAGGCCAGCTTCTACGGCGCCATGGACGGTGCGAGCAAGTTCGTCCGAGGTGAAGCGGTTGCCGGTATTCTGATCACCGCCGTCAACCTTATTGGTGGCTTTGTCATCGGCATCCTCCAGATGGGACTCACGGCGGAGGCTTCCGCCGCCAAGTTCTCCCTGCTGAGCGTGGGTGATGGCTTGGTGGCCCAGTTTCCCTCACTCCTTATTTCCACGGCGGCAGGTGTTCTTGTCACCCGCAGTAGTTCAAAGACCGGGCTCGGCGAGGATGTCACCCGGCAGATTTTTAGCAGCAGCCGCGCCGTTCTTGCCACAGGCGTCGCCCTCATGCTTCTCATGTTCGTGCCGGGTTTTCCGGTTCCCGTATTATTTATCCTTGGCGCCTTTCTCATGTTTCTCTCCTACATCCTGCCCAAAGGCGACGAAAGCGTGCAGAAGGAGGAAGCCGCCCAGAAGGAAGTCGACACCAAAAAGGCGGCAGCCAAGCAAAAGGACGAGTTTGTCTCCGAGCCGGAGGCGCTTTCCCTCGAACTCGGCCTCAACCTTCTGCCCCTCGTCCATGGGAATGTACAAAATCTTTTGGAACGGCTTTCAAGTCTTCGCAAATCCCTTTCACGGGAGCTGGGCATTGTCATCCCCTCCATCTCCGTCCGGGATAATTCATCCCTGCCGCCCCATCAATATCGCATTCTATTGAGAGGCCATCAGGTGGCGCTCTCGGAATTGTTCCCCGGTCAATTCATGGCCATGGGGGTGGGCAATACCCAGCGACCTCTCAAGGGCCGCGTGACGACGGAGCCCGCCTTTGGACTGCCTGCGACATGGATCATGGAAAGCGAGCGGAAGGAAGCCGAACGGCTTGGTTTCGCCGTGGTCGATCCCCTCTCGATATTAATCACCCATTTCAGCGAAATATTGAAAAACAATGTTGCCGACCTTCTTACCCGCCAGGAGGTGCAGCGTCTTATCGATTCGATCAAGGTGAACCATTCCGCCCTCATTCAGGAAATGACCTCCGTGCAGCTTTCCATCGGCATCGTTCACCGGGTGATGCAAAATCTCCTCCGGGAAAACATCTCCGTCCGGGAACTTCCCGTCATTCTGGAGCGCCTGTGCGACCAGATCAGCACCACGAAAAATCCGGATGAGTTGAGCGAATCCTGCCGCAAGATGCTGTCCCTTGAAATCACACGCCATCTCGAATTGCAAAAAGGAGGGGTATTGAAGGCGATCACCCTCCATCCCGAATTGGAGCAAGTGCTGGCCAAATGCGTCCGCCAGACCGCACAGGAACAACTCATCGTCATGGAACCCTCCATCAGTCGTCACCTGCACGAGCAAATTTCAGGGGGCATCGAGACGCTTGCGCGGCAGGGGATTTCGCCCGTGGTGGTTTGTTCGGCGCCCATCCGTCTACCATTGCGGAAGTATTTTTCCGGCGCCTTCAGCCTGCTGCGCTTTGTGGCATATCAGGAATTGCCGCCCAAGCTCGATATCCAGACCGCCTACGCCGTTCACATGCCACCGCGTGCCCAGGCCGCGTAGAGCCTTTTCGTTTTAAAAAGATGCATTTCAGACGCCTGTCCAAAATTCCCAAACCTCCAGTAACGCTGGGGAGTTTTTTAACCGGACAGGCTCTTTAGATAAATAATGCTCGAACAAACATGCTCTATATTGTACCGGTGGCAATATAGGGCATGTGATGATTCCTTGAAAGAAAATGTCAAGAATGACGGGCTGCAACTGCATCAATCGAACAGCCCCTTGGAAATTTCCTGCCGGAATTCTACGAGGCCAGCTTTCTTGATTCACTCGACGGTGAAAGTTTCCTCGTAGGGATTTTCTTCGTCTCCGCCAGCAACCGTCGCATCTGATAGGCTGCGATGGGTGAGCAGTTGTGAGGTTGTGGGGGCAGCTGAATCTGAATGGGAGAAAAACAGTAATACTTTTCCTGCTTTTGCCCCTTTGGTGAGTAGACCCCCTTGAAATTCTTAAGCAATTTCAAGTGTGTGTTTATTCCCTCCCCCTCTGACTCATCGCAATGAATCATGAGATCGCCAAAATTTCCGCCTGCCATCGTGACACGGGAATCTCCGCTATCGACCAAGCCGAAATCGAGCAAACCATGGATTTCTCGAATATCCAGACCGTAGAAGGTAAAAACTTCTTCGAGATTGTTCGGTAACCCGGCAGACGCCGATTTTGCCGCCATGAACGGATGTACTTCTTGATCTTGATTCATACGAGATCGGTTTGAATGGGTACTAGTATCAGCTTTCACTTATTAGCGAGTTAAATAATTCAGACAATCATATTTTTACGTGAAACAAAGTATAATTAGCTTGATATCTGATCAAGAGATGAATGCTACTGGGAGATTGTCTTAAAAAATCAAGGTTGCCACCGTAAAGATGTTTATGGCTTCGGTTCCACTTGCGGAGAACTTGTTTGAGTATAGTCGAATTCGACCTTGGCCAGATGACGGAGTAGTGCGTCCTGGATTGTTCTTTCCAAGGCTAGTTGGGCTTGATGCAGAATTCCTCTGGCCAAGATATCTGCCTTTGCCTGAGCTTGTAGTGCGGCCACGGCATTTTGCCGATCCTCTGCGGTGATTTTATTCCAGTAGCCTTCTTCTTCCAAGACGTGGTAGTTGTTCATTTCAAAGGATATAAGCATGGGCGGTGGAGCGTGAATTTTGGCGCCTGGCGGATGGGTGCTTATATCGATTTCAAAGCGTTTGGTTAAATCAAAGCCCGCTTTGGCGGTAAAATGAGCCGAGAGGAGGATGGTCTTTGTGCTTCGTAGAAAGGTATGCTGATAGGAGTACTTGGATTCAAATTCCTGTTCGACGGTTGCAAGTTGGAGAATCGGCTGGGGTGAGCTATCGATAACGGTCTGGCTATCAACGACAATCTTTGGCAAAAAACCAAGATTTTTTTGCAAGTCAGCCGCGAAATCCTTACCCAATTTAATTGCTCTTATTGCGCTTTGCTGACTGATTTGGTAGGCTTTTTCTCCCACTTGTTCAGCCGAATGAAGTGTTGCCTGGGGCAATACGACCGCGACAACCCAAATAAATAGAGTGACAGTACCAACAACTAGCGCAAAGCTGATACTGATGAGCAAAATGAACCGTCCCAGCCGGGATTCTGTTTGAGGCGGATGGGGTAATGACATTGTCACCTATTTCTAGCATACCTGAATTTCAGCGCCAAGACCTGTCCTTGAAGGGAACCTTGCGAACCGGGAAAAATTCGCCATCATCATTGCCTTGTTAGATCGTTTACATGACTTTTGAGTTGCTCTTTATTTTTGCTTTGACCTTTGCAAATGCCCTGTTTGCCATGGCGGAACTCGCCATTGTTTCCGTCCGGAAAGTGCGGCTTCAAAAACGGGCTGCCGAAGGGGATAAACGGGCGCAGGTGGCTCTCGACCTTGCTTCTGATCCGGCAAAATTTCTTTCAACGGTTCAGATTGGCATATCTCTGGTGGCGATTGTTGCCGGAGCATTTGGAGGTGCGACCTTGGCGGATCCCTTGAAACGCCTCTTGTCGGCAGTACCTTGGATTGGCGAATCTTTTGCCGGAACCTTGAGTTTTACGCTGGTTGTTACGGCTATTTTTCTGTTGCAACTCATTTTAGGAGAACTTGTTCCAAAGCGACTGGCTCTGGCATTCCCGGAATTTGTTGCCACGCGCCTTGCTGTTCCTGTGAGCTGGATGGCTAAATTTGCGGCTCCGGTTGTACAAGCGCTTGGGTATGTGACCGATTCCGCCCTAGGGGTTGTCGGAGTCCAGCCGGAAAGGGACGCGCCTGTTTCGGATGAGGATGTGACCGATTTGATGGATGAGGGGGTGGCTTCCGGGGCCATGCATGTTGTTGAAAGAGAAATGGTGGAAGGGGTTCTCAGTCTGGATGATTTGACAGTGGAGGAGATCATGACTCCGCGTTCCCGCGTTGTCTGGTTGAATGTGGATGATTCCGATGAGGTGAACTGGCGTAAAATCGTAGCCAGCGGCCATTCTTATTTTCCCGTGTATAAGGCGAACCGGGATACTGTTGTCGGGATTGTGGCCATCAAATCACTCTGGGCCAACCTTTCCCTGGCTCAAACGGCTGATTTAAAGTCGCTTGTCGTGGAACCGATTTTCGTTCCCCGGGCGATGACGGGTTCCAAATTCCTCGAAACTCTCAAGCGTGGCCGCACGCATATCGCGCTCGTCTCAGATGAATTTGGCGGGATGTTGGGTCTTGTCACTCTTAATGATGTTTTCGAGCACATTGTGGGTGAGCTTCCATCGGGTGATCAGCCGCGAAGGAATGAGGCGCGCAAGAGGCCGGATGGGAGCTGGCTGGTAGACGCCATTCTCAGCGTCGATGAATTCCGGGAAGCGGTATCGATTGGCGAGCTTCCGGATGAAAAAGAAGGGGCGTATGAAACGGTGGGTGGCTTTGTCATCCATCACTTTGGGCGTATTCCCGTGGAGGGGGATCACTTTGAGTTTGGAGGTTTTAAATTCGAGGTGATCGATATGGACCGCCATCGGATCGATAAAATTCTCGTCATTCCGGTTCCTCACGGAGATGAAGGGAAATAGCTCATTTTCTTTTTTTATATTAAACCCCGCAACTTTTCTTTGCGGTATAGGTTTATGTGCTCATATCACAAATAATATGAAAATATCCATTTATCCGATAGTAACAGTTCTTCTTTTCACTCTATTACTCACATTGCCCAATTCGGAGACATTTGCCGGGGGCAAAAAGCCCAAGTTACCCAGGGACCAGGTTGTCGGAGAGTGGACAATCACAGCAACAGGAATCAAAGCTGCGGATGGGGCTGATCTCAGCAAACTGAGCGGCACTTTTAAGTTATCGATTGCCAAGGAATCGGCGAAAACGGACAATCAGGAAGTGACGGGGAGTGTCTTTGGTTTGGATATTACCCAATCTCATGTTCTTTCCGTATCCGATTCGGAAATAGAATTTTCCACATCGTATGTAGCGGATGGGAAATCTCATGAAATCCATTGGCAGGGGAAGTTTGATCAAAAGACAGACCCGAAATCCGGAAAAGTTACCGTCAACATGAACAACATTGCCTCCGGTACATTCATGTGTGACGCGCTTGGTTCGGGGACTTTTACAGCCACATTATCAGGAAAGGCGAAGGGCGGCGGGGATGGCGGGAAGAAGAAAAAATAGGGTATTTACGATTTCTGGAATGTCGCTGCAAAATTTCTTTGCAGCGGCTTTTTTTGGGCATATACAGGAAGTTTATGAAACTTCCTCTCCCTTCAATATTGGCGGTTCTTCTTTTCACTCTTTTCCTTACTTTGCCCGATTCGCAAACGTTTGCGGCGGGGGCGAGCAAAAAACCCAAATTGCCGCGCGATCAGATTGTCGGTGCGTGGACGATTACGGCCACAGGAATAAAAGCGGCAGAAGGGGCTGATCTCAGCAAACTGAGCGGCACTTTTAAGATATCCATACTCAAGGAATCGGCGAAAACCGACAATCAAGAGGTGACGGGCAGCGTCTTTGGTTTGGATATTACTCATTCACACATTCTCTCCGTATCCAATTATGACATTGAATTTTCCACATCGTATGTAGCGGATGGGAAATCTCATGAAATTCACTGGCAGGGGAAGTTTAGTAGAACGGACGGGAAAAACGGCGCGAATATCTACGACACGAGCAATATAGCTTCCGGTACTTTTTCCTGCGGGTATCTCGGCTCGGGGACTTTTACGGCAACAGAGGCAAAGACAACGAAGTAAGAAATATCCGTTTCATAAACCGCTGCATTTTTTTGCAGCGGTTTTTTTATGCCGTTTGCTGCGGGTGAATGGGTTGCAGGGAGAGGTGCTCTGGTCCGTTTGCCAGATAATAATGGATTAAATCCGCAGCCTGAGGCGGGGTGAAGTTTTCGATTCCGGCGATGGGATGGGATGAGATGGCATAACCGCAGGAAGGAAGAATATTTTCGAGGGTGGTGAGGGGATGAACCGTTGGGGATGAGGTGAGTTTTCCCTCTGCATAACGGGTGAGAAAAAATTCTCCCTTTCTTCCCGGTGTGAAAATGCTGAGTAAGTTTTTCTCCCGGTTTTTCCAGGCGAGGGCATCGGTGCTGCGCATGGCTTCAACCGGGGAGCCCCAGGCGGCAGCCATGCCCATGGCGCACGAAATGGAAACGCGGATGCCGTTAAAAGACCCCGGCCCCACCCCGACCAAAAGGATATCCGACTGTAGATTCCGGTGTGCAGCCAGATGGGTGAAGAGGTGAATGGACGCCTTGCCGGGAAACGTTTCGGCCCGTTGTACGGCGCCGTTTTCCGCCCATGCCCAAGTGCCGTGTTCGGGGCAGGAACAATCGAGTGCGAGGATTTTCATTTTTGTCTCGTCACTTGGTGTTGGTCATTGCCGATGTCTTCAAATTTGAGGTGGATGGCATCCACCGGCCATTTGCCGGTAAAGTGTTCGGGCCATTCCACGACGACGTATTGGCCACTCGCCAGATGGTCTTCCAATTCCAGCACGTTCCAATCGGTGCTGGCGTTGAGGCGGTAGAGATCCCAGTGATGGAGGGCCGATGTGCCGCAGTTGTATTCGTGGACGAGGGCAAAGGTCGGGCTGGTCGCTTCCCCGGCAAAGCCGAGTCCGTGGGCAAAGCCTTTCACCCAGGTTGTCTTGCCGGAGCCGAGATCGCCTGAGAGGAGTATCACGGAGTTTGGGGGAAATTCCGCCGCCATTTTTTCCCCGAGCAGAAGCATTTCGTGACGGGTGGCGCAAAGGGTTGAGTCAAAGGTCATCGGGGCTTTTTTATCAGATATCGGATCAAACTCCAAAGTCCGGAGTATTTGCAATTTGGGTCGGCGTAGGTGTGAAGAACGTAGAAGGCGAAGTAGTAAAACCGGCAGAAGGCCCAGATGGAGATGGCATAGCAGACGTAGGACTTGAGATTGGGCGTCTGAAAAAGAACCAATCCGGCGGAGAGAATTCCGAGGAGGAGAAAAAGG
>Ga0187810_10000829_pt1 | contig 11197 bp, 14 predicted proteins | sample NC_wetland_sal_i_9_FD_132963 | JGI IMG/M metagenome (GOLD analysis project Ga0187810, IMG submission 132963) | Wetland sediment microbial communities from Neuse River Estuary, North Carolina, USA - ASW_5 | ecosystem: Environmental > Aquatic > Freshwater > Wetlands > Sediment | place: USA: North...
CTGGGGAAGGCGGGACGTCTCCCCACCCCCGGGGCTGCGCTGCGCGAGGTCGTCGAGCGGATGCCCTGACCGGCTCCCGGACCGCCTAGATATCGACGATCACGCGGGCCCGGCCGTGGGCCGTGTCGAAGACGAGGTGGTGGAAGGTGACCGCCTTCACCTCGGTTCGGGAGGTGTGGCGCTCGGGGTCGAACCGCTCGCCCGAGACGCTCGCGACGATCGCGGTCGGGGGGTTCCCGACCGGGCGTGCTTCGATCTCCCGTCCGATGAACTGCTCCGTCTGCTCGAGGTTAAGGAGCTCGGTCAGAAACGCGACCACGAGCCCCGTCGGGTCCTCGCCCGACGCGCTCACCGCCCGCTCCTCGGTCCGGCGAACCTTACGCAGGTCGGTCATGAGGGAGTAGAGGCCGAGCCCGAGGGCTTCGAAGAGGTCGGCGGCCGTGGAGCCTCTCGCCCAGATGCTGACGTCCGCGGTGGTCGGGAAGCTTCCCCATCGGCGGGAGCGCTTTGCGCGAGGGCCGTTCTTCTTCGTAGTTCCGGAGACGCCGGAAGGAACTTTAAGCGCCCGGGCGCTCCTCTTCTCTCCTCCCATGCGCGCGACCTTCGTTCTCCCTACCCTCAACGAAGCCCCGTCCATCGGGCACGTGCTGCGCCTCTTCCGTTCCGCGGCGCTCGAGGCGAACGAGACGATCTTCCGGAGCCAGCCTCTCGAGTGGGAGATCCTCGTCGTCGACGGGGCGTCCGAGGACGGGACCGCCGCGATCGCGGAGGCCGAGGGCGCTCGCGTCCTAATCGAACGGCGTCCGGGCTACGGACGAGCGTACCAGACGGGATTCGCCGCGGCGCGCGGCGAGGTGATGGCGACCTCAGACGGGGACGCGACCTACCCCGTGGAAACGATTCCCGGTCTCGTCAAGAAACTCCTGGACGAGAACCTCGACTTCCTCACGGGGAACCGGTTCGCCTATCTCGACCGCAAGTCGATGACCACCGAGCACCGGATCGGGAACCAGGTCCTGAACCTCTTTGTGGGGCTCGCCTACCATCGATACATGAAGGACGTCCCCGGGCACGCGCTGGAGGACAGCCAGAGCGGCTTCTGGGTCCTGCGGCGAGAGGCTCTCGCGAAATTCCACCTGACGCAGGACGGGATGGCGTTCAGCGAGGAGTTGAAGCTCGAAGCGATTCTGCGCGGCGTGCGGTTCGTCGAGGTGCCGATCCAGTACCGGGAACGCTGGGGACCCCCGAAGCTGTCGAGCTGGCGGGACGGGAGCCGGAACCTCCTCTTCCTCGCGCGGAAGCGATTCGCGCTCGCCCGCGAGGCGCGGAACGCGGCGCTTGTGACGCTCGCGAACGGAAAGAAGGACCGAGCCGCGCCGTAGGCGGGCCTTCGCCACTACGCCGTCTTCCCGGAGCGTTCCCGTGACTTCACGCGGAGACCCTTGTAGCCGCACCGGCGGCACTGGACGGCCTTCGGCGGGTTCCGGGCCGAGCAGTTCATGCAGATCTTCTTGTTGAGCAGGCGCTCGACCGCCTCGGGGAACGGCATAAGAGGAGGCCGCTGACGCGACCTCGGCTATAAATCGTGATTGGCGCGGTCGGCGAAGAGGCTTTCCGCGAGGCTCGCGCTCTCGCCCTTGTGCTCTCGATCGAGGAGGGGACGGCTGCCGTCCGGGTCGCCCGGCGCGCGATCGAGGAGGCGCTGAGCGCTCCTCACCACCGGGACCCCGCGAAGGGCGCCCCGGGCGTGAATCTGCCGCCTGTTTTCGACGAGCCCCGGGGAGCCTTCGTGACCTTGAAACGATACCCGGACGACGCGCTCCGGGGCTGCATCGGGTATCCGCTCCCCGTCCTCCCTCTCGGGACCGCGGTCGCTCGAGCGGCGGTCTCGGCGGCCGTCGAGGATTACCGGTTCCGGCCGGTCCGGGCCCTCGAACTCCCCCGAATCACGATCGAGGTCTCGGTGCTGACGGTACCGGTGCCCCTTCGTTTCACAACCCCGGAAGAGGCGATCCGTGCGGTGGTGGTCGGACGGGACGGGCTGATCGTCGAGGGCCTCGGGTCGAGCGGCCTCCTCCTACCCCAGGTCGCCCCGGAGCAGGGTTGGTCGACGGAAGAACTGCTCGAGGGAACCTGCGAGAAGGCCGGCCTGCCCGCCCTCGCCTGGCGGGACCCTCGGGTGAAGGTGCGTCGGTTCGAGGCCGAGATCTTCCGGGAGGTCGCCCCGGCCGGGGAGGTTGTCCGGGCGAATCCGGAAATGCCTACGGTCGACGGACCACCCGCGCCGAGAACCTGACGCCATCGAGGTCCCATTCGCGGACTTCGGGGCCCGCGGGGAGCGGGGTCTCGACCAGTTCGAACGGTTCGGCGAGAAGGTCGTGGGCCAACGCGGTCCGCCGGGGCGCGAGGGCGTGATAGAGCGCTCCGGTAGCGGCGACGGTGATGGCGACCTTCTCCGTGTACTTCAGGCCCAGCTCCTTGCGCGATTGCTGAAGGCGACGGGCGACCTCTCGCGCCAGCCCTTCCGCGGCCAGCGCTTCGGTCGGCTGACGCGGCAGCGCGGCCACCCACTTCCCCTCGTCCTCCCGGACGACCCAGTCGGAGTCGGGGAAGCGCGTCGGGTCCCCGGCGGGAATCCGGCGGACCGCTTTCACGTTGAGCTCTTCCGCGAGAAGCTCGACCCCGGCCGTGCCCAGCGCCCCGAGGGCGGGGGAGGGTTCTCCGAAGAGCACGAGCTCCGCGAGCGGGATCCGGGACTTCACTCCCGCGCGGTGGCGGAGCTCCCGACCCATCTCGACCACGGCCCTCAGCTCGCCCATCGCGACCTCCAGAGGTTCGTCCCGGGTCGCGAGCGAGCGCGGCCACTCGGATCGGTGCACGGAGACGTCCCGTTCCCGGTACGCGGTCTCGCCGACCTCCTGGAAGAGCCACTCGGCCGTGTACGGAAGGAGCGGCGCGACCGTCCGGGCGAGGCCCACCAGGCAGTAGGAGAGGGTCGCGTGCGCGGCCGTTCGGTCGGGCGAAGCCGCATCGGCCCAGAATCGGGGCCGGGATCGACGCAGGTACCACGTCGAGAGGTCGTCGACGAACGTCTCGACGGCGTGCGCTCCGCTTCCGATGTCGTACGTCTCGAGCGCTCGTTCGACCTCGGACCGGGTCCCTTCGAGCCGAGAGAGGAGCCAGCGGTCGAGGAGGCCGGTGGGCGACGGTTGCTTCGCGACCGGTGAGAGCCCGTCGGCCCGGGCGTTGCCCAGATGGAACGCTACCACGTTCCCGAGCGTCCCGAGGGTGCGCGCCGCGGTCTTGCGGATCGTGTTCTCGTCGCCGCGCAGCGCCTCCGTGTAATCGGAAGAGAGGAACGTCCATCGGAGCGCGTCGGCGCCGTAGCGGTCGAGGAGCGACATCGGGTCGAGCGCGTTCCCCTTCGACTTCGACATCTTTCGCCCTCCCTCGTCGAGCAGAAGGCCGGTGGTGAGGCACGCGCGGTAGGCCGGCCGGTCGAAGAGGAGGGTCGCGATGACGAGGAGCGCGTAGAACCAGCCGCGGGTCTGGTCGAGCCCTTCGCAGATGAAGTCGAGCGGCGAGTCCGGGTCGAACGGCCCGGGCTCGAACGGGTAGTGGAACTGCGCGAACGGCGCGGAACCGCTGTCGTACCAGGCGTCGATGGTGTACGGCTCGCGTCGAGTCTCCCCGTGGCACGTCGCGCAGCGGACGGCGAGGCGGTCCACCGTCACCCGATGGGGGTCGAACGGTCGCGGGAGGGCGCTCCCGGCGAGTCGCTCGAGCTCGGCGAAGCTCCCGACGCAGGTCGCGTGCCCCTGGGAGCAGACCCAGATCGGAAGCGGGGTTCCCCAGTAGCGGCTCCGGGAGAGCGCCCAGTCCTTCGCTTCCGTCAGGAAATTGCCGAACCGGCCTTCCCGCAAGTACGCGGGGATCCACTGGACCGTGGCATTGTAGCGGACCAGCCGGTCGGTCGCACGGGAGGTGCGGACGAACCAGGAATCGACCGCCCGGTACAGGAGCGCGGTGTCGCACCGCCAGCAGAACGGGTACGTGTGCCGGAGGCTCGTGAGATGGTAGAGCCGACCGCGCGTTCGGAGGTCCTCGAGGAGGATCGGGTCGGCTACCTTGAACGACTTCCCTCGGACGAACGGTACCGCGTCCGTGAAGGCTCCTCGGCTATCGAGCGGGTCGAACACCCCGACCTTCTCGCGAGCCCCGATCCGAAGGTCGTCGGGTCCGAAGCTGGGGGCGATGTGGACGAGGCCCGTGCCCTCCTCGATCGTTACGAAGTCATCGAGGACCATGCGGAAGCGGCCCGGGCCCGGCCCCGGGGTGTCGAAGAGGGGCGCATACGTTCGTCCTGCGAGGTCGGTCCCGCGGAGTCGCTCGACAACGTTCGCGCCGTCCGGGAAATACCGCGGGACGGCGGCGGAGGCGAGTACCAGCTCGCGGCCTTCCTTCGTGCGGACAACCGAATACTCGAGGTCGGCCCGAGCCGCGACGAGCAAGTTGGCGGGAAGCGTCCAGGGGGTCGTCGTCCAGACCAGGAGCTCACGTTTCTCACCGGGAGGTCCCACGATGGGGAACGTGACGGTGACGGAGGGGTCCGTCGTTTCGTGATACCCCTGGGCGACCTCGTGCGACGAGAGCGGTGTTTCGCAACGGGGGCAGTACGGGAGGACGTAGTGCCCCTTCTCGAGAAGGCCCCGGTCGAAGAGCGTCTTGAGCGACCACCAGACGCTCTCGACGTACGGCGGGTCCATCGTTCGGTAGGCGTGCTCGTAGTCGAGCCAGTACCCGAGCCGGCGGCTCATCTCCTGCCAGACCGAGGCGACCTCGAGGGTCCCCGTCCGGCACTCCTCGCAGAACCGCTCGACCCCGTACGCCTCGATCTCCTTCTTCGACTTCAAGCCGTGACGCTTCTCGATCCCGAGCTCGACGGGGAGCCCGTGGCAATCCCAGCCCGCCATCGGGCTCACGATCCTCATTCCGCGCATCCGGCGGTAGCGAAGCTCGACGTCCTTGAGGACCCGGGCGATGAGGTGGCCGAGATGCGGCGCCCCGTTCGCCGTGGGCGGCCCTTCGGTAAAGCGGAACGTCGGCCCCTCGGGCGTGCCGGCGAGCAGGGACTGGGGCACCCCCGTCGTCTCCCAGTACGAGAGGACCCGCGCCTGCACCGCCAGCGGGGACGGCGCCTCCGAGGACTCCTCGCCGACCGTCATGGGCGGCCGCGACGAGGCCGGGAAAGATAAAGGCGAGCGACCCGGCGGGCCCTAGCGGCTGAGGCCGTACGGCGGCGGGCTCCGCGATTCGAACCCCACCCGGCTCGAGGGATGTCGCCGTACGATCGTTCCCTCGTACTCGGTGAGGTGGGCCGCGCGGCCGAGAGAGATCTGGGGAGCCCGGACGAACTTCACGTCGACCCCTTCGAGCTCCACCGTGTCGGCTTCGACTCGGCGCACGGTCACGCTCATCTGTCGTCCGAGAACTTTTTCGACGAGGTTCGGGACCTTGGCGCGCAGGCTCACCGTCGGGGCCCGCACGGTTCCGAGCGCGGAGGGGTTCGTGAAGTGGGCGGAGACCGACCGGCCGACGAGGTCTCCCGGGACCTGGGCATCCCCGTCGAGCCGCAGCGTCCCGAAGGAGAGCGACGGGGCGCTCAGGCTGCCGCGCACTGTCAGGTCTTGATCGACCGAGACCGCGCCGAGCACGTGCGAGACCCCCCGAAGGTCGGCCTCCCCCGCGTGCAAGGTTTGGGCCGCACGCAGTTGGCCGGAAGCCGCGAACGCGCCGGAGACCTCCACGGTACCCTCCACCTCGAGCGCACCGTGAGAGCCGAAGGCCGCGGCCGTCAGCTTCCCTCCGATGGCGACCGAGCCCTCGAGCGCGGCTTGCCCTACGCTGACGTCCCCGGTCACCTTGACCGTCCCGCGGGCGGTCCATCGCGAAGCGTCCACCGAATCCCGACGGATCGTACCCTGGTCCCGGATCTCCCCCGAGCGGGGGCGTGGGGGAGGGGCGGCGGGCGTCGCCGGGGGCGAGGGTGGGCCGGACGCGGAGGCCGGAGGAGGAGAAGCCGTTGCCATGGATGGTTCCCTGAGTTAGGTCACCCGCGACGGGAGCGACGCACGCAGTCGGCGGTGCTGGACCATGATGCAGAGGTTCTCGAAGACCGTCAGACCCGCGACGCGTGCTTTGGCGGCCGCTTCGGCGTTCTCGACGCCCAGTTGCATCCAGACTACCTTGTCGCCCCGCTGGATCGCTTCGTCCACGACCGGTGGGACCTGGTCGCTTCGGCGGAAGACATCCACGATGTCGACCCGCACTTCCGCCGGGATCGCGGCCAACGAGGGGTACGACTTCTCGCCGAGGACCTCGGTGAGCATCGGATTCACCGGAACGATCCGATACCCTTGGGATTGGAGATACCGGGCGACCTCGTTCGAGTCTCGATCGGGCTTGTCCGAGAGCCCGACCACCGCGATCGTCTTCGCGCGTCCGAGGACCTCGCGGAGCTCGGGGTCAGTGACGTCCATCGGAGGGGGGACACGGGTCGCGTTCATGATGCTGACGGGGGAGAGTTCGGCTCGGGAGGGTCGTCCCCGAGGTAATGGACGAGGCCGATCACCGCGCCGACCAACACGACGAGGTAGAGGGCGAGGAGTCCCCAGACCATCGAAATGAGCGTGAGGAACGCGGCCGCGTCGTGCGCTCCGTGGAGCGCGGCGGGCACGACCAGATTGCCTCCCGAGATCTTGTACGTCGCGGCGAACGCGAACCCGAGAAGGAACAACCCCGGAAAGATGAGGGGCGCCGCGGCGCCGTACGTCGTTCCGTAGTAGAGGTGGACGCCCGCGAAGACGACGCTGGTCCAGACCGCGGGCACCATCCAGGGGCCCGAACGGTCGCGCCAATAGCCGAACATGAACCCCCGGAAGATCGTCTCCTCGAACGCGCCGATGACGAAGGAGAACCCGACGAAGAACCAGGGGTCTCCCGACGCCTGTTGGAGGGCAGGGTTCGGCCGGTTCAGCAGTTGGAGCGCGGCCGGGTCGACGAACTCGTAGACGATCGTCAGGACGAAGATCACGACGAGCGCGAGGATTGTGAGCAGTCCGTAGTAGCGAAGACCGTGCCACGTGGCGTACCGCATGCGGCGATGCCAGTCCCGCAGAGGTCCCCCGCCGACGAGGAGCGAGAACGAGATGATCGGGACCCCGTAGACCAGGAAGAGGTCGCCCGGGAGGTTCCCGTATAGGACGTTCGCCGCCGGGATCTCCTGCGGAACGAAGTACTGGCTCAGGATCGCGAAGACGGTGACGAAGACTCCGAGAAAGTAGCGACCCATCGGCGCCGGTGGGCGGCGGGGGTCCGGGGTGCCCCATTCGCCCTCGGCCATGGGTCCACCGTGCGCGCTCGGCGCTTATTCCCTCTTCGGCGAGAGGGAATGGTCGCTGACGGTTCTCTCGGCCGCCCGCAGACATGCGAGCAGGTCCTCCAGGGTGGCCCGAGCGCTCGCCGCCGAGCTGGCGCTAAGCCGGATCTCGATCTGGTTTCCTTGCGCCTCCACCGAGACGAAGGCGGGGTTGTCCGCGCGGACGGCCTCCGCGATCCGGCGGGCGGTCGTGGGGTCGGGGAACGAGCCGCGGAGGCGCACCGTCAGCTCGACTTCGTTTCCTTCCGAGTCGGGGGCGCCGATGACTTCCCTCCTGGGGACGATGCCCCGGGTCCGCGACTAAGCGCGCCGGGCACGATCGGGGCGGTGTGGGTCCGACGGACCGATTCCGCCTGGGCCCGTTCCTTGAGGTAGTTCACGATCGAAGGCCAGACCTTCCCGTCGTCCCGAGCCTTGTTCTCGAAGTTGTGCTCGCCGAGGAAACGGGTGAACGCGGCCCGGCTGACGGCGTCCCAGCCGCCCGTGAAGCGACCGGTGTAGTAGCCAAGGACCCCCAGGTCGTGCTGCAGCCCGCGGGCGACGTCGCCCTCGATCACGAGAAGGGACGCGGGGTCCTCGCGGCTCAGATTCGTCATATCGTAGATCTGGAAGATCCGCTTCAGTTCCTCGATCGGGGACGGGTGCTCGTCGACCCTCAGGTCCACCCAGCGGTCGTTGCCGCCCATGTAGCCCCCACCTTTCCGAACGACATAGAGCGCCGCCGCCTGCATACCGCGTCGGTCGCCTCCCTCACGTTGTCCGGCGACGAGCGTGGCCAAGAGACGGTCGAGGATGTCCCCGCCCGTCGACTCGTAGGTTCGCGCCATCGCGCGGACGACGTCCGGTCCGAAGAGAATGTTCCCCTGGCAAGCGAAGCCCTCCCCGACCTCGTGACCCGCCCAGTCCATGCACTTCGCGCCGGTGAACGAGGCGGACCCTCCGTTCGCGTCGACCACGCCGAGCTGTCGCTGGTCCCGGCCCGTGTCGGCCTCGGTGAGACGCCGCACGACCTCCGTGGCGGAGACTCCCTTGCGGAGCAGGGCCAACCCGTCCGGTCCGTAGGCCACATTGCACAGAGCCTGGGTCGCGATCGCCCCGACCCCGGCCTCGGCGTACGGGACGACCGAGCCGACGGAGATGAATCGCGACTGGACGGCGACCCCCCAGGTGGCGGTCTCGCGTTCGAAGGCGACGATCGAGAACGTCCCGAATCGAGGAGGCGACATGGTACGGGCGGAGAAACCGCCGAACCTTAAGACGTGGGATTCTCCCTGCGCGTGTCCGCCCCGGTGACCCGCTCGACCTCGGAGAGGACGTTGTTGACCAGCCGGCGACCGGTCTCCCGGTCTCCGCCGCGGAAGGCCCGGTCCGCCTCGCGGAGACGACCGACGGCTCCCTCGACCGAGTGACCTTGGGAACGAGCGAAGCCGAGCAGTCGGGAAGCGAGACGGAGCCGGTTCAGGTCCCGATCCTCCTCGGGGGAAGGAGTTTCTTCGGGAGCCCCGGAGGGCAGGTAGTCCACGAGGCCCCGGGGCCATTCGGTTACTTCCCCCTCGCCGCGATGGACGCGTCGTCGGCGACCGCCCTTCGGCGGGTCTTCGGTCACGCCGGCCTACGCTTCCTCGGCCTCGGCGGCAGGGGCCGGAGCGGCGCGAGGGGTCGAACTCTTCGGCGCCGGAAGCCGCCCATGAAGGAGGGACCAGATTGCGTCGATCTGCTCGTAGAAGAGAGCGAGACCGCTCGGGTCTGCAAAATGGGTCGCCGCGGCCTCGAGCTTGGGGGTCAGGTCGGCGGTGTCGATGCCGTGCGCGGCCGCCCACGCGAGGCTTCCGCGCGCGAGCGCGAGCTGCTCTTCCGCGGTCTTGCGGGCCTTCTTCGCGTCCTTCTCCGGTGGTGGGAGGGCGTGGTCGGGATTCCAATGTGGCGGCATGGGGGCGAAAATGAAGACCCGGAGCGAGCGGAACGGCTCGGGGATGATCGGCCACCGGGGTTCCGCGAACCGGACCGAAAGGCGGTCGAGCGAGGTGAGCGCGGCCGCGAAATCTCCGTGGGCGAAGTCGGTCTCGGCCTTCTCGAACGGTCCGGTGAGGTCGGGGCTGGGAGCCCCTTTCCACATGTCGAGGAGGAGCGTCACCCGCATCGGGACCAGCCGACGGAGCGCGAGCTTCTCCGGAGGCTCGGGAACCACCAGCGGGGAGGGAACCTCGGGGGTTTTCTTGGGGGGGCTGTTCGGAGCGCCGGGCATGAGTGACCGCGAACGAGGGAGTTCAGAGGAACGCCTCGAACTCCTTCGTGACCTCGGGGTACTTTTCGTGGACGGCCTTGAGGATGTTGTGAACGCTCAGCTTCTCGAGCTTGAAGTCCTGTAGGGCCTCGATGACCTTGTCGAACGTCTCGTCGCTCAGCTGGACGAGCTTCTCCTTCGCGAGCCAGTTGCGGTAGAGCTTCTCTTCGAGGATCGCGCGCCAGCCCTTCTCGTACTTCTGGAAGAACTCCTTCGTGGGCGTGCCCGCGTGCACCGCCTCCGCCGCCACGGTCCCGCAGATCTTCCCGGCGATGCAGCCGTTCGCGATGCCACCGCCCGTGAGCGGGTCGATCATCCGGGCCGCGTCCCCGACGATCATGATGCCGTCCCCGGCCGTCTGCTTGAGCGGGGCCGAAATGGAAACCCCGCCGCCGACCATGTCGATCTTCTTGCCCTTCGCGTAGCCGGGATGGTGGTCGATCCACCGGTCGAGAAACGTGCGGGCGTCGGCCATGTTCTTCACCTGGCTCACCTGGACACCGATCCCGACGTTGGCCAGCCCCTCTCCCTTGGGGAAGATCCAGACGTAACCGCCCGGGGCGACCTTGCCGAGGTAGAAGTCGCAGTAGCGGACGTCCGAGTCGACGTTCGTCATGCGGTACTGAAGGCAGGTATCCATGTCGCGCATCGCGATGTTGGTGGGGATCCCCGCCCACCGGCCGACCTGGCTTTCGAAGCCGTCGGCCGCGATCGTGACCGGCGCCCGGATCTCGAACGGCTCGCCGAATCGCTTCGCCTTGACGCCCACGACCTTGCCGTTCTCTTTCAGGATCGAGGTGGCCGCGGTCTTGAGGACGACGTCCACGCCCGCGTTCGCGGCGTCGATGGCGAGCTGCTTGTCGAATTCGTCCCGTTCGACGACGTAGCCGACCTCGTTGCCCGCGTGCTTTTCGTTGATCTCGAAGACCGTCTCGTTCGGCGAATAGATCCGCGCGCCCTCGACCTCGACGTTGATCCAGCGGCCGGGCTTGATCCCCACGTCCGCGAGCCAGGCCTTGCTCATCCCCTCGCCGCAGCGAACCGGGCTGCCGATCTCCTGGCGCTTCTCGATCATCAGGACCTTGGCGCCATTCTTGGCCGCCCACTTGGCGGTCATGCTTCCGGCGGGGCCGGCGCCGATGACCAGGACGTCGGTTTTCATGTCGGGTACGGGCATCGTTGCCTCCGCTTGCTCAGCCGATCTCGATCGCGCCGACGGGGCAGGCCTTCACGCAGATCTCGCAGCGCGTGCAGACTTTCTCGTCGAAGGTGATCCGTGTCTCGTCCAGATAGATACAGTTGAGCGGGCAAATCCCCACGCACGCTCCGCAGTAGATGCAGAGCTGCCCCGACGACTCGATGTGGAGATGCTTCTTGTTGGGCATCGCCCGACCTCGGTTCGCACCGGGTGGGACGATATTAAAGGCTATGCCGGACAAAAGTCGGGTCGCGCCTACGCGGCTTTCGGCGCGGTC
>Ga0187810_10000831_pt1 | contig 11190 bp, 11 predicted proteins | sample NC_wetland_sal_i_9_FD_132963 | JGI IMG/M metagenome (GOLD analysis project Ga0187810, IMG submission 132963) | Wetland sediment microbial communities from Neuse River Estuary, North Carolina, USA - ASW_5 | ecosystem: Environmental > Aquatic > Freshwater > Wetlands > Sediment | place: USA: North...
CACCGAAAAGGCAGTCTGGCGCGCCCCTGTTTGGTCCGGTTTGTGGCTCTCTGCTGCGTGGGTCTTGGAGAGGCTTTCGCGCGCCTGAGTCAGAAGCGAGGCGAAGTTCGCCCGGAGCTTCTGGGCTGCGACGGTCGTCCCGGCGGCGCTCCCGGCCGCCGGCGAATCGTTCGCGGAGACACGGGCGGCGTGCGAGGCGCCCCCCTTCGTTCCCGGGGAAAGCCCCTTGGCAGCGGGAGCCGTCGCATGAGGGCCATTAGTGGTGCTATTCGCCAGCATTGGCGGCTCCCTCCTTTCCCGTCACGTCGATCCACGGCCGTGGGCCGGGCCTTGCGGCCGGACCTGGGTTGGGAAAGCAGCCGCTGAGAGCGCCCTACACCCGCGCCTCCGACCTCATGGCCGCCGCCTCATGGTAGAGACGTCGGCTTCAAGGTCATCTTGCGCTGGATGGCCGCCGATCGGTCGGGCGGCATCATGGAGAGCCAGAGTGCCACGAGCGAAGCCTGCCCGGCGGCCCTCGCCTGCTCTTCCACAGCTCGGAAGATGTCGATGACCGTCTGGTCGTCCATGGCAACCAGGATCCCCACGGCCTTGGCGGGCGGCATGCCCGTCAAGTACTGGGCGTTCTGGTCGACGTTGACCTTCCTATTCTCGTACTCTTTGACCTTGGCGTTGAATGAATTCTCCCGATCGTCGAGAGCCTTGCTCCGATCGTCGAGCTCCTGGACCTTCTGCTGCACCTGGGCGTCCTGCTTCGTGATCTCCGCTTCGCGCTGGTCGAGTTCGTCGGCCCGGTCTTGGAGGGACTCGAGCCGTTTGGCCATGCGCTCCTCTTCGAGGAGGGCGGGGGCCGCGGCTCCGATCGAGGCACCGGTCCTGGCGGGGACGCCGAGCGTCCGGTAGAGAGGTCCGAGAACGGCCTTGGCGTCGATGAGGCCGATGTAGTCGAACCAGACGATTCCCCCGACTACGAGGGCGACGATGAGGAGAAGTAGGAGAATGATGCGTCCAAGTACGCGCGGTCTTCCGAAACTAGCCATGACTCCCTACCCTCTGGCTCGGGCGACCCGGCAGGAGGCGAGGTCGTCGAGCGTCTTTATCTCCTCGCGTTCGGCGAGGCGGTAGTACTCCCTCTGCCGACGCTCTTTGAGCTTGTCTATCGATTCGCGCGCCATGCGCTTCTGGACATAGTCCTTTCGCGCTTCCTCGCGCTCCAGCTCCGCGCGGGCGAGGTCCTCGAGGAGCCTGTCGCGTTCTCGGTCCAGGCGCATGATATAAAGGCCGGCGGCGCGGTAGTCCTCGAGCCCTCTGCCCTGGGCGAACATCTCCCTCGAGGCGCGGTGGCGGGATTCCGCCACCTCTTTGAGCCTCGACTCGAGGAGGGCGCAACGCCCCGCCTTTTCGGCAAGGACGAGCTCCGCTCTCCGCTCGTGGAAGGCCCTCACCTCGAGGAGCTTCTCGAGCCGGAACTGGAAACGCTTCACGCGAGCTTCCCTCTCTCGGGCACTCCGCCTGAGGATGCCGGGCCGGCCTCGGCGGGGCGCGCCTCCGTGCCGGGAGGCGCGGCTTCCGGAGCCTTGTCCTCCGCGGCGTAGGCGGATATCTCCTGGGCAGGCACCTCGATTCCGGCCAGGGACGAAAGCCGCCGCAGCGTATCCTTTATCGGGGCGCGATCCTCGACCGTCTGGATGAGGAAATCCTGCACGGCCTCGTGCTTGGCGATCGATTCATCTACTGCCGGATTCGTGCCCTTCACGTAGGCGCCGATCGTGATCATGTCCTCGTTCTCTTCGTAGACTGCCATGACCTTGCGGACGTAGCCCATGACCTTCTGGGTGACCGGGCCGGTCACCGAGCCCACAAGCCGGGACACCGACTTAAGGACATCGACCGCCGGATAGTGGTAGCGCTGGGCCAGGGCGCGAGAGAGCACGATGTGCCCGTCGAGGATGCCTCGCACGGTGTCGGCCACCGGCTCGTCCATGTCGTCCGCGTCGACGAGGATCGTGTAGATGCCGGTGATGGAGCCTGACTCCGAGGTGCCGGAGCGTTCGAGGAGCTTGGGCATCGAGTCGAATACGCTCGGCGTATAGCCCCGCGTCGCCGGCGGCTCGCCGATGGCGAGGCCGATCTCGCGCTGGGCGCGCGCGAAACGGGTGACCGAGTCGAAGAGGAGCATCACGTCCTTGCCTTGGTCGCGGAAGTACTCCGCCACGGCCGAGGCGACGTAGGCGCCGCGGAGCCGGGAGAGGGGAGAGGTGTCCGAGGTCGACACGACGACGACGGAACGCTTTAAGCCCTCTTCCCCCAGGTCGTTCTCGATGAACTCGCGGACCTCTCGGCCACGCTCGCCGATGAGGGCGATCACGTTGACGTCCGCGTCCGTGTTGCGCGCGACCATCCCGAGGAGGGTCGACTTGCCGACGCCGGAGCCGGAGAAGATGCCTATGCGCTGCCCCCTGCCGATGGGGATGAGCCCGTCGATCGAGCGCACGCCGGTCACCACGCGGCGAGTTATGCGCTTTCGCGTGAGCGCGTCCGGAGGCCGGGCCACCGCGGGGTAGCGCGTGTCGGACCAGACATCGCCCTTGCCGTCGGTGGGGCGCCCCATGCTGTCGAGGACGCGGCCGAGGAGGCGGTCGGAGACGGAGACCTGGAGCATCTCTCCCGTGGCGATCACGGAGCAGCCGACCTCGATCCCCTCGAGGCCCTCGTAGGCCATGAGCTGCACGGCGTCCTGCCGGAGCCCCACGACCTCCGCGTAGGCCGCCTTGCCCAGGCGCGGCACGAGGATCTGGCAGACCTCGCCGATGACCGCCTGGGGGCCGCGGCTCTCTACGAGGAGGCCGAGGACCTTGGTGACCCTGCCGACGTACTTGATCGGGTCGGCGCGCTCCACCGCGTCGAGGTATTTCGCCATGCCGTCCATACTAGCCCTGCACCTTCCCGCGCGCCCTGATCGGGGCAACCTCGAGGATCCGTTCCTCGAGCTCGTGGAGCTGGCTGGAGATGCGCGCGTCGATCTCGCCGAAATCCGTCTCGATCACGCAGCCGCCGCGATCCACCGTGGAATCCTCGACGACCGTCATCTTCTTCGCGTTTTCGGTCATCTGCACGAAGTCCTTTATGTGCTCGGTCGCCAGTTGAAGGTCTGCGAGGTTGACGCGGACTATGACGTCGCTCTTCGTCTTGAGCTTGCGCAGGGCCTGGCCTATGTTCTGCACGACCACGCTCTTCTGGTTCTCGGAGATGACCTTGACGACTTTCCGCGCGACGAGGAGCACGAGTTCGACCACCTGGGCCTCGGTCTGCTCCAGAATTTCCGCCCTCTTGTCCATTGCCCGGTCCAGGATGACGTGCAGCCGCCCCACGAGCCGCTCCACCTCGGCCTTGCCCTCGGTGTAGCCGGCCTCCCTGCCCTCCTCGCGGCCCTTCTTCGCCGCCTCGCGCTCCGCGGCTTCGAGCTTGGCCTGGGCGGTCGATTCGAGCTCGGCCACGCGCTTCTCGGCCTCGTCGACCACGCGCGCGGCCTCCTCTTCGGCCTCCTGCTTCACTTTGAGGGCCTGGTTGGACTTGCGTCGCACTTCCTCGAAGGCCGCCTCCTCGGCTTCCTTCACGATCCGGTCGGCCTCCGCGCGCGAGGAGGCGATGAGCGCCTCCTTCTCCTTCTCCCACTCGACCTTGAAAGCCTCAGCCTCTCGCCTGAGGTCGTCTGCCGACGGGCCGAGGTACTCGGGGGCGGCCTCCACCTCTTCTGCCTCGTGCGCGACTTCGGCCTCCGGACCCAGGTGTTTGTTGAGCACCATCGTGGATTGGAGGTTCACGATCTCGTTCGGACGGAAAACGGTCTTCGCCATTATGCCCTCCGCTCCCCGCCTCGCGGCGCGGCGAGTTTACTGCACCAGCTCATCGCCCTCGCCTCGGCTGATAATTATTTCTCCGGTCTCCTCGAGGTGGCGGATGATGGAGACGATCTTCTGCTGCGCCTCCTCGACGTCCTTGAGCCTCACCGGGCCCATGAACTCCATGTCTTCCTTGAGCATGGTGGCCGCTCGCTTGGACATGTTCTTGAATATCTTCTCCTGCACTTCGCCGTCGACACCCTTGAGGGCCTTGGCGAGCTCCTGACCGTCGACCTCGCGCAAGACCTTCTGGATGGAGCGGTCGTCGAGGAGGACGATGTCCTCGAACACGAACATTTTCTTCTTTATGTCCTCGGCGAGCTCGGGCGAGTCCTCTTCGAGGGCCTCGATGATTCCCTTTTCCGAGGTGCGGTCGACGAGGTTGAGGATCTCGACGATGGAGTCGACGCCTCCGGCGGCGGTGAAGTCCTCGCTCGAGAGGGTGGAGAGTTTCTTCTCGAGGACCCGCTCGACCTCGCGCAGGACTTCCGGCGAGGTGCGGTCCATCGTCGCTATGCGCTTGGCGACATCCGACTGCACGTCGTGCGGCAGTTTTTGGAGTATGTAGGCGGCCTTGCCCGGCTCGAGGTAGGCGAGGATCAGGGAGATGGTCTGAGGGTGCTCAGTCTGGATGAAGTTCAAGAGGTGGGCCGGGTCGGTCCTCCGGATAAAGTCGAAGGGCCGGACCTGAAGGGACGAGGTCAGGCGGTTGATGATGTCGATCGCCCGCTGCGAGCCCAGTGCCTTTTCAAGGAGCTCGCGCGCGTAGTCGATGCCGCCGGAGGTTATGAACTCGGCGGCCATCATGAGCTCCTGGAACTCGGTGAGTACCTGGTCCTTCTGCTCGGGCTCTATCGAGTCGAGACGCGCGATCTCGAAGGTCAGGGTCTCGATCTCGTCCTCGCGGAGGTGCTTGAATATCTCCGCCGAGATCTCGGAGCCGAGGGTGACGAGGAAGATGGCCGCCTTCTGGCGGCCGCCCATGTCCTTGCCGCTCTTGGGCTTCTTGCCGACGGCGGCTCCCGCGGCGAGCGCGCTGCCCTTGCCCTTAGCCTGCGCCTGCTGTGCCATGGATCATTCCTCCCGGATCCAGGTCCGGATGAGCTGCGCCACGTCCTCGGGGTGCTCCTTGGCCATGTTGATGGCGTGCTCCTGGAGCTCGAGGCGCTTGCGCTCCTCAACGGACATGGACACCTCGATGTTCTGCTCCTCGGCCTGCCTGATGGCGTTCTCGCGGAGCATGCTCTGCTCGATGGCCCGCTTCTCCTCCGCGATCCGCCGGCGCCGCTCGAGCTCGCGGGAAACCACGCGGAACACGATGAAGGCTATCATAAGTATAGCGAGGCCGATGAGGGAATAGAGCACGATCTGGTTGAACTGGATGCGGCGCAGATAGTCCTGGTCCTCGGCCTTGAATTGGGTAGAGCGGTCGAAGGCTATGTTCTGGACCGTGACCGAATCGCCGCGGTCCGAGTTGTAGCCGACCGCGTCCTGGATGAGCGACTGCGCCTGCTTGAGTTCGTCGGCCGGTATCGCGATGTACTCCCGATCGACCCCGCCCTCCGGCGTGAGCTGCAGGTGGCCCTTGGCGTCGTACTTCTCCCGCCACTGCCCGTCGATGTTGACCGAGACAGTCACGCGCTGGATCGAGGGGGAGGTCTCCTCATCGATATTGCGTTTGTTCACCTCTTCGTTTTGCGTGACCGAGTGTTGCGTCATCTTGCCCTGGGCGTTCTGAAGGTCCTTGTACGCGGGCGGCGTCTGCCCCTCCGTGCCCGCCGGCCCCTCGGGATTGAACCCGGTTCCCTGCCACTCGGTCGTAGTCTCGGTCTTCGACCTCGTCACGGAGGGGACGATCTCGGAGTCGTCGTAGGGCGAGTGGGGCGTGCGCGGCTTTATCGTAAAGGGGAAGTACTCCTCGGTCTTGACGGTCTTCTTCGACATGTCCATGTCGATCTTGATGTTGAGGTCGCGCACGCGGTCGGGGGTGTAGATCTGCTGGAGGGCCTTGAGGACCTTGGCGCGGTACTGCGCCTCGAGGTCCTGGATGAGTTTCTGCTCCTGCTTGGTCCTCTGCAAGCGGTCGAAATCGGCCATGTTCGCGAAGTCGTTGAGGATGATGCCGTTCTCGTCGGTGATGACGATGTTCTCGTCGGTGAGGCCCTCGACCGCGTACTTTAGGATCTTCTGGACGCCCTCGATCTTCTTGCGGTTCTGCGTGATGTCCGAGCCCGGTTTAGGGTAGATGATCACGCTCGCCGTGACCGGCTTTTGATCCTCCTGGAAAAGCTCCTTCTCGGGCATGACGAGGTTGACGTCGGCCTTGTCGATGTCGTCTATCGCCTCGATGTGCCGCGTCACCTGCGCGAGGATCGCCCTCCGCAGGTTCACGTTGCGCTCGAAGTCGGTGACCGTCCAGCTCTGCATGTCGAAGATCGCCCAGGGGTCGGTCCCCTTCGGGATGAGGTCATCCCGGATGAGGATGCCCTTTGCGCGCAGGGCGGTCTTCTCGTCCTTCACGTAAATGATCTTGTCGTCGCCGACCTGATAGGCGATGCCTTCGGAGTCGAGCTTGCTCGTGATGAGCTGCATCTGGTCGTCGGTCTTGATGGGCGAGCCGAGAAGCTTGACCATCGTCGGCGCCGCCGATACGCGGAGGAGCACCACCACCGCGATTATGGCGACGAGGATGATGCCCATCAGTATGAGCTTTTGGACGAGGGTCCACTTGGACCACAGCGTCTTGGCCTGTTCTACGAGTTTCCTAAACCACTCATTCATGTCCCCCCCCAGCGCGGACCGATTGTCCGCTTATCCGGCTCGCCGCGGGCCCCCCCGCATCCGCTTAAGCGGCTATGACTGACGCCTCCCCAATCGGCGCCGATCATGCCCGGATGCGGTTCGAACCGCCGCTTACCTCGTGTTGATCACGTCCTTCCACGCCGTCACGACGCGGCTGAGTATCGTTCGAGCGATGTTGAGGGTCATGTTCGCCTCCGCCATCGCTATGGTCACGTCCTGGGCATCCACCGAGTCGGGCTCCACGAGCATCTGCTGCACCATGTCCTCGCTCTTGTTCTGCGAGGCGTTCACGCCGTCCATCGCCTTGAGCAGGGCGTCCTCGAAGGAGGCCGCGCTCTTGGCGCCCGCGCTCGGGGCCTTCGTCGATGTCGACGCCGGATTGACCGCGTCCCCGCCCCCTAGCGGTCCCGTGAGGCCATCGGCAGTGTAGTGCATGGGATTGGTGCGCGCAAGGCGAGCGAGGCTCGCCGCGCCCGAGGTCGGATCGGCCGGCTGCAGGGCCGAAGCCATCTGGGCTATGTTAATGGCCATTCACTACCTCCCGATCTCGAGAGCCTTGAGAAACATGGACTTGGAGCCGTTCACGATGGCCGAATTGGCTTCGTAGGCCCGCGACGCGGCTATGAGATCGACCATCTCGGTCACGATGTTGACGTTGGGCATCTCGACGTAGCCGGCCTTGGGGCCGGTCTTGATGGCGTCCGGATGGGTCGGATCGTAGACGAGCCGCGGCGGGCTGTCGTCCTTCTGGATCTCGACGACCCGGACGCCCGCCCCGGCGCCGTTGTCGAGCTGGCCGGGAAGGAAGGGCGATCGATAGAATGGCTGATCGACCCGCGGCCTTAGGATGACACGGCTGCGCTGGAAGGGGCCGCCCTCGGGCGTGCGCGTCGTGTCGACGTTGGCTATGTTGTCGGCGATGACGTCGGAGCGCAGACGCTCGGCTGTCAGGCCCGTGCTCGCGATGTTGATCGAGGTGAAGAGTCCCATATCTTATCCTCCCCTACCTCAGCACCAGGTTCACTTGGCCGAACTCGTAGCTCACGGCCTGGGCCTGGATCGTATACATCAGTTGGTTCTGGACCGACGCCATGAGCTCCTCTTCGGGGTCCACGTTGTTGCCGTTGTTCTTGGCGGTCGTCGTGTAGTCCAACACCCGGCGCGGCTCCACAGTCTGGTAATTCACGGGCTGATAGTTGGAGATGTGGTGGGGGTCGGTGAGGGTGAGCTCGAGGGCGGGCTTCGACTGCTCGGACTCGAGCGCCCGCTTGAGCGAGGACTCGAAATCCACGACCGAGCGCTTGAAATTAGGCACGTCGGCGTTGGCGATGTTGTCTGCTATCACCTGCCGCCTGAGCGTGGCCACGTCCATCGACCTCTGCAGGAGGTCAAGCGTCTTTCCGAACGACGTTCCTTCGAACATTCACTTCTCTCCCGGGGCTACCGGCCGGAATCGGCCAGAGTGGGCCGTTTCGGCCCTTTCCCCCACTTGTTTCTTCGGCTTTCCCCCGCCCTACGATTAGGGAAAACCGCGCTTCACCCCTGTCTCTCTCCCCTACGAACGGCTGGAGCCTACAGGATGTACTTGCTCAGATCCTGACGCTCCGCGAAGTCCTTGAACCGAGCGTCCACGTAGGCCTCGTCCACCTGGACCTTGACGCCGGCCATCGCCGGTGCCTCGAAGGAGAGCTCCTCGAGGAGCCGCTCCATGACGGTCTGGAGGCGCCGGGCCCCGATGTTTTCCGTTCTGACATTGGCCGCCGCGGCGATCTCCGCGATGCGCGACACCGCCCCGCTCGTGAACTCCAGCTCGACCCCTTCCGAGGAGAGCAGCATGCGGTACTGGGTGACGAGGGCGTTCTTTGGCTCCGTGAGAATCCGCTCGAAATCCTTTCCCGACAGGGCCTCGAGCTCGACCCTGATGGGAAAGCGGCCCTGAAGCTCGGGAATGAGGTCCTGCGGCTTAGAAACGTTGAAGGCGCCCGCGGCCACGAAGAGGATGTGCGACGTGTCGATCGGGCCCCACTTCGTGTTGACCGTGGAACCCTCGACGATGGGGAGAATATCGCGCTGAACGCCCTCTCGCGACACGTCCACCCCGGAAGCGCTCCGCCCCTCGCGGTTGGCGATCTTGTCGATCTCGTCTATGAAGACGATGCCCGTCTCCTGTACGCGGCGGCGCGCCTCCTCCGCCGCGCGGTCGGGATCGACGAGCTTGTCGAGCTCTTCCGCTGCGAGGATCCTGCGTGCTTCGGCCACAGTCACGGATTTTTTCTTCCGTTTGCCGCCGAAGAGGCCGGAGAGCCCGCCCAGGCCCCCGAGCGCCACCTCCATCTCCTCCATCTGATTTCCGGAGAAGATCTCTATCGCCGGTCCGCCGGCCTGCACGTTCACCTCCACCTCCCGCGAGTCCAGCTTTCCGGCGCGGAGGAGGGATCGGAACTTTTCGCGCGAGTCGGCTCCGCCCTGGGCCTGGGACGAGCCGGACTCCAGGGGAATGTAGGTCGCCTGAGTGGAGCCGACAGGCTCGGTCGCCGACTTGATGCCCGGCAGGAGGAGGTCGAGGAGCCGCTCCTCGGCGCGGCGTTCGGCCTCTTCCTTGACTCCGGCCTGCATCTCGGTCTTCACCATCGCGACCCCTGAGGCCATCAGGTCCCGGATCATGGACTCGACATCCCTGCCCACGTAGCCGACCTCCGTGTACTTCGTGGCCTCGACCTTGATGAAGGGCGCTCCGCAGAGCTTCGCGAGACGCCGCGCGATCTCGGTCTTGCCGACGCCGGTGGGTCCTATCATGAGTATGTTCTTGGGCGCGATCTCGTCTCTGATGTCCTCGGGGAGGCGCTGACGCCGCATGCGGTTGCGGAGCGCGATGGCGACCGCCCGCTTGGCCTTGAGCTGCCCCACGATATAGCGGTCGAGCTCCTCGACGATCCGCTTCGGAGTCATCGTCTCAAAATCTTCGCTCATCAGATCTCCTCCACCACGATGCGGTCGTTCGTGTAGATGCATATCCCCGAGGCGATCCCCAGGCTGCGGGTGGCGATTTCCTTCGCGGTCAGCGCCGTCCCGTCGAGGTAGGCAAGGGCCGCAGCGTAGGCGTAGGGTCCTCCGGACCCTATCGCGATCACGTCCTCGGCGGGCTCGATGACGTCGCCCGTACCCGAGAGGAGGAGGGACTTCTCGGCGTCGGCGACGAGGAGCATCGCCTCGAGGCGCCGGAGCATCTTGTCGGTGCGCCAGTCCTTGGCGAGCTCGACGGCGGCGCGCGTCAGGTCGCCCTGGTATTCTTTCACTTTGGCCTCGAAATGCTCGAACAGCGTGAAGGCGTCGGCGGTCGCGCCGGCGAAGCCCACGAGGACCTTGCCGTCGTATATCGTCCGCACCTTCTTCGCGTTGCTCTTCATGACCGTTTCGCCCATCGTGACCTGGCCGTCTCCCGCCATCGCCACCTTGCCGTCGCGCCGCACGGCCAGCACGGTCGTCGATCGTATCTTCATATCATTTCCCCCTCCCACCGTGCGGGTGGGCCTGATCGTACACTTTTCTTAGACGTTCCATGTCGACATGAGTGTATATCTGCGTCGTCGACACGCTCGCGTGGCCCAGGAGCTCCTGGACCGCCCGTATATCCGCGCCGCGCCCCACGAGGTGGGTCGCGAAGCTGTGCCTAAATGCGTGAGGCGTCACCCGCCTGTGCAGCCCCGCGCGCTCCGCGTAGCCCTCGATGAGCCACTCGATGCCGCGCTCGGTGAGCCGGCCGCCGCGGGAATTCACGAAAACGTAGGATACGCTCTCGCCCCGCTCCTTTCCGTCGTGCTCGCCGTCCGCTGCCTCCTCCGCGGTCGCATCGCCGGGGCGGCGCTCCGTGCCGCGCGGAGCCAGCTGCGGAGCGCGAAGACCCGCGCCCCTCCGCGCCATGCGCGCCGCGCGCAAGGGGAGGTAGACGGCGAGAGCCTTGCGGGCCGGAGCGGCCAGGAACACGATCCGTTCCTTCGCCCCCTTGCCCATGACGCGCGCGGTCCCTCCCTCGAGATCGAGGCGGTCGAGGGTGAGCGACGCGGCCTCGCCGACGCGGCAGCCCGTGCTGTAGAGGAGCTCCAACACCGCCCGATCGCGGGTGGATCGAAAGTCATCGCCGGAAACGCTGGAAATGAAGGCGTTGGCCTCGTCCTCGAACAGGAAGTGAGGCAGGGCGCGGCGAGAAGGCAGAGACTCCACGTCGCGGGAGGGATCGGTCGGGATCGCCCCGAACCGGACGCGGTAGCGATAGTAGCCGCGAACCGCGGAGAGCGCCCTGTTCACGCTCGAGGTGGCCTTGCCCTCCGCGACGAGCTCGGCGGCGAAGGCGCGAAGGTCTCGGGCGGAGGCCGCGTCCACTCCGGCGCCGGCGCTCGAGCCGGTGCCGCCGAAGAAGGCCTCGTAGCGGTCGAGGTCTTCCCTGTACGAGCGGACGGTGCGCGAGGAGAGCCCCCTGACTGCCGCG
>Ga0187810_10000832_pt1 | contig 11128 bp, 13 predicted proteins | sample NC_wetland_sal_i_9_FD_132963 | JGI IMG/M metagenome (GOLD analysis project Ga0187810, IMG submission 132963) | Wetland sediment microbial communities from Neuse River Estuary, North Carolina, USA - ASW_5 | ecosystem: Environmental > Aquatic > Freshwater > Wetlands > Sediment | place: USA: North...
AATAGGAACCGGAACGGTCCTCGCCGAAGCGCGAGCGCGAGGCGCTTTTGCTTCTTTGATCGCCGCTACGAGTTCGAGTCGAGCCATTCTGGCACCTACCCTCTCAGAGCGTTGACACCTGTGCCCCTCTCCTTGCGAAGGGGGGCGCCTCAAGAAGAAAGCGGCCCGACGGAAGGCCGTCGTGCCGCTTTGCTCTCCGAAGAGAGCCGGCGGAATATATGCGTGTCCCCCCGCGGTGCAAGAATTTTGTCATCCCGCTGACATTTTTTTTGCCGCGGGCGTGTCCCCCAAACGTCGCATGTCGCTGTCACAAATCTCTCCCCGACCGTCCGTGCCGTGAGCGTCCACGCACAGGCTGACGCCGGCGAGCGCTTGCCGGCGCCCCGCACCAGCCCGGAAACCGCGCGCCGAACGCGCCCCGACGAGAACTAGAGATGGCCCGCTTCACTGAGCGGTTCCACAAGGGCTACGTCCAGACGATGGCGCTGAAAGGCCGGCCGCTGGCGGACGAAAAGAGCCGGTATCAGTACATTAAGGTGTTCAACACCTTCGCCGACGGGCGTGTCCCGATCCTCGACGATGTTGCGAGACGGCCACGCGCGTCGAGACGGCCTGTACCGAAATGCTGACGCCTCCGCCGATGTTCGAGCACGGAGCGGACGACGATCGCGGACGGCGGGGACCTCACCAACGCCGGCAGGTGCTGAAGCGCAAGACGGTTAAGGAAGTCTGCTTGTGGATATCGGCGGGCGGGTCGCCGAGTTCTGCCGCAAGCACTTCGCTGAGGCGAACGCCAAGGCCTTCCGCGACCGCCGACTCACCGTCCGAGCGGCTGGTCCCGTGAGGCGCGGCTGCAACAGTCGCGGACGCAATTGTTGCGACCACGGTTTCGCCATTATCGCGCACCGAATTGGCCATCGTGACCGGGCGTTATGTCCCCCGACGACACTCAAGGAAGCCGGCCATGACCAAGAAGTTTCTGCTCGCGTGCCTCGTCGCGATCGCCATCGGCGCCGCGGCCGGATTTGCGATGCCCGCGGACGCGGCCGCCGCCGCTGCGGCAGCCGGCGCAACGTACTAAATCCGTAAGCTGACGATCACAGGTGCGATCGGGAAGCTGCTAAGCGTAAGGCGCGGCTTGCCCTCTATGCGCACGGACGACGACAGCAAGGCAAGCCCGACGACTGCGATAGCCACCAGGACCAGGCCAAGGAACAAGGCGATGAAATGCCCCCTTCGCCACGGCGGCGCCTGCGCCGCGCGGAGCGGGACGATTTCCGTCAACTGGTAGCCGACGCGCGGAACCGTCTCGAGGCTGAAGCCGCCATGGGCCTCGGATAGGCGCCTGATACGCGCGATGCAGCGATGGATCGCGTCGTCGCTCACGGCATTTCCGCCCCAGCAACATGCGATCAGTTCGTCGCGCGAAACCACGTCGCCCCGGCGGCGCGCCAGCGCCACCAGCACCTGCATGATGCGCGGCTGCAGCATCTCGCGCGCATCACCGGCGATCACTTCCCGCTTCGAGGGACAGATCTGCAGCTCGCCCAACGCGAACTCCGGTTCTTGCGCGAGCACGATCTGTCCCAAGGAAGCGACAAAACTCCCGTTTGGTGCGGCCGGCGCCCCATCGGAATCGCCACTCCCGTACCACTTTTCGCGGCTATATTTTCGCGTCCGCACAACGAAGTAAAGCGACGGTTTCGTGCAGAATGCCAGTACTTTAGGCGGCGTTTTGCCGACACTCTAGGCACCGACTTTTGCATCGCACAAAAATCGGCTGTGAATCGGATTCCGATCGGCAAACAATCGGGCGGCGGTCCTTTCGATCACGGCCGGGCGCCGTTCTCCTTTCGACGCGGCCGCAACGGGCGGCCACAACAAAGGAGAAGATCCATGTCACGCATGCTTGGAGTGTCACTCGCCGTTTTCACGGCTCTCGGCGGCCTTAGCGCCGCCGCGCGCGCCGGCGACATGATCCGGCAGGACGTCTCGGTTTCCTACGGGGACCTCGACATCCAATCCGAGTCCGGGGCCCGGGCGCTGCTCGCCCGCATCGATCACGCCGCCAAGATGGCTTGCGGTGTAGCGCCCCAGTTCAATTACAACTACTCGATCGCGCCGCTTCTGGCCCAGAAAGTATTTGCCGAATGCCACAACGACGCCGTTGGCAGGGCGGTCGCGTCGCTTAACTCTCCTATTCTGCGTGAAATCTATGCACGCAACGGAGAGCAATACACCCTCCGCGTCGCCGGGCGGTAAGGCCGTGTCTGTCAAAGGTCGGGCGGGCTCGGAAGAAGCCCGCCCGGCCCATTCCTTGCCCGGCCCATTCCTCGATTGTCGCGCAACTTGGCGAGTCAACCGCTTCACCCGATTGCGCTCTACTGCACGTGCGCCGACAGCTCGATACCGATGACGCGCGGATCGCTTACGAATCCCGTCAGGTTGTCGAAATCGATGCCGCCCTGAAGGTTCTGCCTGTTGGTCAGGTTACGGGCATAGGCTGCAACTTCGAAACGCTTGTCGGGGAAGACGTAGCCGACGCGCAGGCCGCCTTCGTAATTGCCGTTGGTGTGGAACTCCACCGACTTGTAGAGAAAGAAGTTGGTGTAGCCCTGCAGCCACCAATCGGTGTAGGCGAAGATCTCGCCGCCGTTGTCCAGCGGGATGCCATAACGTGCCGTCAGCGACAGCATGTAATCGGGCGCCTGCGGGAACGGATTGCCGTTCAGATACGCGTTGCCGGCTCCATCGGTCGGGTTGGTGACGGTGCAGAGCGAGCAAATGGCGGTCTTCAGCGCGGGATCGCGGATTTCGGTGTGGGTCCAGCTGGCGCCGCCCGTCACGAGGAAGTTGTCGGTAACGGCCCATTCCGCGTCAGCTTCCATGCCGTAGGCCAAACCCGCCCGCGCATTCTTCAGGATGACGAGGTTGGCGGCGCCGCCGATGGCGGAAAGCTGCATGTTGCGGACGTAATAGGTGTAGCCGTCGAGGTTGAGCCGGACGCGGTGATCGAGCAATTCCGACTTCAGACCGCCTTCGTACGAGGTGATAGTCTCCGACCGCGCCGTGGAATACCCGCTGCCGAAGGCGAGATTGCGCCCTTGGATCGACGGCGCGCGGAAGCCGGTCGCCGCGCGGGCGTAGAGCTTGAGGTTGTCGTTGAGGGAGTAATCGGCACTGACGTCCCAGCTGATATTGTCGCCCGACAGGCGCACCGGCGCGGTAATCGACGCCATCAGCGGACCGTACGCGGTCATGCCCTTGGTGTCGGATGTCCAGCGCACGCCGCCCGTGAGTTTCAGGGCATCCGTCACCTGGTAACTGCTCTGGCCGAACAGCGCGTACGACACGTTTGTCTGGCGCACGACCGTTGCCGGGAAGGTCGGATCGGATGGGCTGATGTAGGTTGCATCCGCATAATCGGTGTCGAACCAGAAGGCGCCAACCTGCCAGAACCACGGGCCGTTTGCGGCGCTGGCCAAGTGGATTTCCTGCGTCCACTGGTGAAGATAATCGAGGCCGTCCTGGGATTCCGACTGGAACGGGATGAAGCCAGGGCCACCCGGATTGCCGCCGTCGATGTCGCCGCGCGAAAATCCGTGCGTGTATTCGTAACCGCTGATCGAGGTCAGCGTCGCGATACCCAGGTCGTAGGCGATCTCCAAGCTGGTGCCGATGCCGTTGTATTTCTGCGGGTTGTTCGCCCCGGCATCGAAGTACACCTTGTCCCAGACGTAATTGCCGTTGAGGTGGTTGTTTCCCGGCCCGATGATGTTGGCGCGGAAGACCGCCGCCGTCCCGTCGAGCGAGCGGGCGTGCACGTTGGCAAGCACGCTGAGCCCCTCGATCGGCTCCCACAGGAGCTGGACGCGTCCCGCCTTCTCGTCATAGCCGCCGAGCGCGTCTTTCTGTCCGGTGAAGGCATTGTCGATGTAGTTGTCGCGGTGCTGCCAGAGGCCCGAGACACGCGCCGACAAGCCGTCCATCAGCCCGCCGCCTGCTGCGCCTTCGACGCTCGCCGTGCCCAACTCGCCATAGGAGGCGCTGAGATTGCTCTCGAAATCCTGGCTGGGGCGCGCACTGGTGAATTTGATGATGCCCGCGGTGGTGTTGCGGCCGAACAGCGTGCCCTGGGGCCCGCGATCGACTTCGACTTCGGCCATGTCGTAGATCGGCGAGCTTTTCAGGATGACGTTTTCCATCACGATGTCGTCCATGATGATGGAAACGGGCTGCGAGGCGGCCAGATCGAAATCGGTATTGCCGAGGCCGCGGATATAGAAGCGCGGCGCCACACGGCCGTTGGACGATTCCGCGTAGACGCTCGGCACGTTGTTGGCGATGGCCTTGATGTCCTCGCCGGATTCGAAGATCGATTGCACGTGGTCCGGCGCCACCGTAGCGACCGACATCGGCACATCCTGGAGGTTTTCCGCGTGCCGCTGCGCGGTGACGGTGACCTCTTCCACTTGCTGCGCCTGCGCCGGCACTGACAACGCCGTGGACGCAAGCAAAAGCCCGATCAACCCAGACGAACGCGTCAAATCCTTTACCATCGAGACCCCTCTCCATGGCCGAAACAACCCCGGCCGAAAACAGTTAGTCCTCCTGGTTTTCTACCCAAATTATTTTTTTGGATCGTGCCAGCGCTGCCCGCTCTGTCAATCGCAGAGGCAACGCTCGCGGAAGCATTTTTTCCCGCTGTGACTTATGGAGTACGTATTCTCGGAAAATTCCTGTTGATTCTTTTTCGCATGACTGCGAATTGAGCAACGTGAGCGCAATGAGTCATCATGTTATTCCCTCACCGGACGAACGCGAGGCGGCCTTGTACGAGCGTTTTCGCGCGCTCGGCATTTCCTGGAAAACCTACGAACATGAACCGGTGTTCACGGTCGAGGAATCGACTGCCGTTTCCGGCGCCATCCCGGGCGGACACACCAAGAACCTCTTTCTCAAAGACAAGAAGGGCGGGCTTTGGCTCGTCGTGGTGCGGGCGCATCTGCGCGCGGACCTCAGCGCGCTCGCCAAGCAGCTTCACGCGCCGCGCTTTTCGTTCGGCTCCGCAGACTTGTTGGTCGCCACGCTGGGCATCCAGCCCGGATCGGTGACGCCCTTCGCGCTGATGAACGATGCGGATCGCGAGGTGAAGCCGGTGCTGGACGAAGCCCTCATGAAGCTCGATCCCGTCAATTTCCATCCCTTGCGTAACGATCGCACCACCGCGATTTCCCCCGAAGACCTCTTGCGCTTTGTCAAAGCCTGCGGACACGATCCGCTCGTGGCGCCCATCCCGGACGTGGCAGGATGAAGCCGGTCGAACCGCTCGGGCCGCGCACGCTGACCGGCCGCTTCGTGGCGCTGGAGCCGTTGGAGGCGCGCCACCATGCAGACCTGATCCGGCTGGCCGACGCGGAGCCGGACATCTGGACCTACATGCCGCTCGACCTCAGCAAGGGTTTTGCCCCCAAGCTCGCACAAATGGTCGACGATAACGCCACGGGTGCCTGGTACAGCTATGCCGTGCGGCGGACGTCGGACGGCGCCCTGGTCGGATCGAGTTCCTACATGGCGATCACGCCGCTCCACGCCAAAGTGGAAATCGGCGCTACTTGGTTCGTCGCCGGAGCACGCGGCACCGCGGCCAATCCGGAAACCAAGTTGCTGATGCTCGAGAACGCCTTCGCGGCCGGCTACAACCGCGTCGAGTTCAAAACGGATTCGAAGAATTTGCGCTCGCGCGCCGCCCTTAAGAAGCTGGGCGCCACGGAGGAAGGAACCCTACGCGGCCACCTGTGGATGCCCCCGAGTTTGTCCCGAAAAAATGGCTACTTTCGGGATTCGGTTTATTTTTCGATACTTGCCGCGGAGTGGCCGCAGGTCCGGGAGGACCTTCAGCGGCGGCTGGCGGCGTTCGGGTAAAGCCCTTTTCTTTCCGGCCGCTTGCGCCCATGTTGGGGACGAATATCGGGATACGTCATCATGGTTCTTTTAGGTTCGGGCGCCCCATCTGAGAAGCAGGGCGCAAAACCCAATATCAAGGAAGCCACGCTCGCGACTTTCGCGGCCGACGTGATCGATGCCTCCCGCGAGGTGCCGGTGATCGTGGATTTCTGGGCGCCCTGGTGCGGCCCCTGCAAGCAGCTCGGCCCCGCGCTCGAAAAGGCCGTCACGGCTGCGAACGGAGCGGTGAAACTGGTCAAGGTCAACATCGACGAGAACCAGGAAATCGCCCGCCAGCTCCACATCCAGTCCATCCCGACGGTCTATGCTTTCCGCAACGGGCAGCCGGTGGACGGATTCATGGGCGCGATTCCGGAAAGCCAGATCAAGCAATTCGTGCAGACGTTGGCCGGCGGCGCGAGTGCTCACGATCACGCGGCGGAGATCCTGGAGATCGCCGATCAGGCTTTCGCGGCCGGCAATGTCGGCGAAGCGGCTCAGGGTTATGCGCATGTGCTCCAAGACGAGCCCGGCCATCCCAAGGCAGTGGCGGGACTGGCGCGCTGTTATCTCAAGAGCGGCGACCTGGAACGGGCCAAGACCACCCTGGCGCTGGTGCGCCCCGACGACGCGGGCGACGAGGCCGTGCGCGCGGTCGCGGCCGAGCTGTCTCTGCGCGAGAACGCGGCCAAGGCCGGCGATTCCGGCGCGCTGGAGGCAAAGATCGCGGCCAATCCCAACAACCATCAGGCGCGCTATGATCTCGCCATGGCGCTCGACGCCAAAGGCGACCGCGACGGCGCCATCGCCGCGTTGCTCGAGATCGTGCGGCGCGACCGCAAATGGAACGACGAAGCCGCCCGCAAGCATCTCGTGACCCTGTTCGAAGCGATGGGACCGGCCGATCCGCGCACCGTGGCGGCGCGACGCGCACTGTCGTCCATCCTCTTTTCGTGAACGTGCGATGAGCTGGATCTACAACACGCTCGGCGACCTGCCCTCGATCATCAACGTCTTCCCATTGTCGGGCGTCCTGCTGCTGCCGCGTGGTCAGCTGCCGCTCAACGTGTTCGAGCCGCGCTATCTGGCGCTGGTCGATGCGGCGCTGTCGGGCGACCGGCTGATCGGCATCATCCAGCCGACACAGAACGAGGAGAAGGTGCTGAAGCCCACGCTCGCCTCCATCGGCTGCGCCGGCCGGCTCACCGGCTATCGCGAGAACGACGACGGGCGTTATCTCATCACGCTCAGCGGCGTCTGCCGCTTCCGCATGGTCGAGGAACTGGCCGGCGAAACGCCGTACCGGCGCGTGGCGGCGGATTTTGCGCCGTTCGTCGGCGATCTCAGTCAGGCCGACGAAAGCGATTTCCCGCGCGAGCGCCTGCTCACAGCGCTGAAGGAATATCTCTCGCGGCGCGACCTCAAGGCCGATTGGAAAAGCGTGCTGTCCGCCCCGCCCGAGACGCTGGTCAACGCGCTCGCCATGCTCTGCCCCTTCGAGCCGGCGGAGAAACAGGCCCTGCTCGAAGCACCCGGCTGGGCCGAACGCGTCGATACCCTGGTTGCGCTTCTGGAGATGGCCAATGCGGGGCCGCAGGGGCCGGTTTCGTTGAATTGAGGTTGCCGTGGAAGCCGATCCTAAACTGCTCGAGATCCTGGTCTGCCCCGTCACCAAATCGACGCTGATCTACGATCGCGACAAGCAGGAGCTTGTCAGCCGCGCCGCGGGGCTCGCCTATCCCATCCGCAACGGCGTACCCATCATGCTGGCGGACGAGGCCCGCCCGCTCAGCGATGCGGAGCGCGACCGGCGATGAACCCCTGGCCCACGGAAATCCGCCTCGATGCGGCGAAATCCACCCTGACGGTATCGTTCGACACCGGCGAGCGCTTTGCCCTGCCGGCGGAATATCTGCGCGTGGAATCGCCGAGCGCCGACGTTCAAGGCCATGCCCCCAGCCAGAAGAAGATCGTCACCGGCAAAGAGAAAGTGAAGATCGTGAGCATCGAGCCCATCGGCAATTACGCCGTGCGGCTCGCCTTCGACGACGGCCACGACACGGGCCTCTTCAGCTGGGACTGGCTGCACATGCTGGGCCGCGAAATGGACACCATCTGGGCCGCGTACCTGAAGGCGCGCGGAGACTGATGCCGCCGGTCCGCCTCCGACCGGCCGCGATTCCTACTCGCCCGGCCAATTACGTCTCACAGTTTGTTGAAGCCCTGCGCGCATTTCGCGCAGCCGTGCGCAGTTCTTTGCCGTTAGTTTCGCACCGTCGCCTCCTGGACAGGTCGCCATGAAGTACGCCGCTGCGCTAGCAATCGCCCTTGCCGTGCCGGGTTTTGCCGCGGAGCGCGTCGTACTTCCGCCGGACGTCGTTCCCGTCCGCTACGACGTCGCCTTCGCGCCCGATGCGGCGGCTGCGCGCTTCACCGGCTCGGAAACCGTCGACATTCTCGTCAAGAAAGCGACCTCCGAGATCGTGCTCAACGCGGCGGACTTGACGTTCTCACGCGTCGCGCTTTCGGGCCGCAAGGAAGCGCCGGCGATTGCTTTCGACACCACGGCCGAAACGGCGACGTTCAAGTTTGCGCAACCGATCAAGCCGGGAGCCTACACCCTGGCCATCGACTACGCGGGCAAGATCAACGACAACGCCGCCGGGCTATTCTATCTCGATTACGACGAAGGCACGAAAAGGGCGATCTTCACCCAGTTCGAGAACTCCGACGCACGCCGCTTCCTGCCGTGCTGGGACGAGCCCGAACGCAAGGCCATCTTCGACGTGACGGCCACCGTACCGGCCGGCCAGATGGCCGTCTCGAATATGCCGGTCGCCAGCGAGGAGCCGGTCGCCGGGGGCCTCAAGCGCGTGAAGTTCGCGCCCTCGCCCAAGATGTCGTCCTACCTGCTGTTCTTCGGCCTGGGCGATTTCGAACGCGTTTCGCAAAAGGTCGGCGGCGTCGACGTGGGCATCGTCGTCAAACGCGGCGACGCGGCGCGCGCGCAGTACGCGCTGGGCGCGGCCGTCGAAATTCTTCCCCATTACGACGACTATTTCGGCGTGAAATATCCGCTGCCGAAGCTCGACATCGTGGCGGGTCCCGGTCAGAGCCAGTTTTTCGGCGCCATGGAGAACTGGGGCGCGATCTTCTCCTTCGATCGCGACGTGCTGATCGATCCCGCCTTCTCGACGCAATCCGACCGGATCGGCGTCTATCTCACCAATGCCCACGAGATGGCGCATATGTGGTTCGGCGATCTCGTCACCATGGATTGGTGGGACGGGTTGTGGCTGAACGAAGGCTTCGCCTCGTGGATGGAATTGAAGGCCACCGCCAAACTCCATCCCGAATGGAGCACTTGGCTCATGGCGATCGACGCCAAGGAAGGCGCCATGACGATCGATGCGCGCGACGGGACTCATCCTGTGATCCAGCCCATCCGCGACGTCCTCCAGGCAAGTCAGGCCTTCGATGCCATCACCTACGAGAAGGGGCTGAGCGTCATCACCATGCTGGAAAGCTATACCGGCGAAGATGCCTGGCGGGCCGGTGTGCGCGCCTACATCAAGGCGCATGCCTACGGCAATACCGTCACCGACGATCTGTGGGCCGAGATCGACAAGGTGTCGTCCACGCCGGTGTCCGCCATCGCGCACGACTTCACCTTGCAATCGGGCGTCCCGCTGATCCGCGTGCAGTCCACCCGCAAGGGCATCCGCCTCACCCAGGATCAGTTCGAGTCGAACGGGCGCAGCGCCGGCACCATCACCTGGCACGTTCCCGTGGTCGAGAAGCCGCTCGGCTCCGCCGGCATCTGGCGGCAAATAGTGAGCCGCAACGCACCTGCCGAAATCACCTTGCCCAAACGCGCCCTGCCCATCGTCAATGCCGGTCAAGCGGGATATTTCCGCACGCTCTACGACAAGAAACTGGCAGCTCGGATTGCGTTGCACTTCGGCGCGCTCGGCGCCGCCGATCAACTCGGCATCCTGAGCGACGCGGGTGCGCTTGGATATGCCGGATACGAACCCATGGGCGATTTCCTCCGTCTGGCTGCGAAGGCGCGCCCCGGGATGGATCCCTTGGTTTTGTCCGCCGTGGTCAACCATCTGCGTACGCTGGACGCGTATTACGCCGGTCTGCCGCAGCGCACCGCATTGCGCGCTTTCGCCTTGCGCGTGCTTCGGCCGCTGTTTGCTTCGACCGGCTGGACGGCGAAACCCGGCGAGGGCCCGAACGTCATCCTGCTGCGCCGCGATCTTCTGACGGCCCTGAGCCGGTTTGGCGCGCCGGAGATCGTGGCGGCGGCCCGCACGCGCTTTGCCGCCTATGTGGCCGAGCCCACAAGCCTTTCCGGCGACCTGCGCAACAACGTGCTGGCCATCGTTGCCGCGCATGCCGATCCGGCCGTCTGGGAGCAACTGCACACGCTGGCCCGGAACGCAAAATCCACGCCTGAGCAGCGCCGGCTCTATCTTCTCTTGGGCACAGCCCAGGACGACGCCCTGGCCCGGCGCGCGCTGGCACTGGCCTTGACCGACGAGATTCCGGTGACGCTGAAGCCGGCCATCATCGACAGCGTGGCCGGCGATCGCCGGGGCGGCGGCGGTGACCATGCCCAGATGGCATTCGATTTCGCACTGGCGCATATCGATGAGATCGCCGCATTGCTCGAGCCCTCCAGCCGGACCGAGTATCTCCCCGGTTTGGCCGGGCAAACGGACGAACTTGCGACCATCCCGAAGCTGCGCGCCTACGCGGACGCCAACATACCCGCCTCCGCCCGCCAATCCGTCGTGAAGGCGGAAGCGGCCATCACCTACGCCGCAATGGTGCGCAGCAAGCGTCTGCCGGAGGTGGATCGCTGGCTGAAGCAGGCCGCGGCGGCGCCTCTCCGCCGCAACGGCAGCTAAGGCGGCGTCCGCATCTTTTCCTACAACGCAAGCGGTGCATACGATAGGATTCCGCGAGCCGCACCGACGGCGCATTCTTTCGACGGACCAAAATCTGCCATGCACGAACCCAAACCGACCCATCCGCAAGGTTCGCGCAAGGCTACGCGCCACGCTCCGCGCCGGCTGGCGGTGATCAAAGGGCAGGACCGCAGCCGCTACACCGATTTCTATCACGCCATCTTGACCGTGCCGTGGGCGGTGTTCTTCGCCGGTCTGCTCGT